>Ga0209727_1000169_pt1 | contig 81802 bp, 109 predicted proteins | sample RifGroC1_FD_183995 | JGI IMG/M metagenome (GOLD analysis project Ga0209727, IMG submission 183995) | Groundwater microbial communities from Rifle, Colorado, USA - Groundwater C1 (SPAdes) (version 2) | ecosystem: Environmental > Aquatic > Deep subsurface > Groundwater | place: Rifle, Colorado... | reverse complement strand
GATACTGTAAGCTGTAGTGTAAGTTCAAGTACTGGTAATTTAACATTTGACAATTCTGCAAGTTATTCTGCGGCATTTACACCCTGGATTCAATCACAAAGAAGTGTAAGCGGTGGCCCATTTAACTTATTTAGGTTTGCAACTCTTAGTGATGGAACAAATGCTAATACATCTTATAAAATATCTATTAATAGTGTCAAAAAACCTGCTTCTGGAAGTTCTGATTATGGAACATTTAATGTTGTTATCAGAGATTATGCTGATAAAGATACAAGACAGATTGCATATGAAACATTTACTAATGTTGATTTGAATCCAAGCAGTGACAATTACATACTTAAGGTTATCGGAGACAAATATGATGTTATTGATTCCAATGGAAGAATAGATTCTTTTGGAGATTATCCGAACAAGAGTAAATATGTACGTATAATTCCAGCTAATGGTTTAGAAAATATTTCTAATCAAGTTGTTCCATTTGGAAATAGTGCATATATTGATTTTATAGATAATGTTGTAGGTTTAGTTTCAATTCCAACAAAATCATATCAAGGTGATGAAGATACGTACAACAATCTTCACTATTGGGGAGTAGACTTCGAAGATTCTGATGCTAAGGAATTTTTTAAACCGATACCTGATTCTTCAGTAACAAATTCAGTTGCAACAATGAATTTAGACGACAAAGTGGGTCACAGAAGTTCATCTCTATATTCTGCTTCTTTATCTGGCTCAACAGCTCCAACTGAAATGTTAAAATTCACAGTTGGATTCCAATTCGGTTGGGATGGAATGGCTCCAAATAGAGGAAAACAGGTAGGAGCAGCAATTCAAGCATCTAATATATTTGGATTTGATTGTTCTGGAGCATCTACATCTGGTTCACTTGCTTATAAAAGAGCGTTAAATACTATATCTGACCCAGACTTGTTTGATGTAAATATGATTATAACTCCAGGCATTTTAGAAAATACACATCCAAAAATAACTGAACATGTAAGAAATATATGTGATAGTAGACAAGATTGTTTTTATGTTATGGATTGTGTTGGATATAACGGATCAATTACAGATGCTGTAAATTCTGTTTCAGGAATAGATAATAATTTCACGGCAACATACTACCCGTGGATACAAATTAAAGATACAGAGAGAAATAAAAACGTATGGGTACCGCCCTCGGTTGTTATTGCTGAAGTAATTTCATTTACAGATAAGGTAGCTTCACCCTGGTTTGCTCCAGCTGGATTAAACCGTGGTGGAATTGGTGCTGTCGATGTGAAGAAAAAAGTCCTTCATACAGAAAGAGACACGTTATACGATGGAAGAGTAAATCCAATTGCTACATTTCCTGGTCAGGGAATAAGTGTCTGGGGACAGAAGACTCTGCAGAAGGCTGCATCAGCATTAGATAGGGTAAACGTAAGAAGGTTGCTGATAGCTCTAAAGAAATTTTTGGCTTCAACAAGTCGTTATCTACTTTTTGAGCCTAATACAAACACTACTAGACAACAATTTCTTAATATTGCAAATCCTTATATGGATTCTGTCCAAAGGAAATCTGGAGTCTATGCTTATAGAATTGTAATGGACGAAACAAATAATACAGCAGACGTCATTGATAGAAATATTTTAAAAGGTGATATTTATATACAGCCAACTAAGGCAGCCGAGTTTATTCAATTATCTTTCAATATTCAACCAACAGGAGCAAGTATCGGTGAAACTGTAGTCTAAATTCTTTTCTTTATATAATTTCTAAAGCCTGTAATTTTACAGGCTTTTTTATTTTAAAAAATAATAAAAAGAAAATTATTTTTTATATTTATTCAATATAACATTAAACTTCTGCTATATTGATTGGTTAAAAAATATGAATAAATGTAAATTTTGCAATAAAGAACATAAATCATTAAGAGGATTAAGATCTCATTTAAATAGAATACATAATTTTAATTGGTTAAATGAAATCCCAGTAAAAAAATGTAAAAATCCAAGTTGCGATAAAACTCTTAGAAAAGATGATAGACACTTTTATCACAATCATTCATGTCAAGTTTCACATCAACAAACATTAAAATGGGAAAAATATAGAAAAGATGAAGAATTTAGAAATAAATATAATGAAAATGTTAAAAGAAAACATAAAGAAAAATATGGAGTAGAATATATTTTTCAAAGACCCGAAGTTGTAAAAAAAGTTAAACAAACAAAATTAAAAAGATATGGAGATGAAAATTATATAAATATTGAAAAAATTAAACAAACTAAATTAAAAAAATATGGTAATGAAAATGCTTTTGCTTGGCACTCAAAGGAAATGAATGAAATTCTTAAAAAAAAATATGGAAATGAATTCTATGCTAATAACAAAAAAGCTATGAAAACTATATTAGAAAAATATGGAGGAATAGGCTTTCAATTAGAAAATAATATTAATAAATCTATAGAAACAAAAAAGAAAAAATCATTAGAAAAATTTAATATATATTTAGAAACTGCAAAACTTGAACAAATTACAAAAAATAAATTTCAGTGTTTACAATGTAATTTTATATTTTGTAAGAAAAATATAAGTCAAAAAGCAAAATATCCAATTTGTTTTAAATGCAATCCTACAATTGGAACATCAAAATTTGAGAAAGAAATTATAGAATTTATAAAATCAATCAACATAAATGATAACATATATCATAGATATAGATATTTAAGAGATGAAAACAATAAATCAATTGAATTAGATATATTTTTAGAAAAAAGAAAAATTGCTATTGAAACAAATGGAAATTATCATCATTCAGAATTGGGTGGTAATAAAGACAAAAACTATCATTTGAAAAAAACAAAAATATGTCAAGACAATAAAATACAGTTAATTCAAATTTTTGAAGATGAATGGAGATTAAAAAAAGATATAGTTAAATCAAGATTAATATCAATCTTTAATTTAAATGATGAAAAAATATATGCTAGAAAGTGTATAATAAAAGAAGTTTCTGTCCACGAAAAAGATATATTTTTACAAAAATATCATATTCAAGGAATTGATAATTCTTCTATTAGGCTTGGTGCATTTTACAATAATGAACTTATTTCAGTAATGACATTTGGAAAACTAAGAATTTCTCTTGGATCTAGAGATGTAAAAAATGAATATGAGCTCATAAGATTTTGTTCATCAAAAAATATAATTGGAATAGCATCAAAATTATTATCTCATTTCATCAAAAATTATCATCCAAAAAAAATCATTACTTATGCTGACAAAAGATGGTCTAATGGAAATTTATATAAGAAAATAGGATTTGATTTAATAAAAGAAACAACACCCAATTACTGGTATGTCAATAAAAAAGCGTATATTGATAGAATTCATCGTTTCAACTATCGTAAAAATGTTCTTTCAAAAAAGCTTAAAACATTTAATCCAAAACTAACAGAATGGGAGAATATGCAGTTAAATGGCTTTGACAGAATTTGGGATTGTGGCCATTACAAATTCGAATTAAATATCTAAAAACCTTTCAAATTCTTCCAAAAATGAATAATTTATAACAAAAATATTTTTCCTACCTATTTCTTTTTACACTTAAATTATATATATTAGACTATATAAATAAATAATATTTTATAAGAAGTTATGAATACATTTAATGCTACATCTAATACTAATTGGGGAACTGGATTTTATGTTCATGAGGTAAATATTCCTGCGATATTTATTTGTTATGATCACTATGATTGTGAGAAACACATGCCAGTCAATAAATCATTCAACGTTTCGATAAATGCTATATGTACAAGATCGTCCGGAAAAACCGGACATTATATTATTTATTTTGATTCTTATGATAAAGTACCATTAAATTATACAAACAACAGGGGAAAATCTCAGTATAGATGTGATTCTATCACATCATTTAAATTATTAGATGGAAAAAGTTTGAGGTCTTATTTCAAAACAATAAAGGGATTTTAAATGAAACAAAAATACGAGCTTGAAGATTTAGTATTATTTAAAGATGTGTTTGGAAGAAAACGGGCTGGAAATATAACTGCGATTAAATTTGAAAATGTTACTAAAAATTCTAAAAGAAAAGCTTATTACTATTATATAAATGGTATTTTTAGAAATGAGATAAATGTTATTAAAAAATTGGAGACAAAATGAAAGAACAGTATCTTGGTGATTCAGTGTACGTAAAATTTGATGGTTATCAATTGATACTTTATACTAGTAATGGTATAGAGATTCAAAATGAAATTTACTTAGAACCTCGAGTTTTAAAAATTTTGATTGATTTTATTGAAACTCTTAAAAATAAAGATTTAGAAGATGAATAAAGAAGAACTTAAACAATTACTTTTAAAAGCATCTGATACCTACTATAATTTGTCTAATCCAATAATGTCTGACAAAGAATATGATAAATTATATGATGAGTTTAAATTAAAATATCCAGATGATCCATTTCTTAAAACTATTGGAAGTCCAGTTTCTGTAAGTTCTTGGACAAAAGAGAGACACAAGATTCCAATGGGAAGCCTAAATAAGGTTGTGAATATTGGTGAATTTATTGAATGGATAAACAAGTACAATATTGATACGTTATGTGTAAGTGAAAAATTAGATGGCATAAGTATTGACCTTGAATATGAAAATGGAAATTTAATTAAAGCTATCACGAGGGGTGATGGAATTTTTGGAGAGAACATTTTTCAGAATGTTAAAAAGATGAAAAATGTAAAATTAAAAATAAACAATTATACTGGATCTTTGCGAGGAGAAATTATTTTAAAACAAAAAGATTTTAATGAAATAATATCAATTCAACTACAAAGAAACGAAGTTTCAATTAAAAATTTAAGAAACGGCGCAGGTGGGATATCTAAAAGATATGATGGTAAATATAGTGAATATTTGACAATAATGTATTATGATTGCAGCGGTATATTTGAACTAAAGAAAAATAAATTTGAATATATAGAAAAATTTGGGTTAGAAACAGCTCATATTAAAAATATTTCTAAAATGTCTCAAATAAATAAATTATATACTGATTATGAAAATGAAATAAGAAATAGTTTAGCTTATGAAATTGATGGTTTAGTCATTGAATGTGATATTATAAACAAATACAACAATCTTGGAGAAAAAGATAACAGACCTAAGGGAGCTATGGCTTTTAAATTTACATCTTCTAAAAAACAGACAACTGTAAATGATGTTGTTTGGCAACTTGGAAGTAATGGAAGAATGACTCCAGTAATGTTAGTTGAACCAGTTATAATCGGCAGTGTTGAAGTAAAAAGAGTTTCATTACACAATTATGAAATGTTTAAAAACTTCCAACTTTCAAAAGGAGATATTGTTTTAATTAGTAGAAGAAACGATGTAATTCCATATTTAGAAAATGTAATTAAGAGAGTTGGAAGTAATTTATTTTTACATCCTAAGTGTTGTGAAAGTTGTAATTCAATTCTTAAAGTTAATGGAAAATTTTTACAGTGCGATAACGAAGAATGTAAGGGACTTAATCTTGGAATATTAAATAAATGGATCAGTATTTCTGGAATGAGAACTCAAGGAATTGGAGAAAAAACAATAGAAAAATTTTATGAGCTTGGATTAATAATAATTCCATCTGACTTGTATAAATTAAATATTAATAATATTAGACATCTCGATGGATTTGGAGAAAGATCCGCTGAAAAAATTATTGAAATAATAAACACTCACAGTAATTTGACTTTAGTCAAGTTTATAGCTGGATTAAATATTAAAAACTTTGGATCAAGAATGGTAGAGTTATTAGTAAATAGTGGTTATAATACTTTAGATAAGATTCTTGACATTAGATTAGATGATTTAATATCTATAAAGGGCATCGAAGAAAAAACAGCTAAATCATTTCTTGACGGAATTAATAAAAGAAAATATATCATAGCAAATTTATTGAAATATGTCACTATACAAAATAATATTGTGAATGCAGTAAATTTTATAAATAGTAATAAATTGTCTGGAAATTCATTTTGTTTTACTGGAAAAGTAGAAATTGTTGATAAAAACAATGAAAGATATACTCGTGAAAAACTTCAACAATTAGTAATTGAAAATGGTGGATTGGTTGAAACTGACGTTAAAAAAGACTTAACTTACCTTGTCCAGACTGACAAAGATTCTCAAAGTAGTAAAACTAAAAAGGCTAAAAATTTAGGTGTCAAAATCATTTCAGATATTGAATTCTTGAGAATGATATAAATATAATTATATTTAAAATAGTGTCGTAGTCATCATCTAATGAATTTCTAGATATAATTTAGATCGATACTTGATTGATTAAGAGAGCTCATAGAAATATGGGCTTTTTTATTTTAAAAAAATTTATATTTATAATAAATGAAGTGGAATGAAGTATTTACAAATTGGATTGACTATGATGTTATTTGGAACTTTGTTGATGAAATCATACAATATGGTTCTACAGGAGAAGAAAGTTTATTAAAATTTCAACAATTAGAAGATTATAAAAAGAAAAAAATAATAACACTTATTTTATGGTTAAAAGGAAATAAAATAGTACAAGAAAAACAAATACATAATTATAAAGTTACAGTAAATGATATTGAAATGATTAAAGAATCAAGAAAAACTATTTCAATAAATGTTTCAAACATAGAGGTTTCTTAAATGGATTTAACTAATAATTTAATAAGTGATACATATCCTCGTTTAATTCAAATAGATACAGCAAGCAATACTACTCAAGATGGATTAGGAAATACTACTTTAATTCCAACATCTTCTTTTGCTTTAACTGCATCTCTTTTACTTGGATCTATTCAATCTGCATCTTATGCCGCAACTGCTTCTACTTTAACTGGAATAATTACTTCAGCATCATTTGCAGTAACATCATCTTATGCTTCATCAATTATCTATTCTAATATTTCTGCAAAACCAATATTATTGTCGTCTTCTTTGCAAATTGCTTCTGAAATTTCTGGTTCAAGTAATTCTTTATCAAGTTCTTTATCTACAAGAATAACATCAAATGAAGCATCAATTTTAAATTCAACTTCAACTGGTTCATATCATGAAACAAAAATTGATAATTTAGAAGTAACATCTTCTAATCTTATAATTGCATCTGCATCATTTAGCTCATCTATTTCAATATTAAATTTTAAAACTTTATTATCATCTTCAGCACAAATTTCTACAGAAATATCTGGAGCATTTATCCTAGCATCTTCAAGTATTTCTATAAGAATTACAGATACAGAAACTACAGCTTCTAATTTTATAATAGCTTCTTCTTCGTTTTCGTCAAGTTTATCTATATTAAATAGTAAAACTTTACTTTCATCTTCTACACAAATAGCATCAGAAATTTCAGGTTCAGTAACAGCATTTAGTTCTTCAATTTCAACTAGGGCTGCAACATTAGAAACTAAAACTAATTATACCGGTTCATTTAGTGGATCTTTTACAGGCAACGTCGGTATCGGGACGACGGAGCCGACATATAAATTAGATGTAATTGGGAACATTTATGGTTCAACTGCGGGATTATTGATTGGAGAAGCTGCGAGTATAAATCGCATACAAATAGAATCAGGTCTTTTTACATTTTATAATGCTGGCAATAGTTACGGGGGAGTAAAATTTGGAACTGGAATATTTACAGACAACGTCGGTATCGGGACGACTGATTTAGACGGTACACCTGCTATTGGAAGATTGACTCTCAAAGGAACAACTAATGACGGTTCTACAAATATATTAGTAGGTAGAGATAGCGATGAAGCGAATGTATTTAGTATAGACACGAATGGAGTATTTTCAGGGAGTGTAATATCTTCTTCTTATGCAGTAACATCATCTTATGCTTCATCAGTTGAATTTAGTAATATTTCTGCAAAACCAAGTTTATTAAGTTCGTCAGCACAAATATCATCTGAAATAAGTGGTTCATTTACATCTGTATCTTCAAGTATTTCTTCAAGATTTATAAGTAATGAAACTGATATTTCAAATCTACAAACAACTGCAAGCAATTTAACTTTAACAAGTTCAGATCATGAAATAAGAATTGATAATTTAGAAGTAACGGCATCAAACTTTATAATTGCTTCAGCTTCATTTTCATCATCAATTAAGTCTTTGCAATTAGACTCATCAAGTTTTAGTTTAAGAATAACTACAAATGAAAATGATATAGTTCCACTAAAAATTATCTCAAGTTCATATTTGATATCAAGTGCTTCAGTGAGTTCTTCAATAGCAACTTTAACTAATGCTTCATCTTCTTATTTAACATCAGCAAGTATTAGTGACACTGCTTATGTAGCAGGTTGGAACGGAGTAACTACAATAGCTCCAAGCAAGAATGCAGTTTATGACCAAATGGCTTTATTAATAGTTGCTATTGAAGCAAGAGAATTATTGTATACTGATGTTTATGTTGATGGTAATAGCCCCGATATAACAGGGAACACAAATTGTTGGATTGAGCAAACTGCTGCTTCTAATCCATCAATAGTGTTTTACAATGTAAACGTAGCTGGGGTAACTGTGTTTGTAAAAGTAATTGCAATAGACGCTGCAGGTTCTGTTACTTTAGATTTCCAAGACTTGCTTAATGGGACAGACGCTAATCCGGTTTTAACAATTGCTAACAATGGTAATACATATTTATATAAACATAATGGTACTTATTGGTATCAATTTAGTCCATAGAAGACAATATTTTAAATTTTTATATTTATATAAAACTGGAGAAATTATGTGCTAACATTGAATAGAAACAAGAATGAGACTTTTAAGTGTAAAATAAGCATTAAGGGAGCTGGAGATAATCCAAAAAGACAAATGCGTCTAATACTGTCACCAGAATCATCAAAAACTAAGATCTTTTTTGAGGGCATTTATAAAAATAATGAATGTTTTATAGAAATTCCTCCAATTTCAGACAGTTTTTTAAACAGGGGAGACGTAATTCTTGAAGTAATAGCAAACAATACTGTGTTCCAACCATGGAAAGATAAGTTTGAAATACTTTCAGAAAGTGTAATCGTAGAAAATGTTGAATTAATAAATAATGATCAGCAAATCATTATAGAAGTTGAGACTAATAAAAAATTATTCAAACCAAACTTAAACTCAAAAAGTAAAAAAGAGGTTAAAGAATGTCTTAAAAAAATAAAAAATATTAACAATAAAAATAAATTAATAAGAGAAATAAAAGAATTTAAACCAAACAAACAAACATTAAATTGGGCAAAGAATATATTTGAAAACATTAATAGTCAAAGAGCTAAATTACTTATGTATTTCAAACAAAAATTATAAAAATTTAATATTTATATTTAAGAATTTGAACTTGAAATTTTAAAAGGAGAAATAAATTGAGTCTTTACATCTCAGAACAGATGGATTACCTACGTAATTACACTGGTTCAGTTACAATAGGAGGACAATTAACATTAACATATCCGATAACGGGATCTGGACAATGGACACAGAGTGCAGCAGCAATATCTAGACAGGGAAATGTTGAAATAACTGGATCATTAAATGTAGATGGTAATATAGTTGCACAAGAATATCACATGGAAATAATATCCTCTTCTATAATATATCAAAGTGGTTCTACTCTATTTGGAAATAGTACAGATGATACACATACTTTTACTGGTAGTGTTAATGTTTCAAATGGCGTTACTGCATCTTTATTCGGAACTGCTGCAACAGCAAGTTTTGCAACAACAGCTTATTGGACACAGAGTAATGATGGAGTAATAACACGAAATAGTAATGTAACCACTACTGGAAGTTTTTCTGTTTCAGGAAGTGTTGAAACTGATGGAGTAAATTTTCATATGAATACAACTGAATCGCTATTGGTTCCTCCATCTGCATCAGGATTAGATGTTATATTTCCATTAGCTACTACTGGTTCACTTTATTTAGTAGATTCTGGATCTGATAGTTATGTTGTTTACAAAGATAGTAGAGGATGGTGGAGATATCTTAGCGGAAGTACAGCTATAAGATAATTTTTTTAAATGATTAAAGAACTTACAGATTATACTTTAGATTTAAGCAAAAAAGTAGATATTTTAACTTTAGATCTAGTTAGACAAATTGGAGAATATTTAAATGTAAATTTTGAAAAAATACAGATAGAAAATTTTTATGAGGGAATAAAAATAGAAATGAGTGAACACAAAGATCTTGATAAAACACCAGGAACTAATAGTGTAAAAGATTATGTATTATATGGAAAAATTGCATTGGCGCATCTTAGAGAAAGTCCAAATTACTATCAAGCTTTAGACAAGATGGAAAAGAATTTAAAAGAAGAAGTAAACAAAACTAATTTTGACATAGGTCAAACAGTAAAATATCATTTTCCAAGCAATGATAAGACTTTTGATGGAAAAATAGACGGATTTACTAAAGATGGAATAAAAATAAAAAATAATTCTGGAAAAATATTTGTTGGTAAAAAGAACTTAAATAAGGTAGAAATTATGAAAGAATCTGTTCAAAAATTTAGAGCTAAAAAAGATATAAATTTAAGTAATGTATCAATTAAAAACGACGATATTATAGTTGCAATAAATAAATTTAAAGATAATATGGGAAGATCAATTTATAAAATAGCATATAATTCAAAGACACTACATCTTCCAGTTGATTTTGTTAACAAGAATTTTATTTTGGAGAATAAAATGAATTTAAAAGAAAGTATAAAATCAGGAGATGTTGTTAATATTGTTAAAGATTCTGATTTACTTATTATTAAAAAATTATCTAATGTTAAGAATATTAGTGATTTACAAAAATTTGATCTTTTTGTTTTAAAAAAAATAGATGGAAAAGAAAAATTAAAAAAAGATCAAAAAGTTGTTTATATTGCTAGTCCTAGTCAATATCATTCAATAATAAAAACTAAAAATAACGTAGGTATAATTACTAATGATGCTTTAAATGAAAGTACAATTAAAAAATCTAATTTAATAAAGATTATTAAAGAAGAATATAATAATGTTCTCAAAGAAAATAAATTGAGAGAATATATTCGTGATGAAATTGAAGAAGAATTAGAAGAGTATGGAGTTAAAGGAATGGAATGGAATAAACAAAAACAATCAAAAGATACAGTATCTGGAATATCTGATTATTCTAAAACTATGCGGAATTATAATGAAAGAATTAGAAAATTAATGGATAAAAAGAATAAAGCTATAGGCATTAAAAAACAATATTTTACAAATCAAATAGATAAAATAGAAAAAAGAAGAAAAGAATTACTTAATACAGTTGGTGTTAAACATACAAATTTAAAAAAATAATAAACAAAAATAAAAAATTGAATATTTATAGTAAAATAAGAAATTTAATTAGGAGAAAAAACTGTGCCTAAACTTCTTGATCCAGAGGAACTACATTTTCAAGAATTTGAACCTCAAGTTAAAAATAGATTCATAATGTACATTAACGGAATGCCGTCATACTTAATACACGCTTCAGGGAAACCGACTATTAATCTGAACCCGATAACAATGGAACACATTAATATGAAAAGAAAGCTGGTAGGAAAGCCAGAGTGGCAGGCAATTAGTTTGACACTATATCAGCCGATCAATCCAAGCGGAGCTCAAGCTGTAATGGAATGGATAAGATTGTCTTACGAATCATTGACTGGTAGAGCAGGATATGCTGATTTCTATAAGAAAGAAGTTATATTAAACATGCTTGGTCCAGTCGGAGACATCGTTGAGGAATGGACGTTAAAGGGTGCATTTATAAGCAACGTGACAGGTGGTGATTTAGATTGGAGCTCAGGGGATCCAGTAGACCTCACAGTTGAACTGACGTATGACTACGCTACACTTAATTTTTAACATTCGAGTATAGTTCATGCCACAAGATTTAACTAAATATAATTCATTTTCAGCATGGTTGCAAAAACAAAAAGATAAATTATGGCAAAATTTTGGTCATGCACCGTTATTTAAAGATTATGACCCAAATAAAATTATTGATTTTATTCAAAACGGCATCAAGCAAGATCATGTTTCAATAAGCCCAGAAAAGGAAAAAGAAGTTATTAATACAATAAAGTCAAAGGGAAAAAATTTTCAGGCAGCAGCTAGATACATATCAAATCTATATTTAAAAGGAGCAGGATTGTCGATGTATGAACAACAAGATAAATTATTGAGACAAGTAATAAGAAAAGAAATAAAAAAAGTTTTAAATGAATTAAAAGAAGGTGGCCCAGGTAGTGGACCTGTTAAACACAGTGCATCTAAAAAAATGGTACAAGTTAAAAAATATAGATTGCCAAAAGGACACTGGATAGAAAAAGATATAAATGGTGAATATAAAATTATGGATGCTGGGATAACTGTTGATTCTGATAAGGATAAAAATAAACTTATAAAAAGATATACAAAAGATTGGAAAAATATAAAAGAAAATACTTCAACTATTTGAAAGTAATACATGAAAAAATTATCTATTGGTTAAAATAAAAATAAATTTTTAATAAAATAACAATTAACAAAACAAACAGGAGTAAAAATGACAACAATAACTGATAACTTTAATAGAAATAATAATACTAATTTAAATGCTAGTAATGATGGTAAAACATTTAATGGACAGTCTGGTTCATGGATGTGGACTGAGGTAAATGGTGACTGTTTGATTGAAAGTAATTCTGTTAGATCAAATAGTAATAATATAAATAGTTTTATTAGAGCAGAAGTTGATTTTTCTTCTAGCCATCATTCGCAGTTTGTTATAATTAGTTCTTCAACTAGTTCTTCGATATCTACATGTATAAGAGCAATTTCTGGTTCTAATTTTTCATGTTATGGCTTCATGATTAAAAATCAATTTGCAAGCTCTTCATATAATTTAATTAAAGTAATAAATGGTTCTATAATTAATTTAACAGCACCAGTATACTTTACATTAACACCACCAGATACTATAAGAATAAGTGCAGTAAATACTGGAAGTGTAGTTAAAATAGGCGGACATTTAAATGGCATGTTAAAACAAACGTTTATAGATTCTAGTAGTGTATTTAATTATACTAAGACTGGTATTCACTTTCTTGGGTTTACAAATAGTTGGTCATATGCTGACAACTTCGAATCTAGTGATGAACCTGGTACAAGATAAAAATGCAACCTAATCAGCAATGTAGTTCAAGAATTAAAAATCAAAATTAAGAAACATTATCAAAGATGAGATTAGTTATTTAAAAACATACCAAAAAATTAGAAAGGTCACTATGGAACAAAGAGAAATACAACAAGAAAAATATAACTCGGAAGTTATAACTTTACCATCAAATGGACATTTTTATCCCGAAGATAGTATCTTATCTTCAGGACAAATTAGAATGAAATATCCGACGGGCAAATCTGAAGACATTCTTACTTCAAAGAATCTTATTAACAAAGGCATAGTTATTGATGAATTTTTAAAATCAATTATCGTAGATAAAATAAATTATGACGACTTGTTATTGGGTGACAAAAATGGTCTATTCATTGCTTCTAGAATTTTATTGTACGGACAAGAATATAAGGTTCAAGTAAAATGTCCAAATTGTGGAGAATCAAGTGAGAAAACTTATGATTTATCTGACTTAGAATCAAAGGAATTAGACTTTGAAAAATATCCAAAGGGCATTAATGAATTTGACTTTACATTACCGTTCAACAAAATTAATATTAAATTTAGATTTCTAACTCATAAAGACGAAACTAATATAAATTTTCAATTAAAAAGAATTAAAAAGGGATTAAAGACTGATATAGATCAAGAAATAACTACACGTTTATCTTATGTTATTACTAGTTACAACAACGAAACAAGTCAGCAAAAGATATTTAGGTTAGTTTCTGATGAGATGTCAACGAGAGACTCTAAGGCTTTTAGGGATCATCTGATAGATATAACACCGGGCATAAACACTGATGTTGGTTTTTTGTGTGACTCTTGCGGACATGAGCAATTGATATCTCTCCCGATGGACATTAACTTTTTTTGGCCTACCGGAAGATTATAAACCTAAACTTTGGGCTGAAATCTTCGATTTAATATACTATTCTAATGGTGCGATAACACACGACGAAGCATATAGCATGCCTTCTGTCAGAAGAAGATTCTATCTTAATTATCTAGCTAAAATTAAAGAAGACGAAAACAAAAAAACTAAATCTATTCCTAAAAACTTATCTAAAATTCCCAAAATTCCATTAAGAAAAAGATAAATTTAACAAATTTTAATATTTATATATAAACAAAAATTTAATTTTTGTTCATTTTATTTAATGAAACCCATAAAAAAAAATAAAAAACATAATGAAGAAATTTATATTGATGAATTTCTAAATGATAAACAAGATATAAGAAAAGAATTTAATTCAAGAAAAAAGTCTAGAATTAAATTGAGAGAACTTGTACATGAGGCATCAACAAAGGATATTTTAAATACTAAAATATTAAATAAAGCAACTAATAGAAAAATTAAAGTTGCTAGTGCCTTAACTTATAATCAATCAACACAAGTATATCAATTAGCAAAAGCATTATTAAAAAAAAATAAAACAATAAAACATGGAACATTTCCAGAATTTAAAAAACCTGCAGATGTTGTAATTAATAAATTAAGAGAAAAATATATAGATTTATATGAAAAAGGTGACGAAAATTATGAAGCGTATTCTGCATATTTACATTTAATTGAAGAAGCTGATAAGAAATTTGGAAGTGATATAGAATCAAACAAAAAAAAATCCATAGGTATTTTTAATTTTAAATCTGAAAATGAATTACAGAATTTATTGGGAGATGGACAAATATTAAATATAAACACTAAGCTTATTAAAAAGGGAGATCCCATAGAAGTGTACATATGGAATCATACGACAAAACGTTCAACAGTAAAAAAAGAAAAACAAAAAACAGATGAAATTCAATTAGAGGCAATAACTAATGATGGATATTGTACAAGGACTATTTATCCTAATAAAAAATTAGTGCATATGGATTATTTTAGAATTTCACCGGAAGCTCCCAAAGGCACAGGATCTAATATGTTTTTTAATCAAGTCAATAATTTTAAAAAAATGAATATAAAAAAATTAGAAACCAATGCAGCTGGAATTGGTAAATTAGAAAGTTATTCAGGAAATAAAAAATGGAGTCCTTTTCCCTTTAATGGATATTATACATGGGCTAGATTAGGATATAATTTAGATGATAAACAAGAAATCAAGATGTTTAATAAATTAATCGAAAAATCAAAAGATTCTGATATAAAATCTGTAAAATCATTATCAGAATTGATGACATTTGAAAAAGGGCGAGAATATTGGAAAAATTATGGATTTTCATTTCATGGTGTATTTGATTTATCGAAAGATTCTGATTCAATGTTTATATTAAAAAAATATATAAATAATAAGAATAAAGAAAAAATAAATCTTAAAGATTTAATTAAAAAATAAAAATGGCCAACAAATAATGAAAAAATGCTTTAATATGCAGTAAGTACTAACCACATTTTAGGAATTTTAATGAAAAAACAACTACAGCTAAAAAGTCTTGTAAAAGATAATAAAATAATCAAAGAAGGATTTATATCAGATTTAATTACTAGTATTATTGTAAAAATAATGTCTCCAAAGATGAGACAAATAGATAGTTTAATAGAACCAGAAAAAAGAAAAGAGATTGCAGACATTTCAAAAAGATTAAAAGATGTTATAGATCATTATAACCAAAGATTAGATACTCCAGAAGGAAAACAATTTTTAAAAGATTTAAATGCAAAAAAAGAAGACTTTTATATAGATCGATTTTGATTAAAAATGATAAAATTAAAAGATTATAGAGAAAAATAAACATAATATATTAAAAAAACATAGATGGCTAAAGAAAAAGACGATAAAGATAGACGACACTTTGATCCTCAAAAAGAAATTACATCATTTAGTAGAGAATTTAATAATTTAAGAGTTCAAATTCTTAGAACAGTAAATGATATGAAAAAAAATGTAAGTACTGGAATAATGGATACCAAAGTAATAAAAACTATGCTTGATAAGATGAATGATATGGCTGATGATCAAGCAAGAAAATTCGGCACAAAACAACAAAAAATTGCTCAACAACTTGCAAAAATAATTAGAGATACTACTCAAAAACAAATTATAGAAATTCAAAAAGAGTCTACGCAAAAAATGTTGCCTGAATTAAAAAAACAGTTATTAGATACATTAGATGCTACAAGAATTAAAGTTGGTACTTCTTTATTTGATGAAAAATTATTAAAAAGTACATTTGATAAAATGACTCTTATTAGTAATAAAATGCAAGAAGCTGTTGAAAAAGCAAAACAAGAGGGAATATTAAAGGGTAAATCGTTAAAAAATGCAAAAGACATATTGAATGATTCTAAACAGATGATTGATATCAAAAAACAAGAATTGCAATCATATCTATTAATAAACAATCAATTAATTGCTGCTAAAGAAGCTTTTTCAGATATGATAAATACTGCATTTTCATTTATTGAAAAAATACCTGGTGGAAAGTATTTTTCAAAAGCACTTGAATTAGATAAAATTAAAGAACAGATCAACAAAAATATAGGTAAAGCACTTGTTTCTAATTTAGGAAAAGGAATTGATACTGCTGGTGCATTTAAAGTAGCTATTGGAGGGATAGCTCAAACTTATCTTAAGTTTGCCAGAATGTTGTTAATAAATCCATGGACTATTGCTATTACAGGAATAGTTTTATTGATAAAAGAGTTTGTAAGATTACAGAGTTTGGCTGAAGATTTTAGAAAAGTAACTGGTTTGACAATTGATCAGACTAAAAAGCTAACTCCAGAACTTGAAGATGCTGCATTATCTGCAAGGAAATATGGAATAACTATAGAAGATATTTATGGATCGGCTGCTGAAATATATAAACAATTTCAAAATATAAGTTTTGTAACAGCAGATTTAGCTCAAATTATATCTACATTAGAAAAGAATTTAGGAATGTCAAAAGAAACATCAGTTGGATTTGCTAAACAATTATTAGAAATGGATGGAGTTACTGAAAAGAATCTAAAAAATTGGATTGCGACTACTGCGCAACTAGCAATAGCATCTTATATTGCTCCAGTTGACGTGTTTAATGATATTGCTGAAAGTTCTGAATTAATAGGAAAATATTTTAGAGGTAATACAAAAGAAGTTATAATGACTGCTATTAATGTAAGAAAATTAGGTATATCTCTTAAAGATGTTGGTGGAATTTTAGATTCAGTTATGGACTTTGAATCATCTATAGAAAAAGAATTAGAAGCTTCCATATTATTGGGAAAATCTGTAAACTTTAATAGGGTAAGACAGTTAGTTTTTAACAATAAAATTGGTGAAGCAACTCAGGAAATATTTAAACAAATAGGTTCATTAGAAGAATTTAATAAATTAAATTATATTCAAAAACAAGCATTAGCAGATGTAACAGGACTGTCTGTCAGCAAAATACAAGAATCTTTAAAAATGCGACAAAGAGTTGCAGAATTAGATAGAGCAGGTCTATTAACAGAATCTGATAAATTGATGTTAAAATTAGAAGCGGGTGAATTAACTGACCAAGAATGGTTAAATCAACAAAGAATTCAAGCAGAAACAACAAACATAAAAAATAATTTAATGGCTGTTGCGACAAGTTTAGGAAGAGTAATATTACCTATATTCGAAGCATTAATGCCTGCTGTAAAATCAATTGCTACATTTATTGGTAGCATATCTGATGGTATTAATTCTATTATAAATTCGTTTAAAGGTAAAAAAGGTGAAGATACTTTTCTTTCAAATGCTACAAAACAATTAGCATCATTTGGATTATTAGCGGGAATAGTTGCAAGAAAACCTTTATTTAATTTATTGAAAAGGAGAATTGGTGGATTATTCGGTGGATTTGGTAAGACATCATCAAAAGATCTTGGATTTGGAATACCAGATAAACTTAAAACTGAAGGGCCTGGAAAATTTAATAGAGGGATGAGTTCGTTTGTAGACATCTTTAAAAAAATTGATATGAAATCAATATTAAAATTTGCAGCAATATCAGCAATTTTAATAGGAGCTTTAATTGGATTAGCTTTTGCGTTTAAACAGTTTGAAGGAGTTGATTGGGAAAATGTTGGAATGGCTGGTGCTGCACTTGGTGGATTAACTATAGTTGCAGGAATAATGAGTAAGATGCCAACAGATAAAATATTAATCGGTTCATTAGCGATAGCATTATTAGGAACATCTTTAATTCCCTTTGCTTATTCAATGAAATTAATGGAAAATGTAAGTTGGACAACATTAGGTGTTGCTGCCACTTCTTTAATTGCTTTTAGTTTAGCAGCATTTGGATTAGGAACACTTATGTTTACTGGAGTTGGAGCATTATTATTTGGAGCGGGTATTTTATCAATTATTGCTTTAGGTGGGGCAATGGCTATATTTGGAGCTGGAACTAAAATTGCTGGTGAATCTTTATCAAATTCTTTTATTGATAAAATAGAAAGATTAGCAAATTCAGGAACTAAATTGATTGCTGCAAGTGTTGGAATATTAGCACTTAGCGGAGCAATTTCTGTATTTAGTTTATCTATGACTGGAAGTAACGTGTTAGACAGGTTTGCTGGAATATTTGGAGGTTCATCTGCTATTGATAACATAGAAAGATTAGCAAATTCAAGTGCTCAATTGATGCAATCAGCAAACGCATTAAAATCAATAGAAGTTTCTATAAAAGGAATTGCTGACGTTAAAGGATTAGAAAATATAGCAGAGGGGATAAAGATATATAATGAATCTGAGTCTATTAATGAAGGAATTGATAAAGTAAATAAAAAATTAGATGATGTCATTAAAGCTATTAATGAAAATAAAAATATTTACATTGATGGTAGAAAAATAAATGAGAGCATTGCAAGAAGTACACAGTTGAATAAATTAAGTTAAATAATTACATGTCGAAATTGTTAGAACATTATAAAAAAAATATACCATTATATGACACTGAATTTTCTAAAACAACATTATTAGATACTTACAAAAAATTTAATTTTTCTAGTAATAGTATTAATGGTCAAAATTTACTTGACATATATTATAAAAAATATGGTTACACCTCATTAATATCTACAGCAGGTGGTTTTTTACTTGGGACAAATAGTGTTACTGATTTAGTTCAAAATGGATTAAGTTTATTAGTTCCTGGTGCTACAAGGGGTGGGATTACTTCAATTGCATTAAGATTAGCTGGTATTGCTTTAAGAAATCCATTCATAGAAAATACAATAAATAATTTCTTACCAAGTCCAAATATTTTAGGAATTCCCAAGAGCAGAATGATATTTCAGACAATACCACCCCAAGTATTTATGGCGACAAACCCTCCAAATATCGATAAGATAGATTTATCAAATTCTACAGATTTAATTTTTAACACGATAAAAAGTGTTGGAATATCTGCTTTATTGCCAGTTATTTCTGGATTAGCAAATACAGGAACTTTATCTAATTATGATTTTGAAAGAGCATTTGGAAAAGGAATAGATGCAGCAGAGATTATGATTTTATCTCAACAAGGAATTAAATATACAAAACCTGTTGCTTGGATAGATATGACAAAGCCAAAATGGTCTAATAATTTAGGGAATTATTTTACCTATGATAAATATATTGGTTATGCTAGTGAAATATTAAATTATAAGGATGCTAGAGAGTTGTATGGTGACACTTTAGAAAATAGATTTTTAAATTGGAAAAAAAATAGTTATTTAAATCCAGATTCTATAATTAATAATTTTGCACAACCAGGAGGTGCTAAAAATAATGCTTTACCAGCATCGTTTGCACGATTCATCAAAGCAACATCTGCAATATCAAATAAGATTAATCAATCTAACATTGATAAAGCAAAATTATATCAACAGTCTTTAGGAGTTCAAGCAGATCCAGATAATAGATATGAAAATCGACCAGATATAAGAGAAATAGTAAATAGACTTGGATTCCCTCAAATGAATTTTGATAAATCTAAAGAATTTGGAAATGAAAATGATTCTTTAGATAAAATAAATATGTTAGATATTGGTGAAGATTATACTGATAATCTAAAAGATACTATAAAGTTTAAAGTATATGATATTTTTAATAAGGAAACAATAATATTTAGAGCAATACTAACTGATATTGCAGATGATGTTTCTCCAACTTGGACTGAGACTAATTATTTGGGACGTGCTGACACTTCTTATACTTACGATAGAACAACTAGAAAAATATCTTTTACATTAAACGTATATTCACAAAGCAAGAGAGAAGTCATATCACAGTGGAGGAAGATAAATAGATTAGTTGGTCTTTGTTATCCAACAGAATATAAAAATGACAATGTGATGCGTGGTCCAATTGTTAAACTAACTCTTGGAGATTTATACCATGATATTTACGGATATTTTGATAGTATAAATTTTAGACCAAATGAAAATACGTTGTGGGATATAGAAGAAGGATTCCAACTACCTATGATTGTTGAATTAACAATTGGATTTACGTTAATGTTTGGATTTTCTACACCAAAAACAATTATGCCACATTTTAATCAAAAATCAACGAAATTTAGTATTATTAAATAAATGAATCGATATATTCACACAAAACAATTTAAAACAAAAACTGGTAAGAGATATTATAGTTCAACATTATATCCAGAAATATCTAAATTAGATATTGATACCTATATAACTGCAAATAGAGAAACAAGGTTAGATTTACTGGCATATCAATATTATAATGATCCAGAGCTATACTGGATCATAGCCATAACAAATAATATCCAAGGAACTTTATTCATAGAACCAGGTACCCAGATTTGCATTCCAAATAGAACGAGAATAGGTGAAATAATTTCTAAACTAGAGAACCTAAATAGATGATAATAAAAATTTTATTAAATCAAGAAGAATTAATTTATAATGACACAAATCTTTGAAGATGTTCGCAGATATGAAGGTTTTCCCTATGTTTCTTTTTTACAACAAAATATTCGAGATGAACTAAGTAAAAAACAGCTTCCAGAATCAAGAATAAATCAAATTACTGCTTGGGTGAAAGTCACGAGTGGTGTGAAATCTTTAAATAATCCCGAATTTATTTCTATGGTTGGCATTATAAAAAATAAAAATGAGAACCAATCCAGCTTTGTTTTTAACAATGTCTATGATGAATCAGATTCTTACAGGTTCCGTCCAGGAATTACCGGGATAGATATTAAATATAAGGGCTCGAGGGGAGGAACCAGAATAGCCCAGATTCAATGGCAAATAAATTCTAAACAGCAATTGAATCAATATGCTCCATATTTTTTGAACCCTGGTAGGTCTGTGTTAATTGAATGGGGATGGTTACAAGATGGAGATTTATTTACTCTTAACGATTCTGATTTGTATGATTTGGATGTATATAAGCATAACCAGTGGCTTTTGTTTTATGAAAGATCGTTAAAAAGCAATGGTAATTATGATGGTTGTTTTGGAATAGTATCTAATTTTGATATAACACTAAGAAGTGATGGTGGATTTAATTGTACAACTGACGTTATTAATGAAGGAGCATTGATGTACGGATTACAGTTAGTTCAACAAGTAGAATTAAAACCAAAAATCTCTAGTGGTGGAATAGAACAAAAGTATAAAAGGACAATAAAGCAATTTGTAGAAAATGATTTAGAAGAAATTGTAACCAGTGGACAGTATAGCAACAGTAATAATTCATTAAGCAGAGATATACACGTTTATATTGATTCTGGAGAATCAAAAAATAATATAACAACAAGAACCCCAGGTCCTACAGGCGTAACAAATATAACAAGTACTATTGGTAATATCAAAAAGTTTGTTACTTGGGGATTCATAGAAGATATAATAGTAAATTCACATCTTGGAGCTAAGTTCTCTAATGAAGACGGGCAGATATTTAGACTTAGCAGTAAAGAGTCGGCTCCAAAAATATCATCAAAAAACAATGAAATATTATCTAAAGGATTCAGTAGAGAAATAAATAATAAAAGATTTAGCAGTTTTTTAGATAAAGAAAGAAATTCTTACAAAATAAGTAATAACGAATTTTTAAGGTCTACAAATTTAAGTGTCTGTTATATAAATAACGGACAAAAAGCTAATGAGAAATATGGAATAAGATTTAATGAGTCAACCAACAATCCAGACAATTCAGATAAATCAGCAGGATATATTAGACACATTTATGTTGATTTAGAAGTTGTAAAAAGGGCATTCAAAGATAATGACAAGCTTGTAGATGCACTGATGTCTATATTAAATCAAATAAATTCAGCATGTATAAATTTTTGGAATTTTAAGTTAAAGATTAAAGAACCTACACAAGAAATGTGTGTCATAGACGATAATTATTTCGATCCAAAACTCTTAGAAATTATAGACGGTGAATCTGATAAATTATATACATTTAAGATGTATGGTGGTGAGGGAATTATAAAAAATATTAATTTTATTACTAAGCTTCCAGAGTCTGTTACTATGACATCTCTATATGGACTGAATAAAGAGTCTGATGACCCTGTACAATTAAATACAGACAACGATAGCATAATAAATATATGGAATGAAGAATCCTATGTCGATTTTTTTATAAAGACTACTAAATACGAATTGCCTAACACTCCAGGATTGGCTAAAGCATCATCAAATGAGGATTCTAACACAAATCAGACACAAAATGAAAATGATAAAGATCAACTGTTTACATCTGAAGACAATAGTGGATTCAACGATGATTTTAAAATAACGATGTTGCCAAGATTAGAATGGAAAAAAGAAGTAAATGAAAATGATCTGATAAATGCTATGAAAAAGAAAATATATTCTAGTCCTGAAAAAAATAATAGTAAATATGAATTTGTTATTCCTGCAGATTTAGATTTTGACATTAAGGGAATAAGTGGATTAAAAATTGGAGATGTGTTTAATTTAGATATGGTTCCTGATTTTTATAATAAAAATTCTGTCTTTCAAATTTCTGGAATAGATCATTCAGTTCAAAGTAATTATTGGACCACTAAAATAAGAGCTATATTAAGAGTATTTGATAAATCAGTAGGACAAATAAAGTATAAACAACAAAGCAGTCAAACCGCCAAAGATTTAGCTAACTTAAATAATAGTAGGTGGAATGGCCAGCCACAAAAAAATATTCTAAAATGGATAAAAGACAACATGGGCGATATTATCGTGTCTCAATTATTATTAACAAGGAGTTTTGATTCATATCCAGAATCTATACTTGCAGGAATTTTATATGCAGAATACGGTGTGTTTATAGATTTAGATAAAGATGCAAAAACTAATTGTGAAGTAAGAAATCCTGATGGAAATGGAACAGCACATTCATTTTGGCAAATAAACGATGTTGCTAACAAGCCCGGTTGGATTTATGATAGAATAATAGCTGGCGAATGGAAATCTCCTGTACCTGCAACTAAACTAGCAATAGATATTTTAAATGAAAAAAGAAATTCTCTTATTAAAGTTGGAATATCTGGTAATGAATTATTAATGGGGACAGTTGCAGCATACAATATAGGGCAAGGCAGAATCATAGACTTATACAAATTTGGTAAACCAGTTGATTCTTGGAACAGAGAATACGTTGATCAAGTCTTTAAAGTTTCACAAGAATATGAAAGGATATAAATGGCAATAATTGTATCGGGATCTATAAATAGTGCAAGTATTCCAATTACATTAGTAACAGTATCTATTGAAGATTCTTCCAGTAACTATATAGTATATACAGATGCTAATGGTCAGTATAGTCAGTCTTTTATAAATGAGTTTAATGGCTTTATAACTCCTACTAAAAAAAGTATAACTTTTACTCCGACTCAAATAGAAATAACTCAGTCGACTGATTCTTTAAATAATAATTTTACAGCTATCAGTGGGACAACATATTATTTAGATTTTGATAGCGGGAGTGATGCAAATATAGGAACATCATCGTTAGTTCCGTGGCAAAATTTATCTAAATTAAATTCAACGACTTTAATTAATGGTGATAATGTTTTATTCAAAAGAGGTGTTCTATGGCCAACTCAATCATTTACAATCTCAGCTGAGGGCTCTCAAAGTAGATATATAACGTTTGGTGCTTATGGAAGTGGAAGCAAGCCTGATTTAAGTGGTGGTGGCGAATTACAAAGAGTAATAGATATTAATAGCTCAAGAAAATACTTAAAATTTGAAAATTTAAATATAACAGATGTTCAATTTTCACAATCAGGTAATTGGACAACAGCTTTAATAAGATTTGGTCAAGGTTGTCAATATATAGAAATAGATCATTGTAAATTTGATAATTGGGGAGTAGATTCTACAAGATGGGGTGTTTATGATGAGAGGGGTGGCATGGTTTTTTTTCAAGATGTGGCAAATTTAATAGTAACTCGATCAGAATTTACAGGAACTAGAGAAGGAATAAAGTTTTTATTAAATAGAAATAATTCGCATGTTGATACTCATCATATATATATAAGTCACAATAATTTTCATGATTTAGATAGCAGAATTCCATTAAATAATAATACGAATTATTCACAAAGCGGTGGCCGTGGGCTTGGAATGACTTTTCAATATGATCATGCAGTACCACCTGATGAGGGATTGCAGAGATTTAATGATGGATTTGTTCCTGGAGGTTTGTTTGGATCAGAGGGCTTGGCAAGAGATATATTTATAACACATAATTCTTTTAAAAATATAAATAATCAAGCAATTAATTATTATCGCGATCCTGATTTTATTTATCCGAGAAGTAGTTCATATAATTGGCAAATAACTGATAATTATTTTGAATATATAGAAGGAGAAATAGTAGGATTATCTTTATTAAGTTCAAGATCTGGATCAGTTACTGAATCAAATGTTTCTAGAAATATAATAATATCAAGTGGATATAGATATAGTGATGGTGGACTTCAAGTAGCACAAGGATTTAACTGCATTCAGACGCATGGTTGGGAACATGTTATAATAGAAGATAATATAATTGACTGGTGTGGAAGTGGTGATGGGAGTGGTGTTGTTTTTGATATTCCAATTTCTTGGACTGGCATAACTGATGCTCCCAGTGATGCTTATGAATGGGAATGTGAATATTGTATAGTAAGAAATAATATAATGAAGAATGTAATTTGGAGCACAAGCGGATGGAAACCCCCAACAGCATCAGCGGCTGGTGTTGCTGTTTATGCTGCAAAACGTTGTGATGTATATAATAATTTAATGTATAACTGTGGAGTGGGAATATCAGCAACATCTCATTCATTTAGAAATGATGCAAATATTATTGTTTTTAATACATGTCATGGTTCATATGATAGTGGAATTAAGGGATCATCTCAATTAAATGTGACAGTTAAAAATAATATTACTGTTTTTGGTGCAAGAGGTTTGCAAGTTGGTGGTACCAATCATGGAAGTATTTTTGACTATAATTTATCCTATAGTAATTCAATATATGATGCTTTAAGTTGGACATCAGGAGCAAATGATATTCACTTAGATCCATTATTTTATGACATATCATCATCTAATTTTTATTTACAGCCTTCTGATTCTAATTTTAATATTATAAATTTTGGCCTACAATCAGGCTCTCCAGCTATTAATTATGCCACTTCAATATCACTTAATACTTCATTTTCATTATTTGATAGTGATATTTTGCATTTTAATAGATTAGGAACGTTTGATCTTGGTGCATATGAATTTCAAAGTCAAAGTAATTCTTTTATTTTATATACCACGGGTTCTATATTGACACTTATTAATAGTAAAATAATTAGAAACATTCCAATTACAACAGTCTTATAAAATATGGCATTAGTATTAGGAACAAATTGTGGATTTGTATCTGTAGCACCAACAGCTGATCCTGCTGGTGCAGGTATTGTAACAGATAATACTTCACGAGCATTTCGTGTAATTTCTTCTATTAATGGCTCAGTTACACAAATGGGATATTGGGCGTCGAACAATAGTGATGCAGCAAATTTTCAGATAGGAATCTACAGCCATTCTGGAAGTGATCAGCCAGATGTCTTACTTGGTTCCAGCGGTGATGTTGCTAAAGGAACAATTTCTGGATGGAAAACAGCATCTGGGTTAAATATTGCAATAGTTTCTGGAACTACTTATTGGCTGGCATTACAAATTGATAATACAACTACAGCATCTTCTATAGATACTACTGCTGATGCAACACAAGAACATCATTATAATTCAACAAATAATACTTCTTTAGTCAATCCATGGGGCACTTCAACATCAACTAATCAACAATTTTTAAATGCTATTTATGCAGTATATGAAACATCTTCAGTAATTAATTTAGTTTCTACTTCATCAATAAACACACTTATAAACAATAGATTAATACGAAACATAATAACATATGAAACAAGTTCTATAAACACTTTATTAAATTTAGAATTAACTGTTGATTCGCTTCCAGTGAGTAGTATTAACGGTACTACATTAATAACATGTAATATCACGACTGGAAATCCAGCAAATCCTATAGACATATCTGCTAATTTAAATATTTCTACAAGTCTAGAAATAGATAAGTTAGTAAAAACAATTCAATTAACTGAGAGTTCATTAACAAACACTTATATATCGTGTAAAACATTAAATTCAATAGAATTATTAGCTAGTTTAAATTCAACCACTAAAATAATTGACACTCTTATAAAAGAGACAAATTTAAACAGTGATATTACTGGCACAACATTGATAACCTGTAATATTACAAAAGGAAATTTTGTAAATATATCAGCTGATTTAAATGTCAATACAAACTTAGAAATAGATAGATTAATAAAAACTATTCAATTAGTTGAAAGTTCCTCAATAAATACTTATGTTTTATGTCGTACAACAGATTCAATACAAATATTAGCAAATTTAAATGCTACAACAAATATAATTGATAGATTAATAAGAAACGTGAATATTGATAGTGACATTAGTATAGAAACTTTATTTATATCAGACTTCACATTAGAAGAATTTATAGAAGAAATTATCGTTTCACTGCCAAGCGGAATAATAGAATTATTACCAAGTAAAATTATAATCAATAAATTAAGCAAAGAAAATGTAATAACTATTCAAATTTATAAAAAATTGACTAATGCTCCCGCAAACGATTATGCTAAAGAAAAGAAGACTTTACCAAAAGAAGCTGACTATAATAATGGATATTTTACAAGATATTTTCTAAGACAGGTAAACAATCCTAAATCTAAAATATTAGAAGTAGATACAGCTCAGTTTAACAAATTTCAATCAGATCCATTTTACTCAAATTTAAGCATTAAATGGAAAATTACTGGAAATACAGATAATATTATTAATACTAATTTAAATATATTGAATGATGCTGAAATACAGTTAATGGGAATAAAAAAACTATTAGAAAATAAATTAACAGAATTTAAGAAGTAAATTAATGAACTTTTAGTTTATAGTTAACTTAATTTTTTAATACTAGAGGGACAAAAATAAATATATAAAAATTAAAATTTTTTGTAATTTTTTTTATATTTATTTAAAAAAGGTTACATTTGTTAATAACAGAATCTAAAGAATCATATCTAAAATTAATAAAAGAAACAGAAATTAATGATTTTATCTTAATTCCTATTTTTTATAATGACAAAGTCCATCCTATTCTAAACAATATTTCTATTATTTACATATCAACAAAAAATGAAGAATTTGTTGTTCCAATCAACCATCCAGATTGTTTAAATATATCAAATGAAGAAGTAAATAAATTATTGTCATTAATTAAATTGTCTAAAAATAAAAAATTTATAATAGACAAGAGAAATATTCAGCATAATTTTAAAGAAGAATTAGATGAAACTTGGAAAGATATGGAATTATTAGATTATATTATTAGCAACAAATTAAAAAATAATTTTTATGAATATACACAAGCTCACAAGTTTATTTATAGAAAATTTTATAATAACAGTGAGAATAATTTAATCATTCCATTACAAAAACATATAGAATATTTGCATAACATTAAAGATAAAATATTAAAATTATTAGAAAACAAAAATATATTAGAATCAGATACTTACAATAAAATGAATTCTTTATTATTAAATAATCTCTATAGAATTGAAAGAAATGGAATAAAGACTGATAATGCTGATGAGTTAATTTTTTACAAATACAATCCCTATACGTCTACAGAAAGACCATCATGTACATATAACGGATTTAACTTTGTAGCAATGAATAAAAATGACGGAACAAGAAAGCATTTTATAAGTCGATTTAGCGACAGTGGTTATTTATTGTTAATAGATTATAACGCATATCATTTCTATTTAATTGCTGATATTATTGGTGAAAAATTTAAAGAACATCCTTATAAAGTTTTAGGCAAAATATTTTTCAATAAAGATGATTTAACAGAAGAAGAATATAAACAATCTAAACAACTTTTATTTGAAATTATTTATGGTAATATTCCGGAAGAATTTTTAAGTATTCCATTTTTTTATAAGACACAAAAATTTATCACCGAACTATATAGATTTTATAAAGAAAATAGTTACACAGAAACTAGATTATTCAAAAAGAAAATTAGTAACATTAAAAATATTACTCCAAATAAACTCTTTAATTATTACTTACAGGCATATGAAACTGAGAACAATATGATAATGCTCGATAAATTATACGAATTTATGGAAAACTATGAATCAAAAACTGTATTATATATTTATGATTCAGTACTTATTGACTTTAATTTAAATGATGGAAAAGATTTTATTTTAAAAATCAAGGACATAATTGAACAAGATCATAAATTTCCTGTTTCTATATTATATGGAAAAGATTATGAAAACTTAATAAAAATTGTATAATTTATATATTTATTATAAAATGATAAAAAGGAAATTGTATGGCAGCTCCTATAAAAGGTGTAGCTAAAAAATTAGTTAATTCTTACAGCGGAGCCAAAATTCTTAGTAAAGCAATTGCTTCTGCTAAGAATAATAGAGGTATAGAAGAATTTGAATATGATAATAAGAAATATCGCGTAAAAATTATTAATAAATGTTGACATTATAAAACTAAATGTTTACTTCTCAATTACTAATAACATTTACAGACAGTAAGAATTTAGATAAAATAGTTGAATCTATTAAAAGTTCTTATACAATTCTATTTGATAAAATATTTATTTTACAGAGTGTTAATGAGAATAATAAACTAATCTGTAGCTATAATATAGACAGCTCAAAAGAAATCAAAGTTGAAACTATTCCTATAAATACAATTTCAGTTCACAGGAAAAAGATTTCCAATACTCTCTATACTATAAATGCTTTGAATCATCTTATTACTCTACTTAACGATGGAATATTAGATAAAAAATTTTTAGTTGACTGGAATAATTATTCAAATTCAATATTAGTTATAGACAACAATGAATTCAAAAAAATTAATACTAAATTACTTAAAATAGTTGAATTGTAGAATTTTTTTTTATATTTATTAAAAATTGGTTATTTGGTTATGCATTAAAATATTAACTGATAACTAATAAATTATTAAACATTAAATAATGGGAGTAATAAAAAATGAAGACAAGATCTCACAAAGAACTTTTAGATAAAGTTCGAAAAACACTCAAAGGGTTACAAGATTCATCTCAGAGAACTTCTGGGATGTGGAAGCCTACAGGAGAACACACAGTAAGAATAGTTCCATATAAACACGCCGAGTATCCTTTTATAGAATTATTTTTCCACTATGGTATAGACAATAAAAATTATATTTCCCCAAAGTCCTTTGGAAATCCAGACCCCTTTGAAAAGTTTGCTGATAAACTAGCTGCAACTGGAGATAAAAATGATTATGCACTAAGCAGAACATTAAGAGCCAAAATGAGAATATTTGTTCCAGTTTTAGTAAGAAGTGAGGAAGATGAGGGAATAAGATTTTGGCAATTTGGTAAAACTACTTATGAAGAAATTCTAAAAATTATGTCAGATCCAGATTACGGTGATATTTCTGATATAAATAATGGAACTGATTTAGTAATAACTTATCAAACTCCAGAAGAGGCAGGAAACAATTTTGGTAAAACTTCAATTAGAACAAAAAGAAATACCAGTCCACTTTCAGACTCTGAAGAATTAATTAAAAAATATCTTGATGAACAAAAAAATATCAATGATATCTATAAAGAATTGGAATATGACGAACTGAAAGATATTCTAGAAAATTGGTTAAAGAACAAAAATAGTAAGGAAGAAAAAGAAATTTCAAATAATAGTAATGATGAAGAAGAAGTAAAAAATGAAGATGTCGATAAAGCATCTGCAGCTTTTGATAAATTATTTCCTAAGAAATAAAAATGAAGAAAAAAAGTGAAATTCATGATGAATTAATTTCTTCAGTATATAATGTTATAAATTCTTCTGAAAGTCCTTTTAGTGCATATTTTCTTGATAATCCAGAATGGAATCCATCAGACATTACAGATTGGGTCTCGATTGGAGACCCAATCATGGATATGGTAATATCAAATAGAAGAAACGGTGGAATTCCTGTTGGAAGAATTACAGAAATAAACGGACTAGAAAGTTGTGTTTCTGAAGATACAATTATTGATATAATAATTGAATAAAATTTCAAAATCCATATATTTATATAATAATAAAAATAAGTATATGGAGAAATTTTTTGATAGTAAATTATATAAAATGTGAATTGTGTAATAAAATAATTAGTAAAAATAATTATAATTCGCATTATCATATTTGTAAATTTAAATTTGATAATTGGAATAAAATTAAAAACTTACTGATAGAAGGAAAAAATAGATTTGAAATAGCAAAAATTTTTAATATAAAAAATGAAAGAATAATTTTACAAACAGTCAAAGAATATAATTTTTATAATATATATGAAAAAACACTAAAAAAAAGATTTAAAATATCCAAAGATGAAACAAAACTTAAATTAGAGAACAAATTAAATGGTACAAACAAAAGAAATAAATCTATAAAATTAAAAAAATATCAAAAATTAAAAAGAATAAAAAGATTCAACAATATTAATAAAAATTTTGGAGAACTGATTAGAGAAGAAATAAAAAACGGAAAGTCTATAACTGATATATGCAAAATAACAAAAATTGGTCCAATTCCTATAACTAATTATTTAAAATTTTATAATTTTTTTGAAAATGCAAAAAATAATGGTAAAATATTAAATGCTATAAAAGCTAAAAATCAATTTAAAAAAAATGCACAAAGATTACATCAAAATGCTTTAGATAGAAAAAATGCTTTACCAGAATTAAGTAATGATGCTAAAGGGATATATATAGATGGATTAAAGAATAATGATTTTGCTAAAGACATTAAATTAAAATTAAAAAATATAAATCAATTTCATAACTATATACATCTTAAAAAATTATATGGAAAAACAAAAAGAACTTCAATGTATGGAAGATCTCCATCATATTTATCAGGTAGAGGAATATTTGGTCATTTAATTAATAATGGTAAAAAAATTTTATTTAGAAGTTCTTTAGAATTATCAATTTTTATTTATCTAATAGAAAATAATATAAATTTTTCATTATCTAAACATAGAATAAGCTTTAAATATAAAAACACAAAAAAAACATATAATCCAGACATTATTATAGAAAACAATATATATGAAATCAAACCCAAAGTATTAATCAATTTATCTTTAAATAAACTTAAATTTTATGCATTAAAAGAATATTGTAACAAATTTAATTTAAAATGTAATTATATAACAGAAGAAACTTATGATATAAAAAATATTTTAAATAAAAATAAAATTCTAAATTTAATAAAAAATAATTTAATTATATTAAATTCAAAACAGAAAGAAAGATTATTAAAATTATGCAAGTAGAAATTAAAGAAATAAAAAAATTACTTGAAGAAAATAAAAAAATAAAAGTTAAATCAAAAAATGGAGAATACGTATATATAAAAAAATACATTGAAAAAGGATTATTAGATACTTGGCAAGTTATATTAAAAAATAACTATAAACAAAATGTAGCAAAAAAACATCAATTTTTTACTAATTCTGGGTGGGTAAAAACACTCGAATTGATACCAAATGAAACTAAAATATTATGTGATGACGATAATTATCATTTAGTAAAAGCAGTAAATTATATTGGAAAATATAAAATTGTAGATATAGTAATAGATGAAAAAAATTATGATGATCAATGTTATTTTGGAAATGGAATGTTGAATCATAACACAGCCAAGTCTTTATTAGTTCATCATATATTATTAGAAACTCAAAAAAAGAATGGAGTTCCTGTATTAATAGATACTGAACATTCTGCTGATAGAGAATTTATGAAAGCAATAGGATTAGATTTAGGTAAAATGATTTATGCTCCAATACCAGTTATAGAAGACGCATTCCAGACTATAGAAAACATTATTGAGAGTGTTAGAAAAGCAAACAGTGATAGATTAGTTACCATTGCTCTTGACTCTATTATGGGTGCAACAAATAAAGTTGAAGATGAGGGAACATATGATAAACAAGGGTTTGCTACTCAAAAGGCAACAATATTATCACAAGCTATGAGGAAAATTGGTAAAGTAATAGCTAATCATAAAATAGCTTTAATTTTTACAAATCAATTAAGATCAAATATTGGAGTAACATTTGGAGATCCGTATACAACATCAGGCGGAAAGGCAATACAATTTCATGCATCATTAAGATTGAGATTAAAAAATATAAGCAAACTAAAAAGTGGCACTGATATAATTGGTATTAGAGGTAACTGTAAAGTTATAAAAAGTAAATTAGGTCCATCTTTTAGATCTTGTGATTATGATGTTTATTTTGATAGAGGGTTAGATAATTCTACAACTTGGTTTGAAACAGGAAAAAAATATGGTTCTATTATTAAAGCCAAAAAATTAGAAGATGAAACTAAGTCAGAAAATAAAGATAATAAATTTAAAGAAGTAAAAGGGTGGTATATGATAGAAAACGATTTAGAAATGACAAGATTTCAAAACCCAAATTTCGAAGAATTAATAATTAATAATCCACAAAAGAAACAGCTGTTGTATGATAATCTTGCAGATAAAATCATTATGAAATACGTAGACAGAAATTCTGAAAATATAGATAAATCTAAAATAGAAATTGACGAAACAGTAGAAGATTGATGAATGAAAAATTTGAAGAACTTCTTAAAATAATAGAAAAAGAACATAAAGAAGAAAAAGATTTAACTTTAAATTCTAGAATTTTAATTGTTGACTGTTTAAATAATTTCATACGAATTTGGGTTGTAATGCCTACAACAAATGAAGATGGACGCCATGTTGGTGGAATAGTCGGTTTTCTTCATACTTTGGGGGTTTCTATTAGAGCATTACGACCCACTCGTATTTTTATTGTTTTAGATGGTAAAGACTCTTCTAAAAGAAGAAAAAAAATATTTCCTGATTATAAAGAAAACCGTGGATCTGGTACAAGATTAAACAGAGCTTATAAGTGGGAAAATGAAGAAGAAGAAAGAAAACAAATGCAATATCAATTATTGCGTATTGTTCAATATTTAAAAAATCTTCCTATAACTTTTATATGTATAGATAGCATTGAAGCTGATGATTCAATAAGCTGTTTAATAGATATATGTAAAAATAAAAAAGAACTACAGGAATTATTTATCATCTCTTCAGATAAAGATTTTTATCAGCTAATTGATGATAGAGTAAAAGTTTGGAATCCTATTAAAAAAGAAGTTGTCACAAAAGAAAATGTATTAACAAGATTTAACGTTAGTCCAAATAACTTTGCCTTATATAAATCTATGGTTGGTGACAAAAGTGATAATGTACCGGGAATAAAGGGATTAGGAATTAAGAATATAAACAAGCATTTTAGTTTCTTAAATGAAGACAAACAATACACCGTAGATAACGTTCTAGATTACTCCCACGATCACACAGATGACGCCAGAGCATTCAGATTACTATCAGACAATATAAACCAATATATTTTGAATTATAAGCTTATGAAGCTTTCTAATGACAATATTCCTAAGTCTTCCGTATTAAAGATTACTGAACTATTTAATAAAAAAATTACAGAAATAAATCTTATACATATTTATGAACTGATCAAACACGATAAAATTTGGAATTCTTTTAAGAATATTAATGAATGGATTACAACAAATTTTTCTATTTTAAATAAATTTGCAAAAGAGAGTTAAATTTTTCGAATAGAAAGTTTATTAAAATTCAAAATTTTATAATTAAGCAATGAGAAAATCTTTCAAATATAGAATCTACCCAAATAAAACAATTCAAAAAACTTTAAACAATCAATTTGAACTTTGTAGAAATCTCTATAACGTTTGTCTTGAACAAAGAATAAATTCATATAAATCATCTATAAACAGTAAATCTATTAATTATTATGATCAATCTAAAGAACTTACAGAGTTTAAAGAATTTTATCCTGAATATAAAGAAATATTTGCTCAAAATTTACAATATGTACTTAAAACTGTTGATAATGCCTATAAAAATTTCTTTAGAAGAATCAAACAACATCAGATACCAGGGTTTCCAAGATTTAAAGGAAAAAATAGATTTAATTCTATTTGTTTTCCGCAATATCCATTTGGTTGTAAGATTGTAGATAAAAAACAGCCTTCAAGAAAATTCTCATTACTTGAAAAGTCAAAACTTTTTGTCAAATCATGCAATTAGATAACTTAACACGCTTCGGACAAGTTTATCAATCTAAGGTTGTTACCTGCCTTATATATGATTTGAAATTTTTAATTAAAACTGAAGACATATTAAAACCAGAATTTTTTGATTCTGAAGCTTGTCAGTGGATTGTGAATAAAATCAAAGAATATTACAAAAAATACAAATTAAATCCTACGTTAGAAGTATTCAAGGCAGAAATTGAAAGTGAAAAGAATGATGTCTTTAAAGAAAGCATTGTACAAAAATTAAGAGAATCGTACGACTTTAAAACTGCTGAAGATTTATCTTATATTAAAGATAACTTTATTGAATTTTGTATTAATCAAAACTGGAAATTAACTGTTTATAATTCTGTTGACGATATTAAAAAAGGAGATTATGAAGCTGTTAAAATAAGATTTAGGGAGGCCGAAAGAGCAGGTCAAGATAGAGATATAGGATTAATGTTGTTAGAAAAATCTCCAAATGAAATGCTTGAAAAAGCTAAAAGAAATACTATAGCAACTCCGTGGGATATTATTAATGAAATAACAGAAGGTGGTATTGGGGATTCGAAAACCGGTGAATTATTTATAATTGCTGGGTCACCCGGAATGGGAAAATGTGTTGGTAAAAACACAAAAATAGATATACAATATAATGAAATAGGAATAGAAATTGATAATGAAATAAAATGGTATAAACCATGGGAAATAGTAAAAATTGATGAAAAAACAATGTTTGCTTATGAATTGAAACACCCGGTACAGGAAAAACATTAAAAAAATTTGTTTTCTTTATATTTTTAATAAAAAATGGAGAAAACAAATAGAAAAACTATTAATTTGTAAAATATGTAATAGAAAAATGAAAAATTTAGTCCCACATTTAAAATTTAAACACAACATGAGGGGAAATGAATATAAAGAAAAATACGGTAAAGAATTAAAATTAATAATAGTAAAATTAACAGAAGAAACAAAACAAAAAATAAGAGATAAGTATAAAGATCCTGAATTTAAAAAGTGGTTTAAAACAAAAGTTATTACAAATAGAAAACCACAATATTGGCTTAAAAAGGGTTATTCTGAAAAAGAAGCCACTAATATGGTTAGTTTAACACAAAAACAAAATAGCAACTGGTATATAGAATATTGGCTTAAAAAGGGTTATTCTGAAAAAGAAGCAAATAAACAAATTGAAATTATTCAAAAAGAAAAAAGTATACTTAGTATACTACACTGGCTTAAAAAGGGTTATTCTGAAAAAGAAGCAAAAAACATTATTTGTGAACTTCAATCAAAAAATAGTAAAAAATCATCTAAATTTTTAAATCACAACCATTCAGATATATCAAAATTAAAAATAAGTTCTACACTTAGTAAAACAATATTAGATATTGGAGCTACTAAATGGGCAAAACATTTTATTGTATCAAGAAGCAAGGGTGAAGCTGAATTATATAATTATATATGTGAAAATTTCAATATAAAAGCAAAGGCAAATGTTGATATAAAAATTTATAAAGAAAGAGCTTATTCTGTAGATATACTTTATAAAAATAAGATAATAGAATTTTTTGGAGATTTTTGGCATTGTAATCCTAAATATTTTTTAAATGGAGAAGAAAAACACAAGATGACAAAACAAAAAATAAAAGATATATGGGAACATGATAAAAAAAGAATAAAAAAATTAGAAAATAATAATTATAAAATAATGATTGTTTGGGAAGATGATTGGTATAACAATAAAAGTGAAATAATAAAAAAAATAAAGAAATTTTTAAAATGATATATTTTAGAAAAAAAACTGAAACTGTTAAGATTGTAGATTTATTTAAAAATTGTAATTTAAATTACAATGAAGAAATAAATTATATATTACCATTTAAAATTAATGTTTTAACACCCTTTGGATATAAAAAAATAAATAAATTATTCACAATAAAAAATAAATTTGTTGTCATTAATTATTTTAGTAATGGAAAAACACTAAAGACATCAACCAAACATAGAATAATGGCAAATAATGAGTGGAAATATGTAAAAAATATAAATAATAATGATATTATTGAAACTAAAAATGGTATAACTACATTAAAAAAACAATATATAATTCATAAAAAACAAATATTATTTGATTTAGAAGTAGATGACGTTAATTGTTATTATAGTAATGAAATACTATCTCATAATTCATGGCAACTTGCCAATATAGGAACTGAAGCTTTAAAACAAGGAAAAATAGTATTTCATTATACTTTAGAATTAAGTAAAGAAATGATAACTAAAAGATACTATTCTAGATTTACAGATATTTATGTTTCTGAATTAAAGTTTAATGAAATTGAAATAGAAAAATCTCTAAATAATTTAAATGAAAAAAAAGGAAAACTATTAGTAAAAGAATATCCTCCAAAAAGAGCAACAATAAATACTTTAACATCACATATTGAAAGATCTATTCAACTTGGATTAAAACCAGATTTAATTATAGTTGATTATGGTGATTTATTAAAGGCACCAAGATTTTATAAAGATAAAAGATTAGAAATAGGAAATATTTATGAAGAATTAAGAGGAATGTCTGGTGATTTTAATACTGGAGTTTGGACAGTTTCTCAAGTTAATCGTTCAGGTGCTGAATCTGATGTAATAGTTGGAGAACAAATATCTGAAGATTATTCTAAAATAATGATTGGTGATTTTATTTTTTCAGTATCAAGAAAAGAAATAGACAGTGAATCAAAAACAGCAAGAATTTTTATTATTAAGAATAGATTCGGAGTAGATAAAATTAGATTTCCAGCACAGTTTAACGTAAATAACGGAAAGTTATCAATTTTTGAAAGTAATAGTTTACAAGGTAAAATTCTGAATGAAAAAATGAATGGAAATAGCTTAACAAAAAAATTATTAAAAGAAAAATATTTTAAAGATAAAAATTGAATTTTAAATAATATTTATTAATAAAAGAAAAATATAAATAAATTATCATTTTATAGAAAAATGAGGCTATTAAAAATCCAACTAAAGCTGAATTAATAGCAAAAAAATTATTAGAAGATAATAAAATAAAATTTATTTTCCAAAAAATATTTATTCTATATAGAGTAGATTTTTATATACCTAAAATTAAGACTGTTATTGAAATAGATGGAGAATATCATAATGAACAAAAAGAAAAAGATAAATTAAGAGAAGAAACATTAATGATTGAATATAGTAATAAAATAAAAAATATATTAAGATTTACAAATAATGATATATTTAGTAAACAAAAATACTTTATAGAAACGATAAATAATTGTTTAAATAATTATAAAAGATTGTTAATAGATTCAAAAGAAAAAACAGAAAATTATAAAGGATATGATAGTTTTAAAAGATATAAATTAACCAAAAAAAGATCAAAAAAATTTGGTAGACCTTCTAAAGGGAAAATACATAAATTAGAAAACGAACAGTTTCACTTAAATAATCAAATTAAAAGAAATAAAAAATTTAAATGAAATTTAATAATAATAAAAAAAGAGCTTTACAATTTTCTAAAAAATTAAAAAAAAATGCAACAAATGCTGAAATGTTGTTAAAAAGTAAGTTAGAAAAAGAAAATATATTTTTTTACTTTCAAAGAGCTATCCCTAGAGGATCTTATAAAAATAAGTTTTATATACCTGATTTTTCAATTCCTATAAAAAATGATAAATATAAAAATTATTTATTTATAGAAGTTGATGGAAAATATCATGAAAATGATAAACAAAAAATTAAAGATACTTTAAGAGAAATAAAACTAAAACAATATTATAAAAATTTTTTAATAAGATTTACTAATGAAGAAATAGAAAATAATATTAATAAAGTAATTAAAGAAATAAATAATTATATATATAGTATTAAAAATAGAGAATATCAATTTTTAAATAATTTTAATATTACACTAAATATTTAATCAAGTATTAGTTAGTTCAAAAGAGAACATAAATAGATATATCAAGGCTTGATTAAAAGTATTGAATGGGAAATTCTATCCTTTAACATTTAATATTGTTTAACAGTTTATAAAAACTGTCTGTACTGGCTTTGATTTAGTTTAAACTAATTTCTTAATTTTAAAAATCAAGAAATAAAATAAAATAAATTTTAAACTTGTGTCTCACACAAAAATCAATCTTATTGATTTATTAATTGAAAAAAATATTTGATAGATAATCTATATAAAAAATATGAAAATAAAAACTGGCCAGGATCTATTCTTGGTTATATAGTTTATAAAAGAACTTATGCAAGATTAAAAGAAAATGAAGATATAACTGAAGAATGGCATGAAACAATTCAAAGATGCGTAAGTGCAATTAAAAAATATAATTTTAAAATTTCAGACGATGAATTAGTAAAATTATATGATTATATATTTAATTTAAAATGTTGCTTATCTGGTAGAGCTTTATGGCAACTTGGAACTAAAATAGTAGATAAATTCATGGGAGATAGTTTATTAAACTGTTGGTTTACAAAATTATCAACTATAGAAGATTTTTGTTTTGGTATGGAAGAATTAATGCTTGGAGGTGGTGTTGGAGTTTCTGTAAGAAAAGAAGATGTTTATCAATTGCCAAAAATAAAAGAAAATATTAATATATATAGAGAAGATACTAAAGATGCAGACTTTATAGTTCCAGATAAAAGAGAGGGCTGGGTTGAATTATTAAAAAAAGTTTTAGAAGCTTTTATGAATAACGGAAAATCATTTTCATATTCATTGGATTTAATTAGAAGCAAAGGAGCATTAATAAAAGGTTTTGGTGGAGTTTCTTCAGGTCCTGAAGAATTACATATTGGAATTCAAAATATTTGTTCGATATTGAAAAATAGAGAAGGCAAAAGATTAAGAAGTATTGATGTGTTAGATGTTTTTAATATTATTGGACAGATAGTTGTAAGTGGAAATGTCAGGAGAAGCGCTGAGTTGGCCATAGGTGATCCAGATGATATTTTATATCTTAGAGCTAAAAGATGGGATATGGAAAATGTACCATCTTGGAGAGCAATGTCAAATAATAGTATTGCAGCAGATGATTACGACGAATTAATGCCAGAGTTTTGGAATAGTTATAATGGTAATGGTGAACCTTATGGTTTAGTAAATTTAAAATTAGCAAGAGCAGTTGGTAAGCTTGGAAGAAAAAAGCGTGATAATTCAATTGATGGGGCAAATCCTTGCGTAACCGGTGATACTTTTATAACTACTGAAATTGGTGACATTAAAATAAATAAATTAATTAAATGTAAAAATAAACCCAAAATATTAACTTTTAATGAAAATAATAAAAAATTAGAATATAATAATATAAGACAGATTGAGTTGACAAGAAAAGATGTAAATATTATAAAATTAATATTAGAAGATAATACAGAATTAAAACTAACACCAAATCATAAAGTTTATACAGAAAACAGAGGCTGGATAGCGGCTAATAATTTGAGTGAAAATGATATTATTATACAAATAAAAAATAATTAAAAATTTAATTTCTAATATTTTATAGGTATAAATCCGTATTAGTTTTTAATCTGGAGAATACTTTGAATATATTAGAATTGCAAAAAAATATTATATCCCTCTATAATATTTTTTATAAACCTGTTATTGGTATGAATAATATTAAAAATAATTTATTGCCAAAAATATATGATGATTTAGAAAATAATGAAAATTTTATAAAATATTTTAATAAAAATAAACTTGGAAGTAAAAGGAGATTAAAATATAAAAATGATTATATACTTAAATGTTTAATTGAAGAAAATAAGTTTAAATTTAATATTTTTGAAAAATCTTTAAAAGAATATTATGATTTGGAAAACAATTTTATTAAAAGAAAAATTAAAAAATATAAATGTTATATTAATAGAAAATATAAACAATTATTTAGAAGAAAATACAACTTATGGAAGTGAATTAAAAAAATGGAAAAAAGAACGATTGTTAAAACTAAAATAAAAAAAATAGAAATTATTTCCAATGAAGATGTTTATGATATTAGTGTTGAAAATAATCATAATTTTTTTGCTAATAATATACTTGTGCATAATTGTGTTGAAATTTTTCTTGCCAATAAAGAATGTTGCAATTTAACAGAAATATTTCTCCCTCGAATTAAATTAAAAGAAGAATTAAAAGAAATAGTTATTTTATTATATAAATTTTCTAAAAATGTTGCAAACATGAATTATTTACATGAAGAAACAAATAAAATAGTTCATAAAAATAATCGTCTTGGAATAGGTATAACTGGAATATGTGAATCTACTGAAGAGCAACTTAATTGGCTTAATGAAATATCAGATTATATAGAAGAATTTGATAAAAAATATTCAAAAGAAAATAATTGGAATGAATCAATAAGATTAACATGTTTGAAGCCTTCTGGTACTTTAAGTCTTCTTCCTAATACCACACCAGGATTACACTCAGCATATTCTGAGTATTATATTAGAAGAATAAGAATGTCGTCAAACGATAGTTTGGTAAATTTATGTAAAGATGCTGGACTTAATACTGAATATGTGACTCAATTAGATGGAAGTTTAGATAGAAATACTGTTATTGTAGAATTTCCAATGAAATCTAATAAAAATGCAATTTTAACAAAAGATTTTGATGCCATTAAACAGTTAGAATTATTAAAAAAAATGCAGACAATTTGGTCTGATAATGCTGTTAGTTGTACTGTTTATTATAAAAAAGAAGAACTAACTAATATACAACTGTGGTTAAAAGAAAATTATAAAAATTCAATAAAATCAGTTTCTTTTTTACTTCACAGTGAACACGGATTTAAACAAGCACCTTATGAAGAAATTACAAAAGAAAAATATGAAGAATTAATTAGCAAAATTGATTTTAATAAACTTTATAAAAAAACTGTTGATTTATCAGAATTAAAGGATGACTTAGAATGTGAAACTGGTGCGTGTCCTATTAAATAATAATATAATATTTAATTATTTAAACAGACATCATATAATGAATTTCTAGATATATAAATGATTATTTTTGAATAACTGAATGAAAATAAATATAGTAAATAAACATAAACATGTACCTCAAATAAATGATATTTATATTGGAAGAGGTTCAGTATTGGGAAATATATACACTCATTTAAAATTAAATAAGACTAAAGTCTTAATTCAAGTAAAAACAAGAGAAGAGGCTATTTCAAAATACAAAGAATGGTTATATGATATTTTAGAGAATAAACAAAATTTAATAAAATATACTAATATTGTGAATGAATTAAATAGAATTAAAGTTTGGGCTGAGAGAGAAAATGGAGTTAATTTGGTTTGTTTTTGCAGTTCAGAAAATGAATGTCATGGTGGTATAATTAAAAAATTAATAATAGACCAAAATAATGATTAATCCACAAGAAATTACAAATTATAATCAGACTAAATTTCAATTAGAAGAAACAATTATATTTTGGATTTTGGTAGCTGGTAAGAATGCTAAAAATACAGCAAAATCTTTAGATAAATTATTAAATAAAATTGATGGTTATAAAAATGGACCATTTAATTCTTTAAAAAAATATTCTCTTGAACAAATAAAAGTTTTATTAAAAGAATCGGGTATTGGATGTTATAATTATAAATCAAAATATATTATTGATTTAATAAATAAAAATGTAGATTTAAAAAAATGTTCAATAAAAGAATTAGAATCAGTTAAAGGAATTGGATTAAAAACTTCAAGGTGCTTTTTATTACATAGTAGAAAAAATCAAAAATTAAGTGGACTTGATGTTCATATATTACAACACTTAAAATTTCTTGGTCATGATGTACCAAAAAATACACCATCAAAAAGTAAATATTTAGAATTAGAAAAAATTATAATTTCTTTAGCTGAAAAAGAAAATATGTCGTATGCAGAATATGATTTAACAATTTGGAATAAATATAGTAGAAAATTAAATGTATGAAGTTGATTTTACTGGCTGGGTTAGAACTCCAGAAGAATTAGAAAAAATAAAATATAATTGGAAGTATAGATTGTATTTAAATTATAAAAGATTTTTTTATACAATTAAATATAAGCGATATTGGCAGTTATGGCAGAATTTTTTAAATATGATTTTTAATAAAAATGAGTTTTAATTTATGACATTTAATGAATATCAAAAAAGTGCTCGATTAACTGCAATATATCCCGAAAGATTTAAAATAATATATTCAGCTCTTGGATTAGCTGGAGAAACAGGAGAAGTTGCTGGAAAAATAGGCAAATGGATTAGAGATAATGATGCTGGAAAATTAACGAAAGAACAATTAATTCAATTAAAAAGAGAATGTGGAGATGTTTTATGGTATATTGCAAATTTATGTTCTGATTTAGAATTTAATTTAAATGAAGTGGCAATCGAAAATATAGAAAAATTATTTGATAGAAAAGATAGAGATGTTTTAAAGGGAAGTGGAGATAATAGATGAAAATCATTAAATTTAAAAATAAAAAATCTTTAGTTGAAAAAATTATTTTTGATTATTGAGGATTATTTTGATTACTTTAATATGGTATTTGTTATCAATGTTATTTTATCCAATTTCAAGTGGTTATACAGAATCATTAAAACTAGAAGAAAGAAATTTATATAATTTAGATTTTGATAAAGCCTATCAAATAAATAAGCAGTGGCACACATTTAAATTTATAGAAAATATTTCTGCAGTAAATCTTGGTATATCAATAGCAATTTCAAGTGATAAAAGTTTATTAGATATTTCTAAAAGAACATTCTTGTCTGCTATTGTTTATTGGATTTTATATGATTTAACCCTAGATTTAAGAGGTTTTAATGGTAGCAACTCATCAAGCATTTTAAACAAAGTTGAATATTTAAAATTACCATTATTAGCTTTAGGAATTTATTTGTTTTTAGAATAAATGATAGAAATAAATAAAATATATCTTGGAGATTGTTTAGAAATAATGAAATTAATAGATGATAATTCTATTGATTTAATAATAATAGATCCGCCCTATGGTATAAATTATAATTATGGATTTAATAAAAAAGCCATAAAATCAAAAATAAATAATGATTCTTCTATTGAAAATTTAGATTGGGTAAAAATAATAGATTCATCTTATAGAATATTAAAAGAAAACAAGAGTTTTTATATACATGGAAGATTTGATTCGCTAGTTAAGATATTCAATATTATAAAAAATAAATTTAAATATAACCAAGATTTTGTGTGGGATAAGGGTGATATGAATTCTGGAAATTTAAATATAATGGGAAATATCCATGAACTCATTTTACATTTTAGCAAAGAAAATCCAGAAAAATCAAGATTACAATTAAATGAGAATATAAAAATTAAAAAAAGAGTAAAAGCATACTTTAAGGGTAAACTTTCTACAAAAGAGTATGTTGGTCATCCAACACAAAAGCCAATTAAATTATTAGAATATATTATTCAAAATAGAACAGATGAAAATGATTTAATATTAGATTATTTTTGTGGTAGTGGTACTACTGGTGTAGCTTGTCAAAATTTAAATCGTCGTTTTTTATTATGTGATAATGACAAAACATGGATAAACATTGCTAAAAATAGATTAAAATTAAATGATGATAACTAAGAAAAACTGGTTGCAATTTTTTCCTTTTGAAAAGGTACGGTCACAACAAGAAGAAGCTATTAATTTTATTTTAAATATTTTTATAAATAAAAACAAAAGATTTGCTTTGCTTGAGGGTAGTCCCGGATCTGGCAAATCTGCTATTGCAATTACAGTTGCAAGATATTTAAATGAAGCATGGGTTATAACTCCTCAAAGAATTTTACAAAAACAATATCAAAATGATTTTTCTTTTATATCTTCAATATGGTCTAAAGAACATTATGAATGTCCTGGAAAATATGTTTCATGTCAACTTGGATCATTAATAAATAAAGTTTTTAAAAATAAATATTGTCAATGTATTTATCAACAAGATAAAAGAAATTTTTTAAGTAATAAAATATCTTTAACTAATGTTGCTTTTTTCTTAAATCATATAGAATATTCAGATGAAATTAAGCAAAGAAAATTATTAGTTGTGGATGAGGCACACACAATTGATGCTGCAATTTCAGATTTTATCTCCATAAACATAAATAAATATAATATAGAAAATTACAATTTAGAATGGCCAAAAAATAAAATTCACTCTATTGATGAAATTTTTTCTTGGATAAAAGAATATTTAATAATAAATCTTGTTAAAATAAAAGATTATTTAGACCAAAAAATTAAAAACTTAAGTCAAGATCAGTTAATAAAAAATAAAAATTTATTAAAACAATTAAATAATATTGAAAGGTATATTAAACAATTAGACAGATGTGTATCAAGATTTAATAAAGATGAATGGATATTGAGTGTAAATAAAGAAGAAGATGAACTTTCATTAAAACCGTTATTTTCTTCTAAATATTCTCATAAACAACTATTTTGTGTAGGTGAAAAAATATTATTAATGAGTGGAACTATATTAGATAAAGAAATATATTGTAGAAATATAGGAATATCAGTAGAAGAAACTGAATTCTTATCATTAGATTCACCATTTAAAAAAGAAAACAGAACTGTATTTTCAGTAAATGTTGGATCTTTAAATTATAGGGATATTGATAATAATTTACCAAAAATAGCTAATGCAATAACTAAATTAATTGCAGAACACAGATTAGACAAAGGATTGATACATTGTACATCATATAAAATAGCTGATTATATTGTAAAAAATGTAAAGACAAATAGATTTATTTCTCACGATTCTAGCAATAGAATGGAAATGTATGAGTTACATTTAAAAAGTGATAAACCAACAATTTTAATTTCTCCATCAATGACAGAAGGTATTGACTTATACGACGATCTGTCAAGATTTCAAATTATAGTTAAAACACCATTTCCAAATCTTGGTGATAATTTTATTGTAGAAAAAAAGAAAAGAGTTAAAGATTGGTATCTTTTAGAGACAGCAAAAACAATAATTCAAAGCAGTGGTAGATCTATAAGAAATGAAAATGACTGGTGCAAAACATATATATTAGATAGTAGTTTTATTTTTTTCTATAAAAATAATAGAAAATTATTTCCACTATGGTACCAGCAAGCATTAATTTTTGTTTAATTAATTGAATTTTAAATTATATTTAAGATAAATAAATGTTATACGACTTCAAGTGCAAAAATTGCAAGTTAATTGAAAAAGATATAAGACTAACATTAGAAGAATTTAACAGTTCAAGAAGAATCTGTCCTCAGTGTAATGATAAAATGGAAACAGTTATATTTCTGCCAACTATAGAGTTTAGAGGGGATTCGTGGTCGAAAGACGGTTATTCATCAGTCAAAAAAGAAAATGAAAGAAATAAAAGCTAATATCTGGGATCTCTATAATTCAGACAAAGAATCTTATATCTGTATTACTACTAATGGATTTGTTAAGAAGAATAAAGAAGCAGTAATGGGTAGGGGAATCGCACTTCAAGCCAAAGAAAAATTCTTTTTATTGCCAAAAGAATTAGGACACTTATTAAAAAACTTTGGCAACAATGTATATATGTTAGATAGATACAGAATGTTTACTTTTCCAACAAAGCATATATGGACAGAAAATTCAGATATAAAATTAATTGAAAGGTCAGCAAGGCAGTTAATAGTGTATTTAAATAATTCATATTATACAAAAAATATTTCAAAGGTATATTTTCCAAGACCAGGATGCGGCAACGGAAAACTAAGCTGGAATGATGTTAGATTAGTTATAGAAAATATTTTAATAGATGAAAGAATCATAGTAGTTTCAAAATAATAGGAATGTTATTTAATTATAAGTGTTATACAATGAAAAAATAAAAATTAAAGGAGCTTATGGAATACAATTTATAGATTGGTTGATAATGTTTGTTCGCAAAAGATTTTAATATTTTAGTGAAATTTTAAAAAAATGATTGAAATATCAAAAGAGATTTTTAATATAATATATACGTGTCAACCATGTATTGGATTCTTGGAATTGGGAAGACAGGAGAAAATTTCTTATATCACTGATGATTTTTGGAGATTTATTTGGCAGCCTATAAGAATTAAGATGATAAATGATTTGAAATATTGGAATAAATTAATTATTTTTGATTTTAATATTCATAAAGCTAACAAGCAATTCTCGAATGGGAGATAAATATTAAATTATTTGTTATTGGAGGGGGTGTTGCTGGATTAGTTTCAGCATTTTATAATAAAAAATATGAACTCATTACTGATCGTATTGGTGGATGGCAAAATCTTAATAAATTTCAACTAGGACCTCGTTTACTTGAAGTAAATAAACATACAAAATCTTTTTTTAATAAAATTATATTAGAAGACATAAAAATTAGAGAAGTTAAAATTGGTTATATGTACGAAGATAGTTCAATAAAAGATTATATTGATGGTAATTTTAAGAAAAAATATGCTTTAAAAACTAGAGAATTAAATAAGAATGAAATACACCCATCAGTACTATCTTCTGGTAAAAATAAACTTACTGTTTTTGATATTGACTATAATTTAATTCTTAAAAGATTAGAAGAATTAGTTTTTGAAAGAATTATTATAGATAAAGTAAAAAAAATTGATATTGAGAAAAATATTTTATATTTAGTATCATCACAAGAAAAAAAATATGATTTTTTAATCAATACTCTTCCTATAAATATGTTTCAAAAATTATCCAAAATTAATATAAATAATCATGATTTTACAGCATTCAATACAACATTTTTTAAATGTGAATATAACAATTATTTAAAAAACATAAAAAATAGTTTACAATTAGAATATTTCTATTCAATAGCTTCTACTCAATGGCATCGTTGTAATTTATTTGAAGATTATGTGGTTTTTGAAGTGAAAGGAAAAACAGATATTTTAATGGATGAATATAAGGTTTTAGATAAAATTACACTTCCATTTGCTCAAATTAAATTTTCTTATGATAACATAAATAAAACTGGAAATAATATAATTCATATTGGTCGTTATGCACAATGGTCACACAAAATAAAAATGGAACAAATAATTGAAAGATTTGAAAAATAAATGGATAGATTAGAAGAAATTTATAATATTCAAAAAAAATTTACTGAAAAATTTTTTAAAGTAAAATATAATATTGATTATAGTAAAATAATTGAAGATAAAGAATTAACAATAAAGTGGAATAAAGAATTTATTTTAGCCACGATAAAAGAAGCAAGTGAATTATTAGATGAGGTTGATTGGAAATCACACGTCGACAAAGACGGTGATGACGTTAAAGATAATTTATTAGAAGAAGGAATAGATACATTAAAATATTTATTAGAAACTCTTATAATAAATGGTTTTACTTATGAACAAATTTATAATAAATTTATAGATAAATCTAATGTTGTAAACGATAAGTTTGATCAAAATATTATGTTAAATAATATAAAAAATAAAAAAGATAAAAATATTGCATTTATTGATATTGATGGGGTTATTGCAAATTGGCCAAAATGTTTTATAGATTTTGTTAATGAAAAATTAAATAAAAATATTAAAAATTTAGAAGAATTAGAAAAAATAATTCCTAAATTACAATTATATGAATTAAAAACATTGTATCGCTTATCTGGCATTAAAAGAAAAATGGCTATTATAGATGATTCTAAAGAGTTGTTAGATGAATTAAGTAAAAGAAATTATTTTATTATTTTGATAACAGCAAGACCATATAAAAAAATATCTAGAATTTATTCAGATACACTAGAATGGCTTAAAAATAATAAATTTAAATATGATGCAATAATTTGGGAGGAACAAAAAGAAAAATATATTATTAAAAATTTTAATAATAATGACAAAAAATTTGTGTTTGATGATGATATAGATAATTGTAATATTTTAGCTAAAAATGGATTTACTGTATTTTTTAAATATAATAAATTTATATGTGATCTGTCTTATGAAGAAATAATAAAAAAGTTAGATAATAGGATAATTTCATTTAAGGAACATAAAAACTTTATAAAATTATTAAATGAAAACTAAATTGTTTATAACTGGTCATACAGGTATGTTAGCTAAATCTATTATAGATATTTTAGATTACAATAAATATGAAATTATATATAATAAGTTGTATGCGACTTATACTAATGTTTTTCATTATTTAAAAAACAAGCAAATTAAAGATTCTGAAATTGATATTACCAGTAAAAAAAATTTAAATTATATACAAAACAGTTTAGATGAAAATTCTATAATAATTCATACAGCTGCTTATGTAAATACTGATAAGTGTGAAAAATATTTTTATGATGCTGTTAAGTCTAACGTTTTAGGAACACAGTATTTAATAGATATAGCTCTTAAAAAAAAATGTAAAATTATAAATTTTTCAACAACAGCTATATTTGATCCAGATGAATATATGAAAAATAATGGAAAATTTAATGAAACTGCTACAATAAATCCAAAAACTATATATGGTTTAACAAAATATAGTGCTGAACTTGCTATAAAACAATCGCTTAAAAAACAAAAATTTTTAACAATAAAGCCTGTATTTATTTATGGTGATGCTCCATATGATAATTCATCTATGATAAGAAAAATATTAGAAAGAATTTATTTAAATAAAATAAACAAAACTAATAAACAACTCTCAGTATTTTTAGATCCTGAAATTTTTAAAGACTATATGAGAAGTGAATATTTTGCCAAAATGTTTTATTTTATATTAAATAATTTTGATAACTTATCTGGAAAAGATTTTATAATTAGTAGAAATAAACCGATGCCTTTTAAGCATTATTTAAATATTATTTGTGAATTAACAGGTATTACGTTTGACGAACTTATAAATAAACATATAAAAATAAATAAAGATTTAGATTATTTAAAAAATCACAATGGTATATCTGAAAATTTTTATAAATTTTTTGATTATAAACTTCCAAATGAAGCTTATAACGACAGACTTGGTATTTTAAAAACTTATAATTCAATAATAAATATTTATAAAAGTTTATGAAAAAGTTAATCAATAAAGTAAATTAAACAAATATGAATATTTTATTGAGTTTTTTAAAAATGATATCTAGATATGAAAGTGCTAAATATAATAACTATTTTAAATTTCTTTTTTTAGATACTAAAAATCATTATTATTTTATTAATCCATACAAGGAAAGAAAAACTATAGATAAGAAATTTTTTGCATTATATGATATTCCTAATATTACTATTATTGATGCGCAAGATGATTATTTTACAGAAAAATCTTGGAAAAAATCATATGCATTTATAGATAAAATTTTAAGTAAATATAAAATTGATAAGCATCTAATAGTTTATTTAGGAGTTATGAAAAATTATAGAAGGGGCATTAATGATCCTATTAAACAAGATTATGAAAATTCATTACATAGTGATTTTTATAAAACAAATTTTAATATAAATTTTAGTTATCTTAATAGAGCATTATTTGCATATTATATTCAAGAAGTAAAAGGTATTGAATCATTTCAAATGATTACAGATCCACAAGAGCCTGATTTTATTAAAAATAGATGGTACTTTTTTGATTGTCCCCCACCAGAAAATATGAGATGGGTGCCATTTGTAGAATACGGATTTTTTTATAATAATATTAATCCATCTTTTAAAAATATTGATTTTACTTTTGGCTGTACAATACTAACAAAAAAAAGAACATATATTACATCACAGATTATTAAACTCAAGCAAAATTTAGAAGATTTAAGACTTTCAAATAATATTTACTTAAAGGATAAATTTGCAGATATTAATACACTTGTAAACATTTATAAGTATAATACAGAAGTTGGAAAATCAAGGTTTACAATGATTATTCCATCTTATGATTCTAATCATTTTTCTAATATACGATTCTTTGAAGCATTAGCATCTGATACAATTTCATTAATTCACAATGAAGCTAATTTAGAAAGAGGATTACAACATTATCCAGAATTATTAAAAGTATTTAGAAAATATGTTGTAAAATTGAATGAAGTTCCTGATAAAATTAAATCAATTAATTATGAAGTAGCACTTAAAGAAATTAAAGAAAATAAAGATTATATTAAAATGGCTACAGATCTTAATTTTTATAAAGAGAAATTCAAAGATATTTTTAATTATGAAAAATCAAATTATTGAGTAAAAAATCTATGATAAGTAAGTGTATTAATTTTATAAAAATATCATTTCTTTTGAAAAAATTAAACAATTTTTGTAAATGAATAATGTATTTTTATTATTAGAGGGAGTTGATCGTTCAGGTAAAACTTCAACTTTTAAAGAAATAGTTAAACAAAGTAGTGGTTCATATTATATGACAGATAGAACACCTCTTTCTGTTCTTGTTTATGCTAAAATATTTAAAAGGAATGTTAATAATAAATATTTTTGGAATTTATTAAAAGTTTTTTTAAATTATTATAATTCATATTTTATTTATTTTTATGCTGATGAATCTATATTAAAACAAAGACACGTTAATACTAATGAAAAATATATGAATATTAAAGTTCATTTAAGAGAATATAATAATTTTATAAATAAAGCTTTTAATAAAAAAATACTTAATTTTAATAATTATATCGAAATAGATACTTCAAATTTAAATCAAAAAATAATAGCAAAAAAAATTATAAAAAATACTCAAAATGAAAGTAGATTATCAAATAGAAACAAAATATTTAGAATTGAATAAAAAATTAAAAAGTAATAATAATTTTGTTATTAGAGATAATAAGAAGTATAAAGAAATTTATAATTTAAATTATAAAATATATTTAAAATGTACTATTGAAGAATTAGAAAATAATATTTTTAATTATATAATAGAAAATAAAATAATATCACCGCATTCTTATGATGCGCTTGAATTTGATGAAATATGTGATATATTTAATAAATTATACAATAGATACGCTAAAGACGATATATTTACTCGAAAAGTAGTTATTAGACCAAAAGATTATTTTGATGAAAATATGGCTGCCTGTATTTCTATGGTTAGTTTTATAGTTAATAAAAATTTACTTGATATGCATATTATTATAAGAAGCGAAATAGATAGTAAATTTAAAAATGATATATGTAATTTAATTAAAATTTACATATATGTTTATAATAAATTAAGTAGAAATACTGAGATTTTAAAATTAGGTACTATTTTTATAAATACTGTAAGTTATCATAAATTGCTGTGAATTTAAATTTAGATAGGATAGATAAAGATTTAGCTAAAAAAATTATTTGTTGCCAAAAGTGTGAACTACATGAACTTAAAGTAAATTCTGTAAAAGCTTTTGATCCAGGAAAACTTTTACCATCTTTTGGAAAAAATAGTAAAATAATGCTTGTAGGACAAAATCCTTCTTCAAAAAGAATTATAGAAAACTATTTTATATTTTTAGGACACGAAAAACAAAAAAGTTCAAGTCAAAACTTTTTGGATATTTTTAGAGAATTTAAAGTTTTAGAATACTTTTATATAACTAATTTAGTTAAATGTTCTACTATTAATAATAAAATTAGTAAAAAAAATGTTATTGATTGTAGTTATATTTTTTATAATGAGTTAGAAATTGTAAAACCAGAGTATATAGTAGCTCTTGGAAATTCAGTATATAATAATTTAAAAATAATATTAGAAAATACAAATTATTTTAATAAAATTTTTAAATTAAAGCATCCTAGTTATTATTATTCATATAATAAAAGTAAGATAAAAGATTATAAAAAAGAAATTATGAATTTATTACATGAGATTATAAATGTACACACCAATTCACGTTCATAGTACATTTTCTTTAGGTGATGCAGTAGCTAGAATAGATGATATAGTTGAAAAAGCTAAAAAAATTGGATGTGAAGCTATTTCTTTAACTGAGCATGGTAATATGATGTCTTTTTTAAAGTTTTATAAATCATGTAAAGAAAATAAAATAAAACCTATAATGGGCTGTGAGATTTATATTAATGATTTGTATTATCAAGACAAAGAAAGATTTCTTGAACTTAATAAAAAATCTGCTGAAGATATTGGAGATGAAAAAAATGAAAAAAACTCTCATTTAATTATTTTAGCAAAAAATTATAAAGGACTACAAAATTGTATTCATCTTTCTAATAGAGGGTTTTTTAATTTTTACAGAAAGCCATTATTAAGTCAAGACATGGTTTTTGAATTTTTAGATGACAATAATATTATTACTACAGCTTGTTTAGGAAGTATTTTTAATAAAAAAATAGTTTTAGGTAAAATAAATGAAGTAAGAGAATTATATAAGAAATATAAAAATAAATTTAAAGATAATTTTTATATAGAATTTCAACTAAACAGTATAGAAATACAAAGAAAAGTTAATTTAGTTAATCTTGAATTTTGTAAAGAATTAAATATAAAACCAGTTTTTGGTTTAGACGTTCATTATTTAGACAAAAGTGATTATTATATTCAATATTTACTATATTGTATTAAGCAAAAGAAAACAATTAAATCGATGACCTTAGACGATTGGTTTTATGAAGCTAGAGAACTATATTTTAAAACTGAAGAAGAAATTAATAATTTAATAATTAAAGAACCTGTTAAATTACAAGATATTTTGTTTGAATCATTAAAAAATACTAATGAAATAGCTGATAAAGTTGAAAATTTTGATATTGAATTGTATAAAAACAATTATCCTAAATTTTGTTCTACTAAAAATGAAGCTGATGAACTTTTTTTAGAAAAAATAAAACAAGGTTATATTAATAAAATTAAAAATGGTTTAATAAAATATGATTTACATGAAAAATATTTAAATCAAGCAAAATATGAGTTTTCTTTATTTAAAGAAAAAGGTTTTAATGACTATTTTTTAATTATTGAAGATATTATTAAAAACTTTGTTGAAAAAACTGAAGGATTTACTGGTGCTGGTAGGGGTTCAGCGCCCAGTAGTGTATGTTTATGGTTAACAGATTTAACAAAAATAGATCCTTTAAAATATAATTTAATTTTTGAAAGATTTGCTAATAGTGCCAGAAAAGATCCTCCTGATATAGACATTGATTTTGATTCTGAACATCAAAAACAAATTGAAGGTTATTTAAAAGATAAATACGGTGTTAACAAAGTTTGTCACGTGGGTAATTTTAGTAGATTTGCTTCTAAAACAATAGTAAAAGATTTAAGTAGAATTTTTGAATTAAATTTTGATGCTACTAATAAACTAACAAAAATTTTTAATGATAATATAATTAATTCTACTATTGAAAAAGAAATAAAAAATGCAAGAAAAATTCTTGAGAAGTTAAAAGATTATAAAACGGTAAAATTTATAGATGATAATTATGAATTATTTGTTAAAATAGGTAGTAAATTTGAAGGTTTAGCAAGACAGCTTGGAAAACATGCAAGCGGTATTATTATTTCAGATAAAAAATTAGTTGATTCTGATTTACCCTTACAGATAATAGGGGGTGAAATTATAACAGGTATTCAAGATTCTGTTGATGAACGTGGAATTGCTGAATTAGGATATATGAAACTTGATATTTTGGGACTTACAACTGCTTCTGTTATAAATAATACTTTTAATCTTATTGAAAAAAAGCATAATACGAAACATATGGAAACTGAAATATTAACTTCTGACTTTAATGATGCAAAAGTATATGATGAATTTAAAAAAGGAAATACTAGAGATATATTTCAATTTGGATCTGATTCAATGATAAATTTGATGATAAAAATGCAACCGGAAAATATAGAAGATTTAACAAGTTTAAATGCTTTATGGAGACCAGGACCTATAAGTGCAGGTATTGTTGATGAATACTTTTATAATAAAAATAATACTGAAAAGGCAAAAGAAAAATATAATAAAATACATCCCATTATTTGGGAAAATCTTATCAGTACTTATGGATTAATAATTTTTCAAGAACAGATAATGCTTATTTTACAAAAATTAGGTAACTTTACTTTAACAGAATCTGATAGTATAAGAAAATTATTAAAAACTTTGGCAAAACAAGATTCTAAAAAAGATTATACAACTGAATTTAATGAAAAAATTTCTAAATTTAAAAAATCTGCTATATTAAATGGAATAAGTGAAAAAAACGCTAATGAACTTTTTAATACATTAATTAAATATTCGCAATATTCTTTTGTTAAGTCTCATTCGCTAGCATATTCTATAAATGCTTATATTGCTATGTATTTAAAGGTTCATTACCCCTTAGAATATTTTTCTTCACTATTTAATAAATGTGAGAAAAAAGAGTTAAGTTGGTTTATGAAACAAGCAAAAGAACAAGGTGTTACTATAAGTAATTTTAAGTGTGGATATACTTCTAATAACTTTGCTGTTGATTATGACAATAAAATTATAACTTTTGGTCTTAATATAGTAAAAGGAATTTCATCCAAAGATATAGAAAGTATAAATAGTTTTAATCCAAACAATATATATGAAATTTGTAAATTAATTAATGAAAATAAAATTTCTAAAAGAAGTTATGAACCTCTTTGTAGATTACAATTTTTTGAAAATATATATAGTAATTCAAAGTTACTAGAATTTATTATAAATGAAGTAAAAAAAATAAAATCTAGTAATATTAAAACTAAAATTGATGCATTATTAGAAGAAAATAAAGATATTCAAGACTGGAATGAAAAAGAAAAATTACAATTTGAAAAAAAATATTTTGAATTTTATTTTTCAGTTCATCCTTTTAATAAAAAATTTAATATATTAAAAAATTCATTTTTTGAGGGACTTGAAATAGCTGATTTTAAAAGTCCCACTGATTTAAAGAATTCTGTAAATGGTTCATTTATTACTTGTGGAATAATTACAGAAATTGAGAGTAAAAAATCTAAAAAAACAGGAAGAGAGTATTATAGAATTATTATTGAAGATGAATATGAACAAATTTATATAACTACATTTGATTCTAAAGATATAATTCAAATAGAAGCAGGAGATTTTATTGTAATAGTAGTATATAAAAACGAGTATGGTTTTACAAAAATGAAAAATTATGAAATTCAAAAAATAAATTAGGAATATAATGAATAAAAATGAAATAGATAACTTAAGAGAAGCAATGGGAACTCTTCCGTTTAAAAATGTTGAAAAAAGTTATGACGCGGTTATTTTGGTTATTAATTAAGAAAGAAAATGGGTATTATTTATAAAACAATTAATTTGATTAATAATAAAATTTACATTGGTCAAGATTCTAAAAACCGTAATTATTATTTAGGTTCTGGAAAGCTTATAAAAAGAGCTATTAAAAAATATGGTATTGAAAATTTTAAAAAAGAAGTTATTGAAGAATGCTCTAAAGAAAATGCTAATGAGAGAGAAACTTATTGGATTAAAGAATTAAAAGCTTATGATAGAAATATTGGTATAATATTTCTAAAACAGCATTTGGTGGTGATGTTATTAGTAACCATCCTGACAGAGAAAATATTATAAAGAAAATAGCCAAAGGCAAGGGAATGCTTGGTAAAAAACATAAAATTGAATCTAAAATAAAAATGAGTCAAGATCAAAAGAAAAAGCTAAAAAAATTAGTGAAGCCTTAAAATTTTTGATGCCAATAGAAATAGGAAAAATTATAATAAATTTATATTTAATAGAAAAATTTACAATAAAAGAAATACAATATAAAACATTATTGTCTTATTATTTAATATCTAAATTTTTAAAAGAAAACAACATAAAGATTTACCATGCCAGAAAAAGAAAAAATAAATAAAATAGAAGATTTAAGAAAATCAACAGGAACTCATCCTTCTGAAAATCCAAATAGACAAAATAAATTTTTAAGTCTACAAGATTCTTTAGAAATTGAATTGGTCGATCATAATAAAAATCCTTATAAGGCAATGTTTTTAACAAGTACTGCAACTTGGGGAAATAATGAATATAAAAACAAATGGGTATCAACAAATCCTGAATCAAAACTGGAAGTGGTAAAAGCAGTTTTGACAAACAACACCTTGCCACAGGCAAGAGAAATGGTCAATTTTATTTTTAGAGTAAAAGGTGTTCCTCGATGGTTATTTGATTTTCATACACTAAATGCTCCATTTGCATCCTTTATGTCAATAGGCTGTAGAGATAATGATAAAAGAGATGCTGATTTTGTATTTCAAAATCACAAAGAAATTTCAGAATATGAAAAAAATACATTTAATGAGTTAAAAGATTTATATGAATTTATACTCAACAAAGGTAAGGGAAGTTGGCAAAGTGCAAGATCATTTTTACCACAAAATTATTCACATTCTTATTTTTTTGGACAAAATTTATTGTCATTATCTAATATGAAGTTTGAAGACAATGATCACTCAAATAGTTTGAGAGAATTATATAAATATATTGTAGCACATATACATAATAAATTTCCTTTAATAGCTTTATATGCTTCTTATTCTGTTTATATGAATAAAAAAGACATACTTTTTAGAATTTCAAAATTAAAATACGATGAATTAGAAAATATTGACAAAAATTATTTTAAGGAAAACTAAATGATAGTAAAAAATAATATTAAAATAATGAAGGGCGTTGAAAATTTAATTGTTGATATCCACGAATGGAATGCACCAACAATACTATATTCAGTTTCTAATATTCCTATATGCTCTTGGGATCAACATTCAAGAGCTAGAATTGGTGTAAAATTTTCTAATTATAAAGTTTCAAAAAGCCCTGAGTATATTGTTTATACACACGTTTATAATTTATTGAATGACAATGAAGAATTTAGAGATAAAACATTTCAAACATTAGAAAAATTAGAAAAAATTAGAAATGATGAAATTAAAATTCAAACAACATATAATTTAATGTCAAGAAATTGTTCATATTGGGTGAAGCAAGATTTGACTTCACTAAGAGGTCAAATGTCAAGAAGACTAAAATTCTGTGAAGAAGAATTTATCACTGGGGTGCACTGGTTACTTAGAGATATGATGATAAAAGAAGGAATAAAAGAAGCTGAAGAATTTTTACCTGGATGTGATAAATTAGAGTATTGTGATTATAGTTCTGCAGATTATTTGTCTAATCTTTTCGGGTGTCTGTTTTCTTCTTGTAATAGACAAAAATCTGGTACGAATTATTCTACTTTTAACGAAAGCTGTACTAATGTAACAGAATTGGAAAAACAGTTAAAAATAAAAATTCCAAAATCTAAATATGAAATAGACAATAACATAAGATGAAATACATAAATAGAAAACCAGAAGATAAAAAAACGTTTAATTGAAAAACTTTTAAAATTATATGAAAAACAATGTGATATTAGGCTTTGTCAATTAATATTTAATTTACACGGGGCCGGACCTCATGATATTTTTTTCACTTATGATGATATGCTGGAAAAACTGATAGACGAAGAATTAAATGTATAGAAAATAAAAATGCCAACACAGCAAACATATGATAAATTATTTATGAATATAGCAGAAGAATTTTCTAAATTGTCTACTTGTGCTTTATACAACGTTGGTTGTGTAATAGTTGACAGTGGAAGAATAATATCTACAGGATTTAATGGGACGTTATCGAATACGTTACATTGTAATGAAAAATTTGATAGTCGTAATTTAAATAGAGAAGAACATCATAAATGGAGTTCAGTTAATGAAATACACGGTGAACTAAACGTGATTGATTTTGCTGCAAAAAATTATATTAATGTAAATGGTGCAACTTTATATTCAACAATGAAACCCTGTCAAAATTGTCTTAAAAATATTTTACAAGCGGGTATAATAAGAATAATTTATAAAGATGATTATGATAAATTTATTATGGGCGAAACAATAGAGACTTTTATTAAAAATAATAATATTAAGTTTGAAAAGTTACATGAAGATTTAAATAAAAATTTAGATAAAGATATGCTTGAAGTATTAAATACAATGGATAAAATTGTAGGTAAAAAAATAAGAACTATGCCAAAAACTGGTGAATTTGATAAAAAACTAATTGATGATGCAATATTAGAAATTGAAAATGATACGAAATCTAGTTTGATTAAAAATAATAAAGTTGATTATAATATATTGTTAAAATCTAGAATTGCTGAACTATTAGTTAGGAATTACACTAATTCAAAAAGGGCATCAGCTTATCAAGATTATTATGGAAAAATTGATTCAATTACTCCAAATGGAGAAAAATTACAAGTAAAATCTTATGAGATGTACTCATTTTTTATATATCCGGGATTTGATAAATATTCTAAAGATTATAATAAATGGGAAAAATATTTAAAAGAAAAATCTAAAATTTCAGAAGAAGATTTTGATGAATTTAAAAAATTTATATTTAATAATATTGAATGTGATTTTGTATACCACATTAAAGTTGATTTAGAGAGAAAGTCTTTTATTTTATGGGGAATTACCAAAAAGGAAGATCTAATAAAGTATTATGAATTATTTAAATATAGCTCATCATGCAAGCAAATAGTTATTGATGGGACAATATTAAATTAAATGAACCAAATATTTCTTTTAGGTTTTTTTAATCGTGCAATTATTAACGAAATTAATAATTTTTTGATTAACAAAGTCTCTATTGATATTTTAGATGAAGTTTCTATTATAAGAAATGAAAGATTCAAATATTTTAATATGACATTCACAAGTTTTAACTACAATAAAGAAACAAATAAAGAAGTATTATGGGAGTTTAGATTTAGATGCATACCAAATGAATTAAATACTTTAAAACAAACTATAGAAAATAATTTAAGAATTAATGAAACTTTTAAAAACTTAAAAATAAGGAAATAGATGAATTCAGATAAAAAACAAGAGCCTTCTATAGAATTACAGAATATAGATCACTCAGCTTTTGAATTGATAAAAGAAATGGAAGAAAAATATCCAGAAATGACAGAAAAATTTAAGGAATTGTGCGCACAGCAATATATAACTTTTTTAAAGAAACAGTATGATTATGGCCCAACTAACATTGCAATGAATACAGCTTTAGAATCAGAACAGGACTTGAAATTAGCAATGACAGGATTGATTACAAGGATGAACGATAAAATGAGCAGGTTGATTAATTTAATATTGAAAAAAGAGGCTCCAAAAAACGAATCTGTAGAAGATTCTTTTACTGATATTTCTGTTTACGGTAAAATAGCTTTGATTGTATTAAAAGGAAAGTGGGCAAAATGAAAGATTTAGATTTAATTATTAAAAATAAAGTATTAAATAAAATGCAACTTATAAAAGAATTAGAGGCTATAAATTCTATGGAAGGATTAAAAGATTATATTGATAAATTACATCCGACACTTAATGAAAAAATATTATCTTCTATTCCTACAATTTTATATGGGAACGAACTTGTAATTTATAAAGAAGAAGATATTTAAGTTGAAGTTTTAATGGAAAAAAACTAATAAGTTTAAAAAGAATAGAAAAATTAAAAGAAGACTGTTCTAAAGAAAATTGGAATTGTTATGGAACAAATCTATTAGACAAACTTTAATTTTATAGACAATATGAGTAAAAAAGAATTAAAATCATATAGAAAAAAGATAGTTGAAAGAAAAGAAGATTTAGAAGATTTAATTTTATATGTTAACAGTAAATTATGACAATATATAAATCAGATATATAACTAGAAATGAATATTTTTTAATGGGGCATTAATACAATGAAGCACGTTTCATTTTCACAGTTTAGTGTATTTACAAACTGTCAATTACAGTGGAAGTTATTATATATAGATAGACATAAAGTAAAAGATGTAAATATTCATTCACTGTTTGGCTCAGCATTAAATGATACACTACAAACATATTTAATTGATTTTTATGAAAAAAGTGAAAAGACTGCTAACGAGCTAAATCTTAACGAAATTTTATTAAACAAAATGTCAGAGATATTTAATCAATATTCTGAGTACGGTGATTTTACATCAAAAGATCAGATGATGGAATTCTATAAAGATGGAATTAAAATTTTAGAATGGTTTAAGAAAAAAAGAAGTGATTATTTCTTAAAAAAGGGCTATGAGTTCTTGGGTTGTGAAATAGAAATATCTATACCAATAAAATCAAATATAAATTTTATAGGAAGAATAGATTGTGCTGTAAAGCATATTGATTCTAATACTTATGTTTTATACGATTTTAAGAAATCTTATAGAGGCTGGAAAGAAAATGCCAAGAAAGACTTGATGAAAAGAGCCCAATTGCAACTATATAAGAAATTCTATGCTGAGCAAAATAATATTGATTTAGACAAAATAAAAGTTGAATTTTTGATATTCAAGCAGAAAATTTTCAAAAGTCAAGATTATGAAGTTAAAAGGGTTCAAAGATTTGTGCCACCATCTGGAGATAGAATAATAAATAAAGTTGGTAAAGAATTAATTGATTTTGTTGATAACGTGTTTGATAGTAATGGAAACTATAACTTAAATTTTGATTATAAAGCTAATCCATCAAAACGTAATTGTTTTTATTGTCCATTTAAAAATAAAAAAGATTTGTGTAGTGTTGGTATGAATGAAATATGATTAAAAAAGATAGAATAATATTAAACAAAGCGCTTGAACATTTAAACAAAAAATTCTTTGATGTGAAAGAAAGTGCTAAAAATAGTACAATTATGTTAATAACAAAACAAAAATTAGAATTAGTTGAATTAATAATTAAAAGATTTTTTAAATAATTTTGAAAAAAAACCATTTTAATGTTAGAATACAGTTGTCAGAATATACACTGCCTGATTTAGACACTTTTTTTAATTCCATAGAGTATTTTTCAAATTTGCATAAGAATATTGTATTAGAATTCTTTTTATGGCATGATATAAAAGATAAGGTTAAAATTGAAGAAATTTTAAACATGTGTAAAAAAAGAAATATAACCTTACACGATAAGCCATTATTAAACATCCATTTTTTTGCTGACATATCGATAAAGAATTATAATAATCCGTGCAGGTTTAAAATATATTATGATGACTCAAATTCATTTATTAATTCAGTATTTCAATTTTACAATTTAATTAAATCAAGCTTGGAAAAGGATGAAAATAGGAATTACAGGAAGCAAATTTTTCACTCAAAAGCTAAAGATACAGGATCTATTGTGGAAGATAAAAAAGGAACATCCAGAAACTGAAATAGTAGGTTTAGATAATGAAAACGGAACAGATAAGTTTGTCAAAAAATTTTCTTTGAATTTTGAATTAAATTATAAAGAATTTATTCCATATTATAAACACTGGAACAGTTATTGTGCCGAAGAAAGATATAAATTTGGTAAAAAATTCAGTAAAAAACATATATTCGCTACTTATAACAACTATATAAAGTACTGTGAGAAGATAGTATTCTTTATAGAAAACAATGAAGACAAGAAACATATTTTAATAGAAATGGCTAATAAGTTGAATAAAGAAATTATTATATGTTAAAAAGTGTCAAAGTTGAAAAATTGAGTAACAAAAAATTAAATGAAATTTTCATTATATTTATATCATAAGTGAATAAAAAACAAATTACCTGGTACATTTACAAGAAAATTTTCAATCTTTGTTCTGAAATTGAAGGTTTTGATTATGCGCTTGGGCTTGGGGGAAATATTTATTCTTCTATAGTCATATATGTTAAAAAAGAACTTCTTAATTCATTAAAGAAATAATGGGTCTATTTTGCTTACATCTATAAATTTAGAAGAAAGTCAATACAAAGAATTTAAAGTTGGTTGTTTTAATAATAAGATTAATTTGACAAATTTTGTTGATACTTGTATAAAATTTTTTCTAAGTGAATCTCAATTTAGGGATAAAATTGTTAATAAAATAAATTATTTACAAATAAGCGGAAGTTTATTATGAAATATATAAATTATAGAGATCCAGAAGATAAAAAACGTTTAATTGAAAAACTTTTAAAATTATATGAAAAACAATATGATATCAGACTTTGTCAATTAATATCTAACTTACATGGAACTGGACCACATGATATTTTTTTTACTTATGATGATATGTTGGAAAAACTGATAGATGATGCATTAAATAATATGATTTAATTGTAGAAGTCAAATCAATGTGGACTTTTAATAAAAATGAAAAAAATTTATTACTTAAAAAATAAGGTGTAATAAATAATGGTTATAACTATTCGATGATTTTTGATAATCAAAAAAGTGTTTATAACAATTTATATTGGAGTAAAAAATGATAGAGAATGGAGGTACTATAGGTCGTTTGATAATAAATGAATATGAATACGTTCAACAAAAAGATCGTAAAAATATTCTTCTATTATCAGATGACCTATAGCTAAGATTATCATCAGGTGTAGGTGTAGTATCAAAAGAAATTGTAATGGGTACAGCTCATAGGTTTAATTTTTTTCAAATTGGCGCTGCCATAAATCATCCAGATAAAGGTAAACGTATAGATGTTTCTCAAGATGTAAATGCTACATTAGGAATAACAGATGCAAAGGTTGTCATTCAACCAAATGATGGTTATGGAGATCCAGATTTAATTCGTTCGTTAATTGAAGAATTAAATATTGATGCAGTAATGATGTATACAGATCCGCGACAGTTTATTTGGATGTTTAATATGGAACACGAAATAAGACAAAAAATACCATTGTTTTTTTATACAGTTTGGGATAACGTTCCCAATCCAACTTATAATCGTTCCTATTATCAGGGATGTGATCTATTAATGTGTATCAGTAAACAGACTGAAAATATTGTTAATAATGTTTTAGGTTCAGACAAAAGAATAATTACTTATATCCCACACGGTATTAATTCAAAAAACCATTTTCCAATTACAGAATTAGAGCAAGGAATTGTTCGTGAATTTGATAACAATGGAGTTAAGGAATTAAAGAATGATTACGAAGGGATGATTAAATATAGGAAAGATATTTTTGGTGATAAAGATTATAATTTTATAATTTTATATAATAATAGAAATATTAAAAGAAAATCTCCAGGTGATGTAATTTTGGCATTTAAATTGTTTTGTGATCAATTATCAAAAGAAAATGCAAAAAAATGCGTGTTGATAATGCATACTCAATTAGTTGATCCTAACGGAACAGATTTACCAGAGGTCGGTAATGAATTGTGTAAGGATTATGATATTATTTATTATGATGCAAGATTACCATCGTTTCAATTGAACTATTTATATAACATTTCTGATGTTACGATAAACTTAGCAAGTGCTGAAGGGTTTGGTCTAGCAACAGCGGAATCATTAATGAGTGGAACTCCTATTTTAGCAACAGTTACTGGTGGACTTCAAGATCAGATGGGATTTGTAGATGATGAAGGGAATCCAATTAAGTTTGACAAGAAATGGGGTAGTAATCATGATGGTAGATTCAAAAAATGTGGTAAGTGGGCTTTTCCATTATTCCCAGCAGCAAGGGGTTTAGTTGGTTCACCACCAACTCCATATATTTTTGACGATAGGGCAAAATGGGAAGATGCAGCTGAAGGACTATTATATCTGTATAATTTAGGATATGAAAAGAGAAAGGAATACGGTTTATTGGGAAGGGAATTTATGCTCAAAAAAGAAGTAGGTATGGAGGCATCTGAAATGTGCAGAAGATTTATTCAGGATATGGAAAGGTGCTTTGAAGAATTTAAACCGAGAGAAAGATATGAGTTGATACATATATGATGTTACTAAGAAAACAATTATTAAATAGTATAAATGAAAACATTTCTTTTAAATTAAATTTTATTGCTAAATTATTTCTTGAAGAATATAAAAGTATTATTTTTAAGAATAGAATATATTCATTTATAATGCAGTATATGATAAATAATGGAGTCTAATGAATAGAAATATTTTTGACAATACATTATTAAAATTGTATGAAAAACAGTCAATTTTAGTTAGAGATTAAAATGAAAATATTAGATGTTAGGCGACAAAATGAAATAAAAAAATTTTTAAAATGTGATTTTTTGCGAATTAGACAAAAATTTTTCTTGACTGGAATTAATAATGAGTAAACCAACTTTATTGTTTATTGGTCCTGTTGATTCCCGTTCAGGTTATGGCGAACATTCTAAATCAATAGTTAATTCTCTTTTAAAAATAGATAAATATGATATTAAAATTTTATCTATTCGTTGGGGAACACTCCCCAGGTCTGCTTTAAAAAAGGGCATTGATGATGAAATTATATCTAAAATAATTCCAACTCCTAATTTACCAAAAAAACCAGAAATTTCTATACAACTATCAGTTCCAAATGAGTTTCAACAAATAGCAATGTTTAATATAGGCATTACAGCCGGTATTGAGACGACAATATGTTCCCCAGCTTGGATTGAAGGACTGAACAGAATGAACTTCAATATTGTTCCTTCTATTTTTGCTAAGAACGTTTTTGTTAATACAAAATATACTCAGCAAGATAATGTTACAAAGCAGGTTATTGGTAATTTGAGTTGTACTAAACCAATTCATGTTTTATTTGAGGGTGTTGATACTTCTATTTTTTATAAAACTGAAAATATTCAGACTAAAATTAGGCACGAATTAAATAAAATAAAAGAAGATTTTGTTTTCTTATTTGTAGGCCATTGGCTACAAGGAGGACTTGGAGCTGATAGAAAAGATGTGGGAATGTTGATTAAGACATTTTTAGAAACGTTTAAAAATAAGCCTAATAAACCTGCTTTATTATTAAAAACTGGAAATACATTTTCTTATATTGACAGACTTGATACTATTAGAAAAATTGAAGCAATAAAAAAGGATATAAAGGGTGATTTGCCAAATATTTATTTATTATTTGGCGATCTGTCTTCTGAAGATATGAATGGACTATATAATCATTCTAAGATAAAAATACACGTTAGCTTTACAAAAGGAGAGGGCTTTGGTAGGCCTCTGCTTGAAGCAAGTTTAAGCGAAAAGCCTATTATGGTCAGTGGATGGTCTGGACATGTTGATTTTTTGCCGAAAGAATTAGTATTATTGTTACCTGGTGAAATTAAGCAGGTTCATCCTTCTGCTGTTTGGAATGGAGTAATTGAACCAAACTCTAGTTGGTTCAATATAAACTATTCATTTGCCTCTCAAGTTATGGTAGACGTTTGGAAAAGATATCAAACATTTTTACCAAACGCAAGGTTGTTAGCTCAACAAAACAAAGAAAAGTTTTCATTCGATAAAATGATAGAAGAATTAGATAAAATAATGGAAGAAAACGTCCCTAAGTTTCCAGAAACTAAAGATATAGTACTTCCTCCATTACCAAAATTAAAACGTACTAATGAAAATATTGCCTTACCAGTTTTGCCTAAATTGAAAAAGATTGGAGAAGATAAATGAACGAAAAATATAAAAAAAAATTAAGTAATAATCTAGTAATAGCCAATCAAGTTATTTCTGATAGAAAGGTTATCTTACTTACAGAAGGCGGTAAAACTCTGACTGAAGTAAAAGCAAATAAAAACGATTGGATAGTAATAGATGAAGACGGAGAACAATTATTATATACAGATGAGTTGTTTAAATCTCAATTTGAACGATATAAAGAGATACTCCATGGATAAAAGATTAAAAATATATTTAAAAATAAAAAAATATTTGTTGATAATATATAGATCAATAATCATTTTATTTTTATTTTATCCAAGTTTATCTATAGCTGCATTTTCTGTCTTTCTTTTAGAAGGCTATAATGAAGCAAAAAGATTTTATAATAGGAATGAATAGTGGAACAAAAAGAAATTTGTATAAATTGTAATACTAAAAACGTAATTAAAACAGAACTTTCAAAAGATCTTGGTGATAACATATATTCATATTTGTGCTTAAAATGTGGCTTTACTACAAACAGTAATTTTAAGACTGGTGAGTTGATTAAATCAATGAACAACGTTTCACAGTTGATTTTAGATTTGAGTTTATATGATGAAGACAGGGGGTTGCACTGGTTTCCAATTGTGTTAATAAGCACAAGGGGATCTATCTATCCAGAAGGGATAAAGGAAGACTGGAAATGGGTATACACCCCTATTATTGAAATAAATGAAAGTGAAAAAAACAATTATGGAGATGAATACACTCAAAGGTTTGCAGTTGACTTAAGTGAAAAATTTGATAAGTATAGGTTTATAGATGCATGTAAAAAAATGGGAAATGTATCTCAAGATTTGGAAATAGAGTAATTACATGAAAAAAGGCATTATTGATCCTAATATAAATATTGAAAATAAAATTTTTGATTTTTCTAATTTAAAAAATACTTGGAATGAATTTGAACAATCAGAATTAAAAAAACAAAAAAGATTTAAGAAAAATTCATTAAATTTTATGTTTATAGATAGAATGAATAAAAAACAACTAAAAATTTATAAGAATAAGATTGTAAAAAGAAAAGAAGAGTTAGATGATTTAATTATTTATATAGACAGAAAGATTATGAAAGACTGATTAATAACTTACATTATGAAAGAAATTAAGTGGACTCTTTATCAAAAACTACTCAACATAGAAATAACAGATTTTTCTTCTATAAAAATTACAAATTTGGAAATAGTAATGTGGAGAGCAATACAATTATTTGAAATCAAATTTAAAAGTCTTAAAGTGAAGATATGATAAATATTATAAAGGGTTATGCAGCAATTAACTTAAATACTTTTGACTATTCAAAACAACAAAAGTGGATAGGAATTATTCAAGGAAATATATCTTGTAAACAACCACATAGGAATGTAAAATTAGCACTTAAAGATGCTAAAAAATTATTTAAAAAATTAATTGAGTCTAAATTTATTAAAAAAATATAACTTTTGAAAAATTATTTATGCCTCGTAATTATATTTTAACACACATAGAAAAAAGAATAACGGGCTACATTCCTATTAGAAGGGCATCAATAAAAATAGGCCAGATTATAACTTTTTACTATCCAAAATCAGAGAACAATAAACATCCAACATTAATAGTATTAAATCCAAGATTTAATAATCTACTACATTCAATAGTATTAGACTATATGACGTTAGAAGATGTAAATACTTTCAGGAAATTTGTCATACAAGAAGTAAAAGAAGTGGAAACAGACGAACCAGATAAATTTGTTCCTGCGTTAAGAAAGCTGTCTACTGAATCCCAGACGCCAGAGTCGTTTTACAGAATAAGAATGCGTCATTATTTAGATACTCATAAAAACATACATTACAGAACATATAAATATGAAGACATCCATAGCTTGAGATTGGTTGCTTATAATTTCTTTGTGAAATGAAAAAAAACAACATTGATTTAACTTTTTTTAATATCTGTAGTAAGATTTGGGTTAAAATATTTTACGATTTAAATAATAAAATTGATGGATTTAGTGATGGTTCACTTAGAAATTTTAATTTTACTTTTAACATATCAATAAAAAATTATTTAATAAATGACGAATTTAATAGATATAGATGGTGACAGTTAGTTTTTTAGTTACAGTGCATGATGAACTACAAGAAATTAAGAAATTAATTTCTTATCTATTGTCTAAAAAAGATGAAGAAGATGAAATAATTGTGCTTCAAGATATAGAGTCTGATAAAATAAAAGATGATGAAGTATATAAATATGGTTTACTTAATACAAAAAAATTGTTATATTATAACTATTCTCTTAATAATGATTTTGCTTCATTTAAAAATTTTGGCAAGAATAAATGTACAAAAGATTGGATTTTTCAAATAGATTGTGACGAAATTCCATCATCTTACTTATTAGAAAATTTAAAGACAATATTAGAAGCAAATAAAGATATAGAACTATTCTGGATTCCAAGAACAAATATTGTCAAGGGAATTACAAGTGAATGGATTAAAAAATGGGGGTGGAGAATGACAAAATTAGATGGTTATAATGATTTAGTAAATAATTGGCCAGACAAACAAGGCAGAATTTTTAAAAATACTAAAAGAATATGTTGGTACGGCTCAGTACATGAAATAATATTAGGTCATGAAACTGAAACTAATTTACCATTCAAATTAGAATTTGCTTTATATCATGAAAAAAGTCTTGAGAAACAGATAAAACAGAATGAAATGTATTCAAAAATAGTGAGATAACTTGAAAAAAGCATTAACAGCTAAAGAAATAATTGAAAGAGCTAAATATTGTAAGGAAAAAAATATTTGCTATATTTCTAAAAAGCCTCTTGATGGTGCTAGTATAGAAATATTTTTACCAGAAATAAACAATTATGTAAAAGTTAGTTCTTTAATTTTAAATATTAAAATGATATGAAAGAAAAACAATATTACATTGATTTTTATAAGTTAAAAGCCGATTTGCTTGAAAATTATGATTGTGAACTTAGTGACGTTGAAATGTCAACATTAGAAAAATTAAATGAGATAAAGAAAAATAAAACAATTAAGTTAAATTTTGATATAATAAAACAAAAATATCCAAAATCATTTGAACGTTGTTTAAATTGGTGGAAAAGAACAGGAGTAAATATATCTAAAGAAACTATGTGTGAATTTTCTTATTCGGCTTTTAACTACAGTTTCTTTGATGATAATAATATTTTTATAATAATTGATAAAGATTACGAATTAATTCGTGATGTCGAAGAAAGAAAATATTTAAATACTTGGAATTATAAATTACAAAATGAAAGCGGTTATTTGGGAATAGAAAGAGAAAATATTAAGTCTAGATTCGAGGCAGAACAAGAAGCTTTTATGAAATCCTTTGAATATTTAGAAAAAAAATTGAATGAAAAATAAAGAAGAAATAATAGAAGTTATAATAAAAAATAATTATAGTCACGAATGGAATTTTGACTTAATCAAATCTTCTTTAGAAAAAATAAAAATAGATTTGTACGATGTTAAAAAAATATTCATCACAAATAGGATTATAAATTTTGTTACAAAATAAAAAAATAGCATTTTTTACCGAAGGTAATTATTATAGTAAAATACCAAGAAATTTTTCCAATATGAGGACGGACTGTGCATGGATATGTGCTTTAAATGCTGTACACATTCCATTATATGAAGAAAAAATACAAGAAAACTTTGATTTAGGAATAATTATAATTCCAAAAAAATGGTTTGTATTAAATTTTAATGCAATACCTATATTAAGAAAACACATAAATGAAAATATTAGAAAATACTGTAAAAAAATAGCTATTATGCAAGAAGCTAATCAAGAATATTTTCAAGATTCATCAATACAACATCAATTTGAATATATAAAAATTTTAATGGATGCTGATTTCTTATTTTGTCATAATGATTGTGATGTTTCATATTTTTATGGTTTAACTGGAAAAAATGTTTATGTTCTACAAAGCTTAATGATAACTGATTTAATAAATTCAGATGATATTTTTACAAGACAAGAAGCTGTGATGCTCGGTGGTACGATTTGTCAGTGGTATTCAGGAATAGACAGTTATGTAATTGCTAAAGAAATGAACATTCAAATTTTTGCTCCATCAATGGGAAGGAAGAAATTAGGTGAAGATAATATTATGGACATCAAATATCTTCAATACGTGCCTTGGTATGATTGGATGATGAGTTTAAGAAAAATGTCTTATGGAATTCATTTGATGAGAGTATATGCAGCAGGCACATTTGCTCTTAACTGTTCATTTCTATCATTACCTTGTATTGGTTATGAAAATTGTGATACTCAAAGAAAACTACACCACAGTTCTTTATCATTAAAAGAGGGTGATTTAGATTCAGCTAGATGTGTTGCTTATGAATTAGTAAATGATAAAGATTTTTATGACGAGTGTTCTGTATTGACTCGTTATAATTATGAAAAATTATATACAGAAGAAAAATTTATTGAAAAATTTAATGAGATATTAGAATATGAAAACATATAAGATAGACATAAATGAAGAAGATCTACAGTATATTTTAGAATCTTTAATATTTTCTAGTTGTGTTGATATTACAACTGACTGGAAGGAAAAAGATAATAAAAATATTATAGATTTAGCAAAAAAAATAAAAGATAAAACTAATATTAAGCTTAAGTTATCTAATATAAAATTGTATGGTATTAAAAACTTTGAAGATCCTAAAATAGTTAAATTAGTGAAAAAAATATTGAAATGAAACTATATTATATAGTAAGACACTTTTTAATCTATAAAGTTTTTCGTCAAACAAACACTAAGCTTTGTAGAAGATTCGTTAAGAAATATCTTAATACTATTGTTTACACACTGTATGATAAGCTTGAAATATTAGAGGGATTTAATATTGGTGATGACGATTTGTATTATTTGACAAGAGACATAGATGGTGAATTACACTATCAGACTTGTGTAGGCTATTGCATTCCATTAAAAGGAAAAATAAGTAGAGATGCATATAGATATCTTAAATCAACATTCGATTTTGCAAGCGAAAGACGTTATGAAGCTAACTTTCAAATGATTAGAAAAGAAAATATAAAACAAATAGAAAAAATAGAGAAAAAAGAATCATCTACAATTTCATTGTCACAAGAATTTGAATACGATTCAGAAAGTTTAACTCTAAAGAGAAAATAAAAAATGATAACTAATTGTAAAATAGGCAAAAATACTAAAATAATAAATTTAGATCAAGTTAATTTATATGACTGTGAAATAGGAGAAAATTGCTTAATAGGTCCCTTTGTTGAAATTCAGAAAAATGTAAAAATAGGAAACAGAACAAGAATAAGTTCTCATACTTTCATTTGTGAGGGTGTAGAAATTGGTGATGACTGTTTTATTTCACATTTGTGTGCATTTACTAATGATTTATTTAAAGAAAATAAAGAAAATTGGATATTGAGAAAAACAAAAGTTGGTAATAATGTAAGAATTGGAAGTGGAGTAACTTTATTGCCTGTAAACATTGGTAATAGTGCAATAATAGGCGCCGGTTCAGTTGTTACTAAAGATGTCCCTAATAATGCAATTGCTTATGGTAATCCTGCTAAAATTATATATAAAAAAGATATTAAAGAAACTTACAGTCAAGAAGATTTTGATGAATATATTAAAAATGCAGATTTTATATGAATTAAAGAATTTAATAGAAACAAAATTTGAATGTAAAGTCAAAAGTTACTATGATAATGGTGTTCATAGATTTTATATTAAAAAAAATGATAAAATCTTTACTTTTTTTTATTACTGAAGAACTTTTATATTCACAATCACTTTATATTAATAAAATATTAAATGAAATACAACATGAATTTGATAAGGCTGAATTGAAGGAGTTAAAAAATATTGAAATAATTGAATTTTTAAAAGAAAAAGATAATAAAAAAGCAGAAAGTAATTTTGCACAAATTGGTAAAAGAGTTATAGAATTATGACAGAATTCAAAATGAATAGAATGGCAAATATTAATAATAAATCAAGGAAAATATAAAAAAGTATTATGTGTTTGTTCTGCCGGTTTACTTAGATCACCAACAACAGCACTTGTATTATCACAAGAACCATACAATTATAATACAAGATCAGTTGGACTTTCTAAAGAGTTTGCTTTAATACCAATAGACGATGTTGTTTTAGAATGGGCAGATGAAGTTGTATGCATGGATAAAAATCAAAAAAATATTCTTTTTGAAATGACTAATAAAAAAATAATTTGTTTAAATATTCCAGATAATTTTGAGTATAGAAATCCAAAGCTCATAGAATTAATAAAAAAGAATTATGACAACAATAATACATGATAAGTATAGTACAAAGTGTATATAAAAGAAATGAATTTATTTTAGAAACCATTAAATTAAATTTAATGTCTTTAATAAAATCTGGAATAGATTTTACGTACATTATTTTTAATGATTGTGGTGATGAGATAATAAAAGATGATATTAAAGAAGTTTCAAATGATGTTAAATATATTTATTCAAAAATTAATTATGGTAATAAAATGTGTGCTGGTTCATATGTCGGTGTAATTCCATATTTAGAAGGAGAATATGTTCAAATTTCTGGTCAAGATGATGTAATGACTTCTATGTTTTATGAACAAGTTAAATATTGGTTTGAAAAAGAAAAAGATTTATATTTTGTTACAGCAAATGGTTTTAAAGTTTCAGAAGATTTATCCCTGCAATCTATATTAATACATCCAGAATATTATATTGAATATAGAGAATCGTTAAAACAGTTTAAACAATGGTTTGGAGTAACTAATAATAAGGTTACAAGAGCAAACAATAACATGTTGGCAAGTGGAACCGTGTATAAAAGAGAATTACACAGTTTAATAGGAGAACCTGATTTAGAATATGAAGGCGCTGCAGATATGGAATTTTGGTCAAGAATACTTTTTAATGAATATAAGGGAACATATATACAAAATCCCTGTTGGTACTATCGCCAATCTAAATATTCTGCTGGGAGTGAAATAATTAATGGCTTAATAAATAGAGGAACCAAACAAAATCCAGGTTACCAACAATTCGCAATTCAACGCATTAAAGATAAATATACACAACTAGTAAAAAATGATGAAAGGTTTAAATAAATGAAATGTCCAAGTTGTAATAATATAGATAACTTTCATTATAACTATGATTGGAGTAAAAAAGTTTTAGAAGCAAAAGTAATTCTATGCAATGAGTGTGGTACTTTTTTTAAAAACGAAAATTATGGCTGGACTTGTCAGTCCTGTGGTTTAAAATATAAAGTAGATATCACAGTTACAGATGATATTTGGGATAAAATAAGACAAAGTCAGAATTTATTGTGTGGAAGCTGTATAATGACAAGAATAGAAGATTTTAAAGAATTCAGTGCATTTAAATTGGTAAAAATATAAAATGTTACATTTTATTTGTGATGTTGAAACAAATGACTTTACTAGTTTAAAAATAAATTTTGAATGAAAATAAAGTTTCAAATTAAAACAATGGTAAAAACTTTTTTTATATCTGATACTCATTTTAATCACGAAAATATTATTAAATATTGCAATCGTCCCTTTCAATCTGTTGAAGAAATGAATGAAACTATGATAAATAATTGGAACAGTGTAGTTGATAAAAATGATATAGTGATTCATCTTGGTGATTTTGCAATGGGGCCAAAAAAACTTATTCCTTCTTTTGCTGAAAGGTTAAATGGACAGGTTATCTTGGTCAAAGGGGACAACGATATGTCAAAATCGCGAATGAAAAAAATGAAGTTTGCTGAAGTAGTTGATTATTGGTCTGAAAATGGAATGTTGTGTGTTCATAATCCAAAAGAATTTCTAACAAAGTATAAACATCTATATTATAGATCTACAAAGATTCTCCATGGGCACACTCATAATAAATATTGGAATGCTTTCAATTTTATTGGAAATATTATAAATGCTTGTGTTGAGATTCATAATTATACTCCATTTGAGTTAAAATGAATGCAATAAGTGTACAAATAATTTCTAAAATTTATCAATTTATTGATTGGAAAAATACTAAAGATTTTTTACAATATAATGAAGATTTATATTATGATTTTTATGAATTACAAAGAACAATTTATGTTCCAATTAAAAATAATTTTATTTTAAAATGGAGTTTTTTTAAATGAATAGTGTTTTGATAACAGGTGGCGCAGGCTTTCTAGGCTCTCATCTTGCTGAAAGAATTATAAATAATGAAGAATATAAAAATTATAATGTAATAATATTAGACAATTTAGTTAGAACTAATTCACTTAAAAATATAGAACATTTATTGTCTAATCCAAAATTGAAATTCCACCACACTGATATTTCAACATGTAATTTTGAAGATTTTGTAGATCCATTTACAGTATTGTGGGTTTTCCACCTTGCTGCTACTCGTATTAATAGATGCAATGACAAGCCTCTTGAGGGACACAAATATATTGCTGATGGTGGTGTAAAACTGATTGACTGGGTTAGTAAGTATAATATTAAATTTTTCTTTGCAAGCAGTGCAAGTGTCTATCAAAAGCCTAAAGAGCTTCCTATTAAGGAGTCGATAAATTGTTTACCTCACACAATTTATGGGTCGGGAAAACTGTATTGCGAAAATATTCTGAGAAGCTATCATGAACTATTTGGTTTAGAATATGTTATAAATAGATTTTTCTCAATTTATGGTATTAGAATGGATTCATCGGGACCATATACGGAAATCTTGTGGAATTTTTTCAATCAAATAAAAAAGGGTAAAAAAGATATATTTTTATACGGTAATCCAGATGAAAAGGTATTAGACTTAGTTTACGTAGATGATGTTGTCGATGCAGTATTGTTAACGATGAAAAATTCTAAAAATGATATTTTTAATGTTTCAACTCAAACTGGAATTACTCTTACTAATTTAGTAGATCTAATGGAAGAAATAACTGATACTAAATTAAATAGAATTATTTTGAATGAAGAGAGAAAAGATATTGAACTAAAAAGAATCGGTGATGTTTCTAAATTAAGGAAACTTGGATGGGAGTATAAAATTTCGTTAAAAGAGGGATTGGAAAAGACCTGGCAGTGGATCAAAAATTTATAAAATAGTCAAACTGAAAGAAAAAATGTTAAATCAAAGAAAAATTAAAATTTCTAAGACTATATAAAGTTAGATTCTGAAAAGAAAAGATTAGAATATTCTCAAAGTGAAAAATTAAGATTGCTTTTTGAAATTGAAAAAGAAACTAATGATGATAAAAGAAATAAGTAGTTCTAAAGAAATAAGAGAAATTTTAGGTCGTTATTTACTTAAAAAAAATTATAATGTTGTATGTTATGAATTTTCAGGCAGAGGTATACAAGCAGCAGATGTTTTTGGTATTACTAAATCTGAATATATGTATGAATATGAAATAAAAACATCAAAAAGAGATTTTAAAAATGATTTTAAAAAAAGATATAAACATAGAAGTTTATCAAATAAATCTGAAAATAAAAATTGGTTAAAACCAAATTATTTTTATTATGTAACGATGGAAAATTTAATTTTATTAAAAGATATTCCAGAATATGTTGGTTTAATTTATGTTAAATATTCAGATTCATTTCTTGGATATGATGTTGATATAATTAAAAATGCTCCTAAATTACACAAGCAAAAAGCAAGTGAAAAATTATATAAGTCTATATTAAGAAATTTATCTTGTAAGCAAGTTTTTAATAATAAATCTTGGTTAAATTATAGGTTATCAAATGAAATCTAGAGAAAAAGAATTGCTATCAGAAATTTATGAAATATGCTGTGAGTTAAAAGACTTGATTAAAGATGATAATATGTGGAACCATTTTTGGTATTGGTATAATTTGTTGAAAATGGACATAGACTTAAAAGAGATGAAAAACGAGTTTGGTGATGAAAATGAAAAATAAAATTAAAATTTTATAAAAAATTATATTTTTTTATTTTTTCTAATTATATAAAACTATGAAAACAAAAAGTCTTAAAATAACAGAAGGAATTCATTCAAAGTATAGAGAATACTGTAAAACAAATGGATTAAAACTCAATGTTTTCATTGATAAAATATTAAAAGAATATTGGGAGAAAAGTATTGAAAAAAGAAGAACAAAAAAATTGGATGAGAATTTGTCAAAATTCAAATAATAATCCTAAGTGTAAAAAAGAAATTTTTTATAAAAATAAAAAAATATTAGATGATGCTATAAAGAAAAATACATTGTGTAAAAGTTGTTGTGAGTATCATGAAAAGAATCATAAATATATAAAAATTAGAATATTTAAAAGAACTTGTCCATCTTGTGGTAAAGAAATTATTTACAATAATATTAAAAGTTATAGAAATTCTTTAAGAAAAAATAAAAAATGTAGAAGTTGTTCGCAACGTTGTAAAACAATTTTTAGAAAAACTATAGAAAAAATGAAAATATCACAAATAAAGAGATGGAAAAATTTAGAAGAAAGACAAAAACAGTCTAAAAGAACATCTGGCAAAAATAATCCAATGTATAAGAGAGGATATTTGTTAGAAGGTAAATATAATGGAATGTATAATAAATCTATTAAAGATATTTGGATAAAAAGATATGGTAAAGAAAGAGCAAAAGAAATGTGGAAAGAATATTGTAAAAAACAAAAATTAATTACTATTAATAGAAAAATCAATAATGGAAATTTTGGCTGGCCCAATTATAATAAAAATGTCTGTGATATTATAGATTGGATTAATATGTATTATGATTTAAATTTTCAGCATGCATTAAATGGCGGTGAAGTTTATTTAAATAAACTTGGATATTTTTTAGATGCATACGATATTAAAAGAAATATAATAATTGAATTTTACGAAAAAAGACACTATGACAAAAATGGAAATTTAAAACAAAAAGAATTAGAAAGAGAACAAGAAATTATTAAATTATTGAAATGTGAATTTATAAGAATAAATGCTTTTGATAAAAATAATCTTATACTGGAAAAAATAATATGATCGATAAAGAAATTGAATTAATATCACAATATCCTCTGTGGCGAGAATTAAAAAATGAAGTTGGAATAGAGTATAATCAATTTAATATTATCAGAGGAAAACAAAATTTAAAGATAGGAAAAAATTTTTGGCTTGGTTATTTTTGTATTTTAGATGCATCATCTGGACTTGAAATAGGAGATAATGTTACTATTAGTTCTGGTTGTCATATTTATTCCCATGATTCTTCTGACTATAGAAAATATAATTTAAAAAAAGATCCAATAAACGGAACTCATGTAAAGAGAGCTCCAGTAGTTATAGGAAACAATGTACAAATAGGTGCAAACTCAGTTGTTTTACCAGGCGTCACAATTGGTTCAAACGTAATAATTGGTGCTCTTTCACTTGTAAATAAAAATATTCCAAATAATTGTATTGCCTATGGGATACCAGCAAAAATAAAAAATGTTAAAAATTATTTTAATACCTGTTGTTGATAAACTAATATATGAATGTAGAAAACATAAATTACCAAGCAAATAACTATACTATAATGTATGTGCTTTTTAGAATCAATATTTATGGTCAAGTTTCTAATTATTTAGAAAGTTTTCGTGATGAATTTAATAAACTAAAATTCCATTAAAGGGTGAAAGTATGGCTGATTTTTGTAACTACTGTTCAGAAAGAATTTTTGGTGGAAACGCTAAACCAGAAATTGATGTATTTGAAGAATTTTATAAATTAGAACCTGGTTGGGCTCATCACGTATTGTGTGAGGGATGTTCACTGATTACTATATTAAGAACTGTGAATAACGAGCTTAAGGTTATATATGCGGATAATACTGATAACTGTGTAGATTATTACGATAAGAGTAATGAAAGTTAGATTTTTTAAGTATAGGGGTTCTAAGTTACATATTGTTAATATTTTTAATGAATTAATAAAAGACACTGATAAAAAAATCTATGTTGAACCATTCATTGGTTCAGGAGCGATATTTGTAAATGTTGTTGATAACTTTGATTTGTATATAATAAACGATATTGATGAAAATGTTATTTATATTTGGAAATCAGTTTTAGATTTTTCATATAAAGACTTCGTTGATGTTAAGAATTACATTTATGATAAGTTTGGTGATATAAAAACTAATAAAGAATCATATTACAATTTTAGAAATAGCTATAATGATAATTTACACTTTACTAATAAAAAAGAAAAAGGTCTATTCTTGTATTTTTTAGCAAACTCCTGTATAAATTCTTTATTAAGATTTTCTGAAATGGGAATGAATCAATCGTTTGGTAATAGATTATATTTTCTTAAAGAATTAGATTATAATATCATAAAAAATAAATTACGTAAAAGTCAAATAAAAAATGTAGATTATAAAGAAATAATAGATAATTTTAAAGATTGCGTAATGTATTTAGATCCTCCTTATTCAAATACTGACGTGTCTTATAAACAAGAATTTAAAAATAATGATCAACAAATACTCATAGATAAAATAATTAAGCTAAGCAAACATAATAAAATATTTTATTCAGATTTAGAAAATGAAATTTCAAACAGGTTATTAGAAAATAATTTTAAAAATGTAAAAACAAAAGATATAATTAACATTTCACCTAATAGAAAAAATAATAATGTTAGAAACGAAGTCTTATATTATAATGTTTAAAATAATAATTATTGGTTGTGGATATTGGTCAAAAAATTGGATTAAAACTATAAAAGATTCTAAATACGGTTTGTATGGTACAGTTGATTTAGATCCTAATAAAAAACAAGAAAATATTCCGTTCTGGACTAAAATAAAAGATGTCCCAAAAGAATATACTCATGCAATTATATGTACACCAGCATCAACTCATTTACAAATTTACAATGAATTAAAAGAACAAGGAATTCAAGATCAAAATATATTAGTAGAAAAGCCAGTTGGAATTAGTTATGAAGAAGCTTATGAAATGAAAGATTGTTTTCATGGATTTGTGTGGTTAATAGATCCTACTGTAAAATATATAAAAAATAATATTGATATTATAGGAGATATATTAACTATAAAAATTCAAAGAACATCCATGGGTCCGCGTATAAGAGATGATGTTTCAATAATTGAAGATTATCTTATACATGATATTTCTATACTTTTATATATTTTTGGAAACAATATTGAAATTTTATACAGTAAAATATTAAATAATTTTAAATTTCCAATAAAAAGTGATAGTATTTTTGTTTTATGTAAATATAAAAATGCTATAATTGAAATGTTTTCATCATGGATATATTGTCAAAAAACAAGAATTATTAATATAACTGGATCAAGAGGATCATTTTTTTGGGATGGTGATAAATTATTTTTTAATGCCTCTCATTATAATGAAAATAATAATAAGATAGATAAGTATGGTAATATAGGATATGAGCTTATAGAATGTTTAAATAATAATATATATATAGATAAATCAAAAACTAATCTTGAATTAGAATTAGACAATTTTATTAATAATAAAAAAATAAATATTTCTATAGAAGATATTTGGAATATGATAAAAAAAATTAAAAAATAATTTACAAAGAAACAACCAACAGAAAAATATATTTATTGCGGAAAAGAATATAGTAAAACTAATATAATTAGGTTTCATAATGAAAATTGTAAATTATCTAAATAAATTAAAGCACAATATTATATGAAAATAATAGTATATTTATTAATAGAAGTAGATATGAAGAAACTTTAAATAAAACCAATGAATATACAATATAGGTTTATAAGATACCTATTCTGGAATTTAATAAATAAAAAGTAAATATTATGAATAATGAATTGGATGAACAATTAGTAAAAAAATATCCTAATATTTTTAAAGATAGATATTCTGATATGAAATCAACAGCAATGTGCTGGGGGTTTGAATGTGGAGATGGATGGTTTTGGTTAATAGACAGATTGTGTAATTACATACAAGGATACATTGATGCAAACCCTCATCTTAAAATACAACAAGTTGTTGCAGTTCAAGTAAAAGAGAAGTTTGGTGGATTGAGATTTTATGTCAATGGTGGAAATGAATATATAGATGGGTTTATAAGTTTTGCAGAACATTTATCAGAAGATATATGTGAAAAGTGTGGTTCACTTGAAAATATTAAATCTACAAAGGGATGGATAAAAAATCTTTGTGTAAAATGTATGGATGAATATGATATTAAAAATAATAAACAAAAGTTAGAATAAAAATGAAAATTACTTTAGGGCGTCCATTTTTAAAAAAAGAAATAATATTAAAAGAAATTGAAAAAGTGCTTGATTCTAAGTGGATATCAAATGGACCAACCATTTCTATTTTTGAAAATGCCATTAAAGAATATAATAATGATAAAGGAGGGTATTATATTGCCGTTTCTAATGGGACAGTTGCTATTGAAGTATCTCTTTTATATATAAATGGGGGAAAATTTTTTAATGAAGATGATGAAATAATAGCTCCAAGTTGGAGCTGGGTCGCATCATCATTCTCAGTTCCAAGAGTCGGAGCGACCCTTGTTTGGTGTGATATTAATTCTTTTGGTGTGCCTTATACCAAAGATATCGAAGAAAGAATTACTAATAAGACAAAAGCAATAATAATAGTTCACCAAATGGGAATACCCTGTGATATCGATAAGATAAATGAATTGGGTAAAAAATACGATATTCCAATTATCGAAGATGGTGCATGTGCAATTGGTTCGGAATATAAGAATAAAAAGATTGGTATTTCAGATAACATTGTCACATATTCTTTTCAAGCAAGAAAAGTTCTGACAACTGGAGAGGGTGGTATGATTGTTGTTAGAGATAAAGAAACTGAAGAATGGTTAAGATCATATAGGGCATTTGGCACAAATAATCTCCCATATGCTAGAGATAATTCTAATAAGGTGTTAATAGAATCATTCGATAAGTTGGGTGGGAACTATAAGATGTCAGATATTAATGCTGCAGTAGGTTTAGCTCACTTACAATATATTGATGAAGAGATAGAATTAAGAACAAAAGCTGCTAAATATTATAATGAGAAAATAAAAGATTTAAACTTGAGATATGGTGGTATTTTTATAGGAAACCAAGTCCCTGATTATTGTACGAGATATAATTGGCAAAACTATCACATACTTTTAGATAGACAGCAGTATTTAAGGAATGATGTTTTAAGACTATTAAAAAACGAAGGTATCG
>Ga0209727_1000167_pt1 | contig 82240 bp, 138 predicted proteins | sample RifGroC1_FD_183995 | JGI IMG/M metagenome (GOLD analysis project Ga0209727, IMG submission 183995) | Groundwater microbial communities from Rifle, Colorado, USA - Groundwater C1 (SPAdes) (version 2) | ecosystem: Environmental > Aquatic > Deep subsurface > Groundwater | place: Rifle, Colorado... | reverse complement strand
TTGCATTAATTGACTACCCCCACAATCGAGATATGTTTATGGCACCAAATGTAATTCGATACAACAGTCTACATGATGCCTTAGAACCATTGTTAAAGCAAAGTGCTGGCTAACTCTGCAAGTCCTAGTTGTCCAAGTAAGTACTCTTTTGCATCTTTGCATTTATACGAAACGCGTATTAGTTTAATATTATGTTTCTTGCAGTATTTATCTTTTAATTTATCATATTTTTGGTGCAACTCGAATACTTCTTTTGATTTATGGAATCCAGGGTAGTATTTAAAATGTTGTTCACCGTCGTACTCTAGCAAGTGCGATAACTTATTATCTCTAAAAAGAGCGAAGTCAAAACGGAGAGGTAGTGTATCTCCCGATAGATCTGGAAATGAAACCTCTCGTCGATACCTAACTTTCGCGCCATCTAGCAACTGCGCAATTAGTGTCTCTCCCTTTGATTCTTTACAGATTGGGCAACCATGGTTGTTCAAGTGGTCATTTGGTCTTTGTAAAAATTCATCATGTATTTTACACTTGATAATTACTTTTTTGTGTGCTCCGTTATAGTTTGTTTTCGAGTAATCATATAAGTTACCATGCACTCCTTGTGCATCGAAAATAAAAGTTTCTGAAGTTTTAAGTTGAGTGCCTCCGCAAACTGGGCAGCCCCGCCCTCTTAAGTGTTTGTTTGGAGTCTGAGTAAACTCCCCATGCAGTTTACAAATGATAATTACTTTTTTCCTGTCATTTATATAAACTACTTTTGAGTAATCATACGTAGCACCCTGCACCTTTTGTGCATCATGAACAAACGCTTGTAAATCTTTTCTTTTCATAGTTTAATATAAACAAACTATGGAACTTAAGCAAGTTATTCATTCTTAGAGAATAGTACTTGCAAGCTCAGATAACTTACTACGTTCTCCTTTTACTAAATGGATATGACCGAATAATTCCTGTCCTTTCATTTTATGAATTAAGTGGCTCAATCCGTTAGACCGCGCATCCATGTATGGAGAGTCTATTTGGTTTATGTCGCCAGTAAAAACAAATTTTGACCCTTCGCCAGCTCTAGTGACAATTGTTTTTACTTCCAGCGGTGTTAAGTTTTGAGACTCATCAATTATGAAAAATACCCGAGGTAAAGATCTGCCTCTTAAATACGGTAGTGCAATAATTTTTATCTTCTCTTTTTCTAACATTTCTTGAATCATTGTACCAGAACCACTTTCCTTTTTTATAACTTCAAGATTATCAAAAATAGGTTGCATGTACGGGTCAAGTTTCTCCATAACACTTCCAGGAAGAAATCCAATATCATTTCCTAAAGGAACAATAGGTCGGGCTAGATAAATCTGTAAATAGTTTTTCTTCTGCTGTACAGCTGCAGCTAGACTAAGCAGTGTCTTTCCAGAACCTGATAAACCTGTAAGGGCCACAAGCGGAATGTCTGGATTTAATAGTAAGTCTGTCGCTAATATCTGTTCAAAGTTTTTAGGTTTAATCCCTGAGATATGTTGATCAAGTATTCGAACTAAACTTTTATTTTTATACTGAACGATGGCAGATTGTTTTCCATTCTTAAGTAGAAAATATTCATTAACAACAGGTTTATCGATGTATTCTTTGAAGTCTTCAAATGGTACACCTACTGGATCAGCGTAAATATCATCTATTAAATTTGATGGAAGTCCAGTAACTATACGGTAACCTGGAGATAAAGTAGCAGGATCATCTATTGTATCGCTTTCATAGTCCTGTGCTTCAATATTTAAGGCGCGCGCTTTCATACGCAGATTTATGTCTTTTGTTACAAAAGCAAGGTTCTTATATTTTACCTTTAAATTTAAACACAATGACAGTAACTGATTATCCACAGATGGATTTTGAAAAATAGGAATAGTACTGGTAGCAACGTTCGCTTCGAAACCTTCAAACGGAATCTGTAAACAACCTTTCCCCTCCCCTAAGGATATTTTAGTTTTATTAATATTTTCATCTGATAATTTACTTAGAGTTCTTGTGAACATTCGCGCATTTTGATTTACCCAATCATTCCCTTTTTTAAATTTATCTAGTTCCTCTAGGACGATTATTGGAATGATTAAGTCGTGTTCATCAAAATTGAATATGCAGGCGGGGTCATGTAAAATGACATTTGTGTCTAGAACGAAGGTTTTTTTCATATAGGTCCTCAATTAACTTAATTGATACTTTAATATACGCAAAATAATTTAACAATCAATATTGACTTTTAACAAAATGAAAAATCTATTTATATCTTATGAGTTGGCGGTTAAACTCAGAAAAAAAGAATTTAGTGAACCTTGTTTTGGCTACTATAATGCAGAAATGCGGATATCCAGTCCTGGTGTTTTAGGTTTACAATCTGGACTAAAAAACTATAATGATACCTTATTTGTGCGCGCCTGGCGAAACGGTCCTCCAGAAGACATAATTTCTGCACCATTGTATCAACAAGTAATTGACTGGTTTAGAGAAACACACGATATCGACATCTGGGCACGTGGCTTTCCCATTACAAAAAATAGAAAGCGATATGAACCCATTATATATCAAAGGAGCACTATGACAGATGATTGTGATACATTCGATACTGACTATAGTTCAGAAGATTACTATGTTGCATTAACAGGTGGCTTAGAGGAGGCCTTAAAATTAATATGAAAACAGCAAAAGAATTACATGAGATAAGCATAGCACGATACCCATTAAGGAGTGCACTTGTAAATGAACTCTTAGCTAGGTGCGAAAATACTGCACTATCTGGAAAATTTAAACTTCTAGTTCCAATTAGCTGGGACGATACAAAACTACTACTTAATGAAAGAGAAATAGAAGCTCTGGAAAAATTAGGTTATACAATACATAATGAACTGTATGGCCGTCCATTTAAAAGAACAGCCTGGGAACAATTTATAACATGGTAGGAGAAAAATACCAATGCTAGCTAGCATACAAAAAATAACAAAAATTACACCTATCCCCAATGCAGATGCAATTGAAACAGCAGATGTATTAGGTTGGCAGGTTGTAGTCAAGAAAGGAGAATTTAAAGAAGGAGATTTAGTAGGTTATATTGAAATCGACACTATTGCTCCAGCAACAGAACAATTTGAATTTTTAAGAGAACGTAATTTCCGTGTACGCACGATAAAGCTTCGTGGACAAATATCACAAGGACTTGTAGTTCCTCTTCCGTTAACAATTAAAAAACCCGAAGAAGGTACCGACATCGCCGACTTATTAGGAATCAAGAAATTTTCTAAAGAAGTTGCAATCCCTGAGGTACGTCCTAAAGTTCCAAAAGTTTGGTACAGGAAATGGATATACTTATTTAAGTATAACATTTTATACAAGGTATTTCCTAGTCTGGAAAAGAAATCTAAAAAACCTTTTCCAAGTACTGAGATACGTAAAACCGATGAAGAGCGTATTCAGAACATGCAACGAATCTTAGAAACCTATAAAGGTAAAACATTTATTGCCACTGAAAAATTAGACGGTAGTAGCCTTACTGCAATTCATGAGAAAAAAGGCGATCGTATCTGTTCAAGAAACTGGGAGTTTCTAGACGATAGGAATGAATGGAGTGCTGTATATGCATCTACGAATTATAAAGACTATGTACAAAAATTAGCAGATTTTTATAATACAGATGAGGTTAAAATCCAAGGGGAATACATCGGTAAACCGCAAGGTAATTATTATAAACTTGAAGCAAATGAGATTCGTGCTTTTAATATTTTTGTGGATGGGAAACCGTTATTACCTGCAGACCATATAGAAATCTGTAAAAAGTTTAACATACCCCATTGCCCTGAAATATGGAGAGGTCCTTTAAATTTTACATTAAAGGATATATTAGCATTTGCAGAAGGTAAATCCCTATTAAACAAAAATGTTGAAAGAGAAGGTCTTGTATTTCGTTGCATAGATGATGGACTGTCTTTTAAGGTTGTTAGTAATAAATTCTTAATTAAGAATAATGAGTAATCCTCTTGAGAAGCTGTTCAAAGATATCGACGATATTAATGAGCAGCTAACTTTTCGAATGAATGACTTCTTGGTTGGATGCTTTGGTAAAGATGCCAGAGAAAGAATTATGCAACAAATAGATGATCTAAAAATCCAGCGAGAAGTCCTAGAAAAACGTCGTTCACGCTTTCAGTCATTTTTTAGTGATTACTATAGTACGACGCCACTACAACGTTCAGTTCCTGTATTTGAAACCGCTACAGTTAGTCGAAAAACACGCAAAGGTGATAATATCTACAAATACTTCATGGATAACCTGGATCACAGACACTTCCAATTCTCCCCTCCTGAAACACGTTGTGTATACTGTGGTCGCTTGAACACTTCAAGAACAGGCATAGTATTCACGTTAGATCCGAGCAATGGGGACTTAGTAGATATATGTACCTATTGCTACCTTGATAAAAAACAAAAGATAAAATGATAGCATTCAAAATAAAAGATGTAGGTTTTGGCGAATTTCACTATGGTACTACAGATATCGATTCAATAATTCCAAAAACAATCCCTTTATATTTTCTGAAAAGTAATCCAGCCAAATGGAATCAGATTTCTATGCAATGGTTTATGGAAGGAATTAGAAAAGAATCTGTATTAATTCCTATTTATGGAATTGACAAAGAAAAAGCAATAAAACACGTTCAGTGCATCTTTAATTCGTGGGCGTTAACTAAACAACAAAAGGTTGCAAATGCAGCGTTCTTGTTGTCACAATGGTTCACACAAATAAACTTATAAAGGATACCATGACAGATAAACAAATAGAAGCTTTAAAACTTAAGTGCGAAAGAGCCTCGGCAAAAGTAACAGTACTTTCTGCCCGCTTAAAAATTGTAACCAAAGAAGTGCTTACGCGTACTAAAGAAAGAGATACCTTAAAAAAGGCTATCTTCAAAATAAACAATGAATCTGCTGATACAGTATTTAAAATACAAAAGTATGATGGCAGTCTTGGAATTCCTGAGTCTAAACTTGCAGTTAAAAGTTTAAATAAAATTTATGCACTTGCACACAAGTGTATGCCTCAGGACAATAGGTAACCTATGGGCTTTTTTATCGTAGACGTTGAAAGTGATGGACCAGTTCCATCACTTTACTCTATGGTATGTTTTGGTGCGGTCTTCGTGGACGTTAAACACGGAGACCTGTCCCAAACATTCTATGGAAAAACCAAACCCCTTATCGGCGCTAAATGTGATTTAGAATCATTAGCTATATCGGGCTTTACCCGAACTGAACACTCTACATTTGACGCTCCTGAGACCGTTATGAGAGATTTTACCAAATGGGTAAATGAAGTTAATGCTGGTGGTCGTCCTGTAATGCTAAGTGATAATATTGCATACGACTGGCAATGGATAAATTATTATATGCATTGTTTCCTTGGAAACAACGTGTTTGGCTATTCAGGTAGAAGAATAAGTGATCTATACTGCGGACTTGTTAAAGACATGTATGCTGGATGGAAACACTTAAGAGCTACCAAAGCTACACACAATCCTGTAGACGATGCAACAGGAAACGCAGAAGTATTACTACATATGATTAACAAAATGGGATTACACACATGAAAAAAGAAAAAGTATATCTTGAAGGTATAGACTTAACATGTCATATCGCGGACATTACCTTTAATAATAAAAAATACGAAATAGACTTTGATGTAGTTGGCTCAGATGTTCTAGTAACGCCAGAGTCGTTAGCAAAAGTCAAGACCACCTCTAGATTGGACCACATCGCAAATGTTATCGAAAGCAAAATTAGGAACTCCTTCACCTTCCAACAAAGGCATGCTTAAATTTTTAAGATGGCAGGTAACCTACATAGAATCTTACTTTGGTAAAAAATATGTAAAATTTAGAACAGCAAAAGGTTCAGATGTTTGGTCAATAAAACAAAGCACTACAATAGTCTTTGGAAAGCCATTTTTAACAACACGTAGTAGGAAAAATGTTCTGCTAGCTCTAATACATGAATTAGGACATTTGTATACAAATAGTTCAAAAAATAAAGTCACCGCGGAAGTTAATGCTAATCTGTGGGCAATTCATTGTATAGAAACTTTATATAATGACGATGTTAAGCTAAAGAAATTATATAAAGAGTATTTAAAAATGTGTTTAAACGCTGGACCGAGTGAACACTCTGAAGGTGTATTTGAACTGATGACTACAATAGGTGGACAGGTTCTAAAAACTACAAAAGATACTTTAATATTAATTCTACCACATAAGTACAAAGATTGGTAAAATTACTTTTTTATAAAATCTTGGTATAAGAATATTGTGATAACTTCTGCTTAAGATTATTTGGGAGCGAAGGTTGCATTCGTGCGATCCGCTCGACCATATTTTTTTAGCCTTTTTTATCATGCAGGTCACATCTGGCCGTTAAAGAATACCCCTAGCAATAGGAATATAGTGAATAGTTGAGCAACTGTTTGCGGTGCCTCCAGCACCTCAGGATGAAAGGAGAAACTCATTGTATACGCATCTCGGGCAGAGGAGCGGGTAACGATGATTCTGGCCCGCGGCGGACCAGGATTGAGCATGTCTGTCAACATGCGATAAGACAAATCTCTAGGAGACACGTGAAATTTCTTTCCAAAAGAAACAGAATGTGAGCCACCGAGTTGATTAGATTATGACAACACAACTACTGAATCTCTGTAATGGGGATGTCAAGAAAGTGGAGAAGATCTTTGAAAACTGCAGTTAGGTAAAACTGCACTAGGTTGTAGAGCATAGCTTTTCTCAAAAGGAAAGGAAACTCTAACATGAACAGCAACCTGGATTCAAGCCGTGCTTAAAAATACAATGATACAGAAATATCAATTTATAATAAAAGCAAAATAGTTCATGACTCTTGGTGCGATAAGTCACCTAAACCCATAATATAATTTGGGGTACATTGGGTTCGCAAGACCCGTGTATGCTGTGGTAGTATTGTATCTTCTGGGACGGCCATCCCTTTAGCTACAGGAAACGCAGAGTAGCCCGAGAGTAGTGTGTGATAGTAGAAATAACTATCGGTGGTGGACGTTACTTGGCAGCGATGCTAAGTGGATAAACAGGAGAATGTACTAGGCGTAAAAGTCGTACAGAATGCCTGCAAAGATCGTCCTATAATTGGTTTAATCTCAGCCCTTTATATTATTTAATCACTCTTTTTAGAAATTTTTATAAGGTATCCCATGCGCAATAGTATCACATCCCGTCAAATACAGTCCTGCATGCCTGGCGATCCAGACATTAAAAGTTTCACCTTGGACTTTAACCAGGTAGAAGCTGATGCATTTCAGAGTGTTCTTCGAGCAGAAGATCACGATGATTATATTGATCGTACCATCCAACATAATCATACGTTACTATCATATGATCTTGCTGTGGAAGAAGTGGAAAGCGAAGAATTTAACCACTTCGTGCTCGGTACAAAAGAAGAAGATAGCCACATGGTTACTCCCGAACGCTGGGAAGTAATTAGAGGCAATCTAAAAAAACTTTCTAAGAAGACTACCTAGTCTTCTTTTTTACCTTAGAAATTGGCATAAGAATTATATATGAAAGGAGTGAATATGATATATATCTACGTGCCGCTGTTGCTTGGCGTGCTTACAATTTTAATTAAATGGGTAAGTATGTCTAGGCATGCAAGAAAAAATTTAATAACAGATTTGAGAGAAGGTGGAACCTCGAGTCGATGGGGATTTATCCTGGCCGTGATAGTTACGATTTTGTTTCTATGGCCTTATGCCTTATATAAGGACATAGTTTATTTTGCCTCACGTCTTTACATGGATCGAAAGAACCGATCTATTTAAAGAGCTAAGTGCGCGACTTGGTGTGAGGCGCGAATTTACGGTCAAGTGAACACTCCCACGCGACCACAGCGAGCCTTCTGCAAAATGGTTGCAAGGCTCGTAACTTTAAATATAGGAGTGAAACTTTACTTGAAAGGAGTGTTATGAGTGTTATTATAAGAACCTTTCTAGAGGAAGGTATTAAACTGCGTGGAAATCAATGGGTGGCTGATAGCATACGTCAGATAGAAAAAGCAACAGGATTCATTCCTGAGGTCCTGCTTTTCGACTCTTCACGAAACGCGGTTACTATTCAGACTGGTGGATTGGTATGGCAGCAGTTGTCCGTAAAACGGCTAGGTAGCCATGACTATGTAAACTGGTTTAGCAACGCAGTAATTCCAATCGACCGTTTTGTTGTCGACACCAGTGGAGAGGCTACTCCATTCAGTTCAATACTACATTCTGCCAAGCTGGACAGACTTTTCATTCGCAAGGATGGATGGGTACTAGCCTGTAATAATGAGCATCTATCAGTGGCTCGTAGTTTATGGGAAGGAGATTGGCTGTACGAAGTTCCTGTTACAGAGGAGCTCAGACAAATGTACTTGGAGGGTATATGGAAATAATCTTAAGTGACTACACGGTTAAAATTGACCCTGATCGGGCAACTCGTGTAATTAGTAAGACTAATCATATTATCGCTATACGTGACAGCATTGATGGGACGTGGATGGCTCCATCCTGTGAAGACTCCAGAATTTTCGTAGGACGTATGGCTGAGATCGAAAAGTTGATAAAAAGTGTTTTAGGTGAAGTAAGCCGCACCCCTAAAAAAAGGCTGATGATAATAGGAACGGAAATTTTACCAAGTTGATGCGCACTCGGTGCATAACTGGGCTTTGTTCCGTTCACTCAACCCTACGAAGAAGCGGCGGGTAAGTGTGTACGAATGGAAGCATTCGGGCTAATTAAATTTCTGGGGATCGCCATCCCCTTTAACCCTGGGACTGTGATACACTACTGTAGGTCCCGAAGTCGTACGTAGATTGATAATGTTCAGGGTGCCCCTAGGCTCAAGGTGTGCACCCATTCCTTAATTTAATAAGAAAGGGTTTTTTATGAAAGGTTTGTACATTTTTTTAGAATCGTTTATTATATTTTTTAAGCTCTCCGTTGCAGGATTTCGTTTTTCTGGTAATTACAAAAAACATTTTCGACGTAATATGTGGTCATCTAATTGGGGACTTGGAAAATCTTGGGGTTTTTATAGACTCAACTATCTTAGAAAAGATCATAAAGTGTATGGTATTCTTGACATAGATTTTAATGAGTCTTGGCAAGATAAAGGATATTATGATATTCATGGTGGTCCTGGGAATGCGAAGATTAGCCGCATTGATTTGGTATAAGAATACTAGTAGGTAAGTATATCCTACATAGTGTTTTTTAATAATATCAAAGGAGTGTATATGCAAAAGAAAGAACCCGTGAAAGACTTGGATCTTTCAAAATTAACGAAAATTGAAAGTCTTGTACAGAGCAAGCCTTTCATGGTAAAATTGTCGGTTTGTCGCCCGAGTAGGACACAACCGAAAGGTCGCGATACTCGTGGTGCCCGAGACCTCGCAAAACAAATACTGGAATCTGGTGGAATTGATCCTGTCCGCGGATACTGGAAAGGTCGATTATTTATGGTTGTAGATGGAAACCGTAGGTGCCATGCCTATAGTCGCTGGTTAAAACAGACAGAAATACCTGCTGTGTTGACATTACGTACTTCTGCACTGGATTTACAGTTTAATGCACTGAATACCAGATCGGCTGTAACCAACCAGGATCACGTATCCAGGTGGTTAGCAGATGGGACAACACGTATACCGAAACAACCCGCTAAATACCGTGATCATGTGTTAGATGCATTTAAGAATAAAAGTAAAGCTTTGCAAGTCTTGACTATATTTACGGACGAGATGGACATCAGTCCAGCTACCGTGGACTACCGCAGTGAACAGATAATAAAGTTCTTACATCGTAACAAAGTGACGAAAGAACAAGTTATTGAGTGGCTGTCTCTAAGCCCTAACAATATAAGAAAGATAAAGGGTCGCATTGAAAAAGGCTTCATCAGTCGCCAGAACCTATACACAGCAATACGCTGTAATACGATCTTGACATAAGAACTAAAGAGATCAGGGCCCTTGCCTGATCTTTTTAGTTTAGAAATAGGTATAAGAATGATAGTAGAATTTAAATATTATATAAAGGAGTGAATATGAATTGTTTTGATTTGTTTTGTTACGCAGTGTTTAATTCTCATGTAGATGCAAAGTCACATGAGTTATATACACAATTTAAAAATGTACGCACTGAGCTTACAAGTATTCGCAAAGCACGTGTGCTCGCTCAAGTGTTTGAGCCAGAGCTAAATGAATTTTTTGATGAACGCCTCCAAGCGGCTAAACATGAGGAGAAGCATTTGTTTTGCAAACTTGCCAAACGCGGTAATAAGTTGGTTAAGAAATTTAGAAGTTAGTTTGTTACGCGGTGTTAGTTTTCTTTGTACCTTTTTCCTTATTAAAAGTTGGGGCCAGTTGTCGTTTAGCGGCAACGGTAGTGATAGGGTTCTGCTAACGCAAGATCCTACGGTAGTATTCCACCGTACCAATCCTACTGTGAGTGGATGGGAAAAAATTCTGGGAATGCCCAGTAGAAGGAGTATGAAACTCTAGAAAGAAAAAGTGGACCCCCACGCTTTTTCTTAAATTAGAAATTTAATTTAGGTATAAGAAATATAACAAGTGCTTATATGTTTATTAACCAGAAGGAGTGTATATGGACAACGTTGTTATTTCATATGTTTTTTCAGGCTTCATAATATTCATGTACTTCGTGAATATTATTTCTGGCTGGAAAGCCAAAGCTGCGGAACTTGATGCTTTAAAAGAATCAAAGCGGGCGGTATATGTGCCTTCCGCTAGTGAGCTAATACATTCACAAAGAGAAAGGCAAGCCACAGCGTTTGCGGTAGCATTTTTCTTGGAAGCTCGGAAGTTCGTCGAATGGTTCGGAAAGAAGACTTTCTTTCAACCCATTAGAATTATCCGACTAGCTCTTAAGACACGCCCATAGGGTGTCTTTTTTTATTTGTAATTTTAAGGTATAAGAACTTTGTGAAGATTTATGATGTTAACTTAAATAAATCTTCTTGGCGGTTGTGCAAACCGTCAGCCAGAGGGTGGCTAGGAAGAGGCCGTGTAGTTCAGATACTCCCCGTCAAAAATGATGTTAATTTACATTCGGTAAGACCATACACCGTGAAGCTGAGATATGCTGTGGAAGTGCAATTTTTTCCAGTCTAAAAAAACGCACGTTTTTTAGCTAGTAAAACTTAGTACGATATTTGCTAGTTGCATTAGAAAACTAGCCGTGTAAATCTGCTCGAACATACACCACAGCCGAGCGGTACGTTTGCCAGTTAGTGTAGACTACAAAGATAAGTGTTCTTAAGATAAGTGATATCTTACTAGACACTCAGGCCTTCCTTTAAGATAGAGTACCTCGGCATATGTTGACGTACTCTATCTTTTTTTATTTTTTTTAAAGAAAGGATTTATATGATAAACAGTTTTAATGGTAATTATGAGTTTTTATCAAACTTCTTTGATATCCCCCAGAATATCGAGATAGAAGGAATGACATACCCCAATGTAGAAAACGCGTTTCAAGCGATGAAAACCTTAGATGAAAAAGAACGATTTTTATTTACCAGTAGAGACCCCGATGAAGAGCCCGCTGAATTAACACCAGGTCAAGCAAAGCGTGCTGGTAGAAAACTAACCCTCCGCCCTGATTGGGAAGATGTTAAATTCGAAGTTATGGAGCAGTGTTTACGAAAGAAGTTTTCCCTCGAACCTTTTAACAAACTTTTAGCGATCACAGGAGAGTATTACTTACTGGAAGGTAACCTGCATCACGACAACATTTGGGGTTCGTGTTCATGCCAATACTGCATTGATGTCAAGGGACAAAACCATCTCGGTCGTTTACTTATGAAAATTAGAAAGGAAATAGTATAATGGTATATTTTTATATCTTGATCATTATAGGTTCTGTAATTTTGTTAGTTGATACCTTGTTATTAACTAATTTAGAAACCTGGAAAAAAGACAAAGTCGAATACACAGAAGCCTTGAAGATTAACCCATTCGTAACCATTCTTTTAACAGTATTTTTTACTTGTATCGGTTTAATAATTTGGCCACTGGTTTTAATTAAATGGTACAGAACGTTAACTAAGAAAAAAGTTTAAATTAGCCCTCCGCATACTTTTATGGTTTGAGTGCGGTTAAGATATGCGGGCTGTACGACGGCCTAGATTACCTAGGGAACGTAAACCTAAAGGCCTCGAGTGTAGATTACGGAACGCTCGACAGGATCCATTCGTAACGTGTAGGCTGGGTCGCGATCATCCCTCCTGGGTACCATATCCATTCGTAAAACAATAAAGTGGTACGGGCTGTCATATCTCTGCAGAGATAATTGATTGGTTCGGAAAAGAAGCACAAGGTTAACCCCGCGTGTTTCTTTTTACATTAAAATTTGTGGTATAAGAATGATAGAGGCCAGACATAACTTTAGAAACGTAATAGTTTCTTTTAGAATCAAAATTGTAAACATTTAAAACAAGGAGAAAGTATATGGAAATACTAAATTTTAAAGAAGAAGTGTTAGATCATACGGGCAACATACTCGTAGATTTTTGGGCTCCCTGGTGTGGACCATGCAGAATGATGCACCCCATTATGGAAGCACTGGAAAAAGAGTATTCTGGAAAAGTGAAAATTGCTAAAGCAAACGTAGATGTGCATCAAGAGATTGCCAAATCATACGGCATACAAAGCATTCCCACTTTTATTTTATTTAAAAATGGTGAGGTTGTTAAGATGCTAGTTGGTATGATGTCTGCAGATACCTTACGTACAATCCTAGATCGAATCGAATAATGGAAGAAATAGAAGTTGATAAATTAATCGCATCTATGACACTACAGGATCAAATAACGGAGATCAACCGTAAGTACGAGTTATTAGTAAATACAGTAAATCTAACTGTAGATACTGTTAATAACATAATATCAACACTACAAGCTCCACCGCCAATTCCGTGTAAACATTACTGGAGATACGAAGATGACGCTGGGCCCGAAGGAGCTGTCCTAAGAACATGTACAACTTGTAATCACAAAGAATGGATATAAAAATGAAAGAAGAGTTTTGCACAGGGTTAAACTTAACCAAGAGATGGTTACAAGAACACCCAGATTTTTTAGTTAACTTTAGTAATTTTTTTCCTAAGTATATAGACGGAGAAGAATTTCACAGTGATCTTGATCGAACATTTTGCGGGGTAATGGGAACTAGGAGAGGCTGCAGAGAGTTCTATGCGGGCACGGGTAGAACATTTGCACAACTAAAACCACCTCGCTTGTTTAAGTGGTATGACACTCACTTAGTAGAAGAATTAAATTATTTAATAATGTATCATAAATTCAGCGGCTTGTACAATACACGAGTTGCTTTTTACAAAAGGAAAAAGGTATAATAATGTTGTTTGACTCAGAATTTTTTGTCGATCTATATGAATCTATTAGAGACCCCTTTAAGCGGTCGAAAACATCTACTCCTCCACCTCCACCTCCGCCTCCCGTGTATACGTCAGAAGAAATCCATAACGACTTGATAAAAATGTATTCAGCCTGGTATGCTGAAATATCGGCATTAGCCGCTAAACCTCTTGAGGCCGACTTAGAGGCTTATCAAAAACTTCGAGAACTGGGTTTTGATAAATTTGAAGGAATGAAAGAGGCAAGTAACAAAAAATGGGAATTCGATAATGCAGTTAAGTGTAAAGCAACTATTGACCGTTACACCCCTGCATATCCAACATACCCTCTTATTCCCAAGAGTCTCCTAGAAGTCTTATGTGAAAAGTACAATTTGATTATTGGAAAAACTGAGGAGTATGTTAAAGATATTCCAGAGAGGGCAATAGCTGATATTCTTAACTTTAAATTCAAAGATGAAGATAGAAAGTTATATTATGAATCTGTCGGATACTATGCATATCAAAATGAATGGGTAGTTGCTAAAATGCCTAAAGAAATTACAGACTCACAAAAAGAAGAATTAAATGCTGGCAAAAAAGTCTACGTTATATCAAAGAATAATAGTACTACAGCTTATCAGTACAGAACTAGATTTGTAATCGTAGCTCCAAAAGCGTATTTTAGCAAAGACAGCGGTAATATATATGCTGGGTGTAATGATCCAATAGTTCTCGTTGAACTTGGTGATCAAATGTATATGATTATTACAATGTGGTAAAAACCCCCACCGATAAGCACACCATCCCTATCTGAATAGTCTATGCAGTTGTGAGTGCATATCCGAGGTCGGATAAATGGGATCTAGTCACTGCGGCTCTTACAGACCAGTCTAGTTCTTTTTAGACGAGTTTACTAGTACAGGAGAAAAACTTTTGTCTGTAAGAGTCCATGACTTTTGGTATAAGAATAATAATAAAAGAAAGGAACATTATGAGAGTAGAGCATACATATGTCGTTGAAAAGACGACCCCATATCTAAAGGTAGAAGATAAACTTATTTTTATTGGCAATGATGAGAAATCGATCGGCTACACAGAATTCATTGTCGAGTATGTCAAGAGTTTGTTAACAGACCCTAAGCTAAAAGCATGGGTACAGTTAGAATATATTGACGCACTACCTAAAGGTTTCTATCGCATTCAGGTTAATAATCGTAATATCCTCGATATAAACTTCCAACCTCCAAGGCATCAAACAGCCTTTGTAGGGATGCTAGATGATATTAAAGAAGCGCTGGAGTATAAAAAGACTATGTTTGAAAATTGGATAGTGGTGGGAATATGAGAGTTGAACAAGTTTGTAAAGTACGAACTATACCCCCGCTTATTAGAAATGAACGTTTGAAGTTTACAGGGCCTCGCGGTGAGTATTCTTTTAATATATTCATTATGAAGTATGTATCAGAAGTTGTTGAAGATCTTCTGATAACTGCAAGTTGTGAGGTAGTGGAAAGTGGTGAAGCGTACGATATTATTCTCGAAGGTAAAACTATTCGTACTCCGTTGCCAAGTACACTTGGTGAACTAGAACCAGTTTTAAAAGACATCACGGATGTACTTCTAGAGAAAAGAGATAAACTAGAAAGTGCTTTTTTAGTGGTATAAGAATATTGAGATGATTTAACCTTTGTTATTTGTGATTAGGGACCCAGCCCTATAACCCAAGGGTTCGCTCGACAGTGGGCGTGCCTTTGGGCCTGGGAAATTGTTTAAGAAAAGAGGAAAGCAAGCGTAGACCCTGCATGGCTGGAGGTTTCAGTACATAGCTAAATTCTTGCGAGCGGGGGACATCACGGAGATCCCGCTTCCTTCTTTTTACCTTAATAATTAGGCATAAGAACAATAGGTAGTGCTATACATAAACAAAAAGGAGTGATCAATGAAAAGTTCTATGAAGTTCACGTTTAGTGGATTCCACGTATTATCAAACTCGGAAAGAAAAAATTTTGATGGAAGCCCGTCAAACTATTCCAAGGAAGATATTAAAATAGACTCGATCGTGGTAGACACCGAAGTAGAGTACACCGTGGAAGAAATGCTTGCAGCGTTAGCTAATGGCGGCATTTTTATTAAAGAGTTACCTAATCTGGTAACCGCGTGTGTTATGGCCTTTAAGGTCGCCATCGCAACTGAACCAATTGCGCCAAAAGACGCAGAGGTAAAGGTTGAGGCAAAGGTCGAAGAAAAGGTGCCAGAGGCATCTGAACCATCTGAACAATAATTAAGGCCGCAAGGCCTTTTTTATGTTGATATTAAAATGTAAATAGGTATAAGAATAGTATGTATAGAATATAAACTAAACGAAAGGAGTGTTTTATGTCTACACAAACAGAAGTCTTGGACGAAATCCGTACTAAGGCAGAAGATGCTATGAATTCTGGGATCGACCCAGATACATACAAAAAAGGTTTCGCAAAAATGCATGATCTATTTAACACACAGATCACTATGAAGCGCGCAGCCAAAGGTGCAGTAGATAATGTGAAAGGTTTTGCTAGTGACGTCAAGGATGCCATTAAGAATAACTTTTCATAGGTGCTACAAAAAAAGGAAGGCATCGGGCTTTCCTTTTTTAGGTATAAGAATAATAAGTAAATTTTATAATATTAAAAAGGAATGTTATGTTTATTAAAAAAACAAAAGATGGAGTAATCAGGTACTTCGCTAAAAAAGATGCTGCACCTCTTCTTAACATGGAAGATATATATTGCATGATTGTAGAAGATGTGTTAGATAGTCATGGGGTACCGCACCCTACTGTCGACGTAACCACGGATGCAACATCCAATATGTTTTATGTATCGCTAGAGGGGCATACACAACCGTTGCTTGCAATTCCATACGGGACCTTTATAACTGAGACGGAGACTGAGACTATCAAGGCTGTTAATAATCTTCGAAAAGATATATGGAATGCTTGGGAAAATTTAGATACGTGGGAGATTGAAATATGATAGAAGCAATGTTAAAAACAGTTGCACGCTATGAAGAGTTTCTTAAGCGTGTAAATGAGAGTAATGAAAATAATGCCGAATACACTTGGTACAGAGTCAACGCAGAACAGGGTGGATGTCCCCTTTGCAGAGCCGCAGATAATTATTGTGGCAACTGCCCGTGGACAAAATATACTAAAGGCACCTGCACAACCGCGGTCGGGACTACATCTTTTATGTCAGCACGAAATGCAATCTCGGACTCTAATAAAGAATTAATTAATCACTACATTGGTGCACGAATCGCAGAATTGCGAGAGTGGATTAAACTAGAAGAAAGGACATAGTATGGCAAACGTGTATGATATTTACATTGAAAGTCTTACAGCACTTTCAAATCAGCTAAAAAATATTTTTAAGCTGCGTTCGGAATTTGGATTAGTACCAGTAGAACAAGAAGACTTATGTCTAGGTACGTATGATATCCGAAGTATGCATGTTACTACAGGTGGCAAACTTAAGATTATCACAGAAGATGGAAACTTTCAGCGTCAAACCTTAAGTGTGCCTCTAGCTTGGCTGGATATGGAAGTTTCAGCTCTATTTGAATCATTTAAAGAAGAGAAAAGAATCCTAGAAGAACTAGCTAAAGAGCGTGCAGACTACCGACAACTAGACGAGCTGCGCGCTATTAGAACATCACTTCTTAGTCTTCTTAAGGTTGTAGATATTGATCCTAAACTAAAAAAGTCAGTTGTAGAACAACTAACGAAAGGAGCTAAATAGCATGACGGCTATTATAACACGCGAAGTGGCAGCCATCGAAGCCACTATTAACCAGTACAAAGATTTTTTAAAACGTTTACGTAAAACTAGTAAACTAGAGAAGTTTGCTGGTGAACTTTCCGACGCACGTGCGTTATACGAGGACACTCGCAATAAGCACAAGGGGTGTCAGTTCTGTAGAATAACTGATTATCACTGCAGCAAATGTATGTGGATGGAATATGCAGGTAAAGGTTGCACAACGGATGATACCAGTTATGATCAATTACTTAAAGCACTTGATGGAGTGAACCAACAGTTAATAATAACTTCCGTAAAAACACGTATAGCCGAATTACGTAAATGGGCTGTACAAGAAAGGAAAAAGAAATGAGATATTATTTATTTCTGGTAATATTAGTTTTTGTATTTGCAGGATGTGCAGACTCTTTATCTTTCACACAAGCTACTTCGGCTACACCCGTAGGGTTCTGGTATGGACTGTGGCATGGAGTTATCCTGCCCTTTGCCTGGGTTGGTTCGTTGCTTGATAAGGATATCGCCATCTATGCTATTTATAACAACGGAGGTTGGTATGACTTCGGGTTTTTCTTCGGGGTAGGTGGACTTTCTAGTGGGCTGCTGAACATGAGAGGACGTAAATAAAAAGGAAAGCTTTTGGTATAAGAATACTAGTAATAATATTTAGGAATAATATGAACGAAGCCCTCAAGGAAATATCTTTTTTGCTTTCTGTAGCGGAAGCCATATTGGTAAACTTGGACTCTACTGATAATACACTACAGGCAAAACGCGCTGAATTAGTTAAAGTAATAGATAATACTAAGTGGCGAAAAGCGCGAATAGAAGGATGGTTAAGTATAACAAAGGATCTTAAACACCCAGTTCCTGATAGTTACTTTGTACCTAGTTTAAAATAATCTAGGCCTTCGGGCCTTTTTTATTTTTTATTTTAAAATCTGGTATAAGAACGTTGAACATGTAGTTAGTTAGGAAACTAATTAACGAGGACGACACACTTGGTCACTGTCACACCATGTACATGTTCATAATAATATTTTTAAATTAAATTTAGGTTAACATGGTATACACGATTAATGAACTTAATGAACCAAAACCCCCCGAGGGATTTTAGGTTGATCGGAAGACCCTCACTAGGGGCAATACAAGTAATGCAGTCACTAAACACTTGGATGTTTAACAAATACGCTAACCACGGGAATGTTGCAGCACATCTATTTGGTGTAATACGTGATCAGGTAAATAAAACACAAGATGTTTTACATGAAAAAGAATTTCATAAAAATGGTAGGTCTCTAAATAGATTTGCTACAAGAGGCATGTTCTTTTGTGGAACTACCATGCGATATTATGATCTTCGATTTAGGAAACACGGGACTCCTGACCCCTGTTATAATACACGATATAAGTGGGGTTATTATTTAACTCCAATTTTGTATTTGTATGATATTAATGCAATTCAAAAATTAATGGCTGTTAGAGCCGCTACATATTTTGAACACAAAATTCCTACATACTCACATAATTTTTCAGAAAAAGTGCATGAGATTCGTGTGCATGATCGAACTACTTTACCAAAACCAAGTTTGATAATAGTAGGCAAAGCATACACCGCTCTACGTGCTAGCGAAAGAATTGACATTCGAACACTTCATTCAGTTGCTGGATGTGACATTTTACATCTTCCGCACATAAACCTCTACTCAAACAAAGATGACGCTGCAACGGGAAATGCAACTACATCTAAAAATGCAATAAGGATAATTGAATGTATAAAGAGTTTATAAACTTTATGAACAGTTTAAAATGGAACTATGGAACCTTTCCAACTGTGCCTGGGCAATATATTATTAAATTATATGCTAAGGATGGTGGAAAGTATCAACTACACAACTACCCCTAGATGGAGTAGTTTTTAAGAAATGGGCAAAACTATGCTAGTAAACTTAAATGAAGTATTTGTAGAAACTGATGGAATTAGGTATATACTGCCCTTCGAAGAAACAGAAGAGTATACGACCTATTATGAAAAGTACTGCGTGGAACACCCACGGAACAGTCCTCCACTCGCACGTATCTGTGAGATAGTGTATAATGACGGAGAATCCGTATTTACCAATACATTTGCAGCGGATGCAAGTAAAATTATTAATAGGATAAGAAAAAAATAAAGGAAACAAATCATGATCAGTCCAAACACAACGTTCGAAGTTCAAGGTATTGGGGAATGCGTAGTTATAGATAAGATTACATCACATGAAACTGTTGGTTTTAAAAATAAAGTTGTTAGGGTTCACAAATATGTTGTAAAAAACGTGAAGTCTGGCAACGTACACATTATAGAACCAACAGCACTTGTAAAAGTTACGGGGTTTATATGACAAGTAGATTATATAGACTCTGGTGTTGGATATGGTATAACCACGGAGGTCCAATAGTAACTCGAGAAGGATACACATGCCCTAGATGCGGTAAGTATTTGTGGGATCGAGAATAGAAAGCTTAGGCTTTCTTTTATATTAAGATTTGGTATAAGAATATTGGTAGTATTTAGGCTATTCCTCTCTGCTTACCTGGCACGAGAGAGGATGTCATATCCTTGGACCTGTAGGTTGCCACAGGGGCGTAAGTACATGAAGATCGGTTGTTATTCTGATTTTCCGAAAAATCATGTAGACCTAGAAAACAACCTTTGGTTGTCTTTTTACCTTAAGAATAGGTATAAGAACAGTAGTATGTAATAAATTTATTAATTATATGGAGTGAGTATGAATTACATTCAGTGCGCCAAATATCTACTTTTTCTCAAGCGTATCCTTAGAAAGATTGATAAAATGGTAGAAACCTTCGGTAAAACCAAAGGCCTTCTAGAGTGCCAAGCTGTTACGCAACGTTCGATTGCTAATCATGAAAAACTGCTTATCAGTTACAGGTAAAAAAGGTTTTGAAAAGGAAAGCATGTGCTTTCTTTTTAGTTTAAGAATCGGTATAAGAATAGTATAATAATATAAGGAGTGAATAATATGACACTACTACCACTAAGTAAACATTTCGTGTTCGATAATTTGTATGACGATAACTCTACAAGTACAGACATAGTACGAGATATACGTCACATACCAATGTATAGAGAATTAAAAACTGCGAAAGACTTTGATATCTCTTCTCTTTTTCTGCTCGAACCAAATCCTGAACTAATTGAAAAAGGATTTGAAACTCTAAGAAATGGTAGAGTACCCTTTGATAATATGCTTCTACATACTACCTACCTTATTACCGAAGAAGATAGACGTAGGTGGGACCACGTAGACAGATATAGCAATTTTGAAAGTGCAGTACACGTTATGAAAACACACTATGATAGAGATACATCTTGTTATTTTTACGAATTTCGTTTTTTTACGGAATCGCCTGAATTTAAAGAAGTGGATCTGCCGATGCGGACAGCGCTAGCTACTACGGTGTTCAAACTTAAAGTCTCGCCGACGACTGTTCTTTTAAATAAAGTGCCAATTGGTGATATTTTGGATAAGTACTATATGCAAAATGATGATTTTAACCAAGCCGTCTTTGCTATTTGGTATATAACCCAAAAGAAAACTATTGTTAATGATATCGAATTTCTGCCCTTTGTAAGTAATCGAGAAAGTGTTTTAAATCCTGGAGATGAAGAACATTTTGTTGTTGTACGTGATAAGGTTATTGATCGAAAATACAAGTTAGTTAATAAAAGACGTACCCCCAAGGGTCATGATGTTCGCGGCCATCAGAGGCACTACAAAAAAACTAGTGAAACTATCTGGGTAGGTCCACATCATCGTGGAGATGACAATCTTGGCAAAGTTACTACTCACTATACAGTAGAAGCATAAGAAAACCAACTTTGGTTTTCTTACATTAAAATTGTAATTGTCTCAAATTGAGACCAAATAGGGCCTTTTCTTTTTTACCCTAAAAAATTTTTAGAGACCGTATGTCCTGGGGAAATCACTGCGAACTGGGATCCTGGGTAGAAAGGTAGGGGGTGGGTAGGGGGACCCTTTCAGGCCATGTCGAGTTTGGGTGCGCAGTTTTGCACGAGTAATAATGGTATAAGAATAATGTAGGAGGCTATGTATGAATCTCTCTCAATGGTAGGGAGGGTAGTAGCATCATACACTACTGCTCTCCTTTTTTACGTTAAGAATCGGTATAAGAATAATAGAGAGATTTATAACACATGCCCTCCGATACCACATACAAAGAGCCCTACACAACCCTACCCCCTCCAACAATCCGCTGATCATCATGAAATACTAGGTCACAGTGCGATTTATACCATTGTTCTTCAAAAGTTTGCTTTATAACAAGTGTACAAAACTTAGATAGTCTCGCCGAAAGGCGGGGCCTTGTTTTAGCTTAAAAATAGCATCCTAGGAGCTAATAATCAACCAACCCCCTATAAACGTGCGATACCAGGCTATAAATGTGCATATAATACGCAAAAAGCCCTACTATATTGCTATAATAGGGCTAGAATGAGGGAAAATATGTTGTATTATTTAATAGACAGTGGCTTTGTTCTCATATGGCTTATGTACCACACGTATATCTCTAGGTCTAAACATTATGTCAGCTGTAAGGATAGTAACACGCATATTAGGATGCCTCTCGCGTACAAGCTTAGCTAACGAGTACCCATCCATACCCTCACCTAGTCGTAAATCCATTACTATCGTATCAAATTCAATTCTAGACAGAATACCAAGCGCCTCTTCTGCACTGCTTGCCTCTGTAATGTCATATTGGTTCTTATATAAGCTTTTAAATAGATGTCTTTGTAATGTTGAGTCTTCTACGTATAATAATGAGTCACACATGCCCGTTTCCTTAAATTAATTGATTATATAGAGCCTCTGCTTTACTAATACTGTTATTTAATGCTGCTTCCTTATATGTATTAAGCTCAGTTTGATTTCCACCCGAACTTGCAAGACTGTACGCACCAATACCCGCGACGCCTACACCTGCAGCAATTGTTTTCTTCTTATTATTCTTAATCCAATTAATTGCATTATCTTTTGCTCTAATAACAGTTTCTTTGTACGTAGGCTCAGGAACATCAACCTTAGGAGTAATTAACACAGATTTATTCCGTTTACTCACAACTTCCTGTATATTTTTAGATTGTTCAGTAGTTACACCATTAATAACCTTTGTAGGTTGACCAGCCATGCCATGTATACCAGGCGTAGCAACATAAGAAGGAGTACTAGCCTTATTAATAGCGTCATTGGTATTAGTACCTTTAGTTTTTAAGAAAGTATTGTATGCCTCGTCTGCCTTACCTCTAGATTCCTTAGAACTATTAACATTCTTAAGAACAGTTTCTCTTTCAGCCAATGCTTGATTATGCTCAGCTTCATATTTATTACCAAGACTATTACGTGTATTCTGTCCTGCATCAATGGATTTTATTTTATCGGCTTGGTTTTCTGCCTTAGTTCTACTAGCGGAAATCATATCTAGTTCTGGAGTGCCTGTTAATTTATTTCCACCTTTGTTTAAAGAAGCATTTTGTCCTTTTGTCCTACCAGTCGCAGCTTGTTCTGCTAAATTCTTATCGTAACCAGCACCCTCTTGTGCACCACGTGCTACAATATTTACTTTATCTTCGTTGCCAGTAAGCATTTCTTTTTTAAGACCATAACTTTCTTTACCATTTCTGGTGTTCTTGTTAAATAAATGCTCCACATGTGCTTGCGTAATATCTTCGCCTTTTGTTATTTCTGCTAAACCTTTAGCCTTAAAGGAATCATTAAGTCCAGTAAAAACTGCTTTATTACCAATTGCTTTGTTTACGATAGATTTGGTTATATCTAATGCTTTTTCTGCATTAGCAGCGAACTTTTCAAATACAATTTCTGCCTTATTCATATCTATTCTCCTTTAGTAACTTAGCACCCACAATACCTGTACCGATTACTGCAGCACCTGTACCTAAACGTGTACCTGAAACTTTTGCTTTTTCACGAGCCACATCATCAATAGGTTTGTACTTTTTATTATTTACAATATTCTTAAGATCTTGAAGACTTTTTGAATTTTTTACTTCTGCCTCATATTCTGTTCGAAAGGGCGCAGCTTTTTCTTCGAGTACCTTTATCTTTTCTTTAGAGCCTTTTAACAGCTCCACATACCTATTCCAACCAGCTAGTTTAACAAACACAGATTCTGATTTAGTCATTACTACCTCCTGAAAATGCTAATGCACCACCAATACCTACAGCACCTGCACCAGCACCATAACCCCAAGGGTTTGCTTTAGCTTTATCTTTATATTTTGTATATGTAGCACGAGCTTTGTCAAATACATCTGGCTCTTTAGGTGTAACAGGAGGTTCTACTTTTGGCGTAGCTCCTGGTTTACCTATTTGGTTTAATAAATTTGCACGCTGTTCATTTACTCCACGATTGTATAATAAAGATCCTTTTCCAGTGGAGGTTACTCCAGATTTATCTGCATTGGCGGCTGTTAAAAATGGATTTGTTGGACCAGGCGTAACTGCTTTACCATTTATCATAGGGTTTGATGTGTCAAACGGTGCTGGATCTTTTTTAGTTTTAATAGACTCTAATACTTGTTTAGCTTTATCACCCTTGTGTGCTTTGATTTTATCAAGTTCTACTTGTGCTTTTTCCTGCGTACTCAAAGAAGGAGGAGCAGGATTACCGTGCGGTGCAGAAGCAATACCAGGATTTGCAGGAGCTGTTCCCGCTAACCCGCTTGTTCCAGGTCTAGCTAAAATTGGTTCAGCTGCAACTTGTTTTGTAACTTTAGGTGCTCTAGCTGATCCACCTGTACCAAGTCTTGGATTGATTTTAGCTGCAGGTTCTACGTTTCCTAAAAATGTATCTAAATTAGTTTTCCCCTCACCGTAAGCTTTTGCATTTCTACCTAATGTCTTGCCTGTTTGTTGGCCTTTAATTACATCTGCACCGATTGCTTTAACCTCTGCAACACTCTTACCTGTTTTTGCTGCAATCTCTTCAGCTTTAACACCTTGCGTAAATAACTTTCCAGCAAGGTTCATAGCCTCTTTTACAAAATACTTTCCCATTGGTTTATAATCTCCTATTAATTATTTCTATGTCTACGAGCGGCAGCTATGCCTGATGCAGCAGTGCCCACTAGTATACCACCAACTGCTAATTCTGTGTGTAATTTATCTTTTTGTGCACTCTCTAAAATGTTACTTGCGTGTAATTGTGAAGAGATATCCTTGCCTTTAAACGCATCACTGTATGCAGCTTCAGCCTCGTGCACTTTATCACCTTTAATAGTTTTATGTATGTCTTCTACACCGTCAGTAAATGCTTTAAAATACTTTCCCATTATTTATTTACCTTTGCTAATTGTTTTAATAAAGTAATAGTAGTAGTTAAAGCTTCCATTGCGGTCTTAACTGCAACCTCATTTAAATTAGCTAAACCTAAACGTACCATAATTAAAAGTTTTGCTAACTCGCCAACTACTCTTTCATAATCAGGAATTAACTGTATATACTCTAAGATATTATATTTTTTCATCAAGTTAAGGGATAAAACTGCATCAACGGTTGTGTTATCTTTTAACACTGCTGCTTCTTTAACTAATAACTTTGTAGCCGCCGATAATTCTGCAATCTTTTCATATTGGTCACTAACTCGTGCTTCAATGTCTTTTAAAGCAACAGGTTTAGTCAATGCATTGGTTATACTATATTCTTGTCCAACAGCCAGGTTGGCAATCTTGGTAATATCTTGCTCATTAGCACCTTGATGAATTAATGTCCACAAAATATCGTTTAAATTAGCAATTTTATTCATGCTAACCATAATGTACTCATCGGGACCATTTTTACGCACAGTTTCAGAATTTTGGTAGTATGTGGCTGTGTTATTTGCTTCCTCTGATATAAACTCAGCAGTTTTAGATACAAAACCATGCGCAAAATCTGATTTTTCCTCATTAGTTAAAATATATGATTTTGGTTGTAGGTTCTCTAATACAATAAGCTCAGTGGTGTCTATATTTGCAGAGTTTGTGGCCAGCTTTTCAAGTTCAGGTGTGAATTCAATATTTTTATTGAGTTTAACAAATAATGCGTTACTTGGAATGTAATGAGCAGTTTTTTCGCCGTCCTTAGGCCAAATATTAGCATTAGCTAGACGAATAGGATAGTAATGAACAATTCCATCAATGTTTTGTCCTCTAACTTCATAGTCAGATGCAGTTTTTTGCAGCCCAATTACTTCAAAGGGCGTGGTAGTCCTATTATTCACTACGAAAACACCATAATCACCGATATTTGGTTCTGTACCTACTAAATCTGTGTTAAAATGTGCTTTTTTAGCTAATTCAGGAGAAATATCACAGTAATTACCTTGATGATCAACATATAGACCAGATTTACCATCTAACCCTTCAAGGAATGCAGATTTTTCCAATTGTTTGTGTACTCTAACATCTAGCACTTCAAAATCGGCAGTTTTTTCAGCAACATCTTTAAATTTACCTTTTTCACCCTTTTTGAGGTCTTTGATAGTAATTTTGTCTTCTTTTTTAGCTGTTTTGATAATATTAGGCGTATTTACAATATTTTTGAGGTCTTCACTACCATCTAAAGGCACTGTCCATGTGTAATCAACATGCGAATTAGCTTGTTTTACAAATTTGTTACCTTCTTCATCTTCATACACGTACTGTCTATCAATTTCTAGTTCTCTAAGGAAGGATTCTAACTCAGTTTCTTTGGAAGTGTACTTTATATTTGCTAGTTTTTCTAAAATTTCAGTGGTACCATTTTCTTCGAATGATGGTAATAAATTGTTATTCTTAATTTCGTTAAATATAGATTGAACTGCATCTTTATCAACGTGTTCTATTCTATCAATAAAGGATCCAACTTTAACAGCATCCCTTGTGATACCATTATTCTCACCCATTGCCCCGTTACGGTCTGTTGGAGAGAATTGTACTTTAGAGTCTCCAAACAATTCAAGTCCTGATTTAGGTTGAACATTTGTGGCGCCCCGAAATGCCTGTGTGCTTGCTAGCATTTCTTGCACAGTTTCAGAAGTTAATGGAATGCTTATATTACCAAACATGATCACATCAAATGGGGAAACTCTGTTAGCATTAACGATAACAGGAACACCTCCGCCCAGTACCTGAATTGTACCTACTGCATAACCTTTATCAGCTTCTTTCTTTTTCCATTGTACACCAATGGGTTGATTCTGTAATTGTGGGTACTGCGACAAAAACTCTGTGACAATGCTCTTTACCCATGTAGTAGCATCGCGCTCCAAATAAAGTGTAGCCACCTTTTCAATAGGATTTTCTTGTATAAATAGTTGTTTCATTAATTTTCTCCAAAAATATAGTTTAATTTAGTTTAAATATACTGCATATAATAATTAGAGTCAAATATATTTCCACACAAATCCACCACAGCTACGCGTCTTACCTCTAGCACAACCTGAAATGCCTGTTTGACATAATCTTAGTAAACGACTAGCCTCTGTTGCAGATCGATACGTTGCTACCAAAATTCCGTTTGAATCATAGCAACCAACCCTTTTTGAGTTCTTTATTGAATTTGCCTTAGACATTTTTAGCTTAGTCTCATCTGTTGTATTTGGCCTACATTTTTGGGAGTTGCTCATCTTAGTTCTACTTTCTAAAGTAGCCTTTCGTCCAACATTCCATTTATTTCCTAGAGCTCTTTTGTTACCAAGCATACATGCACTTAATTTTTGTCGTGTCTCCTCGGAGCATACTCTATTTATTTGTCCACCCTTAATCAAATTATAGCCGTTTTCTTTTATAAATGAGTTATATTTAATTTGGTAGGTTTCTTCCAAATGATCTAAATCCTCAACGCAGACAACCTCTAATATCTCTTTAGTTATGTTTTCCCAACCATGTTTCCGAATTGCAGTATACAATGGCCAAAAATATTCTTTCTTTTCTTTGCTTATATGCTCTGAATAATACCTATGTTGTTTCATTCGCCTATCAAAATTTATTGTCTGCCCTACATAGTACTTTCCATTAGGAAATGTTAGTAAATAAATGCATCCTTGATCAATCATATTTAGGTTCTCAGGTTTTATGTCATTGGACTTGCAGGTGTAGCCGTCGGAGAGCCAGGGCTAGATACCATATGTGTATGTGAATTATACGCAGTGGTAATTTTAGCTAATTCTTTATTAACGTGCTCTGCTATTATTTTTGCTAGACCTGCGGCTAAATCTCCTTGTGCATCTGTCTCTTTAGTTTTTAAACTATTAAACAAATCATTAATCTTTGTTTTAACATCACCTTCAATTACTTTAATTGCCATTATGCTACTCCTTTCATTAAATCATCTAGTTTGCCTACTATATCTGCTTTCTTCCCTTCCCATCCAATTGGCACAGCTATTGTTGGGCCTTGGGAAGTTTTTAACATCATTGTAGTTCCAAAGTAATCGAAGAATTTATATAATATATCATACAGGGTATTATCACTTTTACCAATTCTAACTTGCTTGCTATCAATAGCTACTGTACCAGATTTATCTATTTCTATTTTTGTAGTTTCATCTGCTGTTAATTTAATAGTCATCTTACCAGCAGCAAGTTTCAAGTTATATGATGTCGACGCATCAACTTCAATATTAATCTCAAAATTATCTTTTGCAATTGTAATAGACTCAGCCGTTTTCTCGGACCCTGATTCATATTGTGTATTAGCAAAAGAGAAAGCGCCAGCTTTAAGCGAGACAATAACGGAATTTGTTTTCTCTCCGCTATACCAATTAGTCGTTTCTTCATAGTTATCGTAGTCTCCACCGAGTATGCTTGTATAATCTAGTCCTGAATACGTAGAAGGATCCATCCAATCTAATCCAGGGTATGCATGCGTATGCTTACGATAAAATGATTTGTCCGCGAGCAATCCGAACGATTCAGTGTACTGCTCTGTTGCAAGTAAGTTTATCTTTTCATACTTCCAGCCTTTGCCTTTACCAAGAGGATCTGCTATTATTGTTCCAATAGGATCAACAACATCATTGTACATTTGTAATCTATAAATTTCCCCTTTAGTTTCCTCTGGTTCATCACCCGTAGTGTCTGCTTCTAATTTTCCATAGCGCATTAAGTATGAAGAATACGTTCCTGTTGCAGGTGTATCATCCACTCTCTTAGATGCCCACTCTATCATAGTACCTGCTGGATATTTTGTATCTGCTGTATATTTTAGATTGTCTTTAAATTGATAACCTAAACGAAATATATTAATGGTATCCTTCTCATTTTTTACCAATGTATTCTGTCGAGTTTCAATTTGGTATACATGTCCAACTTCTGTTTTTTCTTTGTTAGACGTAATACTAGCATCATAATTATATATCGTACCCGCACGAATTAACACTTTATCATTAAACTTAATGGCAGCACCTAACTTATTAGCTACCTCAGTTTCTAAATCCCAATCAGCAAACATACGTTGTTCATTTGCTTTACTGAATAACATTTTATACTCTGTAACCTTCTCTGCACCTGTAACGGGGTGTTCATCGGCGTATTCTCTATTTTCGTACCCAGATGCATAATTCATATGGGTTGTATCGATGTTTGTATCGATGTTGCGTGTACTACCGTTCAATTTAATAAAAGCAAATGGACTAGAATAAAATGACATAATCCCGCCTGGTGATAGCAGCATAGAAGCTTTAACTTCTCCACCAATTTTTAATACAACTGCATTCTTCTCAGGTTCTTCTGGTGTGTATATACCCTCAGGTCCGACCGATTCATAAGGCATGTATGTAAGAATTTGGTGCGTACCATTAGTACGTCTTAATACCACACATAATGCACCTTCTTGTGGAATGGCTGTTACACCTCCACCTGCCTCTGTAAATGGCATAAAAGATGGAGAGTACGCACTCTCATCTGGACCATTCACAATGGAATCAATAGGAGTTACTTTAATTACTTGATTAAAGACCCCCACTCGCTTTGTAGGCTCTTTCTCGGTGCCTGTTACTCTTGCTAAATATATTTCTGCCATACCTCTAATATACCATTAGATTCATTAGAAATCAAGCTTATTTGGTATAAGAATTCAAACTAGATGGAGCAATTTTTTATGAAACTAGAACGCTTTTTTAATACAACCTCTTTTTTTAACCTATCATGTGTATGCTTAAAAACTAATGGAATGGAGACTATAAAAATTAAAGAAGGTAGTGCTGGTGCTATAATACATGTAATAGACGAGATAGACATAAATCAAACCAAAGGAAAACAGTTTATCCGAAAAGTAATTAAAGACTACAAAATAGATTATGTAGATAGGGCACTTATGGGCCCCTCTCGCGGCTGGCCTATTCTTCAGGACAGGAGAGATGCATTTTTTTATTTATTCTTATTTTTTGTAGAAGATAAAAGATGTTTATATGTAGTGGGTGTCAACTGGTTATTATTTAAACAATGGATCAAGCTATTATGAAAACGCAACGATTTTTTAAAACAAGAACAAACTTTAAAACAAAGGTTTATGGACTTGGTGTGCAACAACAGGAAATACAGTTTCCATCAGAAATGTACGGTGTACTTATTTATATTTTTGAGCAACAAGACTACAGTAAAAGGCAAATCTGGGAAGTAATTGAAGGTATAAAATCAGAATATAGTGTATATAATATAGAGGCAAGCATAGTACACAAAACATTAAAGTTTAGAAGTATACGTCGAAGTAACCCAGCTACTTTTATAGTATTATTTGATACACATAATAAATATCTATTAGAAGCCTCTATGGAATTCATCACAAAATGTACAGTATTATTATGAGAGTACAAATATTCTTTAAAACAAAACGAGGGCTTACTACCACAGTACGTGGTTCTGGATCTTACCAAAAGGAAATACAACTGGCAAAGGATCTATATGGAGTTGTTGTAGAAATATATTCAGAAGGCTTGCCCTCAGGAACAATGTTTTGGAAAAATGTTACTGCCCTTAAAGAGGAATATACAATCCAATATGTGGAAACAAGTTTAGAAGCTAGACTGCGAGATACCTATTCATATGAAACTCCAGGAATTCTTATGATATTATTTACAGATCAGGGCAAGTATCTAATTAGTCTTCCCTTATACATTTTATCATCCTATGCGGAGGTAATTTGAATATTTTATTAATTCCTGATGTGCATGGCACAAATACTTGGAGTAAGTTCGTAAATATATCAATCTTCGATAAAATAATTTTTTTGGGAGATTACTTTGATTCCTTCACGATTTCACAGAAAGTTGCACAAGAAAACTTCCTTGATATTCTTTATTTTAAAAATAATAACCCCGACAAGGTAATTCTACTTGCAGGTAACCACGACAATCAGTATATTTACTACAATAATCCTGCCGTATTTAACAAAGTGAAATGCTCAGGATTTAGCGCATCAGCAGCATGGAAGAACAATAGATTGTTTGCAGATAACATCAGATTCTTTCAGGCAGCGTGGGAACATAAAAACGTCCTGTGCACTCATGCAGGCATAACAGAAAGGCACTTTCGTAATGATATAGAACCTCTTTGGGATAAGTCTATTCTTTTAAGCGAATTTTTAACGATACTTTGGCAAAAAGCCGATTCACGTATTTTAAAGATTGGCGAAGTTAGAGGAGGAAATAGTCCATATGGTTCTATATTCTGGAACGATTTTTCAGAGCTAAAAGCAGATCCTATGATTGGTAAACACCAAATTGTTGGACATACTCCTATCAATAAACCCCAAATGTTTATTATAGGTGCTCAAACCAAAGTGACCTTCGTCGATTGCATCGAGCACGGACAGCAGGTTTTTCTTGCTATCAATGTTTAACCACATAGGTAAACAACAATGAAACAAAACAATATCTTTGACTATGTCAAAGACAACATCACTGTGTTAGAAGTAGCACAAAAATTCCCAGACTTTTTTAAAACACTACAGAAATCAGGTAATGACTATGGTACGGAGTGCCCAGCGGGACACCCATCCAGTTCAGGTCGTAGCTTTAAACTTGTTTATGACGAGAGTGCCGAGAAGAACTTTTACATCTGTCACAATTGTGGCATATCAGGAGGTCCCTTTAATTTAGCTCAAATTTTAAACAACTGGAGTACCAAAGATACTATTGGCTGGTTTATTAAAGAATGGAACCTCGACGACTCATACAGACACTACGTAAAACACCAGAAAACCCCCGAGGAGCTCATTGAAGAGGAGAATGCGACTATTCGTACCTTTTTGTTTGAAAAGCTCTTAGAGGACGGTAAGCGGCTGTTATTTGAGACTGCAGGACGAGACGCACTAGACTATTTAGTAAGCAAGCGTAAATACAATCCCGACCTCATAAAACTTACAGACTTTATGTATTTGCCCAAGCAGTCCACCGCAAAACAAATACTCTACAAAGCCTACCCAGGACTTAAACCGCACATTGATAACTTAAAGCTAGTTAGCGATTTTGGTGATGATTTTCGATTAGGTGTTCCCTATAGGACTAACTATGGAATTATTACTGGACTTGTGTTGAGAGCAACAGAACCAAAAGGTGTGTCAGGCGTTACATTCAGCGGTAGAGCTTTTACAGATCAAAGATGGACCTCAACACCAGGTATGCAAAAAGATATTTTATTTGGACTAGACAAGATAAAGCAGGGCACTAAAACACTTCTTATTGTTGAAGGGTACCCTGATACAGTCTATCTACCTGCATTGGGTTATAAGAATGTAGTAGGTTTAGGCACAGCAAGATTTGGTAAGAAGCAGCTAGACAGCTTAATTGCTAAAGGAGTAGAAGCGGTAATATTGAGTCTGGATAATGATAAAGTTGGACCTGCTAATACAGCAGATATGATTAAACTATTAATGCAACATGATATCCGCGTTTATGTCCTAGAACCAAAAAACTTGGCACCGTATAAAGATCCAGATGAATTTGTAGTAGCTAACGGACTTGAAGCCTTTAAATCTGTCGTTGATGCAGCTGAGGGTGGAGAGCTTTGGGCACTTGAATATTTTTATAAGTTACATCCAGATACTCCTAAAGGCAAAACAGATGCTTTTGAAGCTTGTATTGATTTTGGAACATACATCAACAGTCTCAACATTGAACAAACCTTCGTAAATAAATTATCTCAAAAATCTGAACTCCCTAAACGACAATTGTCCTCACATCTAGCAAAACTTAGAAGAGCTAATGTTCAAACTAGCGATGCCGCAGCTGACACTAAATTGTCAAAGGAAGAGTATAAAGAGAAACTAGCCCTATCGGCTGACGAGGTTAGAGCAAAAACACTAACTGAGCTGTTTGTGAGTGAAATAATGCCATTCCAAGAGCGAGATAATATGGATTACTATATCTATGATAAGAAAAATGATAAAATGACTGAGACTAATAGTAGAGACAAACTAGAGAACATGTGCAAAGATGGAGGCATTTTACTACCAGAGGTTATACCTTGTATTAAAATGGTATTCAACCCGCAATCATTCGATAAGTTAAGCGTCGAAGACAGAACTATTAATTTATTCACACCCACTCCATATATGTATTGGGAAAAGAATGATGAAATAGTTGACTTAGAAGTAGAATGTCCTACCATTATGAGAGTTTTACGTAATATTATTAAAGATCCAGGCCAACACGGTTATATGAACCGCTGGTTCAACTGGTTAGCCTACATAATGCAAAAGCGTACTAAATCAAATGTAGCTTGGGTGTTTATGGGTGCGCAGGGAATCGGTAAGAACTTAATGTATGAAGAGATTATTAAACCCTTTTTCGGGCATAGATTGTGTGGTATGATGGATAACCGAGAGGCACATTCAGATTACAACACATCCCTTAGAAATAAAATTTTTATGGTATTTAATGAAATCTCTCATAACCGTAGTGAACGAGACTCATTAGCGGCCCAGCTGAAGGTATATATCACTGAGCCTGTTATACGAACTCGCGAAATCTATGGTAAATATGTAGAAACAGAGAACCATCTAAATGCTGTATTCTTTTCAAATAACACAGATATGCCCGTAGTAATTGAAAAAGATGACAGGCGTTACTGTGTGTTTAGTTCTGAGACACCTTTAAGTTGGTTTATAGATTGGAACTATGAAGCTTGGTCTTTGCTTATTCAACAAGAACGGGACTATTTCTACAGGTTCTTAATTAACTACGATGTTGATTTACATTTAGCAACTACTGCATTTATGACACCAGCTAAACAAGATCTTATAGACGGAAGTGCTACACGGTTCGAACAGTTTGGAGAAGCACTTATGAAACAAGACGCGGATTGGATTAATGAACAACTCGACTCGGCGTATGCCTTGAAAAATGATCCATTTGCTACCAAGTATAGAGTGACTCAAGCAGAACTAGACTTACGGAAAATGCCAGTGGATAGAGCAAGAGCTTTATTTCAAATAATCTTCCCAGATACTAAAATGACAGCTAACGCATTTACCCGCCAACTTAAATTGGCAGGTATCGAAAAGAAGTCTATTAGGTTAGGGGGGGAAGTTGTGCACGGTTTCACCTGGGGCCAGCCACCGTCACCTGTTTTGTTACCGTAATGTAACCACTTTTTTTCCAAAGCCCCCTAAAAAGGGGCTTTTTTTGTTTATATTCACAGTGTAACCACTGTAACAGGTTTTTTGACAAACCTCCTGGTGTATTGTGGTATTTCCCGCACACATTGTATATATAATAATAATATTTTTTATTATTATATATATATAAAGATATATAGATACTTGTTACATACTGGGTACACTAAATTAACCTCTTATTTTATAAGAGGTTATGTTTTTGTATATTTTAAAAAGGCGCTACAATGGCACCACAAGAACCTCAAAACACGCTACATTTTTCGGTGATCTCCATCACACCTCGTGACCCCCATCACACCTGTGTGCGCAGTATTTAAAACTTCCAGAGGAAGTATTTAAATACCTGTAACAAACCTGTTACATACTGAACTCTATTAATCATTACATAATATTAACTAATGCTATACTTAAACAAATTTATTCGCCTACATGCGGGGTTTAGTAGGGCATTTCGGTCGCACCATTGGACCCCAGCTGGTACATATGGCATGCTTGTGTGTGTCTTTGATCACAATGACTTTGCAGACAAAGCACAACTAAAGACTTTCATTCGAACTCTGGCCTTAAAACACTCAGTACCAAAATCTCAGATCGAAGGAGAGTTATATAACTTAAACGCCCTAACCAATCCGTGCACGTTTGACTGCATACGCTACGTCTCTGTATTATTCCTTAATGATACACGATACTTAATACACTCAAGAATTTACCATATCGACATTTTATGAATTATACACCATACACACCATACCAACCAGTCGAAAGATTCTTTACTATGCTTCCACATCCATATCTTCGTCGTAAACTTAGAGGTTATTCTATTTTTTCAGACCCTGCTCCATTTAGAAATATATATTCTGGTTATATATTTGGAGTAAAAATCATTCCTCCAGGTACGGAGAGTACTCCATTTAAATCAAGTAATTCATTTCATACTTTTATAAATAAGTTACTAGACGCACATAAGTGTGAATCATGGTATTTTACAGATGAATGCTATGGGTCAGATTATTACTATGGAATCATACTCACTCCAATAACTAAACATTTAATAACAGGTAACTGTTTAATAAAATTAATTAATCTAATATAAATATAATAGGAGAAATTTCCATGTGCTTATACATAAAAAAAGGATATAAACGCCACAGAATAGCAGAAAAATGCATCACTGTCTATAAAGTTGTAGCTTACAGAAGCGGTATAGCTAAAAGCAAGGTACAATTTTTTTCATATATCTTGGGCAAAACCTATAAAACTACATTCAGGTATGACTCGAGTAAATCAAGCATATTTGACGGATTTCATGCTTATTTAAGTTTAACGGAAGCCAGAATGCAGAGATCCAATGGATATCGTGTAATGGAGTGTAAAATACCTAAAGGAGCTAAATATCACATAGGCGAGTATAATCAAATAGCTTCGGATACAATCAAGCCTGTAAGGATTATTAAACTATGTGCCTTATAATTAAAAGAGGATATAAAAATTCAAGAAAGGCTGAGAAGAACATACGTGTGTATAAAGTAGTAGAGTTGCATCGCGGCTTAATTATAAGTTATTATACTCAATTTGTGTATGAGCTAGGTAAGATATACCGAACACACTTCTCGTACGATAGTGCATGGAAGGTACAACAAGGATTTCATGCATACGTTTCTATACAGGACACAAGAGCATATCAAAGAACAAATTACGCTGGTTATACCCGAATAGTATCATGTATAATACCAAAAGGAACCTTGTATCATCTTGGAGAACGCAGTGACATTGTAGCAGAAGCAATCAAAATAGAGAGGGTATTATTAGATGAACCTTTCTAGTATTATATACGAGATGGTCAAGAATAACTTAGACCATCAATCTAAATTAAGCCCACCCACTAATTTACATCCATTAGACTACATACAAGAATACTGTATAGTTAAGCTTGCATCATATCGTCAAATAGGACATACTTCAGCAAGTCTTGACCTCAGTACTTACCCAGACTTTCCAACGCTCTTGTACGTAGCACCTACCGTACAAATGGCTACGTACACTCAAACTGTATTCCCAAGACTAGGCGTAACGTATGTGTCTATAAGACAGGCCAATCATCATTTTGAAGATTTGTCGCGGTTTAATCTGGTAGTTTTAGACCAAAGCGGGTTCCCACTTATAAGTAAAGCCAGGTGGCCTTACAAATCATTGCTTGACGATTGTGCTAGACGAGCACAAGCAGGCCCATTTGTTTTATTAATCATGCATTAAAATACTATGCAACACCTACAAAGATTCTTTAAACTTACAGAGCCTGTGGATCGAACTATCATTAATTATCAAAATCCCGCGCACACACACTTTTTATATGCGGAACCAGGAACGCCAGGAGTGTTTGTTTATGCAGCCGTGGACGCTGAATTTAAAACAGCCAAAAATATGCGTAGATGTGTAAAGCGTCTTAAAAAAACATATAATATAACATGGTTTGATAGAGGTCTTTCGAACTACTTTCCAACAGATACACAGATCTTTCACTACGCGGTGTTATTTATGGAATACGGTAGAGTTCTAATTACCATTAATCCTGAGCGAGTAGAGCTTTTATGACACATATGCAACGTTTTTTTAAATACAAGGTGTATACGCACAGACTTGTTACATCAGAAGCAGATTCGCATATTATGAGTCTCGAAACACCAGAAGGAACAGTTGGAGTAATTGTGTGTTCTGCGGCAGACAGCGAGTTTGCGTGTGAAGCAGAATATAATTATTTCCTTGATAAACTAAAAACACTTTACAACATAACACACGTCGCTTCACTCGCCTGTGTATGGCATCCAGATAATATAACACAGAATAAGTACGCAGTATTCAATTACATGTTATCACCGACGTCCAAGTGACATGCAAACTACAGCCTACTTACCAAATACGCTAGTTGCAGTATTTTTTAAACCTAGTGCCCGTCTGCTATACATCCCAGACGCAAACATACGAAAAGCAATCGAATTAATTTAAGGAAAAGATTTATGGTTATTAGAACAACAGTTTACACAGATACGAAAGACATTAAACATGATGGGGTTCACGTAGACATATTTAAAGATGAGGACGAAGCTGATTTAGAAGCAGTGACACGAATCCTCGGTTATTTTTCAGTACACGGTCCAGATATCATGGAAAACGCTAAAGAGCGGTTGGCAACTGCAATCGCTACTAAGGACTGGACCACATATTATAAATTATTGCAAAAAGCCTGCAAGAAGATGGCTAAAGAGTGTAAGAGAGTTAAAGTCGATGCAGCGTTTACAGAAATTCTTTAAAGTTAACAAAACCACCTCATGCTCTAGAAGCACAGGAGACTCGTACGCACTTTTTAGCGAGGGGGAGTTGGGTATGTTCGTAGCATCATTTAAACCAAACGACTTTGGCTTAGAAGAGTGGCAGATTAAAAACGGAATGAATGCTTTAATAAAAGACTACTATCCGTATCGACTTAGTCCATTTTGGAAAGACATGCTTCCTTTGTTTCGAGAGCATCATGATAAAACATACTACATGTTTCTAAGTTTTAAACCAGGAAGATGTTATTTTTATTATATACGAGAGAGCAGTATATATTTCGATAATTTTGAAATTTTATAAAAAAGGAAAAACAATGAACACAGATGAAATTGTTAAAGTACTCCTGCACGCGATAACTGCACCAGACGGTACTTACACAAATATCGAAAGACGGTATGATAACAAATCAGAACCGAATAACAATTGGGTTAAAGATCTGTTACCCTCATGGAACTTTGCTATTTTTGAGTATCGTATTACTCCTGAACCCAAATGGGTACCACTTACATGGGCAGATAGGGAGTTTCTTCGGGGTAAATGGATACAGGCTAAAGAGCCTATTGCCTCTAGGGAAATTATGTTTGCAATCGTGCGCATAGACAAAGAAGCAGTATACATTTTTCGAGGAACTTTTGAAATTCTAGCTATAAGGTATGCCATACTTTTAAAGGACTACATATTTGTAGATGGTAGTATATGTGGTAAACGAGTATGATAGTTATATACCACAATCGTGATTTTGATGGCTTCTGCAGTGCAGCTATCATAAGAAAACGTTATCCCGACACGCTGCCTTCCAATTTTATCGGATGGGACTATGGAATGCCATTCCCCGATCTAAAAAGTATTCCGTTCGATACACCAATCATAATCGTAGATATTTCGTTTATTGATAAAGACAATCCGAATCCTTTCTGGTATATGGAGGCCTTAGCAAAGCACTCTAATAATCAAATTACTTGGATTGACCATCATATAACCACAATTAAGACATATGAAGAGTATATTGCAAACTACCCAGGAACTTCTTGGGGCAAGATTTGTTTTAACTCGTCAATAGCTGCATGCGAAGCGACTTGGTGGGAAATGTTTCCAAAGATACCTATGCCTAAGGCAGTGAATTATCTCGGTATCTACGATACATGGAGACACGCTAGTACACCTTATTGGGAAGAAACTATTTATCCATTTCAATTGGGCCTCAAAACGGTTTGTAATTCCTTAGAAACCTTTCCAGAATATCTACTGGAAGACTATGTTACAATAGAAGAGTTACAAAATGTAGCAATTAACGACTTTTTTAAAGATCGTGATATTCCTGCGCCTAAGCCATCGACAAATGATTTGTTAAATAGCATGGTAGAAAAGGGCGAAACTATCCTATCATATCAAAGAATGCAAAACATTGCTAGAGCCAAAACCTCAGCGTTCGAAAGAATATTTGAAGGCAAGCGTGCAATATGCATGATCGGGGCTATCGGTGCTAATCCATTTGAGAGTGTATATGATCCCAGCAAGCATGATATCATGCTGGCCGCCAGTTTCCAAAATGAAAGCTGGAGTATATCATTATACACATCACATGATGAAATAGATGTATCAAAAATATGTCAAAGATTTGGCGGCGGCGGGCATCCTAAAGCTTCAGGTTTTAAAATCGACGATATTAATCCGATTCTCAGGGGTGAAACTGTTTAGATTTTTAATTAACTAACATAAAGGAACATTATGTTCAAAACGATCGCACTTTCAGTAATAGGTATTATAGTTTTAGTGTTTGCACTAGAACTAATAGGCCTAGGATTTTTTAAGTTTTTCGAACCCAAGCGTGAAAACATCAGGCGCGAGGTGTATGAAAATACACAATCATTTGTAGAAGGCAAACTACAAGACTTAGCCAAATACTATGGTGAATATCAAAAAGCCTCAGCAGAAGATAAAGAAATTATAAAGACTGTAATCCAATCTCAGTTTTCTTACTTCGATGCTGACAAAGTCACTAATCCTAAATTACAATCATTCTTAATTAATATGAGAGGTTTCTAATGCGTAAACTAAATTATTTCATCGGTGTTTTATTACTCTTTGTTCTGTTTACAGCAGAAGAGTGCCAAAGTAACAAATCTACTGATAACAAACAGGCAAAACAAACAGAGCAGCTTATGGCAGAAGCCAATGCACAAATCGGTCTTCCTAACATTACTAATTTTCAACAAAAGAAAATTATGAAATTAATAATGGAAGAATGTGACAAAGAAAATCTTATCTGTTATGCTTATATAAAATCTGATTATTCTGGCACACTAACCTTTATTGGTAAATGTGTAGGTTATGGTGTTCCATTCTCGGCACAGTTTACTAACCCAGAAAGATTAGTACGCTCCGAGGAACTAAGTACGGCAGGAAGTCTTACTATTTCGCAACCAGACCCGAACGGTTTGTTTATGCCTACTAGCTCAAGCGCTACCTGGTTGATGATGATTGATCCTAGTACAGGTAAGCCGAGACCAGTTTATCTTGAACCAGAAATTGTGGTGTCCCCATTTCCACTTATTTAATTAAAACTCTTCTGCTTGCAGCAAAACAGTAACTAGATTTTATGATAGATGACCTCACCTTAACTGGCAGGAGGATATATTACAGGGATGCAAACCCTGCTCAATTCGAATAGCATATTATTGCTGAGCATAAAGCCGACAGAATCATAGATGAGCACGATAAAGGTGCGTGGTTATAGACTGATGTAGCGGTCGTTGTTTTGTGTAAAGATAGCTGGACAACACTTTTGAGACAAGGCTATTCCACTACAATTGGACAGAAGAGCATTTTTACCGCCGAGATGTAAGTATCCAAATCTTACTGACGTCGTGAGGCTAACGACTTAATAGCATAAGGTTAATGCGCGGCGGGGATTTTAATAACATGGAGTAAAATATTGACTGTACTACCACTATATTCATTTTTATACACAAAGATACCTGATACTATTTTTACATTTAACGAGAATTCTCCCCACGAACATACATATGGGAGTTCCGTTGTTAAAAGGTTCACTCCTAAAGAGTGGAAGGAGATTAATAAACAACAAAGTAGAAACTCTTTGTGTAGATGTGGCTCAAATAAAAAATTTAAACATTGCTGTGGAGATAGAATTTATGAAAGCATGTAAAGGTGCAATAGCTTTTTGTTCACTTGGAAGGCTAGGATTAATAACAAGCGAAACCCCCGTTCCTGTTACTTATAACGATGGTAACAAAGGAATATCTTGGGTAGGCATACAACTTACTGATGGAGAAGTTACGGGAGTCGGTGGAGATAAAGGCAAAGTAATTAAACAAAAGGTCGGCGATCCTTGGATGAGTAAAAATCCAACAGTCGTGGGGCGCATTAGTGACTATTTTAAAGAGGACTTTTTAAATTGAAACAAGAATTAATAGTTCCATTAGTGTTTCTGATAGCCATACTATGTGCAGGCTTAGGAATAAACGCTGTATATAATAGTATACGTGCACGCGAAGAAGCCAGAGAAGCAAAGATTGGTGCATATTATGCGTACATCGGTCGGGAGATTATAATCGAGAAAGACACGCTAACAATTGTAAACGCTGACTACTACAATTATAACTACACACTAAGTAACAGATTAGTAGTAAACAGTGCATACGCACAAAAACGGATATTAAAATGACAAATAAAAAATTTAAAATCGGTGACGAGGTAGTAGGAACAAATTCCAAAACATACACAGTTACCTGTAAAGGATGGAAAGGCAAAGTAGTTGATGTCAAGGCTTATAATGAAATAATTGTAGTACAGTTGGATGGTAAAGACACCTCAAGATGGTCAGTTAAAGCGGTAGATTTTGAACTTATTACAGAGGAACCAAAGAAAACAGTGACTGAATTTAAAATCGGTGATTTAGTAGTAGGCAATAGCAATAGCTATGGTATTACCTGCAAAGGCTGGGAAGGTAAGGTAGTTGGGGTAAGAGGTACAAATATAGTCGTAGTCCAGGCTGATGGAAAGGATGCATCCAAGTTTACACTACCTGCATGTGATTTCGACTTACTTTCGAGTACTGTCAAATCTGCACACAAGTTTAAAGTGGGTGACGAGATAATCGGAATAAAACATGCAAATCCGTACGGTATTACTAATGAAGGCTGGAAAGGAGTAGTTCGTGCACTAGCGGATAATGGCATGATGGAGGTCTATGCACTGGAAAAGAGCTCTTTCTCTGACGGCCCCTATGGAGTAAGTAGTGACCACTTCGAGTTACTCAGTGAGCATTTAGTAAAAACTAGTAAGCAGAACCCATTTAAAGTTGGTGACACTGTAATAGGAACAAGTGAAGATTATTTTATTACGTGTAGAGGTTGGAAAGGTAGAGTAGTTGAGGTACACGACGAAACTGATATCTCTGTACAAGACGTGAATCCAACCTGCACTCAAATACATAGAGTTCGCGCCAAATATTTTGCATTAACAGAGGCGATCATCACAAAAGGATGCTTGGATATTGTAGAATATGTACAGGAAGCAAAAAGGCGCGGATTCGTAGATGGTGTTCGTTATGTAGGATTAACAGCCGCAGGCACTCCTGGAGAAACCTATACATTTGATGAATCTATAGGGTGGACAAGTAGTGGCAGCAACACATTCGGAAAATCAGGTCTAGGTTGGTTGTATGCGAATGGTAAATGGGCAAAAATATGTCCCTCCTCCGCAAATAGTACAGTCATACGCGGTACCTTACCTTCCGTAGTTATAGGAATACATGCAGACTTTGGATTTAGCACTCGAGAGATAGTCTCCGCTAATCCTTTAGCGGACATCCCCACTGCCGTGGATTCGCTTCAAGACTATTGTAAAAATTTATTATCATAAATACGGAGTACGTAATGAACCAAAACCTAAATAGGTGGACGGATGAAGCCGCAGACACTTTAAAACGAGCGCATTATGACGAAAATAACCTTTGTACAAATGTACAATATCGTACACACGGTGGTGAGTGGACGAGCATCTCAAAACCTGGCTGGGATTTCGAAAGATTTGAATATCGCATTAAACCTCAAAGAATTCCATGCCTTCGCGGAAATTGTACCTTAGAGGCAACGCATACAATAGCCAATGGAAATACTCCTGATAACACTTCTACTTTTTGTATTGACCACTTAGCTAATATAATACAGGAAACTGGAGACATTGCTAAATGGGATACATGGATTATAAAACTAATAAAGGAAACAATATGAAAGCTAGTACAATAGTTTGGATAGCGCTTGCATTTATAGCGCTGTACATAATAGGCGGTTGGTTTATTTGGCTAGCATACGTGATGATACGCATCGCTATAGCTCTTGCACTCATAGGAATTATGTTTATCGTATACTTAATTTTTAAAACACTATTATGAATACAGAAAACATAACTCATGCCATGGAGGTTTTTCGAGGACTCCATGCTCTACTTTTAACTTCCGAATTACTTACGCTACGAAAAGACTTGGAGCGTGCAGTCGAAACAAATAATCCAAAAGTGTTTTATAAAATAATTAAAAAAGCTGCTAAGAAGGCAGAGACAAGGAATCCATAATGATAGAAATCGTAGGAGGCAAAGCCTCCGCACAGGTGATGCTCGACTCTGTCGAGGAATCAGTAGTTACCCAGTTACACAGTATGTTAAACTCAGATGTTCTTGCAGGGAGCAAGATACGTATAATGAGTGATTGTCATGTTGGTAAAGGGTCAGTAGTAGGATTTACATCAACTATTCAAGATAAAGTATGCCCAAATATAACTGGAGTAGACTTGTCGTGTGGAATATACTCCTGGAACCTTGGAAAGATAAAACCAGATCTTACAAAGCTCGATGAGTTTATTCATAATGAGATTCCCCACGGCTTTAATAAGCATGAGCATAAGTCGAAAGACTATAGCGAACTTAAAATACAATACCTTTTTAAAGGTAATGCTTTAAGAGAACTTACAGAAAAAATTAAAATTGATTATGATAATGTTATTCTAGCAATAGGTACATTAGGCGGTGGTAAATGGTTGCTACCGAACAGTTTAAATAACTGTTATAGTTAAATTCGTGTATATCGGGAAAAGCTACCGATACATAATGTTATGTATCAACGTCAATTCCGAGGTAAGCCAGGAGAATCATTTCTCTCCAGGTACCGTAGAGAGCATAGACACTTGGACAGGCTATATGTATGCCTGAAGATGTGCTCCATTCTTAAGTGAAAACTTAAGTTAAATTTATTTAAGTCTAGCACGCCTGTGTTCAATTGCACAAGTAGTTCTATTCAAAATTTTTGCTATTTCTTTATTATTTGTATTGGATAAAAGAAGTGCATCTTCTTCACCTGTCCAGTATAGTTTCGTACGAGGTTTATTTTCTAATCTCCATTTACGCATTTTTATTGATTGCGCAGACCTATTTAACAAGTTCATTGCCATTTCTAAAGGTTCAGATAAAACTATTTTGTCTTCATCAGAATCCCAAGAAGTAGTATGTGAAATACGTTTTAATCCTATAGGTCTCCGCCAGCTTAAGGCCTCTTTTGCTTTGGTAATTTTTCTTTCTAACCCAAAACAATTGTTGTAATATATTAGATTAATCATAGTTTGTGCATGCTCTCTAAACATGGCAATATTATAAATATTATCCCTTTTATTACGATTAAGTTTCTTTTTTTCACCTGTAACTTTAATTATGAAGCTATAAAAGAAATTTTTTATTTCTTCGCTAGATACTACAAGTGTAATAAAAGGTAAACCAAGTTTTGTTAGACCTACGGCACCGTCAGCATCAATGAGCCCGCGTAAGTAATCGACTTCGGAAAATTCACAAGTAGGAGGTTTGATTATATCAGATTTTCTTCCACAAGGAACACCGAGTACATTTAAAAACTTTACAAGATCTTTAGACCTTATCGACAAATCACAACTTTTAAAACCCTTTTTAAAATTTGTGTCATAAGTTCTTTCAGAATAGGTGTAGTTTAAGTTATTTGGAGCAACAATTTCTTTGACAAACTTATCTATAATATCTTTGTCTTTGATAGACAGGTGAATATCAACAGCTGTCCCAGATTTTTTAAGATGCCCATCTCCTTGTACAAAACCAATAAAATAAGAAACAATAGGACTTTTTGTACCTAGCATTACCTTTCTCCTTAAAATGAAGTTAATAGTTAAATATACTCATAAGCCTTTGTAAAAGCAAGCATTACAGGATAAATTTATATAAAAAAATCATTTTTTAGAACTAGGTGAATCTCCAATAGGAGACATTTGGCTCACAGTTCACAGCGGCTCCCGAAATTTCGGGTTGCAGGTCGCGACATATTTTCAACGTTCTGCCAACTTTTACTGCGCAGATAATAACTTAAATGTTCAACGCGACCTAGAGTATCTACCTCTTGATAAAGGTGGAAATGAGTACCTAGATGCTACAAGAATTGCACATATCTATGCACACTTAAACCGTAACGAGATGGCAAAGCGTATTATTGGTTTTCTAGATGTGCCTGTACAGGATACTATCCAGTCTGTGCATAACTACATAGACATAGAAAACATGATCGTACGCAAAGGTGCAATCTCTGCTAAACAGGGAGAACGTGTACTTATTCCATTTAATATGCGTGACGGAATCGCAGTAGCAACAGGTAAAGGAAATGATGATTGGAATCAGTCCTCACCTCACGGCGCAGGTCGCTTATCTTCTAGATCTAAAGCTAAAGCTGAGCTAAGTCTGGATGAATTCAAATCCGATATGGAAGGCATCTTTACAACATGCGTCGGTAAAAATACCTTGGATGAAGCCCCAAGAGCATACAAGGATATGGATATGATATTAAAAGAAATTCAACCTACTGCTGACGTAAACTTTTTAATTAAACCTATCTACAATTTTAAGGCAGCATAATTTATAGCAGCCCATCTCAACAATGGGATGGGCTGTTTAATTAAGGAATAAAATGAGAACAAGACTAGAAATATATAGAGCAGCCCTTAAGCAAGCAGCTGCTAATGGTTTTGCCCCTGATAAAGATTTCGAGGCACTCACAAATGATGCTCTGTGTGCATATTATGTAGGAGATTCCTGTCTTTATTTTACAGAAGTTTTTCGTACTGACTTCGCCAAAGCATTTTGGGGCGAGCATAAAATTAATTATCTGCAACAAGAGGTACATCCAATTGATGCTGCAGCTGGGCGCCTTGACGACTACACGTATGCATACAGTGTAGGGGATAACAAACAGTCTCCTCCATTTTATACAAAAAAGCAATACGATGAGATGCAGTTTGTATGGCAATATCACCAACAACAAATGGTAATTGCTGATGATCCACTTATTTATTTAGAACAGGGATTAAACTAGAATGAACATACTGCAAGCTGCTATTCTTTCCGAAGCAGTTGAGATATTAAAAAGATATCCTAAAAATACTGATGTGTGGAAAGAGCAAACAAAAATAATCAGACGGGTTTTAAGAGAAATTGAACCACAATCAACTCTCCTGGATGCTGCCAATGAGATGGCTAAGCAAGTAAAAGAGAGTACCATCATTCCAGAAGAATTATTAAAAAGTAGATTTACAATATGAAAATAAGTTTCGACTTCGACGGTACATTGACGATTCCTAGAATACGTACTTTATTTAATATCCTTGCTTCTGGGCAAGATTCAGAATGGCTTCAATCAAAAGAAATGTTCATAATTACAAATAGGGACGAAGCTGGTAATAATAATGACTTGATAGCAATGCTACCAGCTCTGGGTGACCCTCCAGTACATTATTGTAACCATCTAGGCAAATCAAATAAAATAAATAAATTAGGTATTGAGATGCATTTTGATGATGATCTCTTTGAATGCCAAGAAATAGAAGAGCTTACTAATTGCAAATGTGTAATGGTAGACTTTTCGTGGTGTAAGCCAGAAAAAACAGAGGCTGGCATTATTCATATATAATCAAAAACAAAAATGAACATTGCAGAACAATGTGATCACGCACGTTACTCGGACTGTTTGGAAACAGTAATTAACGGAATAGGCGGCAAAGAAGTATTACGTTTATATTGCTTATCGGACTACCAAGGCGAGGTAGATATAGATGTCCAGTTAGAAGATGGCAGAGTATTTTCATACTCGTATGCCTATGGGAGTTGTTCAGGGTGCGATGATTGGGAATGTCGTAATCTTTCTGATGAAGAAATTTCAGAAGAAATGTTAGAGCAGGCTACTATTTTTGATAGCCGTGCGCAGTATGATGCTTGGAGACTTACTGTTACGAAATGAAAATAAATCCAGTTAAAATTAAGGCAACGTTCTTCTGGAAAAACAATGCCTCTGCTGCCTTTGTACGATTTCTTATGAAGACCGCAGATCTTATAGTATTGGAAGATATGCCGCTACACGATGGCTGTATTATTTCAACACTCCAGAGGGATGAAAAACTTACAGAGATAGAACTATTAAACTTAGCAAGTACAGTAAATAAAAACCCAAAATTTATAAGGCATTTGGTACAGCACCCTACTAAACAGACCAGATATATAACTATGTTTGGCGACTCCGAATACTTGCATCTATTTTATAAAGAGCATGTTGGACGGATGTTGTATTTAATATGAGTATACGACTGCCTTGGAATGAACGCCCACTTTCTTTATTTTTTGCTACAAGCAAAAGTAAATGGTACTCAATAATAAGTACTGGGATTGTACCAAAAGGTACTATAGTTACAAATAGATTAGAAATTGCACAGAAGTATGGACCTGTATTAATAGGCAGTTTGTTTATTGAACGTAAAAATATAGAACCTGTCCTAAAAGATGGAAATACATACGAAATTTTTTTTAAATTAGTAGAAGATCTCCCATATGTAGTAAATAATGGAGATAGAAGAAGAAAAGGTAGCAATTATAACCATTTCTTTTTATTAACAAAATAATCAGAAAACAGGTAATGGGACAAAAAGCACGCTTGCTTATGATAACAGGCGCAAACAACAATAAGTATTATAATATGGATGAAGATGCCTCTGGCTCTACTTTCACTGTAAAGTATGGTAGAGTAGACGTTACAGAAACAGTTGTATCATATCCAATGACGCAGTGGAATAAAAAGTTTAATGAAAAGATTAAGAAAGGGTATGTAGATCGGACCGATTTGCTTTTAGTAAAAGATGGTCCTGTTAAAATAGCAGGTCTAGCAGATCTTGCTTATTCTCCTATATCTAATAGTTCGGTGCAGTCATTTATAAATAAACTTTTAGCATATGCAAATAAAACTGTAGAAGAGAACTATAAGATATCTGGAGCGCAGGTTACGCAAGCACAACTTGTGGCTGCGCAGGCAGTAATTAATGCTCTTGTTAAATTAGAGAGAAAGGCATCTGTAACAACTACAGAAGTAAACGACGTATTACTCGAGCTATATTCTATTATACCAAGACAAATGGGTAATGTTAGAAATTATCTGGTAAATAACAAAAAAGAAATACCTCAATACATTTCCAGCGAGCAAACTTTACTAGATACGATGGAAGGCGAGTACAAATTATACCAAACTAAACTAGAAAACCAACAGAAACTAGCAGATACAGTTAAAGACAAGTCTCAGTATACTATTTTACAAGCACATAATCTAGATGCAAATATTGTAGAAGATGGAAAAATAATCGATAAGATTTTAAAACTTATGGGTGAAAACTCTAAACAATTTGTATGTGCTTATGAAGTTAAAAATTTAAAAACAGAAAAAGCATTTGAAAGTTATAAAGCAGAACTTGCACTGCCTACTCCAAATATTAAACAATTGTGGCATGGGTCTAGAAATGAAAATTGGTGGAGTATTACCACATCGGGGCTGCTCATCCGCCCATCAAATGCCATTCACAATGGATCAATGTTTGGTGATGGAATTTACTTTGCAGACAAAGCACGTAAGTCTATTGGCTATACTTCATATCGCGGCTCGTATTGGGCACGTGGCGGTGCAGACAGAGGATACCTAGCTTTATACAATGTATATCTAGGCAATTCGCTGGAAGCTTCAAAGCACAGAGGAGAGTATTATTCTCTTAATCACAAAAAATTAATAAAAGATGGATATCATTCTTTCTTTGCAAAAGGTGGAGCAGACTTAGTAAATAATGAATTCATTGTTTATCATCCTGGGGCTACCACAATAAAATATATAATTGAATTCAAATAAAAAGGATCTATCATGAAAAAACTGGTTATGGTACTAATGGTAATTTTTAGCTCTATTTCATTTTCACAGAACTACTCATTAAGTAGCTCTCGAGTAGAATATGTAAATAAAACAACAGGTGAGAAGGGTACGCAGCGTGGTATTGTTTACTTCGATATTTTTTTAGGACCCGCAACAGGGTACAGCTCTATGAGTTTATCAAGTGGTGCAAAATTTGTAATGACTCCAAGGAGTACAACAAAAGGGCATTATATTTTTAATGGTGCCATAACTACAGCAGAGGCAGGACTAGCTTTAATACATTTTTACTTCAATGCTGCAGGTAACTGCTATAAAATAATAGTAGCGTGGACTAATTTAAAGGTTGTTTATTACATGAATTAGGTATAAGAATCTTAGTCCAGTACAACTTTTTTAACTTAACAACTTAAGGAATAACCATGACCTTCGATTTCACATTACTCTTTAACAGTTTTCCTTCAGCAGGAGTTCCGAATCCTATTAAAGATAAAAAATTTAGACAGGCTTTAATAAAGGCTTTAGCAGAGCTTGATGTGGCTGATACGCCAATTGAAAGTGATGCATCATCATCTGAATTTGTATTCTCTGAAAGAGAGTATATACTGCAACAATCGTTCCTTGAATCGAAAAATTCAAGCGAGCATGTAAAACATAGAGCAGCAGATTGGATATTAACCGCATGGGAAAAAGGATATATAAAAAATGCCAAATGACGAACCTGAATTAGTAGTAAACCCCTCACAAAGACACGGATTCCTAGAAGGCCTAGCCTCAGAAGGAGATTCTGATTGTCGACGTTCCTATCCTCCCGTTGCATATGATGCAAGGGGTCAACGTAAACCTACCGCAGACTATGAAGTAATATGCGACGAAGTCGTAGCAGAAAAACTACAGTATACGTTTTCATCTATTTCTTACTATAACTTTCTTCTAACCGCGTATGTGATACAAAAGTTCATAAAAACACAGAAACATATTAATATTATAAGCATGGGTACTGGAGAGTTCGAGTACGATCATGATAGGTTTGAAGAAGTATTAATAAAAGGCAGTATAGCTTTTGAATATGAAAGTTTTTTAGTAGTATATCAGGTAGACTCTCAAGGTTTAATGAGTACATTACGAATGAGTGCTTCTGTAAACAAATTAGTAAAAACTCTAAAACATGAACTTAAATGGAATAATCCACTAAGGGGAAAATTTGTCCAAATCTTAGATGTAAATGGTACACATTACCCTGTACTCAAAAAGACTCCTAACATTTCTTTTAGTCAGGTAATTTTAAATGAACAATTGAAATCCGATATATACGACAATACAATTTATCAGTTAAAGCATTTAGAGGATAACAATGGTGTCATATTTTATGGAAAACCTGGAGTAGGTAAATCTCATATATGCGGAGCTATCACAAATGAAGCAAATAAAGATGGATACACAGTTTGTTATTTAACCACACAAACTGACTACTCTATGCTAAATGAGTTCATAGAAAACTTCATTGCACCTTGTATACTAATTTTTGAGGATATTGATTCATTTGCAGAGTCTCGATTATCGAACAGTAGTCATTCTCTTGCAGATTTTCTTCAATTTATTAATGGTATAGGAGAAAGAGAGGAGCGTATAATTTTCATAGCCACTACAAATTATCTAGAGAAATTAGATGAAGCAATTTCTAATCGGCCTATGAGATTTAATCGTAAATTCGAATTTAAGTTTCCAGATAAAACTGAAATATTCCAATTAGTCGAGCTGTATTTTAACAAAGAGATTGCGGAAGAATACGCACACCTATGTTATGATATACAGTTTTCAGGCGCACACATCAAAGAAATCCAACGTACTGCTAGACTTCAATCTAAAAAGAAGTCTCTGCCTTTAAATGAAGTTTTTAAGGAGTCTTTCGGGCTCGTTAAAAAGAATTTTTCTACAGAGTTAAAACCTTTCGGATTTAGTAAGTAATTTATTTATAAGGTGCCACTGCGGTGGCACTTAGCTTAACACGATTAACACCGAGAAACTATAATGCTAGATTTAGAAAAAACCTCAAAGGAACATTTACAGGCCGTAGTTGACGTAAAACTTTATAAGAGATACCAAAGTTTTCTTAACGAAGACCTTGAAAATGAAGTTCGAATATTCTTAAAACCTGGTGGATTTTTTAGGGTTGTGAAAATTACAAGTGCACCTACTTTTATTGAAGAAATTAAAAATTATAATGGTTGGCTACAAGAATCAGAAGGAGAACAAGATGGAACAAGTTAAATTGGCACGCAGTGTTGCAACATTCATGCACTCTTTACAAACGTATGGGGATGGGCAGTCGTATACAAAACATCTACAAGAGGTTGCAGATACACTTGAGGAATTTGATGTTGTTGATCCAGATTTGATAGCTGCTGCCTGGTTGCATGATATAGTAGAAGATACTCCTGCAAGCATGGGGCAAATTGAGGAGTTCTTTGGAAAACGTATTGCACGTTTAGTACATGCAGTTACGAGTGAACGAGGACTTAACCGAAAGGAACGTAATAGTAAGACGTATTTAAAACTGCTTGAATATCCAGAAGCAATTCAGGTAAAGCTGGCAGATAGAATCTCTAATGTAAGGAACTCTGTTGCAACCGCAAACAATACAAGGTTCTACGATATGTATCAAAAAGAATACGAATCTTTTAGAGAAGTATTATACAAGGAAGGAGAGTTTACAAAGATGTGGAACACTCTAGACTTGTTAATGAAGTATAAACCAACAAGTTAATTGAATGGAAAAATTAAGAAGAGTAGAAATAAAACGAGGTTACTACTGGGAGGATACAACATTCGATAAGATTAAGATGAATGACATTTTTAGGTTATATGATGAAAATTGTGAACCTATTGTAGAAACAGGAAAACCAACACTTGCATTAAGTGACCCGTATGAAGTATGTGGCGTACTGACCATAACATGCTCAGAACTAGAAGATATGCCAAAAATCGAAAAAACTATATGAAAGCAGAAATATGGGTAGACGGTAGTTTTAATAACCAACTCCCTACATGGGCCATATTAGTAAAGGTAGCTGGTGTAGAAGTACACAGAGCCAGTGGTGATATTGTAGACCCAAAACTAAAAAGGTACAATCAAATCGCTGGTGAACTTGAGGCAGCAAAGCAAGCTATTCAATGGTGTTTAGATAACAGTGTTACAGAGGTTGAAATACACTATGACTATGAAGGTATTAAAGCTTGGGCAATAAAGGCTTGGAAAGCTAATAATGAGGTTACCCAAGGGTATGCTAAATATGCGCAGGCCGCGATGGAGCTAATAACAATAATATGGTGTAAAGTAAAAGCACACTCAGGTAATGCAGGAAATAATACTGTTGATAAACTAGCAAAATTACAAAGTACTGTTGGGGTTAGTGAGATCGAGGACGGCATCATGCTTACCTACAAATTAAATAAGTATAAAATTAATTTTAAGGAGTTAACAATTGAACGAAATTGAGGATGCAGTTGTACTGCACTACGAGCCCAATCCAGTATTGCCTGTAGTTACTAAACCAGACCCAGTTACTGAAGAAGAGATAGTTGACTATCTTTTAGATAATTTCATAGAAGGAGAGGAAGTATTTTGCCTATCCTGTAGAAAAAAAGATGATTATTACATAATGGAAGAACTTAATGCGTTTGGAACAACAACTCATAAAGTAATTTACGACACACAAACCAAAAAAATTGAAAGTGAGATAATACATGAACCCATCCCAGACTATAGCACAGAGAGTATATCTTCCTCCGACGGCAAAGGAGATAGCAAAAGCGATGAAGGAGTACGAGAAGGATCTGAGCCCGCAGCGTAAAGACGGTATTTCAGGTGTATATGAAGACCCCTCATATTCACAGCCTTTGGCAAATATACCTATCAAATGGTGTAGTGTACACGGAGATTTCAGAGCAAGCGCAAAAATGGAAGAAGGTGAACCCGTTCTAACGCTGGAGTATAATGGAAGTGATGCCCGACACAACGAAGTGCGTCTAGGATTTAATAGCTTCACAGACATGAAAAAATTTATAGGAACTGTTCACACAGATGTAGAATTTGATACATCAAATTCACAATTTAAAGTAGAGCATGCAAACAAAAATGCTATAGTAAAGCGTACAGCTTTTGCAATAGCACTTGGAATGCTTCTTTACTTATTTAAGGGAAAACCAAAAAAGTAATTTGAAATTACAAACTATTTATAAAACTACGGCCACTGGTAAAGTACAAGAGTGGACTGTAGAGATCAAGGGAGACAAGTATAGAACTATATCTGGTCAAACAGATGGAAAGAAAATTACTCACGAGTGGACGGTATGCCAGGGTAAAAACATAGGACGTGCCAATGAAACCTCTCCCAGCAAACAGGCGCTTTTAGAAGCAACTGCTATGCGACGCAAAAAACTAGAAAAAGATTACATGGAGACGTTAGCAACCGCGGATGCTTCGGAATTTTTACAACCCATGCTCGCACATAAATATGAGGATTATCAAGCTGACTTGATATTTCCTCTTTACGTTCAACCTAAATTGGATGGCATTAGATGTGAAAATACGTTGGAACAGCTTGTATCACGTAATGGTAAAACAATTGTTAGTTGTCCTCATATTCATAGACCTACTAAACGAGTTTTAAAAGAACATCCATACGTAACTGCTTTTGATGGTGAACTTTACAATCATAAGTTAAAGGACGATTTTAATGAAATTACTAGTTTAGTTAAAAAATTAAAACCCACTGCAGAAGATTTAGCAGAAACCGAAGCAGTTGTTCAACATTGGGTGTATGATGTTATTATTGCAGATCTTAAATTCTCTGAGCGTTTTAAATTTTTACAACTTCTTTTTAATGATAACGAATTAGACAAATGTGGTTGGGTACTGGTTCCTACATTTAAATGTAACAGCCAGGAACAGCTAGACGCCTATTATGAACTATTTTTAAAGGAAGGTTATGAGGGCATGATTATTAGAGTAGATGCGCCGTATCAACACAAGCGTTCAAAATTTTTGTTAAAACGAAAAGAATTCCAAGATGCAGAATTTCCTGTTTTAGATATTATTGAAGGAATAGGAGATCGAACGGGTACAGCGGGGTATGTTATAACACAAACTACAGACGGAAAATCTTTTAAATCTAACATAAAAGGTAATCGTGCTTTTGTAAGAGAGTTGTTGGAAAACAAGAAAAATTACATCGGAAAGTCAATGACAGTTAAATTTTTTAGATATACTCCAGATGGTATACCTAGATTTCCCTTTGCAATTAAATTCTCACGAGAGGATTATGAATAAACAAAAATCAAGAGTAATAGTATGACCGAAGTATTTTTAAAACAGCAAGTAGTATCGCAGATGGCCCTTACATTATTTGCCTCACAAAAAAATAGTAAAGATTGGAGCCCAAAAGATGCACTGAAAGAGGGCGGAGAGATCTATGTAATTAAGTACGAGCGTGAAGGAAACTATTTCTTAGTATATTCATTTGATGAGTCAGATACGTTTGCTATAAACGACGTCTATTTTGAGTATGAAGCGGACGCACAGGAATTTATAGACAAACATCTTGATATTCTGCAACTAATGGTTGAAAATATCAAAGAAGATGAAGAGGATGAAGAATTGTCCCTAGATGTAGTAGCCGCAACAGCTATAGAGTTAATTGATAACAATGGTAGCACGACGACACTAGATGTGAAGAAAGCACTTCGCGCTGCAGGTTATACAGTTGAGCAATCAGAAGTTTCTAATTTTATGCAAGATGTTATGCACGCCGAGAACCTTAGGGTTTCAGCAGCAAGTACGAATGGAAAGAACTACTTAGTATTTTCTAAGTAATTGCTATATAGGGCAGAAATGCCCTATTACTTATATACACAAAACATAAAATTATTATGAATGTAGATTGGAACAGAATATCCAACCTTTATCCGAATGCTTGGGCCGTTTTTAAAATGCAACTTAATATTCAAATGGGAGAGACCATAGACTTACTTATTACAGATGACAACCGTACATTTATTTCTACGGCAGTAAGTAGTGGATATATGCCATTTTTACTTGATATGGATGTTATATTCAATATTTTCGATAAAGAAGGGGTTTTTATTAATATTTTCTGTAATATTCTAGGAACCATTTGGACATTCAGTATGTTTAAGAGTGGAAAACCATTTGCTACTTCCAGTAGTAGTTATCCTGACAGAGAAACCGCAAATATGCACGCAATAGAAGCTGCATTTAATTATTTAGAACGATTTTATACAATAGAAGGAACTAAGAACTAATGGAAAAGATAATTGACGAACAATACCTTAAGGAGCATCCGAACGAGATCTTCGTGTTTGGGGATAACTTAGATAGACTTGGGTATGGTGGGGCGGCTATGTTAAGAGACTTGCCTAATACATACGGATTTATCACAAAAAAATCACTACTACATGAAAAAGATTCATACTATCGACCTGATGAATATGAACCAATATTTTACAAAGAGATAGCAAAGTTTATAAATATTGCACAACAAAATCCAGATAAAACTTATCTAATAAGTAGGTTGGGTGCAGGACTTGCGAACAAATATCTTATTTGGGAAGATGTTATACTGCCTAAAATCAAAAAATTGTTAAGCATTCTTCCAAATATAGAATACTTATGGGATGAAGAAGCAAAGCAGGTGTACTATGCTTATATTGATCAAAGAAACCGACTTACGGTTTTGGAATCTACAGAAACTTCTGTACAAAACAAAGTTGATTTATTGCAATTAAGTAAAATTGCCTTGAGAATTCTACCCATCTTAACTGCAGATTCTAAACAAGATGCAATAAATTTATATACAATGATGTTAGGAAATGCCTAATATGTTGCACTTGCAAACAACCTCTAATACTGAGTTAATTACCTATCTAACCGAGATCGAAGGCAAGTTACCTAGTAATGAATTTCTTATTTGTATCACAGGTACAGATGAAGACCCTATAGTAGGTGACAAGTTTAATATTCTTGCTACATGCTTCGACGACGAGGTATACGGACCTAGGCAGTTGTCTTTTAGTGATGGAATGCGTATATTTAGTTTTATAAAGTATAAAGTAGCACCTGCCGCCCAAAAACTAAAGAATTGTACACTTGTTATTTCGTGTAAAGATGGACTTACCCGATCGGGGTCTATCGCAGAGTGGGTAGCTCAATATGTCGACAAACATTTACTAGATGCTGCTTACTATGAAGAGAAAAACTTATTGATCGAACCTAGTCAACTAACTTTATATAAAATGTATCTTGTACAGATGTTGCAAGAGCATTTAATTCGACCAGAAGAAAGTCTTCCTTCTGTCGCAGTAAAGTTACTTGAAACTAGCACATCGTCGCTTACAAAAAAGAATTGTGAAGACTACTTGAATGCACTACTTATAAATGAAACTAAATTATTAACGAGAGATAAATGATAGATAAACGAACTAGCACGCTGGGAGTAGTTTTATGTTTCTTACTAACTGCCATATTTGGATACTTTGTTGGCAAATATGTAAAACCAAATACCATCGTCTCACACATTGATACAGTAAGTGTAGTAACAAAAATAGATTCAGCAAGGATTGCAAACAGTGCCCTAATACAGGCTCAAGCTGTTATAGCACAATATGATATTACCGATACTGGTGAATGGATACTACGTAAACCCAAAAAAGTTTATGTTAAGGGTGACACGGTTTTTGTAGATACTACAGAGACTACTGCACCTATCCAAGTAGCTACATTAGATACTACATTACTTAATAAACAGGATTCAATCCAAACAACTGATCATCTTAATTTAAAATATGCTTTTGAAATAGGAGCATTACTATTTGAATATGATAGTTATATGGTTGATCAAGGAGATACGTCATTCTACAAATTAAAACTAAAAGGTTCTTATCTTAATGGTAACTGGAAAGTTATGAGAGAGGAAGAATGGAACGTGAAGAAAAAGACAACTATTATTACACGTGATGTGTACATACAAGAGTCTTTAACTTTTTGGAATAGATTTATATTTGGTCCAACAGTTAGCTTAGGCTATGGTGTGTTCAGTAAGCAACTTGACACCTTTGTTGGATTCGGAATTATGTACAATTTACGTTAAAAAGCGCTTATAAACCAAGAAAGTGGGGCTTTACGCCCCATTTTTGTTATATAGAGAGGAAAAAATAATACATGAATACCCTTATAGAAAGAATATTAATATTATTTATAATATTAGTGTTTAAAACAGCGGTGTATGCACAAGAGATCATCCCGAATAAAATGAAATGGAGTACCAGTTCATTTTGGGAAAAGTCTATAGATACACTGCCTGCTGAAACTAGGGGGCAAGAATGGAATAAAATTGACACCTTTACCATCGGACCCAAAAATTGTTTAAGTGAAAAACCCTATGATCAGGTTTTACATTATACAAAGTTTTATGCAAAAAAATATAGTGTTCCAGAAAAATATTTATTTAAACTATTAAAACTTGAAACAGGCTTTAAGCTTGGAGATACAAGTTATAATCATTTAAGTAAACATATACTAAAAAATCCTGAAGCAAATGGACCTTTTCAGGTAGTCACTAGTACTGGAAAACTAGTTTGGAAAGATTCTCTAAAAACTTTATCTAATAAAGCTTTTAGAAAAAAATTACGCACAGATATAGAGTTCAATATCCATACTGGCGTAAAATATATTTACATATTACATGAAAAATATAAAACTTGGTTGAAAGTTTTTTCAGTTTACAACCAAGGCGTCAAAGGCGCAAAGCACATTAATACATACGCAAGGAGCATAGTGCTCTAAAAATTAAATCAAATATATGAATGCAAATTTATAAACCAAGCGTCGTATTTCCCTATGAAATCGACGGCGTGCAGATGTTAAAGAACATTGAAAAGAATGCACGTATTTGTTACAAGTCTGAAGGGCTAATTACGGAAGACTCGTATCTTAATTTTATTTCAAAAGTTGTTTTGACTAACCACCATGAAAGTGTAATTGAGCATGAGTACGTTACAGCTATCTTTACAATAGATCGTGGGGTCTCTCATGAATTAGTACGACATAAAGCATTTGTGTCACTATGCAGCAATGTATAGAAAAATAAACGCAGTGAATTGCTGGAAAGCTGAAATTAAACTTTTAAATGTATTGCATTTCGCACAAATACTTCGTATATTAACATGAATAAGAAATAAATTGGGGAATATATGAAACAATTAAAATGCGAAGTTGGAGAAAGATATGGTCTATGGGAAGTCATAGATAATAAAATAATTGTAAAATCAGGACATAGGTATGTTCTGGTAAAGTGTGCCTGTGGAAAAAAACAACTATCTTGTTTAAGCGATCTGAAAAGTAGCAGAACTAGTAGTTGTAAAAGTTGTAGTGCTAGAGTACGAAGAAGAAAAGTTGAAATAGGAAACTCATTTAAAGAGTGGTTAGTTATCAATGGGCCGAAAGTATCACAACGTGGCCACGTTTTATGGCAAGTAGAATGCAGCTGCAAAACTAACACTAGATGGATGCAGGCTAATGAATTAACTAGTAAAACTAGGTGCCTTAAATGCATAAACTGCGCTGCAATGGACCGAGGATTCGATCAAACAAAGCGTAATGGAAGAATAGGCAATCTTACCAAAACAAAATACTCAAAAGTAGCACGTACTGCTAAAGCTAGAAATATTCCTTTTGTGGTATCTATGAACTTCTTATGGCAACTTTATCTTAAACAAGGGCAAAAGTGTGCTATAACAGGAGACAAGCTTTGCTCGATAACGGAGGCCTCACTTGATAGAATAGACTCCAGTAAAGGGTATACAGAGGATAATGTACAATGGGTAAGCAAGCAGGCTAATCTAAGTAAACACCTTATGTCCATGCAAGAACTACAAGAATTTTGTAAAAAAGTTTTAAACAATGCTAATCAGCAGCCAAGCGTAGAGTTAACAATCTACGAAGGTTCAGAGACTAACAGTTGAAACTCATAAAATGAGAACATAATACTGACACGAGCGCTGCGCCCCTTGTTAATCCAAGGGTGATGATATAGTCCGACACTTGTTTGAAAGAACAAGAGTATAGAATAAAGAGTCTATACATAACGAAGTGAGAATTGCTAATTTTACACAGTCCAGTACGAGATATTGTAATTATGCTAAAGATAAGTTTGGGCATGAGATTAATGTTATAGACATAACTCCTCATTTTAAAAACCCAGATATTTCTATTCAGATTTGGCTAGATGCTATGGAACAGGCAGAAAAACACTATATGGCACTAATTGCTGCTGGAGAGACTCCACAAATTGCACGAAGTGTACTACCAAATAGCCTGCTAACGGAAATAGTTGTAACCGCAAATCTTAGAGAATGGATACATATTCTCGAGTTGCGAACATCAACAGGAGCACATCCGCAAATGAGAGAAATTATGTTAATAGTTTTAGCAATGCTAAAAAGTCACATACCTCTTTTATTTGATCACATACCAGGATAAAATATGACCACTGAAGAGAAAATTAAAAAACAGTTTCCAACAGCTGATATTTTTTACGAAGACGATAATTATGTAAGCTTTATAGTACCGTGGCATCTATTACATACTACAGCAGGTTGGGGTAATGGTTATGTAGGGATAAAGAATCCAAAGCATCCATGGTTTAGTGCACACTACGATAATATTGACGTCGACGTACATGGAGGACTTACATACTCAGATTATACAGACGATGCTACTATTTGGATAGTAGGATTTGATACGGGACATTGGCAAGATGATATAAATATCTGGCCAAAATATAGAGTAATACAAGAGGTAACAGACCTGTTAGGTCACGCTAAACAAATAATCATAAAATAAAAATGCCTGAAATTTTAAATGAACAAAATTTTATAGACGCTGCCGCAACACTTGGCTGCGAAGTAAATGTAATAAAAGCCGTTTGTCAAATTGAAGCCCCACGTGGAGGATTTGATGCAAAAGGAAGACCTGTAATTCTTTTTGAACCTTATATCTTTAGTGATAGAACAAGAGGCCAGTTCGACGGTAAGACTGTTACTATTAAAGAAGTAAAATACCCGTTAAGTATTAATCGTAGAAAAAAACCCTGGTCCGTAAAAAATGCAATGTACGGACTATCCAGTATTCAACATGATAAATTAGCTGCGGCAAAGCTCTTAGATGAAGAAGCTGCATTAAAAGCATGCTCTTGGGGTAAATTTCAAATCCTAGGGGATAATCATAGACTGTGTGGGCACACATCAGTGCTAACCTTTGTGGAAGCAATGAACAAAAGTGAGTATACCCAACTAGAGGTTTTCATACAGTTCATCCAAAACAGCAAACTGGCTGATACGCTGCAAACGAAGAACTGGGCAAGTTTTGCATATCATTACAATGGTCCTAGACAGGACAAAGGTACTAAGGATATAACAGATGACTACTCTTATTTCTTAGAAAAAGCCTACAAAAAACTTTGTAAATTGGTATAAGAATGTTGTGATAAATTTATCTCAGTCTGAATATTCGGTTAGCTGCGCCCAGTGTGACAGTAATTGTAAGTCAATGCAGAATGGTTTCTACGGAAGGTAAGAACATCAATATATTATTGAAAAAGGTGTTATGTTGGATAGGAGAACCCGCCGTGCAACCACGGAGATCGTGAGAGGCATTCTCTCACCATAACGAAAATTCCTGAAGTACATTGAGATGTGAGGCTGCAATCCTCCTGAGATAATTTTATTTTTTTACAAGGGCTTGAATTGGTTTCGACGGGGGATAATTCGTGAAAAGTAGCATGCCGTCTTCGTTGGCAGAGACGTAAAACAGCTGATAATAAATAAATGCAAAAAAAGTAAAAGAAGTTAAGTCTTCATTTACCTTCGAAGATGCCCTTGCCTTCATCGGCCTTGGCAAACGCGAAGATGCTTTCGCTTTAGCTGTATAAGCTAAGCGACGTTCACTCGGGTGAGGCGTTAATCGTAACCCTTGGAGCGAAAGAAAGATTAACTGGCGACTACATTCGGATGGTAGAAGCAAGAACAACTCCGATATTTTGATATGTTGAAAATATATCCTAGTTAGCTTGGTTATAAAAACCAAGATAAGCATGTAGAATCTTGATCTAGGATTCTTCGGACCCGATTTTCGAAGATCGGCAGGTCCACCATTTAACGCCCAGTCCGCTGGGCATTTTTTTACATATATAAACGAAAGGATCAAATCATGGGACTAAAAGATCTATTTTGGGAAAGTGGAGATGGCAAAGTTGCTCCAGTAGCCCAGGTAACCCCCGCAGAGGCAGCACCTCTGTATGTGGATACTAATCAAGTCAGCACAACTTTCAATCCAGATATTAATTTCGAAGAAGTTATCTGGAATGGTGCAATTGCTCCAGACTCTCCTTTGGACAAATTTTTTAAAATTTCTGACTCACTGCAGGAAGGTATTCCTAATGAAACCATTCGTAACACTACAGCACTTTCTGTTTTAGCATCAACCGCAGGTATAGGAAAAGATACAGTTATCTCCGCTATTACAACTGCAGTGCAAGAGTTACAAACGGATAAAGTTAACTCTTATGAACCTGAATTAGACGGTTTAAAAAATTCTCTTATCGGACCTGCTACAGAAGAGTTGCAAAAAATGACCGAAAACATCGAAGCTGATACAGCTGTTATCAGGGAAGCAGAGGAACGTATTCATCAATATAAACTCAATAAGATAAATCTTGAAGCTGATATTGAAGCAGGTACAAAAACTCATAAACTTAAAGTTGACGAGTTCACTGAAAAGTGGAATAAAATTATTTCTAAACTAAACAGTCTAAAGGTAAAACTTGGATAGTCCAAACACAACTCCGAACTCCATGCCTGAAAAGATAATTGCATTTATTGGAAAAAACTTTCCGATTATCGCGATAGGAACTGGTCTTTTTCTTTTATGGGGCAAAGTGCTCCCTTATCTTATAGCTGTACTCGAAGGCTCGTTAATAGCACTTGGATACGCAGCAATATTATTTGTAATCATTTTGTTGGCAATGTCGCCAGAAGTACGAATGGTTTCTTATAACATTTTTAGAAAGTTTACCCGAGGCCTGGTTGAGGCAATGGTTAAACTAGATCCGCTAGGTAATATGAAAACCTATCGAGATGATATCCGTGATAAAGAATTGCCAAATATCATGAAAAATCTTCAAAAAATTTCTGGACTAGTTGAGCGCGTTCGTTCACAAATTGCCAAGAATTTTGAATCTGCTAGAAGTTATCTACGAAAAGCTGAAGCGGCTAAAACTAAAGAAGATGATCGTAGCATGAATTTGTTTCTAGAACAGGCAGGAACATATAAGACTTCTGCGGAAGCATTAACTCCAATGCTAAATACTATTGAGAATCAACAGGCTTTTTATGTAAAAGTAAAAGAACTGGCGGAGTACATGTTTCAAAAACTTAATACGGAAATAGAAGTAAAAGAAACAGAGTTCAGTTTGATCATGGAAGGTCAGCAGATAATGAATTCTGCAAAAAAGGCGATGGGAAAAGATCCACGGTACCAAATGTTTGTACAATCTTCTATGGAGATTGCACATAGATTTGATGATCTGGTCGGTGAAATGAAGACGCTTATGGCGGATTCAGAAAAGCACTTTGTTGACATGGAATACGAAAAAGCAGGAAATGCGGCTATTGGTAAAGACATGTTAGATGAATTTGAAAATCGTCGCAAAGGAATTCTTCAAAAATTAGATGCACCGATGCAACCTAGATCAGGCAATGTCACAATTGCAACAGGTGCTAAAGTTCGTAACCAGGTTCCTATGCCTGGAAGTTCTAGTTCTAAAAAATCATTATTTCATAAACAATAGAAAGGAGTAAACGATGTTTACTTTTTGGTCAAAGTTAAAAATGCCTGCAAGAGTATTGTTGGCTGTAGTAATGTTCGGTATTTTGTATGGGGTATTGTCTTTAACAGGAGTTATCGGATTAAAAACAATGGAATCTTTGATTCCTACTGTTGCAAACCTCGGAGCTGCTCCAAGCTCACACGTAGACTACTCTGTTGAAAAACTGGATTTTCCAGGAACCGTTCCATCCCCAAAAGGAAATACAGTTCGTGGGTTGATTTGGTTTTGGAATAGTCAGACTGGTCTGATGCTTGCCAATGGTGGAGCTACTACTACAGTAGGCTCTATTATGGAAAAGCGTGGTGTACGCGCAATATTAACTCGGCAGGATGATGCAGTACAGATGAGAACAGAACTACTTGCTGCTGCAAAAGATCTAAAAGAAAACGGTAGTACCGATAAAGCCACATATGTTCATATTATGGGTGATGGTGCTCCAGCTTTTATTGAAACTGCAAACGCACAATTAGCAGAACTAGGCCCTGAGTATAAATTAATTATTACAGGTATAATTGGTAAGTCTGCTGGTGAAGATGCGTTCATGGTTAAACCAGAAATGGTTGGAAATCCACAAAGTCTTAAAGGAAAAGTTATATCTGGTTATATTACTGATGGTGATTGGAACATTGCGTTAAAATACGCAGGTGACAATCAAATTAAAAACAATCCTGATACACGTACATATGATCCAGACGCCATGAACTGGATTGCCGCAAATGATTATTTAGACGCGTGTGTTAAGTATAATACAGGCTACACTGAAGAACGCATTGTCGTTAAAAACGGTAAACCTACAGGCGAAAAAATTACTGTAAGCGCAGATGGCGTGGTTACTTGGTTTCCAGGTGATAAAAATATAGCCGCAGGAAAAGGTGGGTTGGTTAGGTTAGTATCCACTAAGGAGTATGGCTCACAAATGCCTAACACAATGGTGTGTATCGGCAAATGGGCGCGTGACAATCGTACCGTAGTACAAAATTACTTAGCGGCTTGTTACGAAGGCGCGGATCAGGTTAAAGTATATCCTGACGCTCTTATTAGAGCAGGACAAATTTCTGCAGCAGTTTACAAGGAAAGTAATGGTCCTGAAATTACAAAAGCTTTTAAAGGCTTTGTGATGAAAGATAAGCAAGGGTATGAGGTAGCCATCGGTGGCTCTTCCGTATGTAACTTAGCTGATGCTATGGAGTGGTTTGGGTTAGACCAAAATGGATCTAACATCTATGCTGCTACATACACAACATTCGCTGATATTTTGAAACAGCAGTACCCCAAATTGTTTCCAAAGTACGAGGACCCTTCTAAAATAATTGATGTCAGCTTCGTACAAAATATAGCAGCGTCTCAGAGTAATCTGATTACTAAAGCAGAAAAATCATCATTTACCGAAAATACATCAATCACAAATACGGTATCCTCAGCAAATTTAAGTATTGAGTTCGCATCTGGAAGTGCAAACTTTACGAGTTCTGCTACTAAAACGCTTGAACAGCTCTATCGCTCTACAATCGTAGCAGATAATTTGTACATTACCATACAAGGTCATACCGATAATGTCGGGGGAGATGGTATAAACATACCGTTATCGCAAAGACGTGCCGAAGCAGTACGCACTTGGTTGCAAAATAAAAATGCAACAAAATACCCTAGTAAAAGATTCTCGTCTGTAGAAGGCTTTGGTTCTACCCAGCCTGTTGCCGATAACTCATCTGAACTGGGTAAGCAAAAGAATCGTCGTGTAACGATAGTTCTAGGAAATTAACGAGCTACTCATATAAGCTCCTTTCGGGCCTACCATCTTATGATTTTTAGGATGGTAGGTTTTTTATAATTAATTTGATTGGATTAAAATGAAAGATCTTTTAAACGCTTTTATACCTTTGAAAAAAGTGTCAAAGCAAACGAAGAGTGCTCTAGTAATCATTGAGGTATTTTTGTTTTTGAGTCTTTGGCAGTTTATCGATTTTAGTTTTTTACCAAAACCGCTAGATGTTTTAAAAGCCTTTGTAACATTGTATGAGGATGGACTACTACGAGAAATCTTTGTAAGTTTTTGGTTAAATGTAGAAGCGATTTTATGGTCTACATTGATATCGTTAGCATTCGTTTATCTAACTGTTTTTGAATTTATGAAACCTATAACCAAAGCACTCAGCAAGCTTAGGTTTATGGGTTTGGTTGGTTGGACATTTGTATTTACTATGTTAGCGTCAAGTTCTCATATGCTAAAAGTAATGCTTTTAGTATTTGGCATGAGTGTGTTTTTTATTACCAGTATGTTAGCAGTTATCGAAACTATTCCGAAAGAAGAGTATGACTACGCTAAAACTTTAAAACTTAATAACTGGCAAATTATCTGGCACGTTATAATTTACGGACGAGCCTCCGAGGCTATGGAAATACTACGACAAAATGCAGCCATGGGTTGGATGATGTTAACAATGGTAGAAGGTATTGCTAGAGCCGAAGGCGGGATTGGTACAGTACTATTAAGCCAAAATAAATTCTTTAAACTTGATGCAGTATTTGCAGCACTGATATGCGTACTAATAATCGGGCTTGCCCAAGATGGAACAATAGCAGGACTACGCAAAGGATTTTTTCCGCATTCTGCACTGGAGGAAAAGAAATGATATACCCATATACATATGGAGAAACGCTTTTACAAGCAAATCATGTCTCTCTTACCCTTGGTGGAAACCCAATACTACGTGATATTAACTTTTGTATTAAAGATATTCTACGTACGGGAAGTATTTCAGGACAAATCGTTAGTATTTTAGGACCATCTGGTTGTGGTAAGACGCAACTATTTAAAGTGATCTCTGGATTAAGACCACCTACATCTGGTGAAGTTCTATTAAAAGGAAAACCTACAAATCCAGGGGAGGTTGGAGTAGTACCGCAAAACTATCCACTATTTAAACACCTAACTTTAAAACAAAATTTAGAGTTAGTCGCAAAAGATAAAGTAATTATGAATACATGGCTTGAAGAGTTTGACTTGATTGATAAAGTATCTTTGTATCCTGCACAACTCTCAGGCGGACAAAGACAGCGTGTCTCCATATTACAACAATTATTATGCAGTGAACATTATCTGTTACTAGACGAGCCATTTTCTGGATTAGATGTAGTTAATGAAGCTAAGGTCATGAAAACTTTAATAACTATTGCTAACGCACATGAACAGAATACGTTAATAATAATAACACATGACGCTACCGCCGCAGCTTTAATTTCAGATCATATCTGGATTATGGGCAAAGAGCGGACACAGTGTGGAAATATTATTCCAGGAACTAAAATCTTACAAGAGATTAACTTAATTGATTTAGGTCTTGCATGGCAGCCAGATATTGAATACACGGACAAGTTCATAAGGTTTGTTCGAGACATTAAAAAAATATTCACGGAGTTAGTATAATGGAATTTATCCAAGATCTAAAAAAGGTATTTACTGAAGCAACACACCCCCACATCCATTTGCCTATTAACGATACTCTTGACGAAATCAATAAAGAGATCAAAGCGGCAAAAGATGCAGGACGTAAAGAGGTACTTATAGCAGGTAAGTGTTTTACGGGATTAGCTTTTAACCATGAGGATCATGGTAAATACTATGCATCAGCGATGCAAGTTGTAGTTGAAAAACTACAAGAACAGGGGTATTCAGTTAATTATGATGGCTGTTCGAAGGTCGACGGCGAGGGTACATTTTGTACCACAACAATAACATGGAAGGACTAAAATGAAAAGTCTGTTCGTTCACTTATTTTTCATACTTGCGCTTTTGTTTAGCGCCCTAGGCATTTCACAGAACATTCCCTCGGTTCGTGCAAATGTCACCACGTCAAGTATATGGCGTGGAATAGAGTATGCTCAAACTCCAGTAGTAAATGCTACAGTAGCATTCGGGATCACAAACTTAGAGTTAAGCTTCAATGGTACAATGTCATTAGCAGATAACCATCTTAATGATGGAATTACAACAACGTTAGCATATACTTATGGTAGCGCAAAAGTTATGATAAACGATTACTATTGTTACAATTATGGACTAGCGTTTAATAACTTTAAGAGCTATGATGCACCAGGCGCTCATCTTGTAGAAGTACAAGCCGCATATACATATAAATCATTAGATGCAACAGCAGCTGTGAATGTTTATAATGACAAAGCAAATACCGTATATCTTGAACTTGGGTGGACTTGCCCATTAGATGGAGCCCGCTTCTTTATTGGAGCAACCCCAGGCAATGCTAACGGTGATGGTCCTTTTTATTACACATATAATGCAACCAAATTTACGTACACAAACGCTGGATTCACAGTCATCGGGCCTAAGCTCGGAGGACTACCTACATTCGGTACCTTTGTGTACTCTAATGTTACTAAAGCTGCTTACGTAAGTTTGCAGATAAACCTATTTTAACGGTTCTCGGACCTAAACCGAGTGGTGGAGATGGTGGGTTTACTCACCTCCAGCTGTCTACGGTAGCATAACCGAAAGAAGGTCTATGTATTCTTGCGTTTTTCGTGAGAAATAACGGTGTTTGTGCCAATCCTCCGTAATTTAGACAGTTTGCAAAAGGGGTCCAGAAAATTCGCAATTCTGGGCCTTTTTTGCTATATTAAGTAATGAACTATAAAAAAGAAGGGGTGTATGAAAATAATAAACAATTTCTTGGTTTTTAACAAAACAAGCGAACTGTCTTCCAAAATAATAAACAACTTTTTTAATCGGTTAAAATTATTTTTAATTGTAGATTCTCATGTGCCTAAAATAAAAGTAGTATTTACTGGTAACCGAGACATTTTTAATAAATTTTATAATGGCCCCGACGCAAAAGGGTGCTTAGCCTTCTACGATGAGAGAAGCAGTACAGTAGTACTTAATGCAAAAAGATTAACAATAAAAACACAAGAGTTCGAATATGCTAAACACGATCAATTTCGTAATGAGGACTTATTTAAACCTTTTAAATATGCTATACACTTACCAGTGCTTTATCACGAAATTATTCATCATTGCCAGTTCTTTTTAGGGAGCTATACATATGATCCTATACTTGAAGGAAGTGCAGATTTATTAACATACATTCTGACAGGGCAAGACGACATCGACTATAAATTAGAAATGACAGCCATTTGGTATTTGGGTAGGAAAGTTTTAAAATACAATTTAACAAATTTTTACAACTTTGTAGTAAGTATAATAAACAATGAAGATCATACACTACAACAAAGGTTCAGCAACAATAGACAAATTTTAAAAACTGTAGTTAAGAAATACAAAGGCGATTGGCCGTCTTTTTTTAAAAATATCCATAAAGAATACGGAAACATAGAAAACTTGGAAAATATGAAAAAAGAGTTATGTGAACTACATAACCTAATCTTTTATAAATATTAACCAGTTATTACAAATAATGAAAGACATGCCCACGTTTGTCGTCACTAATGGCGACCAGATGCAGTCGAATTACGAAAAATTGAAAACAGCTCAAGAGTTTATATGGTCAGTTCCAAACAGCGCAGCTAGTAAACTAACTCCTGGAATAGAATGGTTGGTCATAAACCCAAAGAAAAAAGAAATCTTTCTAGCACTTGTTACAAGCTATGTTACAAGTAATGTTGGAGGCTCCACGAATAAAACAAGTATTGGTGCCATAGAAATAGAAGGGGACTATATTAATAGAACCTTTGTACGTTCCAGCATTATAGAGCAATTGACCCTATCAGATAAATTTTTAATTCCACACTTAGGTGCAGGTAAGGGGTCGGTTTTGTTTAACCTGGGACAACAGGGAAAGACAAGAATAATTGCGGTACGAAATGCCATTAAAGACGAAGTAAAAGGAGATTCCAAAATCTTCGAATACCTCGAAGAAGAAGCAGAAGACCTAGATGATTGTGTTGCTTATAAAAGAGGCAATCAATGGGGGTTTTTGTTTTATACGCTACGAAAAGATGGGCCACCAACTTTCAGATTTGAGGCTGTTAACAATAAATCTTTAAATCAAACAGATGAAGGGTACAAAGACTTTGTATACTTTATATTTTCTCATGGGTATCCAAAAGCTATCAAAGTTGGAAGATCAGATAATCCATCAAAGCGACTTAAGGGTCTTGATGGAGCAAACCCAGCATCTATCAGTCTACTACTTGTGCTACCAGACGGTAGAAAAGAAAAGATGTATCATCAAAAATTTAATAATTATCTTATCTACGGAAAATTTGAATGGTTCTGGGATGATCCAGAAATTCGTAAATTTATAAAAGATGAGACTTTAAGATTGGAAAAAATTAAAATGATGTACTCAAAATGTACAACTTAATAGGAATTTTAGCAATTTTTGTTCTAAGTTTTACAATCTTTACTTTTAGCTTCGCAATTGGTTCTTACGTATATTTTAGAATAAAGTATGCTAAAGAAATAAGAGCTAGTGCTAGTAAACATGTAGTGTATACTTTTCAACCAAAGGTTACAGTTACTGAAACTATTGTAACAGAACAAAAACGTTTAGATGATTTAGAACAAGAACAACGCAATAATATAAAAAAGGTTAGGAGCCAAATAAAATGGAAATGATTTTAATGCGTGGTAGGTTTTTTCAGTAAGTAAACTAACTTAGGAGAAACCGCATGAACATTTCATCAAAAAATCCAGTTACTGTGACTGGAAAAGCTATTTATTCATCGTATAAAATACACAAAGTATTTGTATCTTTTTTTGAGGTACTTCGATTTTTTTGGGACTCGCATCTAAAAAGTGGTGGTAATTTTTACATCAGACTTACAGCGCCTGGAGATAGTGCTGAGTATCTAGGAAACTACTGGTATATAGTAAAAGACTCATATGGTAGAATATTTTCAGATTACGAATTACGTAAAAGTCTAAAAGACTTTCATATAAAAGACAAACCTAAAATATATCGCTACTTTACTAGATATCGCTACACGACACCTATATGCGAGTTCCGACGTGACCCTGTACAGTGGTCTGGTCTGGGCAATAAGGCTAGCCATCATCGCTGCATTCATCCAAAAACAACAGCTGAAAAAAGAGATTGGGATAAATTAAAATTAGAAGAAAAAGAAAACCCTGAATACGTAATTCATACACGTGCTAGCAGAGCATCGCATTTATTACCTAATTCATGGGATGATAAACCAAGATCAAATTACAGAACTAAATCTTGGAAAGCTTACAGAATTCATCAATACAAGGCCAGCTAGTCTGGCCTTTTTTAACAATCAGGAAACACATCATGGAAAGCGAAACTATCGTTTACCTTCATCCAATCTTTATACGAGACAAGAAAAACTTTAGAGAGTTTGTTCTTGCTCAAGATAAAGAAATTCGTTCAGCACAATATCTAGAATTAGACCAGATGCCTAAGAAAAAAGTACTTAGAATGTCTGTTGCAGGAGTACTAAGGGGAAACTCTTTAAGCCTTGGTATTGCATTCCCACACGTTACTCTTAAAGAGCAATATAAACGTACTAGAGGAAACACAGTCTGCTTAGGTAGAGCAAAAAAGTCACCATTTGACGTAATTACTCTAGCTCCTACGGATCAACCTAAACGTGCTGCAATAGATGCAGTAAAGACACGAGTAGCTAGTTGGTTAGTAGATCCAACAGAACTAAAGAAAATTATTAAAGAACTTGGAGATGCTAACTTAACACGACAGTTAGATGCGCTCCGTTGACATCCGTTGCTTGCTTTGCTTTAAAGACAAGGCGAGTGACACCATTAAGACGATCAAAATAAACAACTACGATATGCTAATATGCGACGATTGTAGAACTGTTTTCTCAAGATCGCAAATTTACAAAGAACTAGTTAAAAAATATCCACAGATAAGGAAGACCAAAAATGGAAATAATTCAAGCGCCTACTTCAGTAAAAAATCTACCTCCAGAAGCTCACAGTAAGTGGCTCAAATTTGGAACACGTGGGTATGACCTCTGCGGACAAACGTTAGAGCGGTTGTTTGATTACAACAAGGCAGTCTATGATCAGAAATTAGACATGTTCTTTAAGGATCATCAGTCCCGACTGGAATACTTAAAAGTGCCAGTTGCTCAAAAGAAAAAGAAAAAAGTTGCACTTGTAAATTAATTACTTTATATTAAGTGCTAAATGCCGCGGTCGTATAAATGGACTAGTACACGGGTTTTTCAGACCCGCAAATAAGGGTTCGAGCCCCTTTCGCGGTACAAACCAGGAACACATCATGAAAAAAATAACAGTAAACGCACTACAAGAAAAAATTAGAGAAACTATTCCAGGTTTATCTGCAAAAGTACCTTACTTTGGCTTAACTACGGATGGGTATTCAGTTACCTTTGATATCGATCTAGATTGTACTTCTATTACCTACGAAGAGTTCGAGGCACTTTCTATTCTGTTTAACACGAAAAAAATTTCTACTTCAGATTTTACACATACTCGTGGATGTGAAACTTGTGACTGGGGTGGCACAAAAACCGCAACAGTGTACCTGACAGCAATACCAAAAGAAAGTTTTGAAACATTATTAAAATCTCTTAACATCACATTTTAAACCAAATAAGCTATGAGACCAATAGAACGAATAGATAATTTTCTTCGTATCTTAGGCGAAGAATGGAAAAAGTACCCTGATCTAAGATTTACACAATTTTTGTACAATCATGGACTTTCGGATATGAACGCTCAATATAACTTGGAAGAACCAGAAGTTCTTCACATGTTGAGTCCTGATATCCCAGAAAGAGAATATAAATACTGGACTTCTTTTGGTGTAGATGGAAGAGGCCCAATGAAGCGTGCTTTGATAAAAGATCTAGAAAAAGAGCACATAGAAGCTATTTTAAAAACTCAAACACACCTGTCCAACGAAACAAGACAAATGTTTGAAGAAGAACTTATTTTAAAAAGTACTTGACTCGTAAACATTATTACCATATATTAAGATATGAAAAATTTAAATAACCTCCTAAATCATACGATTAAATCCTCATGCCAAAGTTTCGGCACAGGAAGAGGCATGACTACGGGGTTCTTTGATGATCTTTAAATAACACTTAAGGCTAAAATTAAAAGGGAACCCCACAAAGGTTCCCTTTTTTGTTTTATACGGGTCGTTCGCCTAGTTGATATGGCACCATCCTTCCAAGTTGGAATAAGGCGAGTTTGAGCCTCGCACGGCCCTCAATAGTTCTTTGACATATTGATCATAACACGTGATACTGCTATGATAAAATAAAATGGGCACATGGCGTAACTGGAAGCCGCAACGCGTTTAAGCCGCGTTATCGAAAGGTGTGGAGGTTCAAGTCCTTCTGTGCCTACGAAATTCCTCATATTCCCTGTATACCAAAGTATGAGGTAAAGTTTGAGTCAGATGTCGCAATAGCGATCATGGAGGTATGTATAGCAGATGGTGTAGCCATTGGACGCTCGTCCGCGCAACCACAGTAGAGCTACGGAAGGTGAGCAGCTAAGTCGCGGTAAATCTATACTGTGCAGATTCAGTTCTGCTCTGATTCATAATTTTTATAAAAAAGGAGTTAAAGTGGCTATATTAAGCATATTTGTTACAGTATTCTTTTTAGTGTGTATTTTAGCAATTTTAATAGTAGTAGGCTCCTATTTTTCTTATAAAGTAAAAAACAGAAACTCTACTAGAGCAATTAAGGAGTTTAAAAGTAAAAAATATACTTATACTCCAGAAGTATTGCACAAAACAAGAGCTGAACTAAAAAGAACTCTTGTTAGAACTAAAGAAGTAGTACGCAAAAAATTTGTTGTTATTAATAGTGGACCCACTATAAAGCCACAAAAAAAGTTTACTGTATTAAACAAAACAATTTATGATGATTATGCGCATAAGCACGAGAGTCTGAACAAAATTAAATAATGCGGGAGAGCTAGTTATCTAGCGGCGTTTATATACGCAAGGAGAAATCCGTATCTCGCTCCATTTTTTAACGCAAGACAGTCTGGGCCCAAACGACGACACGTACGGGACGTGCCCTGATTGTAATGTCAGTGTCTTGCTATTTTTTAAATCAGAAATATAAAAAGGAAAAATCATGGTAGATATCGAATCAAGACATGTAATGCTAGCAGTCGCTTGGATTGCATGTGCGGCCGTAGCGATAAGTATGAGCATACTTCAACCTCTATTTTATGTAGCAGTTGTTACGTGCGTCGTAGAATTTTTTAGTTAACAAACGCCGATGTGGCGAAATTGGTTGATACGCGTATGCCTTAGGAGCATATAGGTTTAATCCTGTGTAGGTTCGAGTCCTATCATCGGCAGAGATACAATTAAGAAGTACCGTCACGAGGTGTATCTTGTACGCTACTATCAAGTAGTGTCGAAATCTTCTTATTGAGTATGGAAGTGATTATCTCCAGGAAAGGGAGGCAAGTATGCTCTTTAAAGTATGTATGCTTTGAAACATCAATAATGCACAACTCTATGCTACTTTCTAAGCACGCCTGGAATTTACGCTCATCATTATTTTGGATTTTTTCTAATTTGTCCTTACCAAATATAGGTTCATAATGAAAAGGTCCATTGAGTTCAAATGCAAGTTTTAAATGAGGGACGTAAATGTCTAGTTCAGAATTTATTTCTGACTTGGAGTTAAACTTGATTTCGAAATCATAAAGCTCTGTGAGTTTCTTTTGCAACCAGATTTCTAGTTTGGAAACTCGAGTTCCTTTTGTTTTATGCATGTTATTATAAGTAGCTGCGCATGACTGGCAACAAAATTTTTTACGACTGCTACTAGACTGAAATGTAAGTTGGCACTGTGGACACACAAGTATAGGGAATTCTTTTATTCTTCCTATATACGCACACTTATGAGAACAGTACGCATGTTGTGCACCATGCTTTTTTCTAGTGTCGAAAAACCGTTTTTCAATTTCAACTACTTTGTTACAAGTAGGGCATGTTATTTTTATTTTTGTAATCATGCCTTAATATACTATAAATTAGCATGAAAAGCAAATTTCGAGTCTTACATCGAGTACAAATTTTTTCATTAACAAAAGGATAACAATGTTATACTTAAATTTAGTTCCTGGTTTTCATCCTGTAAATAGAGCTGTTATAGATTTACCCTTAAAATCTATTATTGGATACTCAAAGTTCAAGTTTCCTGGAGGAGAACCGCACATTAAGTTAGACTTAGATTTTGACAAATCACAAGAAATAACCATAACTACCAGAATGAGTACTATGGATGACTTAATGTTTTTATTGTTGGCAACAGATGCTCTAAGACGCGCGCGAATCGAAAATATTTCGGTTTTTATATCGTATTTACCTTTTGCAAGACAGGACCGCGTTATGGAATTTGGAGAACCTCTTTCATTAAAAGTAATTGCAGATATCATAAACTCTCAGAATTACAAAGCAGTTGGGCTATTTGATGTGCATTCCGATACTGCGTTAGCACTAATAAACCATTCGCAAAATGAGTCAAATCATATGTTTGTTAATCAGATACTGAAAGACAAAATTAATTACAAATTAGTTTGTCCAGATGCAGGTGCTTATAAAAAGATATTTAAACTTGCACAAGTACTAGAGTACAAAGATACCATTGTAATGTGCAACAAAATTAGAAATTTATCCACAGGTAAAATAGTTAGTACACAGGTAATTAATGATAATCCGATTACAGGTGGTGATTATTTTATTGTAGACGACATATGCGATGGCGGTGCAACTTTCATAGCAATTGCAGAAGAACTTCACAAAACAGACGAAGACGCAAAAGTTAACCTTATTGTAACTCACGGTATCTTTTCAAAAGGATATAAAAATCTTTTATTCAATGGGATAAATCATTTATATACTACTGATAGTATAGAACAAAAGGACACAGACCCATTTCAATCGTCAATAACAATCATTAACTTATAAAGGAACGTATGAAACCATACAAAAAAATTAAAAATATCAATCCTCCTCTTTTAATAGATGGGTACAAACTCGGGCACATTGATCAATACCCCGAAGGTACTGAGCTCGTGGTGTCAAATTCAACTCCAAGAGAGTCTCGCATGCCAGGTGTGCATAAAATGGTTGTCTTTGGCAATCAGGCGTATATCATGGAGTTCTTAATGCAAAGATGGAACGAAGATTTCTTTGCACAGCCAAAAGAGGATGTATGTACGAACTACGCACGTTACATAAGTAAATATTTATTCCGTGAAGTTTCAGTAAAACATTTAGAGGACTTGCATGATTTGCAATACTTGCCTCTAGTAATGTTAGGACTTCCTGAAGGATCTCAAGTACCAATGCGTGTAGCACATACGGTATTCTACAACACACATCCAGATTTTTTCTGGTTAACCAACTTTTTTGAAACAATTTACTCTGCACAAACTTGGGATCCAGCTACTGCAGCAACTATTGCACATGAATACGAAAGAGTATTTAATAAATACGCTGATGAAACCGTCGGTAACAGAGACTTTGTTAAATGGCAAGGTCATGACTTTAGTTTTCGTGGCAGACCTAACTGGCAAGCAGCTGCAGCCTCAGGTGCTGGGCATGCTTTAAGTTTCTATGGCTCAGACACTGTTCCAGTGTTATGGTACATGGAAAATTTCTATAACGCCGATGTAGATAAAGAACTCATTGTTGGATCTGTTCCTGCTACTGAACATAGTGTAATGTGCGTAGGTACTGGTTTTTATGTCGCAGAAAAAGGTGGAGACTGGAAGTACTACGGTGAAGCGGAACTTGAAGTATTTAGAAGACTTATCACTGAAGTTTACCCAACTGGCATCGTAAGTATTGTTTCGGATACCTGGGATTTCTGGAAAGTTATTATGGAGTATACAGTTATACTTAAAGCAGAAATTCTTGCTCGTGATGGTAAATTAGTTTTTCGTCCAGACTCAGGCGTACCTGAATTAATAATCTGTGGTGATCCTAATGAACCAAGATGGTTACCAGAATATAAAGGTGCTATTGAATGTCTTTGGGATATTTTTGGTGGAACCGAAACACCTATGGGATATCGTCTACTTGATTCACACGTAGGTCTGATCTACGGTGACTCTATTACAATGGCAAGACAACTTGCTATCCTTGAAGGATTGAAACAGAAACGATTCGCAAGTTTTAACGTAGTGTTAGGTATCGGGTTAGCGTCAAAAATGGCCCCTTTGCGCAGAAATGCGTATCGAAAAATTCTTTTAATTGCTGGAACATTGTATAAAATTGAACTGCTACAACATAATCTTGAAATAATGATAAGTGTGAAGGCCAAAAAATGTTTAATTTATTTGATATTGTGGGAAGTTTTACTTATATTTACAATATGAAAAAGACAATAAATCAGCAGCAAAGCTCCGAAAAGGAGAATGTTCAGAGACTAGAGCGGAAGCTCGTACCCTTAACTGGGGAAACGGAGAATACCTTAGCAGGTAAAGCTGAAGGTAAAGATATAGTCCAAAGTTCAAGAGGTCTAAATAGAATTCTTTCAAAAGAAAAATTTCTAGAAAAAGCTTATAAAAAATATGGTGATAGATATACGTATGACTTGTCAAACTATTCAAGTATTACAGGCAACAAAATTAAAATTATATGCCCTGTACACGGGGAATTTGAACAGGTACCGCACACGTTCCTGTTAAAGAACTGCAAAACAGGTTGTAAATGCTGCGGAGAACTACTAAAAAATTCTTCAAAAACAAAAAGTTATGAAAATTTTGTAGAGGCTGCCAGTAAAAAACATAACAACAAGTATAACTACCCAGAAGAAAATAAGTTTATATATGAAAATAGAAAAAGTAAAATTAAGATAATTTGTTTAGAACATGGAGAATTTGTAAAGAGTGCGCAAAAACATTTATCGGGACAAGCCTGTTTTAAATGTAAAGTGCAGCAGATGATAAAAGACGGAACTCTGTTAGGAGGGTATAATGAACAACTGTTCAAAGAAAAACCAGTACTAAGACAGAAACCTGCTAGTTTATATTATTTAAAGATCAATGATGGTGAGTTTTATAAAATAGGCATTACTATAAAGCCAATTACTTCTCGCATTAAATCTTTGAAATGTAAATCTAACAAACAATTTAGCAAGTTTGAAATCATCTGGAGTATTCAAGACACTCTATATAATTGCTACCTAAAAGAACAAGAAATTTTAAAACTACACAGTAATGAAAGAATCTATATGGACATTAGTACAGAACTTTTTAATAAAGATGTACTAAGTTTTGAATTGAAGCATATACCTATCAAATGAACACACGCGACACATTCGGCCAAGCGATTAAGGCAACCTTTGCAAGAGTTAAAGGCATCCCTGTTGAAATCTTTAAAACTCCCAAAACTGACAGTGGAATGAAAAAATCCGCAAAAGGTTTACTCGCAGTATATAAAGATGCAGATGGCGAGTTCTATATGAAAGAACAGGCTACCTGGGAAGAAATGCATAACTGCGAATACAAGATGTTATTTAAAGACAGCGAACTTATGTTTGATGATACTTTAGCAAACATCAGAGAACGCTTAGCAAAAGGTTAATCTATTAACGGGCCTGGCAACAGGCCCTATTTTAAAAAGGTTATTATGGAAAAATGTGTTTGGACTTCCAACATGGAAGAAAATTTTAAATGGCGAGAGGAGTTCAGATTTACCTCCGCTTGTGGGGAAACGATGATACCTCCTATACCTGGAAAGTATATTTACTGTCCGTATTGTGGCGGAGTATTACGCAGATTATATAGGTCTGCCTTTCATAAAATACCAAAATACGCAGATATTTTTGTAATTAAAGAATTAGGAGAAGATACAGACCAATGGCCCTTTAATGATTATGACGGCCATGGATACTTTGCGACAAGTACACAAGAGTCTGATATATCAATCGATGTTGGAATGTTTCTATTAAAAAATATTCCAGAATGGGCAACACATATTACCTGGTATAACAAATGAAACAAGTAATAGTAATTCGTACAGATCTAGAGATGGGTAAAGGCAAAATGTGCTCACAAGCCGCTCACGCTAGTTTATCCGCAGCAATGGAATGTAAAGAAAAAGCAAAGACTATTTTTGAAGTGTGGTATAGAGACTCACAAGCGAAGATAGTTTTAAAGGTAAATTCAGAAGAAGACTTACTTGATATTTATATGAAAGTCTTAAAAGCTAAAATACCGTACGCTTTAATTAAAGATGCTGCGCACACACAGTTAAAGGAGCCAGCATATACTACATTAGGTATTGGTCCTTGGTTTGAAGATGGTATTAATAAAATAACAGGAGAATTAAAACTCTTGTAAAACCAATGTAAAAGTAAATGGGAAAAGGGGTATATATTGAAAAAACATGTAAAAAGCACGGTATTGTGAAATTTGTATTGGAAGGACGCGGTTCTTACAGATGCACTAAATGTAGAAGTAACGCTGTATCACGAAGGAGGCGTCTATTAAAAAAACAACTAGTTGAGCATTTTGGCGGAAAGTGCACAATCTGTGGCTATAATACTTGTGTAGATGCTTTGCAATTTCATCATCTTAATCCATTAGAAAAAGAATTTGGAATAGCAGCAAGTGGTACAACTAAATCGTTAAGTAGAATGATTAAAGAAGCTACTAAGTGCAGTTTAGTTTGTGCAAACTGTCACATAGAACTACATGCAGAAGAAAATGCTAAACTAAATTCAGAAATATAATATTCAGGAGTAGCTCAATGGTAGATGCGCCACGCTGTTAACGTGGATGTTGGGGGTTCGAGTCCCTCCTTCTGAGCAATGGCGAGTGTATGCAGCGCGCTTACATTTAATGGGTTCGAGTCCCAGCCTAGCTTTGCTAGGTATAGTGAGACACGGTTTCCACCTCGCCCGATTTTAGCGCTGCCTGGTATCCAGGGTAAATGTGTAGGAACTGCAAATAATACGAGCTCTAAAATTGCAGAACAGCCTTGCTTAGGACGTGCGACAGTAGTTGCATGCCAGCGCGCCGTTTTTGGGCCAGACACGATATTTGTGTATTGTGTAACGACGAGTATTGATAGATATTGGAATAGTTCTAGATAAGTACAATAGAACAACGTGAAATCCAAGAAAGGTCTAGATACTACGAATGTTCGGCTGGCCGTTTTTTTTTCGTATCCTTAGCTCAGTTGGAAGAGCATCGCCCTTTTAAGGCGAGGGTCGATGGATCGAGGCCATCAGGGTACACTTGGAAGATCACTTCCCACGAAGTGGTATTACTATTACGGGCAAGCCGTAACATAGGGGGACTGTCGAAATTGGGGGTCCATCCGCAACGTAGGCAGAGGAGCCCCCTGACCATTTTAACCCTGTCGTCCAATTGGTCAGGACATCAGATTTTGAATCTGGCAACATTGGTTCGAGTCCAGTCGGGGTTGCAAACAAACATCGAGATAATAATGAAAGAAACTATAAAACTTGAGAAAAAATGTAATATAATTACTGTTAGATTCAAAGAAGAGGTACACACTTTCGACGTAGATAAACTGTCTGCAGACGAAATTGTAGCAGAATTGCTAAAATTACATGAAAAATGGAAACCAACAAAATAAAATGTTAAAATATGAAAAAGTAAATTTTGTAAAAATGCGTGACTGGGATAATTTAGTTATAGAGACCTACAAACGTCCTTACTGTTTGCAGCAACAAGAGGATTGTATGTCAAGAGGTATAATTAACATAACAATTCCTAGTGAAGAAACTAATGACGAGGAAATGCATGACGAAATTCCAGAAAAAGTAAATGGGGATGAGATGGGAGTTAAATTTGCAGTTTGGCTAGCACGTGACCCAAAACAACTTTTAAAAAATAAAGAGGACCAAGATGACTGGAGTTTAGATTTGTTTTGGTCTAGAAACTTTTACCCTGATCTACAGACTGTAGCAAATGATTTATATTCTCGTGGTTTAATTGAAGCAGGAGACTATATCATAAATATCGATTGGTAATTTTGGAGGGTTTGTCAGCGGCTACTGACACACGGTCTTGAAAACCGTTACATCTACAAGGGTGGGGGATCGACACCTCAACCCTCCGCGAATTTTTAAAACTAAAGAGGATTCTCATGACATTATTTTTAATATTCCTAATTTTATTTTCACATTTCGTTGCTGACTTCGTAATGCAATCCGATGAAATAGCATTAAAAAAATCTACAAGCCTTAGAGCACTGTGGACACATGGGGTAGATTATTTAATAGGTACTGGGTTAATATTCTTATTAATGAACGCAGGCGGTTTTATTGTAATGCCTGTTACTACAATGGTATTTTTATTATGTATGAACGCAGCGTGGCATATAGTGGTAGATGGCTTAACCAGTAAACTAACTACCTACTACTGGAAAAAAGAGCAAAGACATTGGTTCTTTGTTACCATTGGAGCTGATCAATTTATTCATTTATTAATATTTTTTGAGCTATTTATATGAAGAACAAAACAAGGATCGGAGCTCTTGCTCCAGTAGGAATTATAGGAAGTAAAGAAGATCCGATAAAATATTTACAACGAATGCTTCCAGGCATAAGAGTAGGCAGCTATAAATTATTTGAGGACATCTACTATACTTTTTCTTGTAAAAGAGATACAGATTCTCTTGAAATGCTAAGCACATTACCATTAGACAGCATAGTTAATAGTGTTAAATCTGCTCTAAACCTTTAAAGAAATGGTAGGTTACCCAAGTCAGGTCATAAGGGGACACACTGCTAACGTGTTAGGGTGTAACAGCTGCAAAGGTTCAAATCCTTTACCTACCGCATAAATTTTAAACCAAACAACGATAATGGAATTTTTTGAATTTAATCAAAATAACTCTGGTGGGAGTTTTACCACTAATGATAAACTATGTCATAGACTTTTTATAGAAGCTGGTGACGCAGATGAAGCAAATATAATTGCAGAGAACCTTGGATGCTACTGGGATGGCTGTGAAAGCGGTAACGACTGTAGTTGTTGCGGCGATAGGTGGTATCCCTGCGACAGACCTGTAGATATCTCGGCTTACCTTAAAAATGGGTATCCTATACGTTTATACATTACGGCAGAGTCCACGCAGCGGGCAAAAGAGCTTGCATTAAATCATGAAAAGGTGGTTAATGCAGCATGGGTAGGAGAACTAAAGGTAGAACCCAGCAGCTGGTCTAAGAACGAATATGTTGTAACGGCCTCTATAAAGATTACAAACATAGAGACCTATGCACAATTTTTAGCAGATGAATATGGCTGGACATCTCCAGACATCAGAATATATTGTAAAGATGGAACAGTTAAAGAAATATTCTCTGCAAAACTAAAGAAATAACATGGTAGACGTGGTGTAAATGGTTAACACACCTGGTTGTGGCCCAGGAGACTATGGGTTCAAGCCCCATCGTTTACCCAAATGGGCATATCGCCTAATGGATTAGGGCCTCGCTCTTCTAAAGCGATCGTCTAGGTTCGAATCCTAGTATGCCTGCAAATAAATAAAAGGAAACAGATGTTAATAAATTCAAGTACACAACAAGCTTTGACACAGATATTTAGGAAGACCTTTCCAAAAAACTATTTTGCAGTAAAAGTAAATGGAGAGTTTGCTACAATGCCATCGGGTATGACATCTTGGCTGAATTATTCAGATGCAAGGCGCGCAGTAACAATGGCACTATCTAATAATATTTTCGCTAAGGGTACCAGTAATGCACATTACAGTCATCATACGTATGACCAGCTACTAAAAACATGGACGCATGCTAATTTACCTTTACCTAATATAAAAACAACTATGATTACACACATACTGCTAGATTCAGGTGTTGTAGAAATAGTTGAACTAACTCCAGAGTTAAAAGAAGAATTTAAATTTTAACAACAATATTAAGGGGTACCATTGTTGGGATGGTGTTGAAATATAAACCAGCAGTGTGTACACACTCGGGTGCTGGATAAGTACCATCTTTGCCCCTTATTTTTGGTACTGTAGCTCCAATGGTAGAGCGGCAGGTTGAAGCCCTGCGCGTTAGAGGTTCAAGTCCTTTCGGTACCACACACAAGGAAACATTATGACAGTAAAAGAATATCAACGATTTAAAATATTTATAAGCGTGCATTCACCAAAACCTAGGCCTATTTGGTCTGGCTCCATCCTTATGCACGACACCTACGCTAAAAAATATTTAACACATACCTTTGTTAGCATAGAAAATTTAGATAGATTGTTAAAATATGAAGGCTTTGTTTACGCGGGCTATGCTCGTAAGGAACAAAAACTTCCATATAAACACATTAAATCTATTAATTTATACATAGGTGATGCCTATTTTTGAACTTGGCCACGTCGAAGAGGGATGGCCTCCTCTAGAGATAAATGATAGACCTAGCATAACAATGAAAGCTTCGGCCGAGGCGAGTAGTTGGCTAGAGGAACTGTTAGGAGTTTACTTCTAATATGTGAAATCCAAAGTAAGTCTGCTAACTGGCTAAGCTCCTCGGAAGAGGGAATACAGGTTCGAGTCCTGTTTTACTGCAATTTTTTATGCTCTTGTAGCTTAGTACTTAAAGCAGCGGTTTTGTAAACCGAAGATCGTGGGTGGGAATCCTACCAGGAGCTCCATTTTTAACAACAAAAGGAACATTATGAACAAGATCAAAACAAAAAAAGAATTGTATCGTTACATGCGCAAAGGATGGCAGTTGGGCATATACGCTGAAGTACCGAAAACACGAGT
>Ga0209727_1000163_pt1 | contig 82877 bp, 98 predicted proteins | sample RifGroC1_FD_183995 | JGI IMG/M metagenome (GOLD analysis project Ga0209727, IMG submission 183995) | Groundwater microbial communities from Rifle, Colorado, USA - Groundwater C1 (SPAdes) (version 2) | ecosystem: Environmental > Aquatic > Deep subsurface > Groundwater | place: Rifle, Colorado... | reverse complement strand
GGAGCTCACGCATCCGCCCCTCGGCCCGGTGGGAGTAGGGGTTCCCGGCCCGATCGGACAATATGTCTGGCACTGGTTGTCCATCATAGTACCACCCGCCTCGCAGTAGGTGTTACAATTACCGACATTCCCGCAATTTGGGGATGTCCCCGTACAGGGAACCGAATAATCTTCAAAATTACCAATAGGATCTTCTTTTTGACACGTAATTTGACCGACACAAGAATACGCCCCGACCTTAACCGCCCCAAATACTCCCGAAATCAGGATTATCAAGCATCCCCAAAGCAAAAACTTCCCGTCCCTGAACGGCATTAATTAAAACTAACACTTAAGACCAGAGCCCGTCAACACCGACTTAACGCCTTAATGTCGCAACACCGCACTCCGGAGTCTCATGTATGACATCAGCACGTGGTGGGACTTGTCGTGTATAAAAACCGCTGTATATCCCGCCATTTACTTTTTCCAGTTGTTTCAAATATAAATCCAGTTCAGGTCCGCAGAGAGAAAAAAATAACGGATCCTGCAAGCTCCTAATCACATAAATCTCACCCTTGGTTCCAATCCCACTAAATTTACTTCCCATCATTATTTCTCGAACCAACCCCCCAAACCACTTTCCTATGAAACGTCCTCCCCAATTTCTTGAGATGATTTTTTCATTCAAACGCACAAATATTCCAACCGTTCCGTCATCCGCTTGTGAAATTTGATGAAAGCTATGACCGGTAAACCACTGATCTCGAGTAGTCCAGCTCCCGGAAGGCATCCATTTATCGTATGTTGCATCCACCAATAATGTGGTTTCGGATTTCCCTATTGCAACCTTTCCCCCCATTTTCCAACCCAATTGCATTTTCAACTTCTCCCCGTCCGTCAATACCGCCAAATCTTTTCGTAATATTTCCACCGGTTTCAAATATTCGCCGTCGAGATTAAACCTGTAATTTTTCACCTGCTCCAAACTCATATGGTTAATATCAAATGAAGCCATACCGTTTTCTGAAAGTTGCTGTAGCAGTGAATTATAATAATTTGTGTAAATATTGTTCCAAGCGAATATCTCTGTAAAGAATCCCCTGGCAATTACGCCGGGTTCTGCCTCATTCATTGGAAACTGCCAACCCCGATCCCTGGTCCACTCATTTTCCGTTGCCAGGTAAACGGTGGTTTTATAACCAGATTCCGGATCAATCCACTCGCTGCGGTTCATCCGAAGTACCTCCCCCGTCTCCACCCTCACCCCCATCTGCACTTTATCCGTCTCGTCTTTGTACAATAAATAAGTCTTGTCGGCCAGAGACACTTTTTGTGAATAATTCAACTCTTTATTTTCCAGTCCCCAATAAGCTCCCGGATCAAGTTTGGGAGCTAATTCTCCCGATTTATCCGCATCAGCTTTCTTAATTTCTTCCGCGCTAACCCCGTTTAATACCACCTTATACGGATCCGCCGCATCCACCACAATTCCGGTCTCTGATGTAGGCTGAGGAACCTCAGTAACCACTGGTTTCACAACTCCGACCTTTTCCCATTGGGCAGTTTTCAGATTCAATGTCTCGGCTACATTTCCCGCCTGGTCCAATCTTACCCACGCACCAAGCCTGTATCCCAATACTAACTCCTCGTTGCCCCCGCTAAGTTCCAGAGGACCAAAACCGGTCGGGATATCAAATTCCCCTCCGGATGGATTTGGAGGAGTCTGCATGTATTGACCGTCTTTAATGGGTATTGTGAATGTTCTGCCTGCATAATCTCCACCAGCCTGTAATAACACGCCCGCTCTAGCCCGATTTTTATTGTCAAACACATAAATATAGTGCAAATCCACCGATTCCGGATTAAATGGTCTGTTTTCTGCCAACCCCCAATAATCCTTTACCCAACGGCTTAAAACCTCTTCCTGTCCACGAAACTGTCCGTTCTCGATAAGCTTTATCTGTCCATCCGAATATCTTCCTCCCGCTCCTTGGGAAAGATCCGGTCTTGATGGTGTTGGAACCGCTGTCTCCTCCTCGTCCACGACCGTCACTCCCGGTCTGGGCAAATCCGTCCCCCCGTCCGGCACTTGCGACGGCACACCCATGGCATCAGCAGCATTACATGCCCACAACACTGCCGCGGTAACGGTTATCACCATAGTCCGTCGCAAATTCACCGGCAGCCTGTTCCACGTAGCATCCGCCATTTTTTCTGCTAAATCCACTGCCATACTCATCACCCCGCTCACCTCATACCACACTGGCTCTGCTCCCGCTCTTACTTTTTCCCGTACAGGTTCAACAACTTTCTTCCGAATCGTTTCTTTTGCCTCTGCTATTGCTAATTCCAACCTTGATTCTTGCCGAAATTGTTTCTTTTTAGGCAAAACCGGCAAAACATCCAAAACTTCGGATCCATTTTGGTCCAATATATACTCGATGTTCGCATTTGCATACCACCCCATCGCTCTCGGCCCCAACGGGATCAGATCTAGACTCTCCCTTGACCATACAACCGGCATCCTGGGTTTTATACCCCTGTTTTTGAATTCTTTCATAGTACTAAAAAACCCCGATTAAATCGGGGTATAAACATCAGGCATTCCACCCGAAAATAAGACTAAAGATCAACGCCTCCGTCTTTCTGTCCACTAATCCACCATTATAGCACTCTTTACACTATAGGTCAAACACAGTGCAGACCTATCAGCCGCAGGCGCTTAGGTCAAACAATCAAACACCCAATTTGATAGTTCACTGTTGATGTTGGCTAACTGGTTTTTACCGGAAATCAGGCTTCAAACAAGTCAAAGATCAATCCCTTATGGAATTTATCCCCAAACCCGTCCATCCCTAAGACAAATCCTTCGCTAAAGGTCCAGTTGTTTAGACAAACGTAAGGCTTCTCCCTGCATATACCTTTTTATATCTTTCCACACTACCTTCTTAAACATCCTCGGCATTTCCGTCTCATCCGCCTCCACGAAATACTGCATGCTTTTCACCAGAGTAAATGCATTTTCCTCTAATTTTATGAATTTCCGATCATAATACCCAAACATTTTTTCGAAGCTAAATTTTTCTCTAGAGAGAAAGTATAAATCTATATAATCCTTTTTAGTCCCCCTGCCCGTAATTGCGGCTAATTTCATAGCCGCAATATCTTCCAAACTGGCCAGTTCCACCCCTAAAAATAATTCTCCCTTTTCAATCTTTTGATACGGATAATTAAACAAACTAATTTTTATTCCGTTAAATTGACCTATTATTGAATGTTCAAGTAAAGTCGTGCTTTCATATTTTCCCGCCTTTCCTAATTTTCTAATCACTGAATTAGCATCAAATTCACCCGATATAAAAAAATCAAAATCCACCGATTCCCGATGTCCCAGATACAATGCCAGTGCGGAACCACCGGCCATAAACGCTCGGGAAAATATTCTGCTTTTGGCTAATACGGCCAAACTCTCCTGCGCTGGTTTCGATAGGGTTGATGAAAACATTTTATCTCCCTTGTGGGTACACCATAAACTAATCCCCAAAAAGTAGCATTCCGAAGAGAAATATCCCGGACATGCTTTAGAATCCACCTCACTTTATCGGATGAAATATTCCTTCTTATCCACCGGGCAGCGTCCAATCCCCCGATTTCCATGAGCCTGGACAATATAAACTTCCATCTTTTCACTAAATCTAGCGTCTCAAAATCTACATCCCAAAAATACTTCTTAAACTCCGGTGGCAGCATTCGCATACCTCAATTATATCATCAAATTCAGGCTCATTTCAGGTCAAAGTACCCTGAATTCCAATCCCGCGTCATCGGCGCTATCCCCAAACTCGTCCAGTGTCATCTTCCTATCAAACCAATCGGCCATCCTCTCCCGCTCAAACTTGTTCAGGTGGTCCAGACGGGAAGCAATAAAATAGGTCAGTTTCTCGGGCAAATCCTCCCCTTCCAGATACCCTTTTTCAAACTGCAGGTTAATTCTGGCTTTCTTCTCATTCAACAATTCAAACTGATATCCGAATGACGCCAGTTGAACCTTTTCCTCACCTTCCGTTTTATATACTCCCAGGGTCTGCCGGTCATCGCTTATACGTATCTCCACCAGATTTAAACCTGTAACTTCCAATCCTGTCGAAGAATCTCCTAAAGTATAATTGCCCTTTTCACATGGCAGATATTTTGCCACAAAACGCTCCAGTTTTTTTTGATTTTTAATTTTGACTACCAGCACTTTGGAATCCGACACCAGACTCACCCGACATTTTTTGTTAAAGACAATTTCCCGAGAAAAAAACCCCGCCCCGAATGCTGCTAACAATACCAATATCACTCCGAACCTCACAGCTTACATTTTTGGGCATCCATCGCCACCGTACTGGCCTTGTACTGCGTGCCGTCGTAGTTAGCCAGAACCACTACCGACTCCCCCGCCCCGACTGCCGCATTCAGCTCCCCGGGTGTCACAATCTTCACCTTGGTCACCAGATTAAAATCATATTCTTCTACTCCTGCCAAGTCCTGGGTTGTACACTGGATGGACACTTCATCCGTCAGAGGCATAGCCGTCGTAATTCCTGACTCCCTGAAATATATTTTCCCAGCTTCCGCTTTTTCAAACGTTCCTCCCGATACCGCCTTGCTTCCCACCGCTACTTTAGTCGCAGGCTCTTTGTATCCTGTTTCACCCTTCTTGGGACCTACTGTTTCCAACGGCAGAGGCTCGACAACCCGCTTATTCTTCCTTTCAGTCATCCACCAAATGCCTCCGATCAAAACCAATATGATCAATCCTGCCAAAACTCCTATCGTAATTTTGTCTTTTTCCTGCACTACACTCACCTTAGCAAATCCTGTCAAGTCGTTTCAAGACCCATCTTTGATTCTTCGGATTACATTCGGCCGGAATTTGGCATGTTTACTCTCCCCCATTCTGAATAACAATATTATTCACTATCGGTAATATTTGCGATACATCAGAAACAACCCACTCAGCCCCGGCGTTTTTCAGTATACTTTCCGGAGCATAATCAGAGGTCAATCCTATTACTTTACATCCCGCCTCCGTCGCCGCCCTTACTCCGGCAATTGCATCTTCTATCACCAGGCAGCTCTCCGGTTCTACCCCCAGTTTCTGGGCGGTTAGTAAATATATTTCCGGATCCGGTTTGGACATCATCACTTCTTCACCCGTCGTCGTCACATCAAAAGCCAAATGCATTTCCAGTTCCTCCAGTTCCTTCTCCACCACCACCCAGTTGCTGCCGGTGCATAAAGCTGTCATCCACCCCAGCTCTTTAATTTTCTCCACCAGTTCGACAATCCCCTCTCTGATCTTGAATTGTGGATTCTGGTTTGTAAATCTCTCCTGGAATGCCTTCCATGTTTCCCGTGTCAGGTCATCTATAGAAAGCATTCCGGTATCTGGGCTACCGACAAGAATGTTCCTCCAATTCGAAGCAATCCCCAAACCCGGCTCATGCATCCACTTGTTTGTTTGAAAATTGAAAATTGAAAATTGAAAATTGTGGTTTTCCACCACCTCACGGAAAACCGATTCCCATACTCCCTCGTTATCCAGCACCGTCCCGTCCAAATCAAAAATTACTGCGGAAACCATTTAATTTTCGGAAATAATCTTAAGCCTTCCCGAGTTATAAACCGCGGTATCCGCCGTCAGACTTTTTGCCTGCACCTTGATCAAATTTCTGCCGCTCCAAAAAGACACCCTGCCGGAAACAGATACCGTATTCGTTTGTGAATTGGCCAGTGCCTCACTTCCCTGCACCCCCACCCCGTGAGTCGCGTCGTACAATCTCACAAATGCCATCCCGTTCCCATTAAACAGTTTCATGTTCGCTTCAAAATACACATCAATCAAACCGGGGTAGTCTCCCGGGTCAAAATAAAATTCCGTTCCCGTCAGGCTCTCCCAGTCATTTTTACTGCTGCTGCCGCTCCCGGATATGGTTATATACTGCGTACTTCGGGTTTTCGGCCTGACTGTGGCCTTTGGTGCCGCCGGCACCCGTGTGGGAGGTGCCACTGTCACTCCGGATTGCCCGGCAATCCTCTCTTCCAGTATCGCCAGCTTCCCTTCTATACTGGCAATCCGTTTATCAGCTTCTGTCTTTATACTTTCTTGATTACTGTTTGAATTTTGAATTTGATTTGAGTTTTGAACTTTGAATTTTGAATTTATTAACAAGTAAGCGGTCCCTGAACTTACCCCTATCAAATCAATAATCAACACTCCCCACCCGACTTTCTTCCAGTCCATATTCTAACTATGAACTACAAACCGTGATCAATCAACTTCTTAATTTTAGGTCCCAGTGCCGAATCCTCCACTTTCCACCCCATCTTCTCCATCTCAAACCTTACCTCGTCCGCTTCCACAAACTTGCCTCTCCGCCTCAGTTCGTTTCTTTTGTCCGCCAGCTCTCGCACTTCCGGCGGAACCACCACTTCCCCAGCTTGTCCCAGCTTCAAACCCAGTATCGAGTCCCAATCTTTCAGTGTATCCGCTTTGTCATAGTCCGGGATATTACTTTTCAGCATCTCCCACATTACCCCCAAAGCCTGAGGTGTCTGCAAATCATCATTAACCGCGGACACAAACCTAATCCGGTAACCATCCAGTTTCTTCTCTTTCTCCTTGGACAAAGCTACCCTTTCATTTTTATTCTTCAAAAACTGATCCAGTTTATCCCACGCACTCTGGGCTGCAGCCAGACTCGACCAGGTGAAATTCAAGGGACTCCGGTAATGGGCGGTCAGGTACAAATACCTCAAAGCCATGGGTGAAAATCCCTTTTCCTCCAGATCGGCCAGAACATAATTATTACCCTGGCTTTTACTCATCCTTCCCCCGTCCACCAGCAAAAAGGCGCCGTGCACCCAGTATTTCACAAACTGTTTTCTGGTTGCAGCTTCGCTTTGGGCCACTTCGTTCGGGTGATGCGTAGACCGCAGGTCTTCGGCTCCCGCGTGGATATCAAATGATTCTCCCAGATATTTCATGCTCATTGCTGAACATTCTATATGCCAGCCCGGAAAACCTTTACCCCATGGGCTATCCCATTCCATTTCCCTGGAGACTTCGGTCGGGGAAAATTTCCACAAAGCAAAATCCCTGGCATTTCTCTTTTGAGGATTAATCTCCACTCTCGCTCCCTCCAGAATCTGCTCCAGATTGGACATCTCTCCGTACCTGGGAAATTTAGCCGTGTCAAAATAAACACCGTCGTCAATCTTGTAGGCAAACCCGTTTTTTTCCAGTTTTTGCACCAACTCAACCTGCTCCGCGATATGTTCCGTAGCTTTTGGCATCACTTCCGGCCGCTGGAGATTCAGCTTATCAAAATCTGTCAAAAACTTCTGGGTGTAATACCGGGCAATGTCATAAGCGCTTTTCCGCTCTCTGCGGGCAGCTGCCTCCATCCGGTCCTCCCCGGTATCCGCATCCCCCAGGTTATCTCCCGTCAGATGCCCCACATCCGTAATGTTCATTACATAATTCACCTCGTACCCCCCGGCTCTTAATACTCTCAGCAGTAAATCTCCCAAAGTATATGTCCTGAAATTCCCGATATGCGCCATGCTGTAAACAGTCGGGCCGCATGTGTACATTCCTACCTTCGGCGGTCTTATCGGCACAAACTCTTCCACCTGACGTGATAGTGAATTATATATTCTCACACCCCGATCTTAGCAGAAAAATTAACATTTCGTTTCCTTTTTATCAAGCCGGCAGCCAATTTCCCGACAGCTCTTTTCAGTTCTTGCATTCCCTTACTTTCACCAAGATTGACCACCGGCAGCTCAAACTTTCCGTTTTTATAATCGATTTCCATAAAAATTTCGTTTCCCCTGCCGTCCGACACCCGGTATTTTGCCCGGTCAAAGTAAAAATGCTTTATACAGGTCATGATAATAAAAAATCCCCCTTACTGGGGGATATTGGACCGAAGTCTCCCCGCTAAGCGGGACTACTCCGGCTCTAAACAACAACAATTCATATATTACCTGCTTCCCCTCCGGAAACCGATAAAGCTTCTGCCACTGTTAAACTTTCCCCGGCTTCCCCGGAAAAAGTCTTTCGGCCCCCGGTCCCACCCCGCGGGAGGTTTGGGCTTCTGCTCCCTGGGTGGCTCATTCTTCTTAATTCTTCTCATAACTAAAATTATATCATCCCCCGGTCCTTTGTATGGCTTCCTTTGTTCCCGCCCTGGTTTTCAGAAGCTTCTGCAGGACCGTTTCTTTTTTTTGCCCCTCAAACACTTTTTTCTCCTCTTTTGCCTGACTTGTCTGCGTTACCTGTTTTGCCTGCTCTTGCCTGCGTTTTCTCTCCTCCCTGGCTTTTTTCATCGCCATATTCATTTGTTCCAGATTCTGCCGTGTTGCACTCAATAACTGTTGCTGCTGTGCTTGTTTTGCTTTCTCATCGCTTCCCGCCTCACCTGTCACCGATTGCTTTACATCCGTGATCACCCCCGTCACCACATCCGCTGCCGCTTTTTTCGCCGGCTTTGCTACATGTTTCAATTGTTCAAATCCTGGGCTATCTCCCCAGGGATTCTTTTGCATATTAGTATTCCGTCCTTCCCTCCAATGCTCTGGTCAATGTCACTTCGTCCGCATATTCGATATCCGCGCCCACCGGCAACCCATGCGCCAGCCTGGTTACTTTTAAGCCTAAAAGACCCGGGTGTTGGGATTTGAGATTTGAAATTTGGTTGTTAAGATAAAGGCACGTGGCTTCTCCCTCCATGTTGGGATTCAACGCCAAAATAACTTCCCTCGGCTCGCCGAAGCCTTGGCGAAGGCGGCTCATCAACTCACCGATCTTTATTTCATCCGGTCCGATATTATGCAGGGGATCAATCACCCCATGCAGTACGTGGTACACCCCTTTAAATCTGTTGCCTCTGTCCAAAGCCAGCGCATCCAGCGGTTGTTCCACCACACAGATCACGCTTTTGTCCCTCTCAGGATCGCTGCAAACATCACACGGGTCACTTTCGGCTACATTAAAACACCTCGAACATTCCGTTGTTTCGGTCTTCAGCGCCACCAGGCTTCTGGAAAACCTCTCCAACTCCGTCTGGGGTATATGCAGCAGATAATATGTCAGCCGCGCGGCAGTTTTGGGCCCGATCCCGGGAAGTCTTTCAAACACCTCTATCAGATTGGTCACCGCCCTAGCAACTCTCATCCATTTATTCTACTGCATTCCCCCCGACACATTCATCAATTCTTTGGCTGCCAATTCCTGGCTTTTTCTGATGGCTTTATTGACCGCGTCATTCAATACCTGGTTTGACAACCCCTGAATTTCCAGCTCCAGGATTCTCTGGTCCCCGGACATCACCACTTTTACCCCGTTCTCCTCAACTACCACTGTCTGACCGGCCAGATTTTTTTGCATCTGCATGGCCTGCTGACGCAGCTTATTCAGGTCCCCGAGTTTGCCCAAAGTATCACCGATTCCCATATTCCCAGATTGTATCCGCTTCGCCCCTGCTTGTCAAAGCACAATTTCCCCTAAATCGCTTCCACCTTAAAAATTGCTTCTGCCGCCCGGATAATATCCTCTCCCACATCTTCGCCACTGATTTCTTCCTTCTGGGGTTTGATCTTTTCCCCCAATTGCAGGGCCAACCGCACCGGACCCACTCCGAAAACCTCCCCTACCGCATCCTCCACTATCATCCGGCACTTATCGCTGCCCAATTTATCCAGATGGAACTTATAAAACACTTCCAGCTTCAGAGTGCGTCCGTCAAAACCCATAGGCTTGGTAGACCTCAGCAGAGCTTCTACTGAATGGTTCTTGGGTTTGACTTTCCTCATGATATCCGTCCATTTGGTACGGACATCATCCAGGCTGTATTTTCCTGCTGCTGCCGAAGCTTCATCCCGAACCCGGTTTTTTAACGGTTTTTGTTTAGCCACCTCAGGTTGGATATATTCGTCTTCGGACCCGGAACCATTCTGGATCACGAATATTTCCAAAGGTAATTGCGGTACTGCCGTAGTTTTCAACTGTTCATAAACTCTCTCCAAACCCTCGATCTGCCCCACCAGTGATTTTTTTATGCTGCTATCATTATAGTTATTCAACAATTCTTCTCTCAAAACTTCCACACAACTTTCGGTAAACCGCCGCAGATTTACCCCGTGCGTTGCCAGCTTTTCCACAAATTCCAATCCTTCCCGTGTTTTGCCGGCCCTGATCATTGCAGTGAATTTTTCGGGACCTAATGCTTCGTGCATACCCAATCCCCGCGCGGCTTTTTCCTCCGTCACTTCACCTTCAGACAGCCAAATTTGCTCAAACAGCTTAATTGCGTCGCGGAAACTGCCTCTGGCTGCTTTTGCCACCGCCTCCAGACCCTCCTTATCAAACTTAATTTTTTCTGCTACCGCCACATTTCCTAACTTGTCCGTCATTTCCTTAATTGTCGGTTTCTTAAACTGTATCCGGGTACATCTGGAAACAACCGTCGTGGGCAATTTATCCGGCTCGGTAGTACACAGTAGAAAAAACGTATTTTCAGGTGGTTCTTCAAGTGTTTTCAAAAGGGCATTGGCCGCCTCAGCTGTCAGCATATGTACTTCGTCAACAATAAATACCTTGCATTTGGCCTTCATCGGCGCCAGCCGGATTTTTTCCCTCAAATCCCGGATCTCGTCAATCCCTCTGTTGGAAGCCGCATCAATTTCCATTACATCCACAGCCGTTCCCGCAGTTATCTCCCGGCACATGTCACATTCACCGCATGGTTTGTTTTTGGCCGGTCCGCTCCCGGTGCAATTGACAAACTTGGCCAATATTCTGGCAGTACTGGTTTTGCCGATCCCTCTGGGTCCGGAAAACAACCAGGCATGAGGTAATTTCTCGGAAGCCAGTATGTTCTTAAGCATCTCCCGGACCTCGGTCAAATCCAATTCAGACGTCGTTTGCGGCCGGTATTTCAAATACAAAGTCATACGGATTCAATATAGACACATCCCGCCGTTTTAAGCAACTGTATACCAGCGTTATCCAAATACGTATAATTATTACTCCACACCCCACCCTTCCTATCCTTTACCCCGTTTGTACGATCGTGAATCCCGCGCAACTCACAACCCGAACTTCTCCCTCATTTCAACATCATCCCCTATGGATTCCGCAGTAATCAGTCTCACCCCTCCCGGTACAAACAATACCTGCCTGAGTATCTCTACCTCATTTTCGCATGGATACGGATAGATATAAACACTTTTTTGAATCATAACCATACCCAGTCTCGATAGCCACCTTCTCAAGATATCCCTTTTCCTTCTCTCCATCTCACCTATGTCAAACAAAATCACTCTCCATTTTTTATCCCATTCACTGGGTTTAATAACTTTCAACCCACTCAATTTGTACCTCACCATATCGTCTTTTCCCCGGCCGCTTATCCTCACCTCCTGCCCAGATTCAGCTTCTCTGAATTCCACCTTTCCGCTTCTTTTCAGTCTTTCTACACCTGCTCTAACACTTCCTTCGTTATATATCCTCCAGAATTCATCCTCCAAATTAATGCTTGAGGCCTGATATAACCTTTTCAGGCTCTCTCCCTTGTTCGGTACCAGAAACCAATCCAACTTTTTGTCCAAAACAGACAGTATTGCTTTCACCGTCGCTCTGCTTTTTCTATCCACTCCCACAATACTACACCAAGTGTACGATCGTGAATATGGGGTTGAAATCACTCGTGATGATGGCCTAACAGATGCTTGCAGCCGTGATCGGTCAGAAACGCGATTTCTTCATTTACGCTCCGGTGATTTATGGCAGCCTGTCTCACAGCCACCGGATAGCAAATGACCACATCCCCCAGCCTGATCACCTTGTCCGGAAACGTGGTATCCAGCTCCAATGGAAATGACAAAACATCAGTCGCCACCCAAGTTCGCATATATTTCCGGTGTAATCTTTTCATCTTTGCCTCACTTACCAGGGATACCACCACTTCGGCGATCTCTTCTTCCGGCCGGTGACTGACAGCATCTTTCACCGCCCGCTCAATCACTTCGCTATTATATTTGTACCCGGAATCCGCCAAAATGACAGTATTTACCTTCACAATAATTCTTTAACCACTCCGGCTACCACTGCTCCGTCCGCCTTACCCTTAAATATCGGCGCCACGACCTTCATCATCCGGCCAAAATCTTTAACTCCTTTTATTTCCTCCATTTCTAATATCTTCGAGCGGATTTCCTCTGGTGTCATCTGAGCCGGCATATACTCCTGGAGTATTTCCAGCTCTTTGGTTTCGATATCCGCCTGCTCCTGTCTGTTACCTGCTTTGAAGGATGCTATTGCTTCCCGCCTTTTTTTCACTTCCCTGGCCAAAACTCCGTGTATATCCTCATCCGTCAACTCCCGCTGAACATCAATCTGCCTGTAATTAGCCTCGGACAACACCATCCGCAGCACTAAAACCCGTAAACCTTCCCCGGCTTTCATTGCCGTAGTCAAGTCTGTTTTAATCCGGTCAATGATCATCAGAAAATCCTCCTCCGTCTTGTTTTCCGTCGTTCCTTTATCCGCTCCTGTTTAATCACAGAAGGCTTCCGGTAATACTCCCGTTTTTTCAGCTCAATCAAAACCTCATCGGCCAATATTTTTTTACGAAAATCTGAAATCAGTTTTTCATCGGATTGTCCTGGTTTTTTCCGAACCACAGTCGGCACTTGTTACTCATCCCTCCCCTCTAAATTAACCGCCTCCATCCCCGGAGGGTCACCTTGCCATCCGCCAATAACATGATAATGTAAATGAAATACTGACTGTCCGGCTCTCTTACCTGATGCTGTCAGTACTCTGAAAGCATCAGAGATCCCTTCTGAATGAGCTACTTTCTTGGATACCAATTGCATTTTGCCTAACAACTCTGTGTCCTCTGCCTGGGCAACCGACAAATTAGCTATATGTCTTTTGGGAATTACTACAACGTGCACCGGACTTACCGGATTTATATCTGCAAAAGCCACAATCTCTCCGTCTTCATACTTTTTTTTGGCCGGAACATCTCCGGAAACAATCTTACAAAACACACAGTCAGCCATCACGAGACGTATTATAACCTTGAAAGTCTACCCGACTCAAGTCAAAATTACTCCCGTCTACAGGCCTTCCGCCTCCGTTCTGAGTTGGCCAAAGTCATCCCCGCTGCTTTCCTCGGTCACACTTTCCACTTCCCTCATCAAGTCCCGCGACTCCCCCTTTAACACTCCTCCGGTTTGAGTCTGGACCGCCGGCTGTAACTCCGATGTTACCTTTGGATACATAATAATTACGGCTACCGCCGCAAACAGCACTGCCAGAATTATGTACAGGAACTGGTCATTTTTTCTGTCTTTATTCATATTCCCCCATTACTTTGGCTACTGAAATAATCGCCTGAGTTACAGCCCGCCTGGCTTGCCTGACTTGTTCCTTCACTCCTTTGAGCTGGTTCTCCAGCATCGCCATTGAATTTCTGGTATCTGCCCTCAATACGGCCGACTCGGTCCCGGTCAGTGTGATGTTACACGGCCGGGCAGACTGACTTTCTACTGCAGTCAATGCGTCCTCAATCGCTTTCCTGGCCACCGCCGTCTCTGCCGTTTTGGCTCTGGCTTCAGCTTTATCCAGAATCCGGGCAAACGTTTCCAGTTGCTTCTTCATGGATTCTGTTCTGTTAGTATTAACCGTACACATTCTTTCCCCGATCTTTTCCACCAGCAACTTTATACGGGCATCCCTGATTTGGGCAATTTTTGCCTTCAGCTCCATCCTCTGCTTGTCCCGCAACTCCTGCAACCGCTCCTTCTGGGACCGAATCTCATTCCGGACTTCCTGCCTCCAAGTCTGCGGATTCTGATAATCCACATCTTCCTGTGCTACTACCATCCCGGCTGCCAAAAGCACCATCAGACCGGCCGCCAAACCCGCTTGCTTCATCATCCATTAAGTAGACCATAAATTTATCAGCGGTGTCAAGATATAATCTGTTCATGTTCGAATTTACAATTACCGGTAACCTCCCATCCTACGGCCGTACCGGAATTTTAACCACACCGCACGGCACAATCAAAACACCTGTTTTTATGCCCGTAGGTACTGTCGCAACCGTAAAGTCTCTCACCCCGTCCGACCTGGAATGTATCGGAGCTCAAATCATCCTGGCCAACAATTATCACCTGTTTCTCCGACCGGGCCCCTCGGCCGTCAAAAAAATGGGGGGGATCCACCGATTTATGAATTGGTCCCATCCTGTCCTTACCGATTCCGGCGGCTTCCAGCTCCAATCGCTTAGCCGGGAAAAAGTAAATTTATGTAAAATTTCTGAGACCGGTGCCGAATTCCGCTCGCATATAGATGGTTCAACACACTTTCTCACCCCGGAATCCGCCACCCGGTCCCAGATGAATATCGGTGCGGATATCATTATGGCTTTTGACCATTCTGTCCCCGCCGGCGCCGATTACCGTCACGCAATAGATGCAACCGACCGCACCCACCGCTGGCTCATCAGGTCTGTCAGAGAGTGGCAAAATAAAAAGCCCGGTGGCACCCCACAGCAGGCACTTTTTGGCATCATCCAAGGCGGCGATTTCGCCGATTTGCGAAGGTATGCAGCTGAATTTGTCATTTCCCAAAACCTCCCGGGTATCGCCATCGGCGGCGCCTCTGTAGGTGCTGACACCTCTCAAACGACTGAAAATATCCACTTCATCCGTGATTTACTACCCAAAAATACCCCTCTTTATGCCATGGGAGTCGGTATCAAACCCTCGGACGCTGTTGCCGTCATCAAAGCCGGTGCGGATATGTTCGACTGTGTTGCCCCTACCCGGCTCGCCCGCTGTGGTCAGCTCTACAATCTGTCCGAAAAAAAAGAGTATATCGACATCAACCAGGCTAAATTCCGCCTGGACAAGAAACCCGTGGACTCTGCATGTGATTGCTATACATGTACCGGCTTCACCCGCGCTTACCTCCACCATCTGTTCAAATCCCGGGAACTTCTATATTACCGTCTGGCCTCCCTCCATAATCTCCGAATTATGATAAAAACAGTTACCGACTTCGCCTTTCCCACCGCTTAAAACTTATCCTGCCTGTAAATTTACCAGAAATTTCAATCCTCCAATCAAGGTTAATCCGATTGCCGTATCCAGTGGCCAGATCAAAGTGAATCGTTCATTATTTGGTCGGCTTTTATTGTAAACTTTAGTCTCTGTGATCGTATCCATAGCTACAAATCCAGCATTTACCCACATTCCGAGGGTCAATATATTATCGATATTTGAAGCTAATTCTTCATTGCCTCCCATCGCCAAAACCACCCGGGAAACGAACAATAGTGTGTTCAACGCCAATAAATAATGGGCAGATTTGTCCCACTTGTTGGATGGCTTACTCTCAAAGTCAAAATTCATGTTTGTGGCATTGTATCACCCCGATATCCGTTTTTCTAATAGAAAGTAAAATGCGCAGATGGACAAGTACTCGTTTCATCTTCCTCCCGAGCAGATTGCCCAAACCCCCGCCAGGCCCCGTGACCACAGCCGGCTGTTGGCAGTAAATAAAATCTCCGGCCGGTTATCTCATCACCGGTTTTATGAACTCCCCCGGCTGCTCCTACCGGGAGATGTCCTGGTTTTCAACAACTCTGCAGTTTTTCCCGCCCGCTTATATGGCCGAAAAAACTCCGGAGGTAAAGTTGAAATCTTACTGCTTCGCAAAATCAATGCTTCGAATTGGGAATTTATCTCCCACCCCGGCCTTAAACCTGGTCAAAAAATTACCTTCAGCCACAACTTTTCCGCCGAGGTCGACGGCTTTAACAACCTCAAACTGTCAATAAAAAACGATAAATTATTGACCCATTTTGGTCACACACCCCTTCCCCCTTATATTCATTCTGAAGTGACTGAAAAAGTATTGAGAAAGCAATACCAGACTGTTTACGCCGGAAAACCCGGTTCTGCAGCCGCTCCCACTGCCGGTCTGCATTTCACTCATCGTCTTCTCAATCAACTGTCAACGATGAACTATCAACAGGAATTCGTTACTCTCCACGTCGGCTTGGGCACCTTCAAACCCCCGGGTCCGGATCAGTTACAATCCGGTACTCTCCATTACGAATGGTTTACCCTCCCTTCTGCTGTCACCCGGAGGCTAAATGCCGCCAAATCAGCAGGGCACCGCATCATTGCAGTCGGAACCACCTCTGTTCGCGTTCTAGAAACATGTTCAGACAAATCTGGTAGGCTCCACCCCCGCACCGGTTACACGAACATCTTTATCCGCCCGCCGTACCGTTTCAAGTTTGTCGACGGCATGATCACCAACTTCCACCTGCCCGGTACCAGTCTGATCATGCTTGTTTCCGCCATGGCTTCCTGGCCGGTTATCCGTAGAGCATACCAAGCAGCCATTACTGAAAAATACCGCTTCTTCTCCTTCGGTGACGCCTGTCTTATCGCCTGATTTCTTGCAAAACCCGATACTTCCCGTCACCTCCCCTTAGCCACCTTTCTTTTCTTCGTTTTGCAACTTTTTTGACCAACATCAATCCAGCTTCTTCCCCGCCATCTGGCCAGACCCTCTTTAGTTGAACCACTGCCTGGTCGTTAGATGCATCTGGTCCGTACCGCTCATCCACCCCCCAAACCGGTTTCCTCTCTCCCATGCCTCACAATAATACTGCCGGTTTATGCTAAAATCCACTAATGAATATTGTCGAAAGAATTAGGGGTAAGCGATCTCCAAAGATCCTTAATTCATATCAGATTGACCAAACCCTGGTTCAAATTAGAGATGGGAGTGAGCTGTATTTTCTCCTCCTGAAATTGCTCAAAAGTTCTTGAAATATAAAAAAACCTTTCCGCCACAAAAAATCACTCCCCCAAAAGCCTCTGAATAACCCCCAAGCGGATTACATCCTGAAAAGAAATCAGCACCATTACACCCAGGAGAAACGCGATCCCCCAGGAATTAATTCTTTGTTCAATTTCCGGTTTTATTCTCCTTTTAGTCGCCCATTCCAACCAGATAAACAGCATTCTTCCTCCATCCAGAGCAGGAACAGGCAAGACATTAAACACCCCCAGGTTAACCGACAGTATAGCCACCAGTTCAAGAAGCGGCAGCCATCCTTGTTTGGCCACCTCACCGGTCAGCTGATAAATCCCCACCGGACCGGATACTCCCTCCGGGGCTTTACCCGCAAACAAGCTCCTGCCGATCTGCCGCAACCCTTCCCCCACTCTTCCCACCCACGCTCTGGTACTTTTGGTTCCCTGTGTTACCGCACCCACCGCACAACGGATGGAGAGCATCGAACATTTATCCGTACGCACATACGGATATGTGGTAATCACCACCCCGACCGCCCCCTGTCCTGCGGGAGGTTCGGTACGAGGAATTACATTTACCACCGAATTTTCCGATTCCCCCTCAACAATTCCCTCAAACAGTATCGTCCCAGATCCTCTTTCCACCATCAGGTTTACTCCCAAGCCCGCCCAAGCCTTTACCGCTAAGGAAAACTCCTCGGTGGTATTGATATTCCTGCCTTCTACCTGTGTGATTCTGTCTTCCACCCGGATCCCCGCAATTTCCGCCGGCGACCCCGGTTCTACTCCCACTACCGTAACTTTATTTTCCGTGCTTACCGGGACTCCGGCAACGGCATACACCAGCACAAACAACCCCAACGCCAGCACCATATTCATCACCACCCCGGCTGCGATTACCGCCAACCGTTGCTTTTTTCCCCGACTCCAGAAATCTTTACCCACATCTTTATTCTTTGTAACTTTGTCGCTTTGTATCTTTGTATCTTCTCCGTAGAGCCTCACAAATCCGCCAAACAGTATCGGATACACTGCATACCGGGTGTCTCCTCTTTTTATCTTAAAAACCGGCGGGGTCAGGGGTAACCCCAGGGCAAATTCTTCCACTTTTATTTTCAGTATCCTGGCAGCCAGAAAATGACCCAGCTCGTGCACCAGCACCAACACGGATAATACCACCAGAAAAATCACTCCCGTCGGCATCGGATCAGTTTATCGTTCCCGCCCTGGCTTGGCAACTCTCAATTAACAAACAGGCTGTACTGATCATTAAATTGCACTATATTTCCTTTGGGATCGGCCGCTTTAAATTGCTGGGCATAATCCCGGGGCAAGGTCAGAATGTATACATATTTCTCATCCGGATTCATGTGATTCTGCAAGTTCCAATGATAGGCCGCACTGACAGTTCTTTTCTGAAATTCCGGCGCCATAAAGTACCACACCTTCTCCAAATGGAAACCGGGAAATGCCGCAATATAGGTATCTCGACCCGGATACAAGTTCAGAGTTTCCTGCACCACTTCAATATCCCGGTTATTCCCCTCACCGGCCAAAACCGGTCCGATTTTCTGCAGGTTGTCGCCCGCAAACAAGGCCACAGTCACCGCCATAATTATCCACCCTTGGCCTGCCTTTCCCCGTTCCAAATACCGGAAAGTACTGGCGGCAATCAGGATCAGCAGCGGAAATGCCAGGCTGAACCGGTGGAAAGCCGGTGGCGGTATGGATAGTACCATTGCCAGATACGACATCACCACGGCCAGAAGTACCCATCCCCACCTGCTATCCCGCCTGAAAATAACCCCTGTCGTCACCAGACCCACGGCCAACAGCCCCAGATTAAATCCGGACAACAGTCCCAACCGCCCGAAGTTGTATCCCCCGTGACCCCCGATACCATCTATATACATCGCCCGCCAAACGCGCCGGTAGTTTTCCGTCAATTCCGATAATTTTTTTACCTTTCCATCATCTCTAATCTTGGACCATGTGCCGTTCAAGTAATCTACTTGTTTGGCCCGGGAAACAAAATAATTATCCCACCGCACTGCATAAGTCAGAAACGGCCCGGCCACCAGCCATCCCCCGATCACTGCCGCCACCGCCAGTTTCAGGTTATGCTTTTTCAATAACATCAATCCCGCCATTGGCACGGCTATATAGGAGCTGATATAAAAAAGCAGTCCTGCCCCGGTCAGCATTCCCATCGCCGCAGCATTTCGGTTCGTCTGCCGCCTCGAAAACAACAGCAACCGGTGCAGAAACAATAAAAACACCGCTGTGCTGGACACAAAATGCAGTCCCAATGTCTCCAGATATATTGCCGGCCAGAAAAACGCGTACAGCACAACTGTTGCAATCCCCACGCTTTTCCCACCCAATAACTTCCCGTTAAGATACAATCCGACTCCGACCAGCCATACGTATGGCTGTACCGACCATTTTATCGCCGCCATATTTCTACCCAATACTTCCACAATCCCCCTCTGAATCACGAAATATACGGCCGGGAACTGACCCATCCAGTCAACTTTACTAAGTGGAAAACCACCAAAAAAATTGGCAGTGGAAAAGTCTGTGGTGGCTGAAATCCAGGCTGAAATAACATCGTCACCGTGTATCCGTGACATATCAAACAGGCTTACCCTGACTATCACCGGCAGCAGCGCCAAAAGTCCAATCCCCAGCCAAATTCTTATCTTTCCCCGGTCCAGTATGATCAACCGTCCATCAAACCATGCCCCGCAAAAAACTAATATCGAAGTCAGCCACAACCCCACCAGTGCGATATCGTACCCCCCTGCCGCCACCCTGGCACTTACATAAGCACCCAAAGAAACCGCCAAAACCACCGCCGCTTTTTTAAACTCCACCTATCCAGAATACACTAATGTATTCCCAACCTGCCATCCGGCACAAAGATCTTACTTACAGCTCCCCAGAACGTCGGATTAGTTATCAAATAAGTTAATACCGCAATAGCTATTAAACCAATCCCGAATAACTTTATTCGCTCCTCACCATCTGCCTTCTGCCTTTTTTCCATCTCATACTGAGTTGTCATAATAAAATGATATCACCGATTATTCTTAAGTCAAGGACTATAGGCTCAAGAGCCCGTCAATTCGGCCTCTTTTGCTTGTCCAATCTCCTCAATTTTATCCATCATTTCATCCGTCACTTTTTGCAGTTCTTCCTCCACGGTAAACTTGTCATCCTCCGGCAGATCCCCCGCTTCATGTGCCCGCTTTAGCTCCGCCATTTTATCGTGCCTGATTTGGCGAACCTTTACCCGACCTTCTTCCAGCTTGCGATGCAGCATCTTCACATACTCCAACCGCCGCTCACTGGTCAGAGGCGGAATGGCTATCCGGATAACATTGTTGTCAATTATCGGCGTCAATCCCAAATTAGCCGCCTCGATATCCCGTCTTATATCCCCGATAATTGAATTGTCATACGGGGTTATCACCAATGATTGGGCATCCGGCACATTAACCGTTCCCAGTTCCACTACCTTCAGCCGGGTACTGCCGCCGTAAGCTTTGATGATCACATTCTCCACCAACGCCGGTGCTGCTCTGCCTGTCCGGATTGTAGCCACATCCTGCTTCACAAATTCCAATACCTTTGCCATTTTGTCCCTCGGACCATCAACATCCATGTCCCAAATATACCACACCCCGCCAACCATCAGGTTGTTCTTCAGTTTCTGACTACTTTTGAATCAGATTAATGTATCCCAAATATTCTGCCGCAACAGCTGCAGTAGCACATGTAATTAACCCAATCGCCAGATAAATCAACACATAACCTATCCACGGTTTTGGTTCATTAGAATTTGGAATACTTTCTTTCGACAGACCGGTTTCTGTATTAGTCGGTCCGACACCACCCGATTTTCTGCCATTTTCAGGTAATCCTGATTTCATAGAACCCATAGTATACCACACCTCCTCCCGTTAGACTTCCACCACCCTAAAATCCGTCACCCTAATATTCTCCCCCAGTTTCCCAATGGTCTCCTTTATTAAATCCGCCACTTTCACTCCCGGATCGCGGATATACTCCTGTTCCAACAATTCTTCTACATTGGCGGGTTTGGTTGCCGCTGCCTGCATCGCCAGCTCCCGTCCCAGTTTCTGAAAATCATCGGTTTTAGCTACAAAATCGGTCTCGCAGGCAACCGCCGCCAACGCCCCCAACCGACCCGTATGGTGCACATAAGCAAATACTATCCCGGCTTTGACCTCCCTTTCCGATTTTCTATCAGCCTTTTCCAGACCTTTCTGCCGCAGCAGCTTGACTGCCTCTTTGAAATCTCCTCCGGATTCCTCCAGCGCCATCCGGCAGTCAGATACCCCCGCGGAAGTCATCTCCCGTAACTTCTTTATATCCTCAATCTTAATTTTCATACTTTTCCTTTTAACTTAGACTTAGACTTGGACTCCTCAATAGCTTCCCCTACCGACCTGACAATCAGATCTATCGCTCCAACCGCATCGTCGTTGGTAGGTATGACAAAATCCACCTGGGTCGGGTCGCCGTTCGTATCCACCATCCCTACCACCGGTATCCCCATTCGCACAGCTTCTTTCACTGCTACTTCCTCCCGTTTGGTATCTACCACGAACAGCGCATCCGGCTTTTTCTCAACTGCAACCAAACCTCCCAGGAATTTCTCCAGTCTGTAAATGTCCCTGTCAATCAGCAGCTGTTCTCTCTTGGTGTATTTTTTCAATTCTCCTTTTTCCCTCTGTTCCTTCAGGTCTTTTAGTTTCCTCAGACTTTTATTCAACTGGTCAAAATTGGTCAGAAATCCGGCCGGCCATCTCTCCACTGCATATGGCATCCCCACCTTGATGGCCGTTTCCTTTACAGTATCCTTAGCCTGTCTTTTTGTTCCTACAAAAATAATCACTCCTCCGTCACCGGCCGTTTTTTTCAAAAACCGGCAGGCATCATCCAATCCTTTCTTTGTCAGCACCAGATCAAAAATATGCACCCCGTCCCTCACTCCGTATACGAAAGGTTTCATGGCCGGATTCCATCTCCGTACCTGGTGCCCGAAGTGGGCTCCCGCTTCTAACAACTGTTTTAACGTTACGTCTTTCATTTTCTCCTTTTTTCCCGCCTGCCGGCAGGCTGGCCTCCCCCACCATTATTTATCAAGGAGAAACCGGTGGGGTGTGTAATAACTGCCCAATTTTAATCCTCCGGGAACCGGCCTGCAATACCCACTTCAGAATGCATACCAGGTCTCCGAACTCACCCTGAATTTTATCACTCCAATCCATTATTCCTGATCAATCGCCGCTTCCATTCCTCGTCTTTAATACTTTTCAGATTTATCTCCACATTTTCTCTGGCTGCCTTCTGGCCTGCCTGGGCCAGAAACACCGCGCTCCTGGCATCGGACACGGCATTCTTATTACCTTTCTCCACCAGCTGCTTGGCCAATTCTTCCACTTCTAAAGCAACTTTCATCGTCTCCAAAGGTACCTCCGTCGCCCTTTTCAGTGCCTCCTGTATTCCCAACTTTCTCTTATAAGCGGCCATTACTTCCTCATAAGCCCTGCAGTCTTCGTCCGCCAGCTCCAAAAGCCTCATCCGCAGTTCCATGCTTTTAGAACCGATAGCCGGGTGCTTCGGTTCCAGGCCGCAAACCATTTCCACCAGAGCCGCCCCCAGCGCAGCGGCCACGGCTGCCGCTGCCCCTCCTCCCGGCACCGGCTTGCTGCTCGCCAAATCCTCAATGAACCTACTCAAATCCATAGATCCTATTCTCCAATACTTGTTCGGCTTTAAAATCCGGTGCCTGTAAACTGTCTCTGGCCATTTTAACCAGAGCTTCTAGCGGAATCATCCCGTAAATCTCGGATTCGGCAATCTTCACCCCTAGTTTGTGCGCTTGCTCCTTTATCGCCGCATACACCCCATCCATATTCGTCTTCTCAAAATCCACCAGATTCATTGAAATTTGAGCCTTACCGTCCACCAGGAAGCCCAATGCTTTGATACCCGGTAGACCGCCGTTTCTCTCCCGGATAACATTGGCAATGTCTTTAGCCACCCTCACATCCGCCGTATCCAAATTTACGTTATAAGCGATCAGATATTTTCTGGCCCCCACCACCATCGCCCCGGCCGTGGGATGCATTTCGGTTGGTCCGTAATCAGGCTTTCTCTCTTTTTTCGTCTGTATCTCAACTCCCAATCCCTCGTACTCTCCCTTCCTTACGTCAGCTAAATTTACCCGTTCCGGCCGGGTGGCCGCATCCTCATATAAATAAACCGGAATCTTCAGCTCCCGGGCTACCTGCTGACCCAATTTCTTCGCTAGCTTTACGCACTCCCCGATGCTCATCCGGGATACCGGCACAAACGGTACCACATCTGTCGCTCCTATCCTCGGATGTTCTCCTTTGTGCTTTCGCATGTCAATCAATTTCGTCGCCGTTTTGATTGCTTCCCAAACCGCCTGATACACCGCCTCTGGTTCTCCCACGATTGTCATCAGGCTCCGGTTGTGCGACGCATTCCATTCCACATCCAGCACCCGCGCTCCCTGAACTTTCCCGGCCGCCGCGGCAATTCCCTTAATTACGTCCTTATTCTTTCCCTCCGAAAAATTCGGCACACACTCAATTATCCTGGCTTTTTTCATATCGCTGCCTACCTTGCTAATGTAATCACCGGTTTAACTACCGCAAAAATCCGTCCGGCAACCGTCAGAATCGGTGCGTCTGCCCCCACTCTGATCCAGCCGTACCTGTCCGCCAGCTGCAAATACATCTTCCGCATCCGGTACCACTCATCCTCATCCTCGTACGGATGTCCCGCCTGCAATCGTTCCATTCTTTTGGGTCCGTCCATCAAAACCGCCAGGTCCGGATCAATCTGGTCCGAATTCAATTCCTCCATTCTGTCCAAACTAATTCCCCGCACTATCCCCCAAGCAACTCCTGTACCTTTGTAATCCTCGGCCAGGACACTCACTCCGGCATCCAGCCAGCTTTTCAGGGTCGGCTCAAATTCCCGCCGGTTTGCAGCAAACAGTTCCTGCATTTTCTGCTCCGTCAGTGCATTTCCGTTGCGGTGCAGAACTTTATCCAGCACCGGACCGCTCGGTTCCTGCTCATACACCGGATACTTTACCCTCCGGCAGGAATAACCCATCCGCCGCATGGTATCGTCCAATATTTCCAGTTGTTTCGATTTCCCCACACCCGCCGGGCCGTATATGACGACAAACAATCCCCTTCTCATCAATTTCCTATTCTACCACTAATCCGCCGGAGCCAAACCGACTACCGCCGAGGCCATCTCTTCCATACTGGATTGACGTCTCGGTTCCGTTCGTGCGTGTCGCCTGATCAAACCTCTTAATCTGGAACGGTCATTTATTTTCACCAGACCATAAATCGTCGCCGAGGCCAACACCCCCATCACTACCCATCCCCAACCGGCTCCCTTTTCGTAATGCATTCCCATAGCCACCCCAAAAGGTAGTACCGTCAGCAGGGTATCTCTGCCGACTTCCAGCAATGTTTTTGGTTTTTCAAAATTTACATCTTCCATACCCTACACAGTTTCAGGCTTGACTTCGCCCTCCGGAGCCTTATACGAAGGACGGGTCCAGCTGGCAAAATCGCAGTTCGGGTAATTGCTGCATCCGAAAAAACTTTTGCGGCTGCGAGTTCGTTTCAACACCACGTCTCCGCCGCATTTCGGGCATATTTGGCCGGTTTTATTCACAAAGTTGGCTTTCCAGTCACAACCAGGATACAAGCTGCAAGCCAAAAACTTACCGAATCGGCCTATCCTTATTACCTGCCTGCCTTCACTGCACTTGGGACAGGCTTCACCTGTTTCTTCAGCCTGCACCTGGACTCTGACTGCTGTTTCCCCAACCTCATCCAATTTTTTCTCAAACGGACCATAAAAATCAGAAACTACCGGTTGCCAATGTTTGTTTCCCTCAGCTATCCCGTCCAAATCATCTTCAATTTTCGCTGTAAATTCGTAATCCACAATATCCGGAAAGTTGGTCACCAAAAAATCATTCACAGCTATTCCCAAAGCCGTAGGTTGGAATTTCTTATCCGATTTATCCACATACTGACGGTCCTGGATAGTAGTTAAGGTGGGGGCATAAGTACTGGGCCGGCCTATACCTTCCTCTTCCAAGGCTTTAATTAGGGAAGCGTCCGTATACCGGGGAGGGGGCAGGGTAAATTTCTGTTCTGACTTCAGGTCCAGAAAATCCAGTCTTTCCCCTTCAGCCAGTTCCGGTACTTTTTCTTCCCCCAATGCGTCAACTTCTCCATTCTGCTCTTTTGTGTTCGTGGATTGGTATAGTCGCAGCCAGCCGTCAAAAGTAATAGTTTCCCCCTTTGCTTCCAACCCGTACTCTCCGGCTATTACTCCCACTTTCATACTCACTCCGCTGACCTCTGCCATCTGACACGCTACAAACCGTTTCCAGATCAATTCATACAACCTCAGTTCGTCCCTGGAAAGTCCAAAGTCTTGTATTATAAATCTCGAATCCCCGTTCACCTTGGTTGGGCGGATTGCTTCATGTGCTTCCTGTGACAATTTACTTTTAGTTTTATACATCCGGGGAATTTTCAAAGCGTATTCCGGTCCGAATTCCTTGGTTAAAAAGTTCGCCACCGATCTCAGAGCTTCCATGGCCAGATTGGTCGAATCCGTCCGGTGATAAGTGATATGCCCTTGTTCATACAAGGCCTGTGCGATTTGCATGGTCCGCTTGGCACTCCATCCCAAACGGTTGGCTGCTGTCTGTTGTAATGTTGATGTCGTGAAAGGTGCTGGTGGTGTTCGCTTAAACTCTTTTTCCTCCACACTGCCAACTGTATATTTGGCTGTCCGCAAGTAGTTAGTCGCCTCTTCCGCCTCCTGGCTGATTGCCGCTTTATACTTTTCCCCACCCTTCTCTGTCAATGTGACCCAAAAACTTTGTTTATTCGTCTCCTGCTCACTCTGCAACTCCACCCGGATCACCCAATACTCTTCGGGCTTGAATGCTTCAATTTCCCTCTCCCTCTCCACCACCAGTCTCACTGCCACACTCTGTACCCTGCCTGCAGACAAACCCCGGCGGACCTTGCGCCACAGCAGCGGTGATAATTTATAACCCACCAGTCTGTCCACTATTCTTCTGGCCTGTTGGGCTTCCACCAACCGCATGTTCACAACCCCCGGGTTACCCATTGCTTCCCTGATCGCATTTTCCGTAATTTCGTGAAACACGACTCTCTCAAATTTATGCTTGCCCAGCATCTGTGACACATGAAAAGCTATCGCTTCCCCCTCCCGGTCCGGATCAGTCGCCAGGTAGATCTTTTCCGCCTTGTTCCCCATTTTCTTTATTTCTTCCATTCGTTCGGTTTGTTTCTTGGTACTCGTAAACTCCGGCTCAAACTTATACTCTCCTGCTCTTCCACTCTCCCGCTCTATCTTTATCCCCATTTTGCGTTCCGGTAAATCCCGCACATGTCCATAACTGGCTTCTACTTCGTAACCGGAGCCCAAAAACCTGGCCAGAGTCCTGGCTTTGGTGGGAGACTCAACAATCACTAAATCCATAACGCTTCGGGATTTTACCATTTAACCATATCACAATTGACTTCGGCAGAATTAGTTAATACTATAAATGCAGCACATGTTGATCCGGCTAATTTCCATCGTTACTTTCATACTGCTATCGGTCGCTTCTGTCTATGCCTCCGCCTACCAGCTGACCACCGTCGGCAGCCTCAATACCACGGGTGCAGTCATCAGTCACCTGTGGTACACCAATGGAAATCTGACATTTACCGGCGTGGCACCGGCTGGCGAGGTCGTGACTGCCACCATAGATGGTGCCTCTGCTTCCGTTACCGCTGACTCGTCCGGCAATTGGAATCATCCGGTTTCCCTGGCTGCAGGTGATCACAGTGTGGCATTTGCGGCAGCCGGAACCAGCTTTATCAGTTTCACTCTCACCATCGGCGAAGCCCCCGAAGGTATCGGTGAACTAAAAGTCTCGGATACTCCCACCGCCGGAAATATTACCCCCACATTGGCTATCCTTTCATCCGGCCTGATTCTTTCGGCTTCCGGTTTTCTTCTTCGCTCCCGCCGCAACCTTACCTAATTTCCTACTTCGCGCGGCCGCGTCAATCGGAAAATTCTCACTCTCCCATCACCTGGGGTATAGCCGAATAAGGATATGTATCTTCTACTGAAAAGTACTTTGCCAGAATCTTTCGTACTATCGGCGCCGCCACATTTGATCCCTCCCCTCCCCCTTCCACCACTACCGTTACACTGATTTTCGGATCCTTGGCAGGTGCGTAAGCTGTCAACCAGCCGTGTTCCCTGACCTTGCCGTTTTCCCCTACATACTCCGCCGTCCCCGTCTTGCAAGCAATCACCGGCAGTGATTGGCCTTCCATAGCCTTGGCGAAGGAGGCCGACCCACTCTGACGAAGGGCACCGTCATTCCAGTCAAATAAGGGAAACGCCGTTCCTCCCGGACTGCATGCCCCTATCATCCCCTGCCTGATAATTTCCAGTGTCTCTTCTGAAATCGGCACTTTTTGACATTGTTCACCGAAATTTTCGCCCTGTATCAAATGGAGTTTACATTTTTTTCCGCCGCTGGCCAGAATATTGGTCATTAAATTAATTTGTATCGGAGTCACCAGAATATCCCCCTGGCCGATAGCCATATGGTAAGTATTGCCCAGAAACCACCTTTCCCCCTTTACTTTCTCTTTCCATTCCGGGTCGCCTATTAAGCCTGACACCTCACCGGGTAAATCAATCCCGGTCTTTTCCCCCAATCCCATCCTGTGCGCCCACGCGGATATTTCGTCAGGGCCGGTTATCTCCCCCACCCTATAAAAGAAGGTATCCGTAGACCTGGTAATCGCCCTGGTAAATCCCACCACTCCCTCGACCCCTCCGCCCTTGTTATATAGCCAGTTAGTATATCTGAAATCTCCCACACTAATCACCCCCCGGTCTTCAAATACAAAATCGGGGTCCACTCTGCCTGATTCCAAAGCAGATGTGCTGGTTATCATTTTGAAAGTTGAACCGGGGGGGTATACCCCGCCCACCGCCCGGTCAAAAAGGGGTAAATCCTTATTCGTACTTAAATCATCATAATTTTCGCTTAAGTTGTTGGGGTCAAAACCCGGACTGCTCATCAACACCACAATCTCCCCGGTTTGCGGATCACTTACCACAGCTGCCCCTTTTTTACCCGCAAATGCTTCATATGCCTTTCGCTGCAGATCCGCATCAATATTCAATACAGTCGCCCTGCCTTCTTTCGGTTCTCTTTTTCCCATCTCCCGGGCAACTTTACCCGTACTGTCAACCTCCACCAATCTGCCGCCGTCTATTCCCCGTAATTCTTCTTCCAGTTGTACTTCAATTCCCTGTCGACCGATGCGTCCGCCGGATACGTATTTTTTGCCCGCCTCTTTCAGTAAACCCACCTCCTCCTCTCCCACTTCCCCCGTATACCCGACCACCGTCCCCAGCGCTTCCCCGTATGGATAATATCTATCCCAAACTTCAACCTCCAGCTTGGTACTCTCATCGGTCTCCGTCACCCGTCTGTTTTCAGCCAAAATCCTCCCCACCCGGTCGGTTATTACCCCCCGCGGCGCGGGCATACGAAGCTGTCTGATACGGTTCTCATCCGCCAAAATCCTGTACCGGTTCCCGTAAATCAATTGCAATTGCACCAATCTCACTCCGATCATTCCGAAGGCCACGACCACTACCAGCCACAACAACCAGCCTTTCCGGTAATCGGGTTCCCGCTCTTCCTGTACCCGGCTTTTTCTAACAGACATCTCATGCACCACAAAATCCCCGAATGATATTCCCGGTCTGAATTTTTTCATCCCCCTATTCTATCAAGCTAAACTCTCAATCCAAACCTATTAGAACCGCCTCCAAACCTTTGATAGTTCTCTGACATGCCTCCGGATATAACACATCCCTGACCAAAAACCCACCGGACGGAAAATTTGCAGTATCCGCTCTTATTTCCCCATCCTGACAATCTGGTTGATACATGATCTCCACCCAAATGCTTTGCCCCTCAATATAAGTTAGATATTGTCTATACCAACCAGGTCCGTATTTAGCATTATCATCGATAATAAAATACTTATGCCCTCCCAGCTTTTTCACCACAGCCAATTTCTCTCTCATGTCCCCATAAACATCACCAATCACCACTATTTGCCTGCCATAATTCGAACTTTTCCATGCTTTTACCTCTTTATCCAAATCCACCAACCACGTCCTGGTTTCATAACCACCGCTATATTTTGCTCCCGGAAAATATTTATAGGTAACCAGCGTTAAATCCTTCGATCTGCCAGCAGAATAATATGACACGCCATTATCTTTCCGGTCAAATGTTACCGTGCCTCTGACTATCCTATTCAATTCTGTTCTGAGTCCTGGCCACCTTGATTCTGTCACCTCCCCGGGTAAACGGCTGAATTCATCTAAATCATCCCCGGACATATTTGGTGTTTTGGTATTCTCCCAAGGCCCCGAAATATTCTCCTCCGGTCCCAGTACTGCTTCAATTAACTCGAAAGCATACTGATAGACATCCGGGAAAATCCTCTCCGACGCCACAACCTTACCCGACGGAGCAAAAGAGAAATGCTCATCAATCTCATAGAACTTTTCGGAAGGTACTTCAAAGTTGAAAATGAACTCAATCCACAGTTTCCTCCCCGCATCAAAAGTCAGGTATTCCCTTTTCCAGGCACCTTCCGACTCAGCTTTACTGATCCTGACTATGAATTTTCTACCACCAAAATTCCTGACTGCAACATATGTATCTTTGGTGAAACCCTCGAGAAACTGGTCTCCGTAATCGGCCTGCTTCCATAGATTTATCTCTGCGTCCTCGGGATAATTCTGATATACATCCAAATATATTTCACCGGGCGTAGCATCATTTTTATTATTAAGAGACAAAGAAACTTGTGCCGGAATATATTCCCGGTACCGGTTAACTCCCTCGTCGTCCACAAAAATCAACTCATCACCGGAAAATATCTTTTCCACCTCATTTTTAAGCCGCATCAGCGTCAACGTACTCAGTGAGTACTCACATTCAATACAAATCCCAGACAGGTAATCCGACTTCTCCACCAAAGAAGCACTCTTCCCGGAACATGCCTGATACTTTCCCAACCCCCAAACCAGTAGTACCAATAACAGAAACCCGGCCACCCACAATCCGAGAAACTTCATAAAGACTCTCATAACACTCACTATACAACTATATTCTCAAAAAAAAAGACTATCGCAGTCCTCCCACTACCCTTACCCTGTTTAACAGCTCGACATCTTCCAATACTTTGGCGCACCCTCTGACCACCGCAGTCATCGGATCATCCGCCACATATACCGGCATCCGGGTCTCTTCGCTCATAAATTTATCCATCCCGGCAATCAGACTGCCGCCTCCGGCCATCACAATTCCCCGCTCCAGTATGTCCGAAACCAGTTCCGGTGGTGTTTCCTCAATCAGATCCGCCGCCGCCGCTGAAATTTCCTTTAGCACCGGCATCAGCGCTTCCCGCACTTCCTCCGACGAAATCTTCAGGCTTCGTGGCAAACCCGACTCCAAATCCCTCCCCCTGACTACCATAAACCGGACTGCGGATTTTTTCATTTGTTCACTGGCTGTTGCATCATTGGGATTTGTTTGGTCATTGGGGCCTGGGATTTGGGCTTTGAACGCATCAGCATGGGCATTTCCCAAACTCAATTTAACCTCTTCTGCTGTCCTCTCACCCAGAAGGACATTGTATTTCAATCTTACATAATGCACGATCGCCTCATCCATTTCATCTCCGGCTATTCGGATGGATCTGTTCAGGACCGCGCCCCCCAGCGAAATCACCGCCATTTCACTGGTACCTCCGCCTACATCCACAATCATCACCCCGCCTGCTTCACCGATAGGCAATTCCGCCCCCAGTGCCGCCGCCATGGGTTCTTCAATCAGAAAACACTGTCTGGCTCCCGCCGCCAGTGCCGCCTCCTGCACCGCCCGCCTCTCTACTTCCGTCACGCCCGAAGGTATACCCACTACTACCCGTGGTCGGGGTAAACGGGGAATTATTTTACCTGATTCATGAACTTTCAGAATAAAATGTTTCAGCATCGCTTCTGTTGCGTCAAAATCCGCTATCACCCCATCCTGCAGCGGCCTTAACGCCTCGATAGTCGCCGGTGTCCGTCCCAGCATTTTTTTGGCCTCCTCGCCGATTGCCAATACCTGCTTGGTCTTCCGGTGCCTGGCTACCACCGACGGTTCCCGGATCATTATGCCTTTACCCTTCACATGCACCAGCGTATTCGCCGTCCCCAAATCTATCCCGATATCATACGACAACAAGCCGAATAAGTAGTTGAACATACCAAGCGCAATATACGTTTTACCCCATTATTTCGCAAGCATCTTTCCGCCCCCCCACTCTTGACATATCCTGTAGTAAGTAAGATAATAACACCATGGAATCCGCTCAACCGGATAGGTTGCGAATAACAAAATACTTTTCAATAGCAAGTGCCCTTTTGTTTTGGGGATTATACGGACTGGAAAAAATTGATTTGTTCCGCTACTCCTCCCCATCAGCAGATGCTGTCAAAGACACTATATCCGGTTCAGCTGAAGTTACATCCGGACTCGCTGTATTAGCTTCTGTAGCAGCAGTCGGTCTGTATCTTCTCGACAAGGCTACCCAGCCCCGTTCTGAAGATAGAGTAAAATAATCCAGCCCTAATCCCACTCCCCTTTTTTCACTGCAGCTTTTCGGGCATTCCCGTCTCTGCGTAACTTTCTCCTCGGAACAACCTCCGCTCCTTCCACACCCCGGTGGCCTCCTTTATCACTTCTTTGAGCAAACTCCCAACACACGAGGTGGATTCCCCCATTCTCCAAAAGCGCTTTAATGGATCCCGAAAAACTCAATAAATCGTATTCTCTGGTCACCATATTTTACCAATCCTCCCATTTAATATCCGGTTTTCCGCCTTCAGGTCTTCTCCAGGGTTTATTACCACCCCCTCCTCGTTCGGGAGGATAGGACGAGGTTCTTCCATCACGATTTGAATTATCTCCTGATCCATGAGAACCCCACCTACCACCACCAGAGCGGTTATTTTCATAAGTTGCGTCAACCTGGCGATCCTCCCTCCCACCCCTTCTGGGGACCTGTACAAATGATCGAAGAAGTAACTCGTTCATTATGCTTGTCCGTCAATTTTATATAATAATACGACCTATAGTCAAGAGGGGGATTACCCTTAACATCCATGGCTAATCCCAACGAAAACTGGAAGAGTCCGACTTATTTTTCCCCAACTCGGCTATTTCGTGATCATAAACCTCACCCAGCTTCTTAAACCACTCCTCAGCCTTCGGATCTTTATTTACATCCGGATGCAGTTTCTTTGCCAAGTCTCTATAAACCTCAGTTTCTTCTGTCATTATTATTCCTGGTTTTCACGGGTACCAGTTCACCGCCTCCCCTTCCACCGCCACCCCGGGGTGGTCGCCTTCGAGAGCCTCTTCCGCTATCCGGATGAGGAGGATTTCTGGGACTATTCCCTGATCCCGGTAAATCGCCATACGGGTTTGGTGATTCATCTGAAGGACCACCAGAATCCCATGTATTGAATGGATCTTGAGGGTCCCAATCTCCAAGCCGACTTGGGGGTGGTATCCGGGGAGGTTTCCAATTATCAGGTATATCCTTATCGTGCAATCCCGGAACTTTTCCTGGCAGTCCTTTTGTATCTATTTTTTTTACTCCCCTGATAAATTGCCGGGGTACGCCGGTGCGATAGTGTTCCGCAGTAATTCCCTTTTCCTCCCGTTTTTGTTGTTGATACGCTTTTGCCGCTTTTTCTCTTTTCAATTTCTCCTCTTTCTCCCTGGCTTCCCTTTCTTGCCGGGTCCGCATGGATTCATTGAACGCTGCGTTATCAGCATCCATGGAATTACTTAGTTTTTTCCTGCCGGATGCTACAAGCATGGCGAGACCTGAAATAATCACAACAATTCCTCCCAAGCACAAAAACCAGGATCCCGCCGTATCGGCGTCGTTTTCGGACACAGGATTGTCTTGTTTTTGATCTGACGAATTTAAGGGTAGCAATTCTGATTCAATATATCCGTCAGGGCAAGGAGCGGGCTTATCTACATAAGTTAAGGTTGTTGAACCCTTTCCCAAATCCCTGGCGCATTTTCTCGTTCCCTGCTCTTCTTTCCCACTTACCTTTCCACCGCAATATTCACCGTAATTATAAACATGCTTCCCATTCTGATAACCCACAAAGCAGCTGACGTGACCATTATTAGTCAACATCATCACATCAGTCCCGAATCCCCTGACACTGCATTGCCCTTCGGGTATCCCGTCACACGATGCTTCCTGGGTTAAGACATCCGAAAAACCTATTTCCCCCATACTTTTGACCGGAGATAAAGGTCGAAAGCCCAGCTTCCTCAAAGAACTCGTATCCAGCTGTAAGACTTCTGCAGGCTTGGTTACCCAGGCACTCCAAACTGCTCTGACTTCATTTATTTGAGGCTTACTAGAAGTGTCTGCTTCCAACATTATAGGACATTATATAACAACTGCTCTTTGTCTGCTAAACTAATTACATGTCCTGGCCCAAAAGACTGGTTGAATATTCCTTCATCACTCTTCTGGTCCTTGTCCCCCTGGTTTTAATCCCCTCCGCCTCAGAACTCTTCGAATTCCCCAAAATGCTCATCACCTACCTGCTGACCGCCGCTATCGTCTGTGCCTGGGTCTGCCGCATTTTAGTCGAAAAACGGCTGATCTTCCGCCGCACTCTCCTGGATATCCCCATCCTGATATTTCTCCTCTCTCAATTCTCATCTCTGATTTTTTCCATCGATCCCCGCACTTCCTGGCTGGGTTACTACTCCCGCTTCAACGGCGGGTTTGTCTCCCTCCTGTCCTACGCTCTCCTGTATTGGGGATTTGTCTCCAATATGGACCGTAAATCCAGCCTCAAAGCTCTGCATTTTGCCATCGGAATCTCCGTACTGGTGGCCATTTACGGTTTTCTGGAGCATTTCGGCATCGACGACGAACTCTGGGTGCAGGATGTCGCCCACCGCGTATTCTCCACTCTAGGCCAACCCAACTGGCTGGCCGCCTACATTGTCGCCTTGATATGGCTGCCAATTTCCTGGGCTATTACCGAAAAAAAGTCATCCAGACTTATACTCTTTTACTCTTCCACTCTGCTACTCTATATTGTCCTCTTATTTACCAAAAGCAGATCCGGTCTGTTAGCCTTCGGCATCTCCTCCCTCGTTTTCTGGTCTATTTTAATCATAAAAAATTTCAGGCTTGAAAATTCATTGAAAATTAAAAATTTCAAATTACAAATTACTTCATTTATCTTTCTCTCACTCGCTCTTACCCTCATCATAAGTAATCCCGTTCGTGACATGGTTTTTTCGCGATTCAAAGTCAATCCGGCCCCGACAGTCCAGACTCCGGCTTCAGGCACTTCATTGGAAACCGGCGGTACGGAATCGGGGTCAATCCGAAAAATCGTCTGGACCGGCGCCCTGCGCATCTGGCGTTCCAGTGCCAAAACATTTTGGCTGGGCACCGGTCCTGAGACTTTTACCATGGGTTATTACACCTATCGTCCTATCGAACACAATTACACCTCGGAATGGGAACTTTTATACAACAAAGCACACAATGAATTCCTAAACTATCTGGCCACCACCGGCATTTTGGGTCTCGGATCATACCTCATACTACTTGGCTCCATGTTGTGGGTGTTAATAAAGAATCTGAAATATCCAGCCTTGCTGGCAGGCTGGTTATCCATTCCGGTTACCAACTTTTGGGGATTTTCTGTAGTTATCGTTCAGATTTTAATGTTTCTTCTTCCGGCTATTGCTATTATCTTAGCTTCCGCTGACCCGCCGCCTCCGCCCAAATTATCCACCCCTTCCTCATCCCGCATCTTTGCAATTTTGACAGTAATTTTTGTCTTTTTTTTCCTAGCTTTTTACATTTTCAAGTATTTCGTCGCTGACCTCAAATACTCTTCCGGACAAAAAAACCTCCGGGCATTCACCATGACCCAGGAACCCCAATACCTGCTCAATTCCCTGGAGGACCTGAAATCGGCTTTTTCCCTCAACCGGAAGGACCCGCCGATTGCTTCGGATTATTCCAACGTCGCCGCCTACGTATCCATACTCATGCACGATTCAAATCCCCAGGGCTCCCAACAGCTTGCCAAATCCTCAGTTCTGGCCTCAGATCTGGCTATCAAAACCAGTCCCCGCCATCCCAATTACTACAAATCCCGTTCCCGGACTATGATTATTCTCTCGACTTACGACGACAAACTGCTCGCCGAAGCCGACTCCGCCCTGGCCGGAGCAGCGGATATTTCCCCGACAGACCCGCGTATCCCGTTCAACCGGGGCACGATTGCCGTTTTCCGCCAGGATATACCGACCGCCATAGCATATTTCGAAGCCGCCCTCAAACTCAAACCGGATTACCACGACCCCAAAGTCAGACTTGCCGAAATCGCCACCATGTCCGCCACCCCCGAATAATCACTTAAGCCTGCATAATTCGGCTGTCCCCCAAGGACTCCAGCCGTCCTGTCGCCACAACCATGAAGCCCATTCCAGATTGTTTTCAGGTACAAAATAAAATCTCCGGCACTCATCAAGTAATCCGGCAGGCGTACCATCCAATCCATCTTCACATGAACTGACATCATATTTGCGTAATATCTTCCGTAGTCTATTTGCTGCTGGTAATCCGCTGTTTACGTAGTTTACCTCACTCTCCCCATCCATACCATTTTTTTGAAACAATCCCCAGCTTTGCTCAACCCCTAGATTCCTCAAGTTTTCCGCCCCCTCATTACCCTTACTCTCCAACCCGCATATACAGGAGGCGTTACCCGCTTCGCTCCCGAAATACGGTTTCAAAGCTGCCGGTGCGCACCAGCCGGACGCTTCTGCGTTCGGTGCTGCAGAAATTCTTTGGTTATCCCACATCGTCATACCTACCGCCCAACCGAATGCCAACACTCCCATAGCCACCACAAAAGACATCGTCCAACAACCCCCCCCTGATTCCTTATAATGGCGTCGATTCACTTCATATCCGGACATATCAATCCAGCAATTATACTACAGGACTAATCTTGATATTTGCTAAAATCTATCCATGTCAAAAATAGTTACTGTTCCGGATCCCGTCCTGCGCCAGATGGCCAAACCTGTAGCAAAGGCTGACAAGAAACTGGTGGATATTGTCGCCGAGATGACTACAACCCTGCTGGCCGCCAAAAACCCCGAAGGTGTGGGACTGGCCGCCCCTCAGGTAGGTATTCCCCTGCGAATTTTCCTTATCCGCCCCAACCCCGAACTTCCGCCACAAGTCTTCATCAACCCGGAAATTATCAAATACTCCCAGCGTACGGTCAAACCCAACCGCAAAAGCGGCGTTTACGAAGGCTGCCTCTCCCTCCCCGGCCATTACTCGCCGGTCACCCGTTCCGCCTCCGTCACCGTTAAGTACCAAAAGTTGGTACAAAACTCAAAATCTAAATCTCAAAATTCAAATCAAACTCCAAATTCAAATTTGAAAATTGAAAAATTGGGTATTAATTCGGATATAGAAATTAGTAATTTGAAATTAACCGAAAAAATCGAGGTTTTTACGGGTTTCCCTGCCCATATTATCCAGCACGAAATGGATCACCTGAATGGCATCCTCTTTATTGACCGGGTTCTGGAGCAAAATGCCAAACTTTACCGGGTCGAAGGTGACGATTGGCGGGAAATCAGTCTCTGATTAGTCCGGCTTGTTCACCCAACTATTAGGATCCAGCCCCTCATTCTCTCTTTTTCTGGCTCTTCTCCGGTGTTCACGTGGCCTATCGCCATATAACATTTCTTCTCCCACGCTTCCCTTCCAACGATGTTTCAATCGGCGCTTTACCAACAAACCGGTTCCGGTTATAGCCCCTATAGCTAATAGCCCTACACAACACTGAATACCCAACTGCTCCGCTTTTTGCCCCACCGCCTCCCAATCAGTTGAAAAAAATTTCGCCAATCCCAATAAAGCTATGGTGGCTCCTGTCGCAAGCAAGCAACTAACCCTCATTTCCTTCCACGTCTTCATCAGCCAATTATATACTACAAGATATCCATTTTCCACTTCAACTATTGACTATAGGACCACCACCATACTAAAATCCCCCCATGTCTGCAGAAATGGACGCGATTTTAACTTCACTATATTTTGTGGTTACTCCCGTCGTCACAGGTGCACTCAATGCCTACCAAACAAGAGCCAGATCAATGAACGAGCTCAACGACCAAACCGTGGGTGCAAAAGAAGAAGCTGATGACGCTTATAAAATACAATCTAGTCCTAGACTCGGAACCTACAACCGTAGAATGGCTTATGACAAATATCAAGAAAAACAGAGAGAGTATTTAAGAATGCGTAACGAAATAGCCGGAGAAATCGGATTACCGTTTAATTACATAAAAGAATTTTTCTCCACCGCTATTACGGCATCAGCAGCCATATTTCTTATTGATCGCGTTATTCAACAACTGGGTCAACCGGATACAGGTGGTTCCGAACTCGCCCAACAAATAAAACTTGGAGCTCTGATTGTTTCAGCCACTTTTCTTGCAGGCAAAACAATTTACGACTTCTTCACCTGAGATAATTTCTTTTTTTTCTATTATTCCTTTCCCTCCTCAGCGCATCAGTTACCAGCCCTAACACCTCGCCTTCTCCCAATACCCTTCGGGCATCACCTACAGAGATCGGTTGCCCCGTACCACCCCCGATAGCAACCTCCGTCCCCTCCGGGGTCAGCACCACCCTCGCCTTAACTCTCTTTCTTATCCGGGCTTTTCCGCTTCCTACCGTCACAGCTTGTTCCATATTTCCCTCAACCTGCCCCTGTTCCATTATTCCATCAACATTCCCCTGCATGCCCACAGCCTGAATATACTCTTCATGTTCTCTTCCCATCACTTATAATTCTAATATGCCAATGCAAATCGTCTTCTTCGGTTCCTTTCAGGAGTACTCAGTCATCGTCCTGGAAAAACTCCTAATTACTAATCACTATAACCTAGTCACTGTCGTAACTACCCCTCCCGCCCCCGCCGGCCGCCATCTGCAGCTCAAACCTACCGCCGTCCAGCTCTTTGCCGAAAAACACAACATTCCCGTCTTTACCCCCGAAAATTTGGGAAAACCGCCTCCTTTTTCGCCGGACTTTGTGGTCGTGGCCGGCTACGCCAAACTGCTTCCCCCCACCTGGCTGGACCTTCCCAAAATCATGGCCGTCAACCTCCATCCTTCACTTCTCCCGGCTTACCGTGGCCCCAACCCGGCGGAATGGGCGATTTTAAACGGCGAAACCGAAACCGGCGTTACCCTCATCAAAATGTCTGCCCAATTTGACACCGGAGAAATTCTGACTCAAAAATCCCTATCCATAGATCCGCACGATACCCGCTTGTCTCTATATAACAAACTATATCACATAGGTGCTGGCTTACTGGTCGAAACCCTACCCCAAATCGCCTCCGGTGAAATCGTTCCCGTTTCTCAAATCTCATCACTCAATTCTCATCTCCCCTACGCCCGTCGTATCACCCGCCGGGATGGTTTTGTTGAATTTGAAAAATTTAAAAATTTTTTGGAGCTTGGTGCTTATGAATTGGAAATTACCAGAAAGCTGAAGGCTTTTGCAGGCTGGCCCGGAGTCTGGACCATCAATCCGACCGGCAAGCGCATTAAACTCGTATCATTGGAACCACTCCTAATCCAAGTGGAAGGCAAAAAAGCCACTTCACCATCCGGTATGTAGTTTCTTGTCTCCTGCCGCGGGATTGTCTGTTCTGGAAAACAGATGTCCCTGATTAATTCTTGCCCTTACCTCCGCAGGTAACAGGTGCTGATCCCTGGCGTTCAAATCTGAATCAGGTACTCCCGCACATCCACCACGACATTTTTTGCATAATCTGTACCTGAACAGCAAACATTCGTTGTATGGAACACCACCCATATCTCAAACAGTCGTAATTGTTGAAGTATTTGTATCCGCCAGCTTACTCCGTTTGGACTTCAACTTTCTCAGGCATTTTGTACACAATCTCAACTTCACCCATTCTCCCTTAATATCAATTCTGGCCACATGCAAATTTGGTTTGAACACTTTCCGGGTATGAGGAGCCCGTTTCTTCCATCTGCCTCCGGCCACGCCCCGCCTGTGGGAATGGGTCTCCCCGTACTGTACTCCCCGGCCGCAATAATCACACGCATATGCCATAATGGTAGAATTCTACCATGCTCAACCTGCTTTTTGCCAACCCGCCTGCGTTTATAATCATCTTCGGCGGCCTGATCCTGGCCATCGGTATTCACGAAGCCGCTCACGCCTTCACGGCTGATTATCTGGGTGACCCTACTCCCCGCTCTTTGGGACGCACTACTCTGAATCCTCTGGCTCACCTCGATCCGTTGGGCACTCTGGTCATTCTCGTTACCGGTTATTTCGGCTGGGGCAAACCCGCCCCCTTTGACCCCTACAACCTCCGAGACCCCCGTCGGGACACCGCTCTTATCGCCCTGGCCGGTCCGGCCAGTAATTTCGTTATGGCCGTCATCCTATCCCTTATCTCTCGTCTCTCATTTCCCAATGCCCAAGTTGCCACCATCATCACTACCCTAATCATCCTCAACGTTAATTTAGCTTTATTTAACCTCCTGCCAGTTCCACCACTGGACGGATCCAAAATTGCCGGTTTATTCATGTCTCACGAGCAGGCGGTCCGCTTCCGCAGTCAAACCAATCCCCTGCTTCTCCTGCTACTCATCCTCCCCATCATCGGCGGGGCATCCCTCGCTTACCTCATCATTTTCCCCGTCTCCCGGATATTTTTGGGATTTCTGCTACCCTAAGCCAGCAACCTTTCAAAAAAACATCCTGCTCATCTCCCCCGTCTCCAGAAACCCTTTTTTTTGCCCCTCTCCTCAACTACACTTTCGTCAGACCCGCGACCCACTTGTGAATCCCGATCACCCTCTAATAATTTTAACGCTGCTTGCAAACCCTGACCTTGGGCTCGGGCTGCCTTTTCTAGATCTACTTTACCCTGTCGTTCCAACAACTTTCTCCTGACCCGACCTCCTCTTTTCCTGTCCCCCATCACTTTTTTAGCCAAACCCGGAACCTGCTGCACAATATCAACCACCGTATCAGGTTTTAGCCCCAGTGCCCCAGCATACTTCCAAACTTCTTCGACGATATCCACAGGACCCATAACCTTAATCCTGGTTCTTTTTATGGTCTGAATTTGCGCCAACATTTTCGGATTAATTCCGTCGGTCATTTCCAACCTAGCCAAAAATTCAGCACCAAGCCTGTCTTTCACCTTCAAATCCTTAACTACTGCCTCTACATATCGATTCTTGGCGCCCTCATTTTTCAATTGAAAACCCGTCTGCCGTTTTTCCAGAGCAATCTCGTCGTCCAACCTATTTTGTGCTGCCGTCGTGCGATCCCTCATAGCTTGTCTGGCTGCTCTTTCTCTTCTGGTCTTACTTCTTCGAACAGGCGCATGTTCAGGCTTACTCAACTGCTCAGCAGCTTTTCTCACAATTTCTTCAGCAGTAGGAATCGGATCTCGCCTTCTGGTTAGTCTTTCAAAAATATTAGACATATCAATGTATCCTATAATACTATACCTCTTTTGCTATTGCAATATTTTGTATAATTAACTTGTCCTGCCGAGAAGGATTGTGGAGGACATTTTCCTCGACTATTTTCTCTGTGTCGGGCTTGCTTAAATTCAATTCAGTCCTGTACTGAATTGAAAGTGCGCAGGCAGTCAAATGCTTGTACCGGCTCGCCCACCTATAAGACACTTGGGGAAAACCCTCTGCATCCTGATCGGTGGGATATTTTTTGTTAAAATCACCCTGCTGCCACCCTAGCTCAATGGTAGAGCACCTGTTTTGTAAACAGGCGGTTCGGGGTTCGATCCCCCGGGGTGGCTCAAAAATGTTATAAAATATGTCTCAGGCCGGGATACTCAAGCGGTCAACGAGGTCGGTCTGTAAAACCGATGCCATTTGGCTCCGTAGGTTCGAATCCTGCTCCCGGCACAATATTTGTAAATTGGTCGTTGATCATTGATAATCAAATCCATGGCCTTCAGTTTTCAAAACCAGGTCACTTACGAACAGCTGCTTATTTTTGCCAAGGACATCTTCGCCTTCACCGGAAAATTACCCAGCTACGAATCCAACGGCCTGATTCTTAGGATACGGAACCTGGCCTCTTCACTGCTCCAGGAATACGCTCTCGGTTCCACCCGGGTTTCCAAGGTCAATTTTTCTCAAGCCGTGGAAAAATGTATTGTCTTGGTAGCTCAGATTGTTTCCCTTTCCGACCTTTGTGTGCATTTGGGTTACGCTACCCTTACTGCCCAGCGTTCCCTGATTCTTTCCGCCGAGGATATCACCAAACGGCTCTACCAGCTCCGCAAGCCATAAATAACCATTTCCCTCCTGCATTTTTTTGTTAGAATCAAAACGTTTGCCTGGGTAGTTCAGTGGCAGAACGCATTCTTGGTAAGAATGAAGTCGGGAGTCCGATTCTCCCCCCAGGCTCAATCATTATCTCGCATCATACATCGTCCGCACAAACTCCTTCACCGAAGTTGTCCCTTCATCTACCATCCTCAATCCCTCCGCTGTCAAACCCCGGAAACCCCGCAGTGACAGCTCCTGTTTAAATTCCGTCTCACCCGCCCCCGTAAACACCAGCGACCGAACCGTATCATCCAATTCCAGCATCTCAAATATCCCTACTCTTCCGTGATATCTGGTCTTATTGCACAATTCACAACCCCGGCCGTGTATCAGTTGTCCCGGACCGGATCCTTTCTCCTTTACGTAAATTTCTACATCCTCGGGAGTCGGTGTGTAAATTTCTTTGCAGTGATCACATACCCGCCGCATCAAACGCTGGGAAACAATTGCCCGCAGGGCATAGTTGACCATATATTTATCCACTCCCAAATCAACCAGCCGGTACAAAGCCCCCACACTGTTTCGGCCGTGAATTGTGGAAATCACCAGGTGCCCGGTAAGCGACGCCTGGATGGCAATTTTGGCCGTGGCTGCATCCCGGATCTCTCCCACGAAAATGACATCCGGGTTCAGCCGCAATATTGTCCGCAGTCCGGACACAAAGTCCAATCCTACTTCCTCCCCCACTTCTATCTGGTTTATCCCAGGCACCACGTATTCTATCGGATCTTCCAAAGTCATGATATTCACTTCCCCGCTGTTAAGATACCTGAGGCACGAGTGCACAGTGGTCGTTTTTCCCGACCCTGTCGGCCCGCACACCAGAAACAAGCCATACCTCCCGGAGATATTTCTTTTTATTTTTTCAGCCATCTCCGTCCACATCCCTAGCTGGGAAAAATCCGAAAAATCAGGCATGTCCAGCACCCTTAGCGCCGCCATCTGGCCGAAATTGGTGGACACCACTGCCGCCCGCAGGACATATGGTCTTCCGTCCACCTCAAATCTTATTTTGCTCTCCTGGGGTTTCCGGTTTTCCGTCACGTCCATATTTCCCAGCACTTTTACTCTGGACAATACCTGGTCATAAGAACCAAACGGCATCACCCCGAACGACTGCAATACTCCGTCTACCCGCATCCGGACCAAAACTTCCTTCTCCTGAGGTTCCAGCAAAATATCCGAAGCATTCAACCGCACTGCCTGGCTGATTACCTGATCAACTATCTCAACGGGAGAGGACATGCCGGATAGGGAAAACAAAGTAGACCCTCCGGGGGCAGACTCGGACATAAGCATATTGTCTTCCGACTTTACAAAGGAGTCAACAGTAGATAGAGTATAAGAATAATTGAAAGGTGGTGATTATATTGGACCCCCAAGTGCAAGCAAATCTTACCTGTGATCACTGTGGCGAAGTCACCCTGGCAGACGGTTCCAAAGTCTGGGTCTGCAAAAGTTGCGGCCAGCCGAATGAACCATTAATGGCCCCGGCAGAAACGGCTGCAGTCCCGGTGGAAACTCCAGCCATGCCCCAGATCCCGCCCATGCCGCAGATGCCTCCTATGGAACCGGTTGTCCCGGCAGAACCCGTGGCTGCTCCGGGAATTGATACGACCAAAGGCGTATAAACCGGATTACTTAGACTCTAAAACACTCCCTTTGCACCTTGCACGGGAGTGTTTTCTCCCGTAAAATTCCGTGTATGGCAAAGAAAGGCGCCCGTCAGATCCTAGCTCTGGTCTGTTCCATCTGCAAAACCCAGAACTATATCTCCGAGAAGAACAAAATCAATGTTGAAACTAAACTCGAATTGAAAAAGTTCTGCCGCCGCTGCCGTAAATACACCCTCCACAAAGAAACCTCAAAGCTTAAATAGTATCCCTGTTACCCTTCTTGCGTTAAAATCTCCTCATAGGGCTGTGATGTCAACGGTAGCATGGCGGTCTCCAAAACCGCTCGTCCAGGTTCGAATCCTGGCAGCCCTGCAAAATAACCCATAGTTTGACTATCTTTTGTTCCTTTGGTACAATACTTCACAAATGGCACAGACACAACAAGAATCCTCAGTAGCAACTATCCGTGATGAAGCGTTAGGTCACGCCGATGTACTAAAAACCTTACTTTCTATTGCCAAGCACGCAGATACCCCTGTTATTTGTTTGGCTTGTATCAAGTCAAATGCTACCGGAAATGCATGTACCGTTGGTCAAGATATGCACGGTGAAGTTAGTCGTAAATGGAAGTGGGAATCAGAATATAATTCTCCCTTAATTGATATTTGCCCAGAATTTGTCTCAAACATTGTTGCCAAAAAGTAATACTATGCCATCAGAAAACAAAGCCCGCCAAAGACACCACGATTATTATGTTGCCCAACTACGTAAAGGTAAACTGCTGGTAGAAGAACTTCCAAATCTCCAATTAGCCATGAAAAGGGAAAAAGCGGGTGAAGTAAACCCTCTTTCTGGTGGAAGATTAGATTCGGTGAGGCTATTTTTTGCAACAATGTCCTATAATCTGACGAAACTTGTATATGGTCCAAAAAAACTTCATCCCAAACATCAAAACACTGAAACTCATGAGGACGACAATTCCACCAAATAAGCTGGTCCAAACCTTGGTTTCAGAAATTTCCCAATCCCCTCCAAACCAAAGTCATACGAGTTCAAACTAAGCCAAATTTGGCGAAGTTTGGCCACTAAGCCCTGGAAAAATTCTCGGCCTCAGCTATTGGTATCAATCTACATAAAAACATTACAACCCCCAACAGGTATCGAACCTGTAATGTAAAATTAACCTAATGCTTGGGGTACTCTTGCTTCCAAGCGTCTTGAGTAAGAACTCTAGTCTGAATACCACCGGCTTCTAACTTAGATTGAACATTGCCAACTTTGTGCTCGCTAGAAATCAAAACAGCTTCAATATATTCAGACTGTAAAGGAATAGATGGCAAATCCGGATATTCGCCTGTGCAATCATAACCCGGCAACTCCATAATTCCCGGTTTAAACACCCAAGTGGCCATACCTTCCCCCGTCAGGTTCGCCGCTCCCAAACCCCCTCTAACCAAATTACCCTGAGCATCATATCGGTCACGAGTCATCTGCACTACATCCGGTCTAGCCGTACCCCCAGTCTTTCGACCCAAAGCTTTCTGCATATCCGTCGAAAATAATGCTCTGTCTGTAATTACGCTATCTATTCTATCAACAGGCATCTGATGATAATGGTTTAATGGCCCTTTTTCAGTCTCTTTTACTTTCTCCTTCGCAAAATCTCTAACCATTCCCAATGCTTCCTCAGGTTTCAAACCATGAGCCTTCGAAAACTGGTTCACATCCATGCGTCTTTCTAGCCTGACTCCGGCATGAGAAGACAACCTATTCCTCAAAGAGACCAAATCCTGCTCTCGTTTACCCCAACTTCGGCAGCTCTTTGAATTACAGCCTGAAGTCCTAACAATCCTGAAGTATCTACCTTCTGTTCCTTGACTACCCTTACTCCAACAAACTCGGCAGTTGTGTTGTCAGACATGTCCTAATTCTACACCGATAACCCGATACTAAGCTAAATTTGAGCGTACCAGGTTCGAATACTTTCCATCCAAGGCTGCTAAAAAATTCCGAAGCTAGTTTTTGTATCAAACTATATCAACGGACAAATGGAATCGAACCCAGGTACTTAAACTCTCTACTTATTATCATTCAACATTTTATTGTAAAACTTATACTTGGCTTCTTGATAATCCCGATAACTTCTACCATTAAACCTCCACTTCAATTCCTCATATTCTTTCAATAATTTATTGTCTGATCTTAAAATATCAAAAACTTTAATCTGCCTATTAGGAGGTTCAGTTAGGTAAATTTCAATATCATATCCTTCTTGTTTAAACTTCCATTCTACAAATCGCTTTTTTACATAATCCCCCTGTTTATTTATTTCACCAAATAACTTCTCCATATCTGGTAAATAATCAGCAAAATCGTTTGCGTCAGCTAAAACATAAATATCAACATCCTTCTGCCCGGATATACCTAGAGCCGCTGACCCCATAAATTTAATTACAGCATTTGGAAAACTATTTCTTATTTTCAAAACGATCTCATCACCAAGCTTTTTTCCAATCGGATCAAACGGAAATACATTTGCCTTCCGCAAGGGATCAATCTTTTTTAGATAATTCCTTTCTTCCCTAGTTAACACGCGTTAATTATATCAATGACGAGCATAAAAGGTTCGAATGTCTTCCATCCAGAGCTGCAAAATTTATAATTCCGACCGTGGTATACTAAATCCATGAAAGAAGAAGCTAAAACCTGGCTCGAGCAAGCTGAAGACAGCCTCAAAGACGCCGAGTTTCTCTACTCCGGCTCCAGATACTCAATGGCCGTCTATTGTTGCCACCAAGCCTTGGAAAAACTGCTCAAAGGTTGCATTATTCAGTTTGCCAACCAGCTTCCCCCCAAATCCCACAATCTGGACGCTCTGGCCCGTCTAACCACACTAAAGTTTCCTGAAATCTGGTTGGAAGACCTAGCCGAAATCACCCGCCACTTCTGGCGGGTTCGCTACCCCGACTTCCAAAGATTTGTCTATACCTCAAAAGAATCTATTGAGCCTACTTACTCCAAGACCCGGGAGGTATTTATATGGATCAGACAGCAATTACCCAAAACCTAAAGGACTATCTTGTCAGACTCAGTAAATTCGTCTCTATAGACGAAGCTTATTTGTTCGGTTCATCCTCGACAGGAACGGCCAAAGAAGACAGTGATATAGATTTGTTGATTTTATCTCGGGATTTTTCCAAATACGATCCCGACACTCGTCTGAAAATCATTTATCGAGCCAGCAGCGGATTCCCCTACGACTTACACGCTTACGGTGTGACCCCGGAAGAATACGCTTCAGCCTCACCCCTTACCACCCTCGGAGCCATTAGATCCACCAACCCTCCAGCCATTCAAATTTGAGCGTAATAGGTTCGTTCTGTATCGCAGATACAGGAGTGGTGAGCTAATCGAACCATGCACATGTCTTCCATCCAAGGCTGCAAACAAAAACGCTAATCCGGAAAATTTAGGCGGGAAGCACAAGTTGCATCCGTTTTATATATAAGGAAATTCCAAAAGGGCTTGTAACACGAAGGTTCTTCTGCACATTTACCGGTAATTCTATTTCTCTCTGCAGGCTGAATACCCATACAAACTCCAAACAACATATTAAGTACATGGGTTACACCCCACAGCAGCAAAACTACTATTCCAATCCATATCCACCTGGATAAGGGTTTATTCATTAAGATATTTATATACTCATAACTATATTCATATCAAATCTGTTTAAATCCGCCCAGGTGTTCCTCATTTCGTTCACAGGCTTCTGCAAAATAAAAAGTTCGGGACTTATACCCGGATTTTTTGTTTACAAAGGAAGAATCGTCCGAGCACGCCCCTCACGACTTCCGAAAGCGGAAGCGAAGCTGAGCATTGAGAAACAACAAAGTGCGGTAAGAAATAGCTTTTGTTGTGCCTTTTCTATAACTACCCTACTCCCAACGCCCAGTATCTTTAGGGTCAAATTTTCCATCCTTATCATAAGATTTTCGTGAAATTAATCTGTCACACTCCTGTTCTAATGGGCAATCATTATGTCTTTTTTTATTACAACCCTGATTTCCTACATTCCATAACACTTCTGATACTCGTCTAGTGTCCCAACCGTTTTCATAAGTAACTTGTCCAAGCACCTTGTTTACAGCAGTAGTCACCTGGTGTACGTTTTCCGGCTGCTTGAGCGTCACCCCTCCCGTCTGAACCAGTACTCTGGCTACCTGAAAATCTACTGGTAATCCTCCTCCATTTGTACCTTGAAATTCATATAGACCATATTGGTTCATCCATTGAACAACCAATGCTGACAGCTTTGGACCATATCTGGTAAACACCCCTTTCTTCCGTTTCTCTTCAGTTTTCGCTCTCGGCCGTACCGTCAATGCCTGAACCACTCTTTCCGCGTCACCACCAAGTTCATCCAGAAAATTCCTAATGTCACTCCCGTATCTTTCACCTAATATCCGAATATTATATGACCACTCTTGGACTACTCTTCTATTATATCCTGCCGGTCGGAAAAAACTGGCACAACCAGCCATTATTTTTCCATCATCCCACACTAAAGCCTCACTTGGATTGAATATCCATGAATATTCAGCTAACCTGTTGGGATCAGTAATCCTGCTAAATAATTTTCCAGTATCGTCACCAAACACAAAAGCGGTCGTTAGGAATACTGCATTTGGTGCAAATTCTGATTTACCAGTTTTTCTGCCATAGTCTTTAGCTAACTCAATAAACAACTCTTCTGGCCGAAACACTCCTTCAGAAAAAAATCCCTGTTGTTGTTCCAATGCACCCAGAACTTTATTAACAATTAATACTGTTCTTTCTGCATTAATTTCTACGCCCATCTTCCGCGTATTGTACCATCGTTCGTAATTTCTAATCCTATAAAGCTAACAGGTTCCAACATAGTGCTTCGACCAGGTTCACCATCCCAGACCCACCTGCCCCTGCAAAACAGCCTCGAAAATGATATGATTAACATATGATTAACTGGTCCACTGACGAAATAAAATTTAAAAAAAGCCACCCAAAAGAATATCGTCTTTGGCGACTCACCCAACTAATTAACTACGGCCTGGATGGTGAAAAGTTAGATAGACACGAGGTTAAACAAGCGTGGACGAAAATTAAAGCCGATTTAGATCCCCACAAAGCAGTATACTTAGAGTATCTTTTATGGGACGTAACACCATCCTCACCCCAATTCAACGAAAATTTCTGGAGCTTGTCCAAGCAGAAAAATATTTAACTTCAAAATATTATTGGACGGGCGGGACTGTCCTATCTGAATTCTATTTACACCACCGTGACTCCGAGGATATAGATTTATTCACAGAAGCAGATGAAGTTAATTTGCCGAGTGTGAAGGATTTTGTTGGCATTGTAGGTGCCAAACTAGGAGCCAAGGGCATCAGCTATACCCGATTTTTAGGACTCCACACTTTCGTCCTCACTTTTAATGAGAATAACCAACTAAAAATCGATTTCAATTATTATCCTTTTCTTCGTATAAATACCAGTAAAAAATGGAACAATATCAACATCGACAGTATTGAGGATATAGCTGTAAATAAAGTTCATACTATCTCAGTCAAACCAAGATCCCGTGATTTTATTGATTTGTATTTCTTACTTAAGGACAAAAAATGGGGATTGTCTCTCCCCAAACTGATTGGTCTTGCCAAAGCCAAGTTTGATTGGGACATAAACCCTATCCAAATGGGTGAAAATTTGGCGAAAGTTGTAACAGTTAAAGATTTACCCCGAATATTGGTGCCATTTGATCAAAAAGAAATGGAAAATTTCTTGCTAAAAATGGCCAAATCCCTAGATAGCAGTATCTTCAAGAATTAATTTGTGCGTACCAGGTTCGTTCTGATATCGAAGTGGTGCGAAGATATCAGGAGGTGAAACCGCACATGTCTTCCATCCAGGGCTGCATAAATTTCCAATCGTATCACCGATGTTAGGTCGGGACATTATTGACGAAACTGTTTTTTTAGGCGAAATTGCAGGGCAAGTAGACCTTCGCATAGAACCCCACCCGATGATCCCGGAAGACTTTACCGAAAAATACAATCCCCTGGCCGATGAAGTTAAATCCAACGGCACGCCGCTGAATCTCCCCCGCTAAGTTAGAATCAGGTTCCAACATAATGGTTCGACTTCGCTCACCATCTGCAATGCACCAGCCTCTACTGCATTAAATCTAAATCCTGGTCGAAATTATACTTCCGGAGAGCAACAAATCCTCAGCATTTCCTTCAAACTTAACATATTTCTCATCCCTTTAAATCAAGCGCAATTGACTGCCAAATTTGCAGTCTGTTCATATATTCAGTAATTTTCTTACTATATCCTCAAACTTCTTTCTAATCCCCGGATCTAATATATCCGAGCTGGCATTTGTACCAGGCTTGTTATTGACAATGGAATCATACCCGCCTCCCCACAAATCCTCTTTAACGCACCCTTGCTCAATCAGCAGTTGCTCCTCATCTACATGCATTTTGGCCCCTCCCAAAATTAGCTTTACCGGTAAATTACTGTAATCCTTCTCACAGACATGAACGCCAGTCCGAATTACACTCTGGTTTCATGGCAGACAATCCCCACCACGAGCATCTCGTCAAAGAGCTGACGGATCAGCTGGAACCGGTATTTTCCCGTTCCCCCCAGGCGGTTTATCTCTACCTTGATGACGAACACAAAATCTGTAACAAAAAATTCGCCGACCTGCTCGGATACCTCTCCCCGCAGGAATGGGTAGACAACCCGAATCCCGTAAGCGACGTCATTGCGAAAGACCGGGATAAAGTTATAGATGCTTATGTCAAAGCTTCAGACCAATTGAAAGCTTCGACTCTGGTGGTCTCTATGACTACCAAAAAAGGGCAAAAAATTGCTGTCAAGGTTATTATGACCCCGGTTACCTACCGGGGTGAGGTTTTCGTCCTTCATTTCATCACGAAAGGAGGTGACGCTTAAAATGACTCAAAAACAATGGGACACCCATCGCCAGCACGTGGATGACCACATTACCTGGCCGGCCACCAAACAGGAAATTGTGGACGCCTGCCAGGGAATGGATGTGGAACCGGCAGTCCTGAAAGACTTAAAAACCATGATCCCTGATGGTCCTAAAAAATATACCAAATCAGAGCTGCACGATCAGGTTGTATCCTGAAAAAACAGTTTATCTGCCCTTAGTAGGACTTCTTCTCCGGTATTGCTTGTATGTGTCATAATACAGGTGATGCCGAAGAAGTTGTCCCTGGAATTTATCGCCTTCCTTCAGGCTCTTGGTCTGCTCATTTACTGCGGTTTTATCGGAAATCTCATGATCAGAGCCAATGCCTGGTTCAGCCCACCTCCTAACTTTCTGGGGCCCACTCTCTTCCTGCTTTTGTTCATTGCCTCTGCGGTTATCTGTTCCCTGATATTTCTCGGTTATCCTTTCTTATTATTCTGGGAGCACAAAAACACTAAAAAAGCTATAAAGCTGATACTTATTACCACCGCCTGGACTCTATTCTTTTTCCTCTGGGTCATAGCCGCCATCATTGCTTTTGATATCCGCTAGGCCTATAATTCCGGGGCGATGACTAAAACCAAGAAGCTCATTTGTACCCTGATGGGCCATAAATTCCTCAAAACCACCCTCGCCCGCCATATCCAGAGGTTTACCTCCATGGAAAAAAGGTCACACTTCCGGCACTGTACCCGCTGCGGCCACGATACCTACTCCCACGTCGAGTTTGTCTGATCCGTGATAACATAAACCAAAGTGCCCAAACTGCCCCGCAGTAAAATCCATTTTGTAATCCTTTTGTTCCTGGCCGTTCTGGTGTTCTCAGTCCTGATTTTCCGCCTGGCCTCTTTAAACACCCGCCTGTCTCTCCTGCAACAAACTATATTCACCCAAACAGAGCAAATCTCATCCGCCAGCGCCAGTGTTGCCTCCCACGCTTCCCGGATAGCTGAATTGGAGTCCGAAGACCAGCGCCTCAAAAACCAAAAATTATCAGCTGACATCACTGAAATTAAAAAGGCTTATACCAAATCCGTTACAGTCTACGAAAATCTGACCGATCTGAAAACTCCGGTTGCCAAACTCTCCAATGCCTTCGCGGAAGCCATCTCCTTACTGGCTAAAGAAAACTACGCATCCGCTTCCTCAAAAATGGATCAGCTGACCCGGGACATTTCCGCCGAATCTGCCAAACAAGTAGCTGCTGCCATCCCCCCGCCTGCCGCTGCCCCCCAAAACAATGCCCCACCCTCCGCCGGTTACAGCCGCCAGACCGTATCCAGCGATGCCGGTAATTTCGTGGTCTCCATTGTCTCTGCCGATCTGAGAAGCACCCGCGTGATAGTCGATACCTCTTCCGATTCCGATTGCGGCAACAACTGTCCCGTCCTGCCCCTGGCAACTTACATTTCCCGTTCCGGCGCTTTCGCCGGTGTCAACGGCTCCTACTTTTGTCCAGCTTCATACCCCACCTGCTCCGGCAAGACCAACACCTTTGACCTGCTAGTCATGAATAAGAACAAGTATTATTTCAATTCCGGTAACAATGTCTACAGTAATAATCCGGCTGTCATTTTCGGCGGCGGGTATATCCGCTTTGTTTCCGCGGTTTCCCAATGGGGCCGGGACACGGGAGTGGACGGAGTTCTATCAAATTACCCCCTCCTGGTTCAGGGAGGTAACATCATCTTCGGCGGCAACGACGATCCCAAACAGGGCAGTAAGGGTAACCGCAGTTTTGTGGCTAACAAAGGCAATACGGTTTACATTGGTGTCGTCCACTCCGCCACTGTGGCCGAATCCGCCCGCGTCCTCAAATCTCTGGGAATGGAAAACGGGCTCAATCTTGACGACGGCGGCTCGACAGCCCTCTACAGCGGCGGCTACAAAGTCGGCCCCGGCAGGGACCTTCCCAACGCTATTTTATTTGTCAGAAAGTGACATGGTATTATCATCGGCATGCGCTATGCAATCGAAGTCAAAAAATTGGTCAAAAAGTACTCCAAAGCCCCAGTACCTGCGGTAGATGGTGTAAGTTTTAACGTCAGCCGGGGAGCATTTTTCTCTCACTTCCGGCGTTTCCCTTGTCACCGGTTTCGATTCCGAAGCCCAGCCTGGACCAGAACCTGACCGCCGAAGAAAACGTCCGATTTCATGCGGCTCTCTATGGACTCTATCCGTTTCAGCCGCTGTATCGTCACATGCCGGAAGCTTACAAAAACCAGGTTACCCGACTCTCGGAAGTTCTGGTTTGACCGCCGCCCAGCTGCAACAGCCGGTCAAAAACCTCTCCGGAAGAAGCTGAGAATTCAGATCAGGTATGTATTATCAACCAGGGCCGGATAATTGCCGCCGGCCGCCACACCACCCTGGAACAGGCATATCCAGGCTATCATCGCCATTGCCTCCCGGGATGTCATCAAACTTACCCGTGACCGGACCCGGGTACTTTTCAGTTTCGTCTTTCCCTTTATATTCATCGGTATTCTCGGCTCCAGTCTTCAGGCCAACTTAAGTGCCAGTCTGGGCTTCAACCTTCTGCTTTTTACTTTCCTGGGAGTGCTGGCCCAAACTTTTTTTCAGTCCTCCGCTTCTGGTATTATTTCCCTGGTCACTGACCGAGATACCGATTTTGCCCAGGAAATGTTCGTCGCCCCCATTCCCCTCTGGTCAATCTGCTCATCATCCTGACCATGTCCGTCGGGCTCCTCCTGATCGGCACCCGAATCTTTGTCGCCCGAGAACGCAACCGCTAACCTGATGCCTATTGGGTCAGGTTTAATCTGACATTCACAATATTCTGCGCTGCATCCAGTGTGACTACCCCATAAAAAATCCCCTGCCCGCCGCATACATACGGAAAAGTATGCTGCAGATCAGCTACTACCTGTTTCTTCAGCACCTCCGATTCCGGTATCCATTCCAGCTTTCCGTCCTTGGTTTCCCAACCTGCCGGCGGATCTCCGCCTTCCGATTCCACCACAAAATTCGCTATTATCCAGTCTCCATGCTTGCAACCCTCCTGCCTGACTATTCCCACCAGCTTAAACCGGCCTTCCTCCATCCGGAACCCGGTTTCTTCATGCACTTTTCTAACCGCGGTATCCAAATATGTTTCCCCTAATGCCACCCTGCCTCCCACTCCGTTGTACAACCCCGGATCGATATCTGTGTTCTCGATGCGTTTTAACATCAGGTATTGACTCTCATGCCGGATAAACACTACCACTGCCTCGTTAATCATCCTGATTCCGTTCATACTCCGATTCTACACCCTGGAAAAATCGTCAGTTTAATATATTTATTATAAAATCAAATTAATGTCCCCTGCCGACTACCTGGACATCTTTCGCCACCCGGACATTCTGGTGGTATTGGCCACTGCCCCCACCGGATTTGGCCATCTGCGGGTCACCCAGGCCCTTAAAAACGGTTTACCTGAGCATCAGTCAGTTCCTGTCCTTGGCTTAAGTCATTCTTCCCTGCAGTTCCTTCATCGCCTGACCAGCCGCCATGTGATGTTACGTGCTTTTTTTGAATTCTTCCAGAACAATCCCGGAGCTGAAGAGGTTTTTACCCGCACCTATCGGTCCTACCTCTCCGTTTCTGCTTCAGACACCTACCGCGCGTTGTCCCGGCTGGTTCTCTCCCGCCGCCGCCACCCCCGGACTATAATTCTGGTTTGCACCCATTTCAGCCTCGCTCATGAAGCCGCAGCCGTCAAAACCCGCCTCCTTCGTGAATACAATTGCCGGCTTATCATCAGCGTGACCGTCACCGACGATTCCCCACAGCGAATTTGGGCTGTCCCGGGAGCCGACTTTATTTTTGTCCCCAGCCTGAAGACCAAAGTTCTTCTGGACAAATACCTGCAGCGTTTCTCTCCGCCCCGGCCTCTGGTTATCATCTCCCCGTATCCGGTTGCCCCGGGATTAACCGTCCCCTTGTCCGCAGCCCGTTACACAGCCCGGGTGCACCAGCTGCAACCTCACACCCCCTCACCCTTAAATATCCTTCTGCCGGTATCCGGCGCCGCCGTCCAGCTATCATACTTTCGCGATTTGATTTCCGGTCTCAACGCCGCCGATAATCATCACCTCACCATTATCTCCCGGCAGTCGCCCGCCACCGCCTCTTTTCTCAGCTGGTGCCGTACGGTTCCCGGGATTGAGGTCATCAGTCACCTGCAGGATCTGGAGACGGTGATCGCATACGAGCATGCCCTTACCCGTTCCGTATTCAGTCTGGAAATCACCAAGCCGTCCGAGCAGTCTTTTAAAGCCTTGTTGACTCCGCACCAACGGGGAGGAGTCATACTCCTGTTTACCCGGCCCGTCGGCCGTCAGGAATATGACAACCTGGATTTCCTGCGTCGCCACCGGCTGCTGCCCGACGCTGCTGATGCCAGAATTCTAAATGATCTCTGCCGTCACAATTCTACCTCCCGCATGGATGCCTCCTTCTACCGCCGGGCTCAAAACTGGCGTTGTCTGATGTTGCCCGATACCGGTAGTCTTGCTGCCCGGGCCATCACCTGTTTCAAAAATGCTTCGGTATTGTCATCCATGGCCAATTTTACCGGCTTTCTCAACCACCCGGAACTCAGAGGCGACGGCGTGCGTATTTTCTGGCAACAACTGTCAGGCCACATTCAGAAAATTATACAAAACGGCTCTGCCCGTCCATAACCATGCTCTTATCCATCTTATTATTATCCGCAGGACTGCTGATTCTTCTCTGGTCCACCCGTTTATTTGTAATTCAGGCGGAAAATGCTTCCCGTTCTCTGCGTCTCTCCCCTTTGATAATAGGAACTACTCTGGTCGCTATTGGAACATCCATGCCCGAGCTGGCCGTCTCAGTCACCGCCGCGGTCAGGGGGGATTACGGACTGGCGCTGGGTAACATTATCGGCTCCAATATCCTTAATATTCTGCTGGTTTTTTCCGTCGGATTGCTGTCCGGCCGCATCCGCATCGGTACTACCAAAACCCCCAGAAACATTTTCCTGCTGCTGCTGTTTACCACCCTTTTTTCTCTTCAGGCCCATTCCCCTGTTTCCCGGTTCCCTCCGGGATTGATTCTTCTGCTTCTGGCGGTCATATTTACCGGACTGGAATATTTTTGGGGTTTGGCCGGAAGAAAAAAGGAAGACCGTGCCCGGCTCCAACTAAAGCACTATCCCCGTTTCAAATGGCCGCCCCTGGTCTTTTCCCTGGCTACCATCTTCGTTGCCGGGTATATCACCGTTATCCAAGTGGAAAATATCTCCCTGTTAACCGGTCTGTCGACCACTTTTTTTGGTTTGACTCTCACCGCCATAGCCACCTCCCTGCCTGAACTGGTTACTACTCTTTTCAGTCAAAACGACCATCAGGACAAACTCACTGCCGGCAATATCATCGGCAGCAATATTTACAACCTGCTGCTCATAGGAGGCCTGGTTTTGCTGCTTACACCGCGCCCGTTTGTCCGGATACTACCCCTGACGGATTTCGTCTTCCTGCTCTTAACCACCCTGGGATTCTGCCTCACTCTGTTTGCTCACAAAGGCCGGGTCATACCCAAATATTTTGCTTTGATTTTCATCTTACTGGTCCCGCTTTACTTATTTATTATTTACCCGTAATATCCTTTCCATGCCTAAACGCGCCATCTTTTTGATTCTGATTATTTTTCTGGCAATCACTGTATTGGTCTGGTTTAAAACTTCGGCTAACCGCCCTCTGATTTACGCCTGTCCCATGGATGCCAATGTCTGTCCGGACGGCACCAGTGTCGGTCGGGTGCTTCCTGATTGCAAATTCGCTCCCTGCCCCTGAAAGTCGGCTACTTTATTCCGTACCTTTCGCTTGCCAGATCGATAATCCTTTTCACCAATGCCGGGAAATCCATCCCCGCTGTTCTGGCAGCCAGCGGAAAATAACTGATAACTTTCTCGTCTGGATTGATTCCCGGCAATGTATTTATCTCCAAAAAATACAGCTCCCCCCTGGAGTTCATCCGGAAATCTATCCGGGCACAGTCCCGTACTTCCAATGTCCTATAGACTAGTTTCGCCGTTTCATTAATCTCCGTCTCCAGGCCAGGGTCGATTTTTGCCGGACAGTCGCAGGCTTGAGACACATCCGTCAGCGTATCCTCATACAGCCATTTCAGTTCAAAACCCGCGATTTTTCTCATCCCCTGGGGCAGGAAATCAAATTTCTGCTCGATAATCGGCAGCACCTGCAGCTCCCGGTTACCCATTACAGCCACAGTAAACTCTCTTCCGTCCAGGAACTCTTCCACCAGCAGCTGTCCCTCAAAACCCCCGGCATACATGTCCCCGATCCGGGCATTCAGCTCTTCCTGGTTGTCCACCACATTTTTATCAAACACCCCGATACTCGATCCCTCGGTGTTGGGTTTTATTATCACCGGCCAATCCCAACCTCTCGGCAGTTTTACAACATCCCCCGCTTGGGCCAGCATCGACCCGGGCACTTTTACGCCCACTCCGGTCACTACAAGTTTGGTCAGGTTCTTACGCAGTTTTATCGCGTGCGTCGTAGGCGACGAATGAGTATAGGGAATTTTCAACATCTCGCAAAAAAGGGGTATCTGTGACTCTCTGGCATCGCCGCTCAAACCTTCGGCTATATTGAATACCAGATCAATTTTATCCCTAAGATCATTAAGTTTCTCAAACGCCCGTGAATCCGCCTCCATTCTTTCCGTCCGGTGTCCCAACCCTTCGATAGTCTTTATAATCGCCTCAATCGTCTCCGGAGAATCGAAATCCAATTCTCTTTTCATTCCTTGACCCTGATCATGTTTTACGTTGTAAGCAAACCCTATCCGCATAAAATATATGTATACCACAATTTGACTTGGCATTCGCGCTGGCTTAATATCCACGGCACATGGACGATTTCACAGAGACTCCTATTAGCCCCCGTCAATCCGACCGCCGCCTGATACGAACCGCAATTAATAGTCTGCTTCTGATTCTTATTCTGGCCGGAATCGGTACGGGCATTTACTGGTTTACCCGTCCCGCCCCCGAATCCACAGCGGTATTGGGTACCGAGGCTGAAATCACACCTTCGCCTACCCCCCAACCTACCGCCGTCCCCTCACCTACTCTCAAACCCAGTTCCACTCCCAAACCGACAACCACTCCCAAACCCACCTCCGTTCCGTCCGCCACCCCCTCACCCACTCCTGCTTCCAAAACCATCACAGTTACCTCCAATTCCGGTATTGACGGTTTCCGGGCAAATAACAACGGCGGCAATTCCACTATCGAAATCCGGGCGGGTAATGGCAATATGGTTGGTGCTCCGGCTTACGAGTTGGTTTCCCGGGGTTTCGTCAGTTTTAGTGTACCCTCGGAAGTAGCAGGCAAAATCATCGACCAGGCTACTCTTCGGCTCTACCAATACCAGGTCTCGGGCACGCCGTATGCATCCGGAAACAAATTGATAATTGATCATCTGGATTATGGATCGGAATTGGCTTCTGATGATTATGACCGCAGCCCGATTTCCTCAAACATCGGTGCTCTGACCGACAGTCCCGTCGTTGAATGGAAAGACTTTTCTGTCACATCGGCAATTTCATCCGACGTTACAGCCGGACACTCCCGGTCCCAATTCCGCTTGCGTTTTTCTACCGAAACCGACAGCGATAGTTCTGAGGACGTAGCCTATTTTTACTCCAACAATTCCGGCTCCAATACCTATCCTCCCCAGCTTGTCATAAAATACCATTAGACTCGTGGCTAAATCTCCCAAAATAGTAACCATCGGCGGTGGAACTGGGGCCCCTACGGTTATCCGGGCTCTCCTCCTGGCTGGGTTCTCGGATATTTCCGCCATCTCCGCCTCCACCGATTCGGGCGGCAAGACCGGCCAGCTCCGAACTGACGAACGGGACCGTGTGATCGCCATCTCCGACCTGTTACGCAACCTTTTGGCCTTGATTTCCCCCCGTCAGAAACATTTGGAACATGTGGCTGCCTTCACTGACCTGCTCGGGTTCACGGACGGGCGCAACCGCAATCTGGGCTATACCCTTTACTACGCATTATTGGAAAAGTATGACGGCGATTTCCTGGCTGTGCAAAATCACCTCGAACGTTTGTTGGGAGCTAAATTTGCGGGAACCGCCATCCCTGTCACTCTGCAACCTACCCACATCAGCTTCTCCACCCAGTCCGGCGCCGTATTCCACGGCGAACACGAGCTGGATCGCCAGACCATGTCCAGAAACGCCATTACCGGTTTCTGGCTGGACGGCCCGGCCCCGGCTTCCCCCCAGGCTATTTCTGCCATCCGTCAGGCTACCCATATTATTTATTGTCCGGGCAGTATTTACGGCTCCGTCCTGGTAAACTTTCTGGCCAGGGGCATCTCTCCCGTACTCAAATCTTCCAAGGCAGTAAAAATCCTGATTGCAAACCTGGTTTCCAACCGCAACCAGACTCACGAATTCACTCCCACGGACTATTTCCGCCTTTTCGCGAAATATACCCGGTTGGATCCTCCGTTCAATTTGTTCCTCTGTCCGGACACCAGTCGCCACGATTTCGAGATCCGGTATCCCGAAGTTGCTGCCAACTACGGTGCTGAGCATTCGCACTTTTTAGGCTGGGACAAAGAAAAGCTTGCGGTTCTGAAGAAATTCAAAATTACGCCTGTACCTGCAGAAATTTTCTCAGTCACGCCGGAATATTCCCGACTCCGCCACGACCCGGTCAAGCTCGCAAAAATACTCAAACAAGTGATTCATAAGGTATAATAATATAACCTTTTGCTTATGAAAGAGATCAAAAAAGAGCACTCCAAAAAACTAATACTTCTGGGCTTAATCTCCTTGGCAATAATATTCGGACTTATTGCCGCCTCTTATGAAATAAGCGTTTTGTACAACACAATTGCGACTCATGCCATCGGTACTCTCACTGCTCAGGTTCCAGTACCCACCTCAGACGGTTCCCTGCATGGCCAGCTCATTCTTGCCACTCCATTGCTAATTCCGTAAATTTCTTATATAATCCTTGACACGAGTCGCAAGGCTCATTTTTTGTGCGGGTGATACAATTAAAACCATGAATCCCCTAACCTATTTACGTGAGACCTTAAGCGAGTTAAAACAAGTCACCTGGCCTACCCGCCAGCAAACCATCCAATTAACCTTGATTGTCATCGGAATCTCGGTTTTGGTTGCCATTTATATTGGCTCGCTGGATTTCTTGTTTACCAATCTATTAACCTCTATAGTCAAATAAATATGGACGAAGAGCAGACATCCGTCACTGAGCGTGGTCTGGGATCAAAAGTTATTCCCGGCCACATTATCGTAAATGACAAAAAAGAACTGGCGGCCAACGCTCACTGGTATGTGGTCCACACATATTCCGGCCATGAAGCCCGGGTGGCCGAAACTCTGCGTCAGCGTGTGGCTACTTTAGGCCAGACCGACAAAGTTTTTGAGCTGTTGATTCCCACCCAGGACAAAATCCACATCAAACATGGCAAGAAATCCTCAGTCAGGGAAAAAATCTTTCCCGGATACCTGCTGGTAAAAATGGTCGTTGACGACGATTCCTGGCTGGTGGTCCGCACCACTCAGGGGATCACCGGTTTCGTGGGTGTAGGTAATAAGCCTACCCCTCTTTCGGATACCGAGGTCACCGCCATCATGCAATTCGCCCAAATGGGAGCTCCCAAATACAAAGCTAATTTTAGCCTGGGAGAAGCAGTCAAGATTACCGACGGTCCTTTTGCCGATTTCCTGGGGTCTATCGAAAGTATCGACGAATCTGCCGGTAAACTCCGGGTGCTCGTCTCGATCTTCGGCCGCGAAACCCCCGTCGAACTCGACTTTTTACAGGTAAAGAAGATATAATTCACCAAATTCTAAGCTTATATTATTTCAAATTTAGATATTATTTGATTATTAGAATTTAGTATTTAGTATTTTTAAGGTATGGCTCCCAAAAAAATCAAAACCACTCTTAAACTCAATCTCCCCGCCGGGGAGGCTTCTCCCGCCCCGCCGGTCGGTCCGGCACTCGGTCAGCACGGTCTGCCCATCATGGATTTTGTCAAACAGTACAACGACAAAACCAAAGACCAAAAAGGCAACATCATCCCGGCTGTTATCACTGTTTACGAAGATCGCTCCTTCACCTTCGTTACCAAACTGCCCCCCGTGTCAGCCATGATCAAAAAAATCCTGAGCCTGCAAAAGGCCTCACAAAAACCCGGCCGTGAAACGGCCGGTACCCTGACTGCCGGCCAGGTGAAAGATATCGCCGAAAAGAAGCTGGAGGATCTGAACACCGAATCCCTGGAAGCCGCCATAAATACAGTTACGGGTACCGCCCGCTCAATGGGCATCAAGGTCTCTTAACTTCCTCACTGTCGGAATCGTCCGCCCTCAACCATCGGGGACATCGTCCCTGCTGACACACCAATTCCCTTACACCCGTCTTTTGGTTACTTTTCAATACCATTTTACCGGATACTTCACTTCAACCATAAAACTTTTCCGGAATTTTAACACTAAAAGTATACATTCTGGAAATGTTTTATCAGCAATGCCTGTTCTTCATGATTTAATATCACCGCCACCATGTCTATCCTGCACGGTACCTCTTTACCTCCCAAATACACCTGGGCCATCCGTTTTACCCGTTCATATTTTTTCCGGGTAAACATTTCCTCCGGCTGGCCGAAAAGCAGTCCTTTTTTGGTCTTAACCTCTACAAATACCAACACATCTTTATCCCTACATATCAAGTCAATTTCTCCATATCGGGTAGAATAATTGCGCAAAACCATCTCAAATCCTTTCTTAACCAATAATTCCGCCGCCGCATCCTCTCCTAATCTTCCGATTTGCCTATTGAATCTTCTCATTTATTCCAGTATAGAATATGAATATGTCTAATGTAGGTTTTAACAAAATTCAAGTCAAACAATTAAAGTCCCTTCTTAAAACTAACAATCCTAATTTAGAGACCTCAATAATTAAGCAGGTATCCTCCCATATCGCAGATGTTGTAGACGCTCTCAGTCAGACTATCAGTGAAACCGAAACCAGGATCACCGAAAATTTTAGGCATGATACTAAGCACGAATCCAATAAACTTCGGGGGGATATTAAAAACCTCTCAACTACCATGGCTACTAAATACCAGGTCGATAACCACGAAAATCGTATTAAAGTGTTGGAAACAAAAGCATTCACTTCTGGTTAGCCCACCTGTCTGTACTGCAGCGCCTCCGCCATATGCACGGGCAAGATGTCTTTCTCTCCCGCCAGATCGGCAATCGTCCGCGCTACCTTTATCAGCTTAAAATATGCCCTGGCGGACAAATCCCATTTCTCCACCGCCAGCCGCAAAATCCTTTCCGACTCCCCTGTCAGCGGGCAATATTTTCTAACCTGTTTATTTTTCATCTGGGAGTTGGTAAAGATGCTTTCATCTCTAAATCTCAAATCCTGAATTTTCCTCGAATCAATTACTTTTTTCCTCACCTCTTTGGAGCTTGAACCTAGACCTGCCTTGCCGGCAGGCAAGCTTGGACTTGAACTCAACTTATCCGTCTCCACCGCCGGCACCTGAACATGCAAATCAATCCTGTCCAGAATCGGACCGGACATCCTGGCCCGGTATTTCCTGATCTGTTTGTCGCTGCACCGGCATTCCCGCCGGGGATGTCCCAAATACCCGCACGGGCAGGGATTGACAGCTGCCACCAAAGTAAAACTGGCCGGATAAGACACATGCGCCGCCGCCCTGACTATCTGCACCTGACCGTCCTCCATGGGCTGCCTCAAGCCTTCCAGAACCGACCGGGGAAATTCCGGCATTTCATCCAGAAACAGCACCCCCAGATGTGCCAAAGACACCTCTCCCGGTAATGGATTGCTTCCCCCGCCGATCATCCCCGCTGCCGATACTCCATGATGCGGACTTCGAAATGGTCTTCTCCTCACTAACGACTCACCCGGTTCCAATAGTCCCGCGACCGAGTACACCCGTGTCACTTCCAGCGCTTCAGCTGAATTTAATGACGGCAAAATTCCCGGCATTGCCCTGGCCAACATGGTCTTTCCCGTCCCCGGCGGACCCCACATCAACAAGTTGTGTCCTCCGGCTGCGGCTATGGATAGAGCGCGTTTTGCCTGTTCCTGCCCGGCAACCTCCGCCAGATCATACTCCACTCCCCCTTCTTCAACCAGCTCCTTGACTTCCACTTTACCCAATTTCTTTATCTGCTTCACTTCATTCAGATGGTCCGTCAACTCTATTAAATTCCTCACCGGGTATACGGTTATTCCCTCCACCACCGCCGCCTCATTCGCACTTTCAATCGGAACAAATATTTGAGTTTTGATTTTTGAATTTTGTGTTTGTTGGGCGAATAGCCCAACCAAAAGCACTCCCTTTGTTGCCCGCAAACTTCCATCCAGACTTAATTCACCATAAAATATGGTGTTTTTAAAATTGAAAAATGGTAATTGAAAATTTAGCTGTCCCGAGGCAGCGAGTATCCCCACCGCCATCGGCAAATCGTATGCTCCCCCGTCCTTGGGTAAATCCGCCGGCGCTAGGTTTACGGTAATTTTCTTGGATGGAAAATCCATCCCCGAATTATTAATCGCCGTCTTCACCCGCTCCCGGGCCTCCTCTACCGCCTTACCCGCCAGCCCGACTATGGTAAATCCCGGAAATCCGGCTTCCGCCACATCCACCTCCACCTCCACCGGCATCGTCACCAACCCCACATTCGCCACACTCCTAACTTTTACCAGCACTTTCTCTGTTTTAGAACAATTAGATCGGTCAGGTCAATCGTCTGATCCTTTACGGTACATCCGGCATTACCCACCGATAAAATACTTCCCGTCTTTTTCTTTAATTTCCCCGGAAAGCGTCATCACTGACAGTTGCGCCCCCATTTCATTTACCGAGCGCATCAATTTTCTAGCCAGTTCATCTACCGTCAACGTCTCATTCTCTAACAATCTGTAAATATCTGCATTCTTATCATCGCTTTTAGCATCATTAGTAGTTCGTTGACTCACCTGTTGCTCCGGCAACCACATCTGTGCCTTTTTCTCGGCAATTAACCGGTTTGTACCGTCAGATACTCTGCTTGTCACCGGTCCCGGCACCGCCCAGACTCTTTTCCCCAGCTTTATCGCCCATTCCACAGTTATCATGCTCCCGCTTTTAACCGCAGCTTCTACCACATATACTTCGTCCGCCAGAGCAGCCATAATCCTGTCCCGCTGCGGAAAAGTCCATAAAGTACCTGCCTGATCTTCCCATTCCGAAACAACCAACCCCCCTTTCTCAATAATTTCATTCATAATACTTAAATCTTCGGCCGTGATTCCTTTATAGTCGATTCCCCAGCCCAGCACAGCCACTGTCCTTCCCCCGCTGGCCATGCACGCCCGGTGAGCCGCCTGATCCACCCCGTACATCATTCCCGATATCACTGTCGCTCCCCCGTTTACCAGTTGCGGCACAATTTTGTCAACCACTCTCCTCCCGTACTCCGTTATCCTCCGGCTTCCCACAACCGCTGCCGCGTGATCAAACCAGCTTTCATCCCAGCCGTCTTTTCCCCGCCAAAACAGCTTTTTAACCGCCGGTTTAACTGCTGAAAAATTCGGTATTTTCGTTGCATCTACCACCCCCTGCTTCATACTTCTAGTCTATCATCACCTAATCTTGTATAATCTTGAGGTCGATATGGGCAAAAAACGCATCACCGTTATCGGTTCATCGCAGGAGCAGGAAATCAAATCCAGGCGGGCTATCCAGCTGGAGCAGAAAAAAATCCGCGAAGGCAAAAAAAGCGTAAAAGCCCCGGGTCTCGCCGGGGGCCAGCGAGTGGTAGACACCACAGCTGAATCTTTGGCGGAATACGAAATAATAGAAGCCAAAAGACAGGCTGCCGAAGCCCTGGTTTCCACCAAAGCCGCTCCGGCTCCCAAAAAAGCCCGTACCAGGTCTGCTACCTACGCTAAAGCCAAGTCTTTGGTTGATCCTCTCAAATCTTATCCCCTATCGGATGCACTCAAGCTCCTGCGGACTGTTTCCTTGACCAAATTTGACGGCACGGTTGAACTTCACCTCACCACCAAAACCAAAAACCAGTCTCATACGGTGGAACTTCCATTTTCTCCCGGAAAAACCAGAAAAATCGGCATCGTGGATGAAAAATTCATTTCCAATCTCGATTCGGGAAACATAGACCTGAACTTCGACTTGCTTCTTGTTTCTCCTGACTTGATGCCCAAACTGGTGAAATTCGCCAAAATCCTGGGTCCCAAAGGTCTGATGCCCAACCCCAAAACCGGCACCATCGTAGCCGACCCTGCAGCTGCTGCCAAAAAACTGGCCGGGGGTAACTCCCTGCAGCTCAAAAGCGAAAAAGACGCCCCGGTCATCCACACTTTCGTCGGCAAACTCTCCCAAAAGGACCCGGAATTGGAAGCCAACATTTCCGCCGTTCTGTCCGTACTCCCCGTCACCAAAGCCGTCCTCAAGAGTACGATGTCCCCCGTTATAAAACTGCAAATGAACGCTTGACTTAATACTGCAACTTCTATAGGATGAATTCCCAGAATGGGCAGACACGAAGCTCCTCTGGACGGACAACATCCAGGCTCTCTCTCCAACACCCATCAGCCTGAATCTTATCAACCCATCCTCTGTGCTGATTCAATTTTTTTCAAAGTCGCCCCCGAGGTTGAGCGGATTGCAGACCATCTTCCGGGTTTAATCACCTCCCAAACCAAGGATGTTGTTTCACGAAATCCTCCCGAACTGGCTCATCTGTCCGGACGGGAATCAACTCCTACATTAATATTAAAATCGACCTTGAACCTACCGGATTGGCCTGTAAAAGTCCCGTCGCCGGTCATATTCGCCTGCGGATCCGCCGAAAGTGCCGCTGTCACCATCGGGAGATACCACTTTGATTCTGACAATATCCTGACCTTCCAGCCCGCCCGGTTACATACGGGTCCGGATGCCCAAAGAGACCTCGCTGCAAGTATGTGGCAGGCGTGGCAGCACCCGGAGATTATATCCAGACTTGCTGGTGATGACCAAACATTTATCATCTATCTCACCAGGGAAGGCCATATACCCCAGGTCCAGGTTCCCCTGTGGGATCATTACTCCAGGATTGACCCCTATACCATTGCTCATGTCGAGCATGCACCCTACGACAATCCGTTTGGCAGAGTTACAAAAATTTGTCCAATTAATTATGAAGGGCTCACACCTGCAGTAACCGATTTGATTGCCGGCGATTCCATTGCCTCCGGAGAACAGGCTGTTGCAGTGTTCGAGCTGTTCCTCAGTCGCATGAAACAGCTGTGCGGGCCGGACTATCATTTACGCCATTTGGTCCTGGTCTCACCGCTCCTCACCGCATACGGAGCGGCTGTTGTAGGTTTAAGTGCAGCCCGATCCGGAATCCAGACAACGTTTGTCACCTCCGAAACTATACTGGGCTGCTTACCCCCGGACAGATACTATTCACCGGTTCTGGCCCAACCACATCTCCATGCCTCCCCGGAATTTATTCCCCTTCTCCGTGCTGCTCTGGGTACCGGCTTTGAAAAAATCTGCGTCAGGGGTAACTGGACAGCTTCGTTTGCAGCTGTTTCCCATGCCCTGACGAAATCCAACGAAGAATTGGCACCATTGGGGCTGTCAAATTCTTTTCTGGAACGCCAATGCGTAAATTTAACTCCCCGGTCTGTATGGGAACGGTACCGCATTCCTCCGGAGCGGCTTCTGCCCTACTCAACCTGGTACGAAGCCTACCGCACCGACAGGCTTGACCAGCTAAAACAACTCCTCACTATTGCCAATTGACCAAAGTTTATTTACAATACCCAGGTTACCCGAAGACAGCTGGTTTTCGCGTAGGCGACATAAATCCCGCCGAGGAACATATGACACCCAAAAAGGTTAATCCCGCTAAAACTTCCGTTATCTCCCGGCTCTCGGACCTGATCAAATCCTCCAAATCTGTGGCGATTGTAGATTACCAAGGCCTCAAAGTCTCCCAGGCCACGCAACTCCGCCAGGCAGTCAGACTTGCCGGCGGACAATTTGTAGTTGCCAAAAACACCCTTTTCAAAATCGCTTCCGGGATCAAAGATCTCGATCTGTCAGGTACTTCCGCCTTTGTTTTTTCCAAAACGGATGAAATCTCCGCCCTCAAAGCAGTGGCCGGTTTTGCCAAAAAGAATAATCTTCCCACTTTCAAACAGGGGCTGATGGGAGACAGAGTCTTGACCGCTGAAGAAATTAGCATTTTGGCCGCACTTCCCGACCGGAATACTCAATACTCCCAACTTGTATCCCGCCTTAATTCTCCCATTTCCAAACTTGTTTACAGCCTCAACTGGAATATATCCAAATTAGTCCGTACTCTGGATGCTGTCAGGGAGGTGAAATCATAAATGTCTACCACAACCGACAAACTGATCAAACAAATTGAGGAATTATCCGTTTTGGAGTTGACGGAACTGGTTAAAGCTCTCGAGGACAAATTCGGGGTCACCGCATCTGCCCCTGCTGTAGTTTCCGCTTCAGCGGGTAGTGGAACGGATACCGCTTCCGATGAAGCTCCGGAAGAACAATCCAGTTTCACAGTCTTACTCAAGGACGGAGGTACAAACAAAATCGCCGTCATTAAAGCTCTTCGGGAATTAAATCCCAACCTGGGACTTAAAGAAGCCAAAGATCTTTCGGAAAAACCGGGAGCTGTCATCGCCGAAAACGTCAACAAAGGTGCCGCTGAAGAAGCCAAAACCAAACTCACAGTCGCCGGTGCCGCTGTCGAACTTAAATAATCCGATTACCTTTTAGTAATCGATTTCTTATAGAGGTCAAGGTTTTCTATCGCTACCCCCGTCCCCCGGACGACACAAAGTAGCGGTTCCTCAGCCACGTGACACGGCACACCTGTCAGGTCCGTCATCAACCGGTCCAGGTTGCGCAGAAGCGACGTGCCCCCGCTCATAACTATCCCTTTGTCAATAATATCCGATGCCAGTTCCGGAGGTGTTTCCTCCAATACCCCCTTTGCCGCTCCAACAATCTGTATCAATACCGGTCGTATTGATTCAGTTACTTCATTAGAAGTAACCGGCACAGCTTTTGGTAAACCCGTCACCGTATCCCGCCCTTTGACCTCGATTGTCTCCGGCTGTGGCAAGATGGTTGCCGAACCTATTCTCAACTTCACATCCTCGGCTGTCGTTTCCCCCACCAATAAGTTGTGTTTGCGCTTCAAAAAACCGGCTATTGCCTCATCGATCTTGTTACCGGCAATCCGAACACTTTTATGCACTACCACACCCCCCAGGGAAATCACCGCCGCCTCCGCTGACCCGCCGCCGATATCAATTATCATGCTTCCCGAAGCCGCCGCTATCGGAATCCTGGCTCCGATGGCGGCCGCCAACGGTTCATCTATCAGATATGCTACTCTTGCCCCGGCCGAAAGTGTGGCGTCCAGTACCGCCCTTCTTTCCACCTGCGTCACACCGGCCGGTACGCAGATCATCACCTCCGGCTTGAGTACCACCACCCTGCCGCAGACCCGGCGTATAAAATACGATAGCATCGCCTCAGTCACCCGGTAATCGGCGATTACTCCGTCACGCATGGGCCGTGAAGCCATAATGTTTCCCGGAGTTCGTCCCAGCATCTCCTTTGCCTCATTACCGACAGCTACCACCCTGCCGTCGTCCCGGGTAATCGCTACTACCGTCGGTTCATTCATGACCAATCCTTTAACCGCCAGCCAAACCAAACTGTTAGCCGTTCCCAAATCTATTGCAATCCTTTTCCGCATCATGGTACGACAGAGATTATAACTGATGTTAAAATCTACTGGCTATGCCGGCTACTACGCGTCGCCTCCTGCTTTTTCTCACCAGCCTCATTTTCGTTCCTATATCCACAGTGCTGGTCATATTCTTCGCCCGCGGTTACCGCCCGGACTTCTCCACAGGCCAGATCCAACCTACAGGTATCCTCGTAGCCCACTCTTACCCGGACGGAGCTCAGGTCTACGTCAATAGCCAACTAAAATCAGCCACCAATACCACCCTTAACCTCCCTCCCGGTCTGTATCAGGTTGAGATCAGAAAAGATGGTTTTTTTACCTGGAAAAAAAATGTGACTATCGAGGCGGAAATCGTCACCCGGTCAACCGCCGTCCTCTTTCCCACCGTCCCCACTCTAAAAGCTGTCACCACTAGCGGTGCTACCGGGGTCACCGCCTCTCCTGATGACACCAGAGTTGTGTTCCTCCGTCGCGGTGTAAACCAAACTCAACTTTACATACTGGATATAACCGAATCACCCCTGGGGTTGATCAGCCGCGAAGCCCGCCTTCTCACCAATTTACCAAATTCCGAAATAAAAACTGAGAACTATGAACTCCGTTGGTCGCCCGATTCCCGCCAGATTTTTATTACACCGGGAAACTACCTCATCACCATTTCGGATTCTCAGACAACCCCCATTACTGCTAACGCCGGCATAGTTCTGAACGACTGGAATCAAAGGCAAAAAAACCGAGAGGCGGACAGGTTGAACTCCCTTCAGCCGGTCCTCCGGAATATTTTAGCCACCGCTTCAGCCAGCCTTTCATGGTCCCCCCGGGAAAATAAGCTGTTATACACCGCTACTGCCTCAGCTTCACTATCGGAAAGTATCAAAAGGCCTCTTCCCGGGTCAAGTACTCAGCCCCAAAACCGTCTCTTAAACCCCGGCGGGGTATATGTATATGATATTGAAGAAGACCGCAACTTCCTCATTGATACTATTATCTTGCCCCCGCCTTCAGCAAAAACCAAAAAACCGATATTGTCAGAAATTTCCAACAATGGTTGGTTCTGGTTTCCCACCTCGTCCCACCTGGTAAAAGTTACTACCGGAAAAGTTACAATTATTGAATACGACGGCCAAAACCCGACTGAAGTCTATGCTGGTCCTCTTTATGAAAATACGGCAATCCCCTATCCGTCCGCTAAACAGCTGTTGATTCTCACCGATCTCACCACCACCCCCACCATGGCGACTGCCTCTGCTAACCTCTACGCTGTCAACCTCAGGTAAAGCTGTGATCCCGGTAGGAGTCGAACCTACATCTGAGGTTTAGGAAACCCCTGCTCTGTCCGTTGAGCTACGGGACCGCACCCTTTCAATTGTATCCCAACCGTCTAAAATTAGGTTAAAATATGCCATGACGGGGTGTGGTGCATCGGTAGCACGCCAAGTTCGGGACTTGGAGGCACGGGGTTCAATTCCCCGCACCCCGACTAACGACCTCTGCTCCCTCGCTGAAAATCACCTCTGGAACGATCGTCTCTGGGGGCTTGAGGGCGTGCCTCATTCACCACCACCGTCCGTCCGTCCAGGGTCTGTCCGTTCAAGGTAGAAATCGCTTTTTTGGCTTCTTCGTCGCTAGACATTTCTACAAAACCGAATCCCCGGGATTTCCCCGAAAACCGGTCCATAACCACCGACGCAGAAACTACATTTCCGGTACCGGAAAAGAAATTTCTTAAGCCTTCATCGGTGGTATCCCACGACAAACCGCCTACAAAAAGTTTTATTGCTATATTAACTCACCTCCCATCAATCACATTAAACAAAATCTCCACCCACTGTTACAAACTGTTTAAACATCCCTAACAGGCCTTTTAATCCTCCATTTACTACAGGACCTTCCACCGAAATTACCGGAGTTACATTTTCCTCTTTCTGAACAACATCCGCCCCCTTTAAACTGTTACTGTTACCGGGAGTTACGGTTAGTTTTACTCTTGCAGAAGCCACACATCTATAGAACCACTTTTCCCCAACCCTGTCAATAGCCATTTGAAGCTATTGTACACAATCTGTCCCCAAAAAGATTAGTAAATATCTTATAATCCCTACAGGCCTAAAATATCCGCTAATTGTTTAATCATCAAAACCACATCCACCGCCGCCACCAGACTATAAGACGCTACATCATTATCATCTTTAACCACCCAAATTTTTTCGTCCACTCTCACTTTCCTGGATTTTAAGTCTTTGGACAACACATACTCGGGGGTAAATTCATACTCATCAAAAAGACTGTTTGCTTTTTCCACCGGCACGTGCGTCCTCAAAGTTACCTTGGGTACTCCATGTATGCCCAACACCGACCTGAGAACTTTCTCATCCGTTTCCAACCGCCCTTTTATTGGTTCCACCCCCAGGTTGTCTCCCTCCTTTGCAATCATCACCGCCCTTTGGCATGAGGGATTATCGCAATGCATCACAAAGTTACCCGAGTCCGAATCATAATCAATATCCCGGGTGATGTGTAGTCTTATATTTCGGGAAATCTTACACTTCGGGCAAACCACCCTGTACTTTATTCGCTCATCTATGACCGACAACGGCGTATCAATCAGTATAAAAACATCCGGGTCATCTCTGAATCTGGCCAAATCCCGGAAAAACAATGAATAGGAAATTTGATCCAATGTTCTGGGGAAACCATCCACGAATATGGCTTTACCGGGGTGTTTGGCTATTTCTCTCTTCATTAATGCCAGCATAATTTCATCAGGCACGGACACCCTATCCTGGGAACGACCCAAAATAGCTTTAATCCCTTCATTAACTGAAATGTATCCCCTGTAGTTTTTTTCCAGATAATCCTGTACATCCTTCCTCCCGGAAGCTGTCTTCAACTCACCATGCACTTCTCTGACAATATCCCCCGCCGAAATAAGGGCTACTTTATCCCACCCGAACACTTCTGCAAACATGCCCGCCCGAGTCCCCTTACCTGAAGCTTTTTTTCCCACCAGAAAAGCCATAAACACTCCTGTTTCCAAAAAGTCTTTGAGTTTAGTAATTTCTTTACCCGTTTTAGCCTCAAAATACTCCCTCCGCGAGTGTAGGTCAGTCAAATCAAACTTTTTCGTCAATCCGGCAACTTTTGTCCCTACTAAGGGAAATTCCAACCCTTTCATTATTCAGAATTTTACTAAACCTCCAGCAACTTGACCAGTCCCTGTTCTCTCCTCTTATCCACCGGCCCCACCACCGCCAGGTTGATCTTGTCTTTGGCCAGAATATCCCTGGCAACTTGCCTCACAGATTCACTATCAATCTGCATCAAATTACCAATTAACTGATCATAGGTCAGTATCTCCTCCGGCCGGTCCAAGGCTTGCTTGGCATAAAAATTCATTTGCGAAATCGGATTTTCCATTGAGAACAGTGTCGGCCCCCGGAGCTTTTCTTTTGTTTGAATTAATTCTGACTGAGTCAACTTCACCTCCTTGACTCTGTTCAATTCACCTATTATCGCCATAATCGCTTGTTCCAATTTATCTATACTCAAACCTGCATATACCGACCACACCCCGGTATCTTTCCACCTCTCTTCATCTGCTCTCACGGCATAACACAAGCCCCGTTTTTCCCGAAGCTCAATAAACAACCGACTTGATAGACCCTGACCCAAATATGCCGTCAAGATAGACAACGCAAACCTCCTGGGATCCTTATATGTCAATCCGGGTACCCCCAACTCCACATGTGCTTGTGCCGCCAGCTTCTTAAATGTAACTTTCACAACAGGATCTTTCTGTTTCACAACGAATAAATCCGGATCAGCAACCATCTTTAGGGGCATCTCCCCGAACCATTTCTCTATTCGTAATCTGATCTTGTTGTCTTCCAATTTACCCGCCATAGCCACCACTAAATTCCCGGATACGTATTGCGCTGAGTGGTAACCCACAAAATCCTTCCTGGATACCCGTTTTATTACTTCCGGCTGTCCCAAAATCGTCATCCCCAAAGGTTTTTCCCCAAACATTAATCCTTGTAATTCCTCAGCTGCGATTTCATCCGGCCTGTCTTCTTTCCGGTTTATTTCCTCCAGTATCACCCCTCTCTCAATTTCCAGATCTTTAGACGGAATCGTCGGCCATAAAGCTAATTCTTTAACCATCTCCAGCCCTTTTTCCCAATAGTCTGCCGGAATCTTGCACCAGTAGCAAGTCGCATCGATATCAGTCCAGGCATTTTGAATCGCTCCCAATCCCTCAAGATAGCTTGTATCTTTATGCGTAGGAAATTTCTTTGTCCCCTTAAACACCATGTGTTCCAGGAAGTGGGATATTCCGTTATTATTACTCGTTTCATAACGGCTGCCTGTCCCAATATATACTCCTACGGCCACACTTTCCACCCCCGTCATCGGCACCAACATCACTCTCACCCCGTTTCGCAGTCTGTAAAAATCAAAACTCATTGGCTGAATTTACTACATCCGGTCAGGAGCTTCAATCCCCAACAAGCTCAACCCATTCTTCAACACCTGACCCGTAGCTGCCGTCAAAAGCAGCCTGAAATCGCGTTCCCCTGGACCCTGAGCACCCAGAATTGAACATTTGTTATAAAAACTATTGTATCCCTGGGCTAATTCAAACAAATAATTACATAGCAGATTGGGTGCGTATCTGCCAGCAGCCTCCTCTACCACCTCGCCAAATCGATAAATCCACCGTATAATTTTCTCCTCTTCCGGGTGTAATTTCAGGCCATTTACACCGAATTGAGAATTGAGAATTGAGAATTGAGATTTAGCAAGAACACTTTGTGTTCTAGCAAATGTGTACTGCAAATACGGCCCCGAATTCCCCTCCAAATTCATTATTTTTTCCCAGTCAAAGACAATATCGCTCTGGATATTATGCATCAGGTCAAAATACTTCACCGCCCCAACCCCCACCGTCTGTGCCTGATCTGTATTCCCCAGTTTCCTGGCTCTGTCTATAGCTTCAATAAGTATTCCTTCCAGCTTCACCGTCTGCCCTTCCCTGGTCCGGAATCGTTTACCGTCCATTCCCAGATATAACCCGTGTTTTGTGTGGACCAATCGAGCCTGCGTCCTGACATAACCCAAGCGTTGGGCTGCGACAAACAACTGCTGGAAATACAAAGCTTGTTCTGCTCCCACCTCATAAATTACGATTTCCGGATTCCATTTATCTCCTCTGAATTTTAAGGTCGCCAAATCCCGGGTAGCATATGTCGTTCCTCCATCACTTTTAACCAGCATCAATGGTATATCCACGCCCTCAATTTCGATCACCCATGCCTCTTCGCTTTTTATGGCTATTCCCATAGTTTTTGCCTCATCTATTACCGCTGCCATTTTATCCACATAAAAACTCTCCCCGTATGCCTCATCAAATTTTACCTTTAATATTTCGTAAATTCGGTTGAATTCAGCCATGGAGACATCCACACATTCCTGCCAAATCCTTCTGGCTTCCGTATCCCCGTCCTCCAGCTTTTTAAACCATTTTCTTCCCTCCTTCTCCAGACCAGGGTCAGCCTCTGCCATTTTATGAAACTTAACATACAGTTCCTCCAGTTTTTCTACAGTTAATTCGCCCTGTTTCTCCGTGATGATCATGTAAATCAACTTTCCGAACTGGGTTCCCCAATCACCCAGATGGTTATCACCGATCACCTTATAACCCAAAAATTTATACAAATTATAGAGCGCCTGGCCTATGATAGTGGATCTCAAGTGTCCCACCCCGAATTGTCTGGCTATATTAGGCGCAGAATAATCAATTATCACTGTCTTTCCTTGTCCGATAACATCTTTCCCGTAATCCTGTGCCTGAGTTATCACTCTCTCTAATTCTTTGACAAGATACTCTTTTTGGAGCCATATATTGATAAAACCGGTCCCTGCAACTTCCACTTTAGCAATCACCCCATTCGGTTTGATAAAATCTGCAATTTTTTGAGCCAAACCCCTTCCCCCCTTTAACTTCAAAGCAATATTAGAAGAGTAATCTCCGTGTTCTTCAGCTTCCGGGTGTTCCAACTCTACCTCAATCTGCCCGCCAACAGCCTCTGAAATGGCTTTTTTGACTGCATCCCTTATCCACATACCTCATTTTAACCTAAATCTTACCTACCCCCAAGAACACTTTTACCTGGTTATTCTCCACTATCACTACTCCGTTACTGACATTGATTTCTTCTTTCTTCCCGTCGGCCTTCAGAAGAATCACTTTCTTGAAAATCATAGATACAAAGTTAGTATGCAGCGGTAGAATATCAAATACCCCTTTGGTGTTATACGAAGTCACCGCTGCCAGAGGACCCTCAAACACCAGTCCCTGCCGGCTTCTGACAGTAACTTTTAGCAGATTATCGTTCTTCTTCTCAGCCATTAACTAAAGCCGCCACCGCCTCCTCGGCCGCACCTATATACAAAAACTTATTTTCCGAAATCTGATCATACTTTCCGTTCAGGATATCCGCTACCCCTTTGATTGTATCCGCCAACGGTACGGATACCCCCTTCTTACCTGTTTGCTCTTCAGCCACAAAAAAACTCTGGGTCATAAAATTCTTGAGTTTCTTAGCCCTGCGAAACAACAGCTGATTCTCCGGTGATAACTCCGACTCCCCCACCAGCGCCACCATCCTGTCCAAACTTTCTGCTTTCTTTAATACCATCTGAGCTTTAATCGCGGTATCGTAATGTTTTTTACCCACTACTATCGGATTCATTACCGCCGAACTGGAAGCCAGTATATCCACCGCCGGCAGCCTTCCCTCCTGGTAAGCTGTACGCGACAAAGTCACCACCGAATCCAGATACGGAAAAATGGACTGCACCCCGTTGTCCAGCAGGTCATCTGACGGCACGTAAATCGCCTCGATGGCGCTCACAACTCCGGACTTGGTTGATACGAGCCGTTCATGAAATTCAGCCATCTCCGAAGTCAGCGTCGGTTGATATCCGTCTTCAGACGGAATTGAATTCATGAGTGTCGCCAGCTCGTTACCTGCCTGTGCCAGCCGGAATACATTATCAATCAGAAACAACACATCCTTGCCCTGATCCCGGAAATATTCCGCTAGTGTCACCCCTGCCAGACCGGTCAGGAATCTGACCGAAGCATTTTCTCCCATGGCACCGTAGATCAGACAGATGTTGGGCAGTAGTCCCCGGGCTTTTATCCCTTCATACAGCTCGTGGCCTTCCCGTGTCCTTTCCCCCACTCCCGAAAAGACGGACAGGTTCTTCTCCTGCTTGGTTGTTACGACATTATGCATGACTTCGGTCAAAAGGATGGTTTTTCCCACTCCTGCCCCTCCGAATAACCCCATCTTTCCCCCCTTCATTAGCGGGCTGAACAGGTCAATTACTTTTATTCCGGTTTCCCAAATCTCTTCATGAGCCAGTACCTGGCCGTAATCCGGTGACTGGGAAAAAAGCGGTCTCCTGTCAGTAAACTCAATCTGGTCACCGCCGTCAGCCGCTTTTCCGAACACATCCATAATTCTCCCCAATACCGTCTTCCCGACCGGTATTGACATCATCTCACCGCTATTCACCATCTTCATACCCCTCCATACTCGTTCTGCATTACACAATACCAGACAGTAAAAAGACCGGTCGCTGCTGGAAGTATACACTTTCATCTTCACTTCAGGATCATCCTGAGCCACCAGCATCTGGTGCATCAGCGGCCTGTCATCACCGAACTCCACCTGCGCAATATGCCCCCTGATTGCCAATACTTTCCCAACCGCCCCCCTGTTCATACCCCCATCACTCCTTTCCACATCGAGATCCCGGAAATCGTTTCCAGTTGACCCCGGTTGAGATCCCGGTGCCGCATCTTTCGTTCTCTGACTTTGACTTTAACCAGCCCCTTCTCAATATTATCAACGGCAGAGTCCAAAGCCAGCATTCTGGATGCAAACTTTGCCAATTGGGACTCGTGCAGAGCCTGCTCAAACATCGAGGCCAGTATTTCCCCCTCAAACACCATGGCTACATCATATACCGACGGCTCAAACAAGTAATCGCTCTTACCGGCTACTCCCAGAGCCCGGCTTAACTGATCTTCCAGGGTATCCCCTGACACCGGCAGAATTGTCGGCTCTTGCGACAAAAGCGTCTTAAATTTTCCGAAAAAGACAAGGATTTTTTCAAACTGAATCAGATAGCGCATCACCAATACAAAACTCTCCTGGTCTACCCCCTCGTCGGAAAAATCAAAATAGTTATACAGCTTATTCGGTAGCCGGTCAGACATCATAGCTACTCCCAACTTGCCCAGAATTACTACATCGGGATCATTCTTCCGCACAAAAGCCTCAAAGGCATCAAAAATCTTGTTCACAATATCCCCGTACAAACCGGCGTTGGCAGATACAAATACTGCCACCGATCGGCCGTTATTGGTTCTGTGGAGAGCTTTTTCCGGAATCTGTTGCTTACGATAAGCAGATTTGACTCTCATAAATACCTCCATCAGACCGTCCTGAAACTGCCGTGACTGGAGTACAGCTCCCCGGACTTTTTGCATCCGCATAGCTGCCACCTCCTCATAGACTTCCACCAGGTTTTTCAAGGACAACAGCCCCTCAAATTCACTTTTAATCTGCTTTTTGGAAATCATGTCAGAAATCTCTGCCACGCACCCGGATTTCGGCGCAGCTCTTCCACTAAACTATTAAGGCTTTGATGTTTAGCCACGATTTCATCAGCACTCTCTCGAAATTGCTGATTATTCTGATAGTTCAGGCTCATCTTTACACCATTCAACCCGTCCCACAGCCCGGCCATCATTAGCCCCACCAGGATCGGCTGAATATTAGCTTCGATTACACTCAGTTGCGGTTGGTCAAATAAAGCCAGAATCTTCTCTCCGATGGCCAGCACCTGTCGTGAATTCTCTCCCAGTTCTGCCCCGAATTTCAAAAAGCTTTGGGTTTTTTCGTATGAATTTAAAAGTTCCAATAACACTCGACCTACATCTCTTCCTAATGGTGTCTGGGTTTGGCGGCCGACACGGGTTACGGACACAAACGGATTTATCGCCGGCCTTCGTCCCCGGTAAAAAAGGTCAGAGTCAAAATAAATATGCCCGTCGGTCATCGACATCAGATTGGTTTGTATATATCCGGTGATGTCTCCCATAACTGTTTCTACCACCGGCAGACAGGTTATAGACGCCTCCCCCTGACCGACTTTGAAATTACCCGCCCTCTCCAACAGCTTAGAGTGCACATGGAAAATATCTCCGGGATACGAGTCCCGACCCGGAAACTTCCGGGAAAGTAGTGACAGCTCCCGGTAAAACTGAGCATGTGCAGACATATCATCCAAAATCACCAGCACGTCCTTCCCCTGATCGCGGAAATGCTCGGCTACGGTCATTGCCGTGTATGGGCACAAAAATATCTGGCCGGCTGATTCATGTGAGGATGTGGCTACCAAAACCGTTCTGTCCGCCACCTTATTTTCCTTCAGGAATCCTTCCAGCTTCAATATTTCAGTCTTTTTCTTTCCTATTGCCGCATACACGCAGATGTTTCCCCTGTTCGCCTGACAAATCAACGTCTGCATTAACAGCTGGCTTTTCCCAGTTTTTCTGTCCCCCATCACCAGCTCCCTTTGCCCTTTTCCTATAGGTACCATCTGATCCACTACCGACGCACCCGTCACCAGCCTCCTAGTGATCCGCTGTCTCTGTCCTATCCCTCTGGGTACCACATCCAGTGCCCTCTTATCCCATCCCTGGGTATCCATTAAAACACCGTCTACCGGTTTACCCAAAACATCAACGGTTTTCCCCAACAGGGCATCTCCTACTTCAATCTTCATTTCCTCACCCGTTCTGACAGCTTTGGTACCCGACCTCACGCTCACAACCGACAACACCAACACCTCTACCCCTTCTTCGTTCAAAGCTATCGTCTGACCTATTTGACCCGTTTCAAACATCACAGTTTCCCCCAATCTGATTCCCGGTAAACCTTCTATTTCCACTACCTCATGAATAACTTTTCTGGCATACCCCACCTCGCCGGTCTTTCGCAGCATTGTTTGAAAATCCGTGGTCATAACTTACTCCAGTCAATTTTTTCAAACTTCTGTCTCTTCGAAAAATCACCGAATTTTCCTTCATACTCGATCACTGCTCCCGCAATCAGATCTTTATTGATATCAATCTTAAAAATTATACCTGAACCTACATTATCGTATACATAACGGTGTATATCTTCAATTATACTCAAGGGTAATTCGGTAGCGATAGTTAACCTCATTACTTTATATTTCATTAAAATATATTTTATTTCCCGCAACAACAGATTAATTTTTTCAATTACCGCAATAATTTTTCTACTATTAATTTCCTGTGTAATAATTTCCGCAAGAGGTGTTTCAATCTTGTTTTTCATCACCATGTCAAAACCGGTATCTCCCTGCTTATACAAAGCTTCTTCCAGCCAGCCCACTCTTTCCAGCAGATTCTCCCGGTCTTCCTCAGTGATCACCAGCCGTTCCAGATCAGATAACATTAGCCTTCTTCGCCTCCTCCAGCGCCTGTTTTATTAATTCTCCGTGTTCCTGAGGCGAGATAGCCTTGCCCAGCACCTGAAGGCTCACTTGTTTTACAATTCCCGGAATCCTTTCTTCGGTCTCCTTCATTTTACCGGCTTTGTAAGCTTCAATTTCCTCTTCCGTATGAGCCATCTCTTCCTCATATCTCCTGGCTGCCGCTCTTTGTATTCCCACTGTCTCCATCTCCAAGGCCTTTTTAAACTCTTCAGAATCCCTTACAATCTCAACCTCGATATCTTTTGATATAGTATGCAACTTTTCTTTATACTCTTTCAGTTGTTGGTCGCTTGCCTCCCCTAATCTACTCTCGATTTCTTTTTTATTAATTTCCGCATCAGATGTAATATCCCTTAATATAGACATCGCTTTGTCACGGGCATCATCAATTATTCGATCCGCCTTCAGTCTGGCCTTATCTTCTATTCTTTTTTTATTTGCCAGAACATTCCTCAATTCCCGCACCTTTTTATCATATGCGGTTAATACTACAGCCAATGCTGTTCCCAGTATAAATACGGCTACTAACTCAATATTCATGGGCAGGTTAAATTTATATTATTAAAATCACATAAGCCAGAACCAGTCCTCCGGCCATTATAGCTACAGTCATCAACAAATTCAAAGCCACTCCGATTTGAATTGCTTTTCTGGCCAGAGGATTTCTCCCTATAGCTTCCACTCCACCTTTCGCAACTCTGCCGAAATATACAAATCCCAGTATAAATGCAGCCATGGCCACCAATATAGCCAATAAATACCTGAGGCTGGCCAGAGGTGCCAGTGTCGGAGCCAACAAACCTTGTCTCAAAGATTCCAGCAGATTTCCCCGGGCCGTTGTAGCCACAATAGCCGGCCGGATATTCACCAGGGCATATATAATAGCCTCTTCATTCCCCTCTCCCGGCATATCCTCTTCTGCCACACCCAACACATTCCCGCTTTTATCTGCCCTTTTTCCTAGCCCGGGAGTAGTCGACGAGGTAATAAAATCTCCCTTTCTTATCTTCCCGGAAACTCCGCCAACTCTCACCCTCGACCTTCCTTCCGTGATCACCGGTTTACCGTCGGGTATCTTTTTATCCAGTAACACCACTGCCGGATTCTCCCAATAAACGCCGGCAATACTAACACTATACTCTTCATTGCATGGTTTGATACCTTCTGCTGAAGTGCAGACAATTGATCCTTCGCTTACCTTTTCGTCTGTAAATTTAGCTGTGATAGCCATTCCCGGACCGATACCTTGCGCATACACCATATTAAAAGATGCTATCAACATCGTAATCCCGACTGTTACCAACGGCTTTACCATTAACATCAGAATATTATCTCGTTATATGCATGTCAACTTTTATCATCTGCCGTATTTCCGGATTGGACATTTAGCCACAAATGTCCAAGTTTTGTCAATCATTTACTCCAGGCCTATCACTTTTCTGACCCGTAGTAAGTTTTTCACACACGGATATTTTTAGTCTTATTAACAAATCGGACACTTTTTCCCGGGATTACTTGTCAGGTATCAATGTCAACTAATACTCTGCAAGTATATATCCACTATCTTTTTTCTCACCCAAATTTCACCTATTGATCTTACTCCTTCCGGATATCTTATATCGGGTAGTAAATAAACCCATAGTATATTGCTATTTACTCATTTGATTTTGAAAAACATTTTTACTCGAACTAAGCATTGACAAACATATTAATTTATTAATTATAATAGATAAAACTTGGACATTTCTTTAATCTGTCCAACTTTGACCAAGTTTCCTCCATGCCCGACAACAACCTGCCCTACCTCTCGAACCTGCTAAGCATTCAACAAGCAGCTAAACTGCTCAAGGTCTCCACCAAGACACTCCGCCGCTGGGAAGCACAGGGAATACTCACTGCCCATAGAACACCCGGTAATCAGCGCCGCTACCAGCTGGGCAAACTCCTTACCTTTTCCAAAAAGAAACCTGCCGGCCGTATCTACGTTTCAACTTCCCCCGTGGATTCTTCTTCCTCCACGCCGCTTCCGGAATCCCCTTTTTTCCATTCCTTCAATACTCCCGGTTTACCCAAGCTCGGATTATACCTTTCAGCTCTCGGGTTGGCAGGAATTATCAGCTTCACCACCCTCCACCGGGTAAAAAACTTGGTTTTAGGCACCTCCTCCACTCACTCTCCGGTTGCTGAATTGACACTACCTGACCAAACGGGCATCCCTTCATCTGCCGTGCTTGCCACCCAGGATGATACGGCTGATTACACCTATCAGGTGAACGTGCCAGGTGTATTTTCAAGGGAATTGGAGGTCAAAGGAAACCTGACCGCCCCGAACATCATTTACAGCCTGGTAGCCGGAAGAGGTATCACCATCAGTTCAGGTCAAACCCCTACCATCTCCGCCATCGGCGGGGTCACGGGATTCCAGGGGCAAACCGGGGATATCAGTCTTACAGCTGGTAGTGGCATAGCCATCGATGGTCTATCTATCAGAAATACCGACCCCGGATCGTCCCAAAACATCTGGAAAACTTTTAAAGTCTCAGGCCAATCCGATCTGGTAGCCGGTTCCAACACGGATACTCTGACCTTCGTAGCAGGTTCAAATATCGGCCTGACTACCAACACCACCGACAAGAAACTCACTATTTCTGTATCTACTCTCGGTCCAACTTCAGGCGGCACCGGAATTACCTCATACACTATCGGTGACATGCTTTACGCCTCAGTTGCTAACACATTAGGTAAATTACCCATCGGTGGATCCGGCCAGATACTTACAGTTTCCGGAGGCATCCCCGGCTGGGCTACTGCGTCAGCCAGCACCCAGTATTGGCAACAAAATTCCGGTACTCTCTCCCCCAGTACTATCACCGATGATTTGCTGGTTGGAGGAATATCCACCGCTTCTGCCACATTCCGCGTTTTATCCGGTACCGGCAGCATTAGTACCTCCGGAAATCTGGAAGTCGATGGTTCACTCACTCTGGGGTCAGATACTATCTCAGATATAACAGGTAACGGACTGGCCACTTCCGGTACTTCCTTAACCATCAATTTACCATCGGTCGCCGATTCTCTTTCAGTCACCACCTCTTCCGCGTCGGGTCTCGAGGTACTTTCGCAGGGCTTAACTCTCCTGCAGGGTTGCGGCAACAACGAAATATTAAAGTGGAATGAATCCTCTGATATCTGGGTTTGTTCAACCGATACTTCCGGCGGTGTGGAAAACTTCTGGCAGAGAAATGCCGGTACCCTTTCTCCCCTTAATATTACCGATGATGTTCTGGTGGGAGGTATCTCTACCTCTTCTGCAAAATTAAGACTGGCAGTCACCGGTGACACCGAACTCTTCTCCCAAGCTGATCTCAGATTATTCGATTCTGATAATACTAATTACACCGGTTTTCAGGCTCCGTCTAATGTCACCGGGACCGGTGTTTACACCTTGCCTGCCGTCTACCCTGTCTCCTCCGCCTTTCTTAAATCCGACGCTTCCGGTGTCCTGTCTTTAGATATTGGCACATACGACAACTACCAGTATTGGACCATTTCCGACGGTTCCCTGACTACCAATATCACCACCACCGGTACTGCCAGTTTCACCGGCGGTTCCGGTATTGCCACTACCAATACCACCGGTACTCTGGATATCGATGTTGATCTGCTCACTGCTTCCGACAGTGCCGGAGTTGCCTCCTCCCGCTCTGGTTTGGAATTCGGAGACACCGGGGATGACAAGCTCACCATGCTTCAGGGCTGCGGTAACGGCCAAGTCCTCAAATGGGACGAACCCAATGGCCAATGGAGCTGTGCCAACGATGCCGGAGCCACCAGCGCCATCATCAATGTAGAAACAAGTGACAATCCCATAGGAGCCCAGGTCGATACCTTGGATTTCGGACCTGATTTCCTGCTCACTGCCGACCCCACCAATGAAATCAACGTCTCCGTTCTCGTCGGTTCTGCCGGTGGCAGTAAGTGGCAGTTGAATAACGGCGTTCTCTCGCCTTTCTCCTTAACCGCCGACGTCAACCTGGGATCGGCCGCTTCCTCCAGCGCCAAGATTTCCCTGGCCGGGAGTTTGGATAGAGGCCGGGCCGTG
>Ga0209727_1000158_pt1 | contig 83645 bp, 195 predicted proteins | sample RifGroC1_FD_183995 | JGI IMG/M metagenome (GOLD analysis project Ga0209727, IMG submission 183995) | Groundwater microbial communities from Rifle, Colorado, USA - Groundwater C1 (SPAdes) (version 2) | ecosystem: Environmental > Aquatic > Deep subsurface > Groundwater | place: Rifle, Colorado... | reverse complement strand
ACAAATTGAAGAATTGGAGGCATATTGTCGTGGTTTATAAATTCAAGCAAGCAATTGTAAATCAAGATCAATATATTTATGGATTTAAGTTTTATTTGAATATTGTGAAGTGGTATAGATAAGGGTTTAGTAAATGTGATGGAGTAAATTTGAGGAGGAATTACATATGTTAACTGAAACTAGAATTGATCAAATGAGAAAAGATGTTACAAGAATGAATCAAGCAACAGAATTCTTTATGTGGTATTCTGAAGAGTATACACAAGAATGCATTAAAAATCATACGCAACGTCCAAACATCATGATTATTAATGAGAAACCTTATTTAGTTTGTGGATTAAGTTTTTCAATTATGGAGATTCCTAAATGGTGCTATAGGAATGATACTAAATTTATCGGAGTAATTCCTAAACGACTTCCAACTTATTTAGATTTAGGGCATGATGAAGAGTATTCTAAGTTATTTCAAGATGCCTATAACAATTCTCATGTTACCGAACCAGTGAATGGGATAACAAGAAAGGTTGTGTAGTTGATGGAATTAGGTAATAAAGTTAAAATTAGAAAAGGTATGCTTAGAGGAGTAATTGTCGAGATACAAAAATCTATGAAAGGTAGAAAGATATTTGTAGTTCAAATTACTGAAAATGTTAGTAATGGGTATTGGGAAGAGGAATTAGAGAGGATTGTTTGATCAAATAAAACTATTATTTTATTAGGTGAAAGGAAGGATGATTAAAAATGACAATCACTAAATGTCAATTTGAAAAATACCTAAAAGTTCAATCTGAAGGAAAATACAACATGCTTGATTCAAAAGCAGTAGAAGAGAGTGGACTGCAAAAAGATGTTTATATGGCAATTCTTAAGAACTATGATATTTTCATGAAAGAATATAAGGACCTGTATGATAAATATATGGGATAAAAAGCAAGTTTCGAAGGTAAAGAAAGGAGTTTATACAGTGGAAACTTTGAGAGTTAAAAATATCGACTATTGTTCTAAATGTCCATATAAAAGAAAATAACACTCGTTTGAGCGAGTATAAAAAGCAACCTTAAGCTCAGAGCGTTAGCAGGGTTTATAAGGACTCTGCTAGGTGGTATCAAATAAAGGGAGGTAAAATTAATGGAAATTATTGAAGCGAAAAAGTTATTAATTGAATTAAAAATTCAATTCTCGAAAAATTTAGATTTGCAAAATGCTTTAAACTTAGGTATTGAAGCATTAGAAAAGCAAGTCCCAAGGACACCTAAAATCGAAAAGTGGAGTCCTGCTTATTGTCCTTCTTGTGACAGAGAATTAAGTGTGATCATTGGTGATGGATATTATGAGCATTATGATCAGATAAATATTTGTGACTGTGGACAGAAATTAAAATGGAAATAAGTTTTGTCCAATCAATAGTAAAACTTAACGGAGCGAAAGGAATGATTAGAATGTTTGGAAAAGATTATCACTTTATTTTAGAAATATGGGAAAATAAAGATACAATATTAGGAACAAGACATATTATGGTTAAAGAATTCAGTGAAATAGGAGCAGTTACAAAAGCATGGACTGAAGCAAAAGTAAGTTTAACAACTAATTATCTATATTGTTTAAAATTTGCATAATCTGTGCTAGTGATTTAAACCCATATTCGCTATAACAGCAGAGCATATAACAGCATGGTTATGGTGAGTGGGTTTATATAATAGCATTGGTTGCTAAATAAATTATTGGAGGTAATTATTATGAAAAACTGTAAATTTGTATTAAAGTTAAAAAGTTCTCAGGAATATTTAAAACGAATTCATGATGGTATATGGTTTACTACAGAAGATATTAATTCAGCTTTAAAATGGGAATGTAACACGGATTTAAGTATGTTAAAAGTGGATGAAGATAAATACGAGGTATTTGAAGTCTAACAAGTGAAAATTATTAGAATCTTTAATTTCCCAAACCATCAAACCCTAGTGTAACAAGGGTTTGATAATCTAACATTTACCATAAAATGTTATTTTTATTTGGTAATAATTGTATAACACGAATTCAAATTTACTTCAAGGAGTGTGCTTATTATGTTTAAAACTATTCAAGAAGTCAAACAATATCTAGACGAATACAGTAAAAAGAATTGTTCTTCCAATTGCCACATTACCAAACGTGAAAGTTGTTCATATTGTCGAATTGCTGTACTGGATTTAATTATTCATAAAAATTCAGAGTCAGAAGAAGTTATTCTTGAAATGGCAAATAGATTATAGAGGATGTGAATAACAATGATTAAACCACAAATCAAACATTCTTGTTGGAATTGCCTTAATATTAACCTAGATAAAGCAGAATATAAATCCTGTACTAAAGGACACAAACTTAAATTTATCTTCAATGTAAATGAATGCTCAGACTGGAATGGTTAATCAAAATTTATCAGAAATTATTTTTATTTATTGCTTCATAGGTCTTGTAATTCTTATCAAATCAATATATAATGTAATCAAGGAATAAAATGCATATTAAGAGGAGAGTGTGTTTAAATGTTTAACGCTATCAATCAAGAAAAAATTGAAATGGTATTTCGTGCTTTTACTGAAAAAAGCGAAGAAGCAAAATTCAATCTAGCCCCAGTTCTTACTCAATGGGCAGAAAATAAAAAGGATATTTTTGAACTTTTTGGAGACTCATTAACCATTGAACGTGAATTTTCAGGTACTCTATCTGACTCCCAAGTAGACGATTTGTTTGACAACTTCAAAGACGAAAATGATTATGTAAACTATGATACTAGAGAGTTTATGTCCGAGTTAACTATGGAAGAATTGAAAAATAATAAATGCATAGAAAATAGGGATTCTAATTATTATCAAGATTACAAAGTAGGGCAAAAATTGTCTAAATACATAAATAATATCATTAAAAATGATCGTCCTGATTACAGAGAAATTAATGGAAAATCCAAATCGCTCAAAGAATTTTTCTCTATTCAATTCTCAATGTTTCTACAATCATTAAATTTCAAAGGCATCTTGGTTGTTTCAATTGATCCTTTGGATTATCTTACAATGTCACTTAATCAAGCAAATTGGCACTCTTGTCATGATCAAAATGGTTGCCATAAAGGAGGTATTCTTTCTTATATGACAGATTCTTGTTCTATTGTGGTTTATGTAAAATCTAAAAGCGATGTTGAATATGATGTTAATGATATTAAATTCACTCACAACTCAAAAAAATGGAGACAAATGGCTTATCTAGACATTAATACTCTTTCAGCAGTATTTTCTAGACAATATCCATCTGACAATGAAAATGCAGCAAAAATTGCTAGAGAAGTTGTTGCAAATCAATACTCAAAATTCATGGGAATTGAAAGTAAACATACTATAACACGAAATATGAGAAGAATTAGAGGTATGGTAAAAGATAATACTGATAATGCGTTACATTATAATGACATTCTCTTTATTGACAGGGAATACACAAGACTTAAAATGGCAGAAGGTGGCGAAAATCCAAATATAACAATTGGCAATATGCCATTATGTCCTATGTGTGGGGAAAGACATTTAGACACTAGAAATAGTTTACTTTGTAATCGATGTAGAAATGCGTTTAAAGTATGTCCTGATTGTGGAGAAAGAGTATATGAAAATGAAGGGACAATGCATCGGCACGATGGAAATTGGTATTGTGAATCTTGTTTTAATAATAATTTCGCACGTTGCCCTGAATGTGGAGATTATGAAAGAATAAGTGAAGGACAAATGTTAAATGGAATTTTCATTTGTAGAAGTTGTTTACGAAGATTGTATACTACTTGTAATGATTGTGGCACTTATGTAAGAAATAATTTAGTTATTAATTATCAAAGACATGATTATTGTGTAACATGTTATGATAGAATAGCTATTGAAGAGGAGGTATCTGCATAATGGAAAACTTAGAAAAACTATTCAAGATGTCAGAGAAGAAACTTCTTAAATACCTATCACGATTATTAGTGTCTAAAGAATATGGATATAAAAATGTCACAAAGACAAAAGATTATATTTATGCTGAAGGGAATATTCCTGTAATGCTTGTAGCGCACCTAGACACAGTTCATCATTCTTTACCTACTCATATCTTCCATGATCAAAAACAGAACGTTATATGGAGTCCTCAAGGCATAGGTGCTGATGACCGTGCAGGAGTATGGGCTATACTTCAACTTATAACAGCAGAACAAAAACCTTATATCTTATTTCCAACTCAAGAAGAGGTTGGAGGATTGGGAGCATATAAAGTTATTGAAGAAATTAAAGAAATTCCTCCAGTTAATATGTTTATTGAGTTTGATAGAAAAGGATCAAATGATGCAGTATTTTATCGTTGTGATAATCCAGATTTTGTAGACTATATTGAGAAATTCGGTTTTATTGAAAATTACGGATCTTTTTCAGATATATCTGTAATTTGTCCTGAATGGAGAATTGCAGGAGTAAACCTTTCAACAGGTTATTATAACGCTCATACGAAGGAAGAGTATTTAAACATCAATGAACTTAATGATGTAATTGAAAGAGTTAGGATTATGTTCGACCAGTTACCTAGTGAGCCATTTGAGTACATTGAAAAGAAAAATATTTACAGTAATTATGATTTTGTGAGCAACTTTTTTTATTGTGTAGAGTGTAATAATTGGATTAGTTATTATGATGAATCTAGCATAAGAGATGTTTGCAACGACTGTTTTAATAAAGAGTTTCCAGAAGAATCGAATGTAATTACTATTCCTAGTGCAAAACCAGTTATTCTAAAAAAGAAAAAAGAAAAATTATTTTAATATAAAATTTGAAAGGAGATTAAAAAATGGAAAAGCAAGAAATTCAAATGTTATTAAGCAAAGAAGTTTTAAAACAAATTAAAGATGAATCACTGCAGAATATTATTAGAGGGATTATTTTTAATCCTTCTAATAAAATAAATTGGGATGATGCACTAGAAAGAATCTATGTAAATATGCCTGAATTAATTATGGATATGGAATAAAATATTTTAATTTGAGAGGATGGATTGACAATGGGAATGGCAAGAAGTTTTTGAAGATGGAACTTTAGGTCGAGAAGAAAGTGGTAGAGATAATTTTTATGAGTATTATGGGTTTTACAAAGTTTTAAAGACAATTGAGTTTAATTAAATTCATTCATAGAATCTATTCTAAATTAAGAAAGAAGGAAATTAATATGAAACCATATTTATTAGTTATTAACATTATTTTAAAAAGTGGTAAAGAGAGAAAATATACAAATTTTACACCAAAAGCATTAACGAAGGATCAAGCAGAACAAGGAGCAGAACAACTTAAGGAGTTAATTGGAAATATCTATAAAGATGAAATCATAGGAACAATATCTCTTAAAGTTTCATCGGATAAAGAGGTATTAATTAATACTGCAGAAATTGCTTTAGTTGAATTTGAAATAGTTGAGTGCTAATTAATATGCATTATTAGAGGATATAAACCTTAAAAGTGGTTTATATCCTTTTGTATTATCCCATAATAAAATAATTATTTTTATATTATTGCAATACCTATATAATCGTGATATAATTATTTAAAGTAAATAAAAAGGAGTGGTACATAGTGGATCAAACCATTTATCAAGAAAATGGTTATGAAAGCAGAAAACACTATCTTCAATGTATGTCTGAGGATTATTGTGTCCCTTTGAATGTCGTCTACTCACTTGCCTCCATGTTAGACCCAAGCGAAGATATGGATGGTTTAATCAATGCCCTAGAAGACGTAGAAGGTCAATTTGACGAAGAGTAGACTAGTCAACCATCAACAAATAAGGGAAGTCTAACAAACTTCCCTTATTTCCTAAAATAAAATTATTAGGAGTGTGTTACAAATGCAAAACATCAAATCAATTAATTTCAAATCCCTATTCACTGAAAAATGTCCAGTAATACATAACTCAGATTATTTCTCCAACAAACATTTTCTAATCAAAAAATCTATCTTAAAGAAATCTCAATTAGATTACCTAAACTCATTCCCTCTTGACACTCATTTAATTCAATCTTTATCCAAAACAATTGAAAATGAATCCAGAAAACCTATAATCACTGAATTTATCCCTCAATATATCCATAATAATAATGAATATAACACGCTCATAGTGGAGATAGACAGGGGATATAAAAATTGTACTGACTGGCTAAATAAAATCTATCCATCTATCAATGAATCATATTATAATCTTATTCAATCTCTCAATTGCAAATTATGTATTGTTAATAATGATCAAGTCAATCCTTTATCAATTTATAACAATGACAATGAATTCGTTGGAATAGTGTTACCTATCAAAGTAAAGGATTGTGATATTCCAAATGCTAAGAATTACATTGACTATCTTGCAGAACTAAAATTAGAACAAGAAGCAAAAGAATTAGCTAAACAAAATTCTAAGAAATGCCTTTATATTAAAGATAATAAGGCAGTAATCAGAAACAAAGAACTAATCTGTGTGTCAGATTCAGTAAATGACAATAATTATGATAATCTCTATATTGAAAGATATATTAATGATAGTCCAGATGCTAACGTGTACATTGATTTAGGAATTGTTTGTGTATATATCCGAACTATAAGGAAAGACATGTTAACTGAGGACATTAAATATTATCTAAGCAATTTATCTGATTATACCCTAGATATGGCTCTAGCAAACATTTATAACCGCAAAAACAATAATCAATTTATCAATGTTGCAGATATTAAACTTATAGAACTATCTGGAGCCAGTGAACAAGAAGTTCAAGGACTAATTGATTATCGCCAAGATTGGTATGACAGGAAATTTAAAGAAGATCAAATTAAGAAATCTAAACAAGAACAGGATGATAAGGAGTACACAGATTCTAAAAACAAAATTGTCAATGAATTGATATCACAAGCAGAACAAGCAATCATAAATAATCAGAAAGTAAATAACAAAGAAATAACTGTTTACAAATCGAGATATGAATCTAATGATACAAGTTTAATATTGCATATGATGAAATTATATGAGATTAAAGTTCCACTGAAGACTCAAGGATGGATTAATCAAGCTTTAGCAGAAATTTATTATGATGTTAAGGATGGAAAAGTTAGTTATTCTTATTATAAATCTTCTGCTAATAGCAATGTGTTTAGGAAATATTTGAATGAGTTTATTGGTAAGGTTCAGGATAAGTATGGTGTTAATTTGGAATGTGTAGTAAAATAAAATTTAGGAGGCATACATATGACAAATGAAGTCAGACTAAGAAGATTTGGAGACATATTGAAGTTATATAGTGAACAATTTGAATTGATATTTGAAGATCCTATTTTAGAGCAATTAGATAATGGAATCACTTTTATGGAGGATTATCCTTCAAGAATGAAACAAGTGGTGGATAGTTTACTAAATGATAATCAATAGTATATGATTTTGCATCAAACTGGTATTTAATTACTCAAATTTGAAAGGATGGAAAATAAAATGTTAGAAGTTCAAAGATTAGAAACTAGTATATCCTCACATTTCGGAGATCGTGTTCACTTAAATTTAAATGATTATGCTGAACCAAATAGCATCAAATGCAAAATAGCAAACATTGGAGAAGAGATAATTCCAGATATGTTTTCCTATGATGGAAGCCCTTATTTTCCTTATGAAACTTTTATGAAGCATTCTAACGGAGATCATTATGCTAGGGTATATGTTGAGGTAGAATATAAAAAGAAAGAACTTGAATTGGATGAATCAATCTTTAATACTTCAAATGGCATAAACAGCTATATCACAAATTTAGAAACTTTACATCGCATTATGGATATTAGATATATAGCCACAAAGAAAAAGAATATGAAACTAAATGAATTTGTTTGGAGAGGAATTTTAAAATTTGATCAATTTGGTCAGACAATGTTTCTATCCAAACAAGAATTTATTGAGAACACACCTACCGAAGTTAAAAATGGAACTGTTAGTTCAATTACCTTTGGTCGCTATTGTAAAATATGGTCAGGAACATTTAAAAGTATACCAGATCAAGATGATATTTGTCCTGAGTGTGGAAACAAATGGACTATAGATAACATTACTGATTATACAACTATTGAACAGAAGGACTATAAACAAATACCCTACCATAAAGATTGCTTAAAAATTCACAACAACGAGAAACAATTGAAAGAGTTTCAAGATGTCTTTAAAAATGTATATAATTTAAGCGAATTAAAATTCAATGCAATACCAAATGAATATTGTTCATGTGAAAAATGTGCATCTTGGTTTATTGTGTCTACTCCAGATGGCGACATAAAAATTGGTTGGAGAAAAAGAGTTATTAATATTGAATGGTTAGAGAATTATAAGGTATTTAAAGAAACCTTTGATTCTGAGGATGTTACTAGAGGATTTGGTAAATATGGTGATAATAGCAGGAGTATCCACGCATGGAATATAGATAAGGCTAAAGAATATTTAATCAGAGCAAAAGATTCAGTAATTTAATAGCCGTTAAATCATGCAATTGAAAGGATGGCAAATTTATGTTTGGATTAATAAGGAAAAAGAAAATCATTGAACAGATAGCATATCTTGACGTAAATATAGATAAATGGAAGGATATTTGGAAAGACGCAAAAGATGAAAATGTAAGGGTTGCTGTCTTAAATACATTAGACAACATCCATAATTTAGTGTTAGAAACAGCAAGATTTGTGGATAAAGCATAAATTAAACGAATCTACAGGAGGAATAAGAAAATGAGTAAACTAAAAGAAATTAATCTAAAACTAACAGAAAATGAATATCGAGCATTGATAGCAATGATAGATTATGGTTATAATGTTTGTCAAGGTGGATGTGCTTTTTTAGAAATGCAAGATAAGAATGCTGAGTGCGATAAATGTCCTTATACGATTGCAAGACATAGTTTAGAAGGAATGTTTGGAATTTAGAGAGGAGTATGATAATTATGAAACCATTGTATGAACACGATTGTGAGGACTGTATTTTTATCAAAAGTGCTATGAGATGTGAAAGAATGGTAGATTACTATATTTGTGGTAGGGAGTTAAAGACTCTAGTGTATAGATATAGTAGTGATCCTTCTGATAATGGAGCAATTGACTTTTTAATGTTTGGTCAAGATTTTGATAATTTGAGTGAGGATTATAAAGTTGCTTACCAAGAAGAGTATCAAATTATTGCTGATTACCACAAAGATTATCCAAGCAAATAATACACAGATTGGAGTATACACAATGACAAAGAAAAACAAAAGACAATCTAATTACATCGATAGTGGTAGGGTGCTAGTCAAATTCAATACTGGCACTCAACCACATAAAAGTCCTAAAGACTATTCACGTAAGAAAAAGCATAAGAATAAAGAAGGAGAGTGATTAAAATGCTATATATTTATAAAACTAAATGTGATACCTGTCAAACTCAAAATTGCGAAACTTGTAAAGAAAATATTGATGGTACATTTTCAATGGAAGAGATTAATAAATTACTGGAGGAAACTAAATGACCATACTTCTCCCAATATTTATATTATTATTTATTATAATCCTTATATTTTTCTCATTATATCTCTATTTCATCTTTGTTGTAGAAAAGCAAATTGAAAAAGAAATCCAACTCAAACAAGAACAACGCACTAACACAGAAATAAATCTTAACAAAAAATTAATTAATTTATGTTATTTATTCTCAATCCCTCTTGAGTATAAAAATGGTTTAGGAACAGCAGCAGGACATATTTTATATCATCAAGACAGAAATGGACGAATATTATTAGACAATTGTAAAATTGAAGTATTAGAAAAATATCAGAATGAACCTTGGGTATTAGCACATGAGATAGGCCATTACATAGCAATGAATAAACTCCAAGATGATACTGAAGAAATGGCAGATCAGATGGCAAATGAATTGTGTTGTATGTTATTATCAGATAATGAGATTAAGGATTTAGAAGTTGGTTTGAAGGTTTATTTTAAACAAATCAAATAAAGCCGTAATTTTAACCTTATAATACAAAAATAATATTTTTTATTTTAATCAAATTGGGGTTGACATACCAATTACATTTTAATATAATATACACAAGAGGTAAAACAAATCAGTCAGAAAGTAGGTGAATACATAGAAAAATGAATTACATTCAGCAGAAGGATTTAGAATCACTTATAGCAAAATATAATGCAACTGATTCTACTGTCATAAAACGCAATTTAGTTAAGATCATTGATAGTTCAGAGTATCACAGGAATTCTCAAGCATTAGCAGATAAAGTGGAACTTAGTGTTGAGACAATTTATCAGTACCGGAAGATTCAGAAGAAAACTAACATCAACTTTGAAATTGCCTTAAGATTGGTGAACGCTCTAGGAGTTAAGATTGAGGATTTGATGGAATGGAAAGGGGAAATTTAGAATGAATATTGAAAAATTAGAAAAGTTTAAGAAAGAACTAAAAAACATTGATACCAAAACCTTACTCAGAAAAGAAAAAGATCAAGAGGTATACGGTGCAGCACTAAAAAATGATGAGGTTATTTACAACTTATATTATCATCATATGCTCCTTTGTGGATATGAACCAACGGATTTGTTATTAAAGTTAATAGATGAATTTGGTTATAGAATTCTAAAAGATACCGTAAGAATTGGTGCTGTAATGAATTCCAAAGAATTAAATAAGCAGATTGTAATGGTAGTGAAATAAGGAATAGAAAGGATGAGTATAAAATGATTAAAATGAAATGTACAGCATGTGGTAACGAATGTTTTGAGGATGCAATATATCCACAGGCAGTATTTTGGGATGATAAGAAGTGTATCTGTGAGGAGTGCTCAATAGATTTTGATCAGATTGATGGAGTGGTTCAGTTTAGACAAGATTTGATTGAAGATGGGTGCGTAGAACCAGTTTTTAAAATGAATTAGAAAGGATGATTAAGATGATTAATAGAATTATTTGATTGTCTAATTTCATATTAAGAATAGGAGGCATTAATGATGGTAGATTTCAATGGAACTAATGATTTGAGAGATGTTATAAAAGATTTTATATATTGGAAAATGACTGACAGAACCAATTCTGAAGAAGAACGTGAATTAATGTCCGAGCAAATTTATTCATTGTCTGAAGAAACTATTAAAAGACTCAAAGATGAAATCGAAAACAACATAAGAATTTTTACGAGTATATAATTGACTTGACAAAGGGCAAGCAATTTGAAGGAGTAAATTATTATGGGTTACACACATTATTTTAATTTTAATAATGGTATAAATGAATTTTCCGAGAAAGTATTGAACGAAATAACAACAGTTACGGAAAAGTATCAGGATATTTTAGTTGTTGATGAATTAAGCAAAATGCTAATTAATCTAAATGGCATTGAAGAAGATAGTTACGAGACATTTTATATTTCAACTGATTTAACTAGTTTTAATTTTTGCAAAACCGCAAGAAGACCATATGATTTACCTGTTTGTGAAATACTTTTGATTTTAAAATATCATTATGGTGATAATTTCAATCTAAAAAGTGATGGTTTTGCTGTAAGTAGAGGTAAATTCGAGGCAAAAGAAATTGAAGATACATGGATGGAAGCATTGGAAAACATTAAGGGCAATTTTGGTTATGAATTTGAATTAGTAGGGAAAATTTCAGAATCAAATGGACGTAAATATTACAGTTTTGATATTGTGCAAATAAGTTAAAAGGATGGTTTGATGCTAAATGAAAAGAATAATGAGCACAAGTGAATCTATTGACTTTAATCTCTTTATTGACAAAATGGGAATCGCTAACAAAGAGATTTACCAAACGATACTAGATGATTTTCTTGAGAGCAATTTAAATATCAAGACTTTTATTAAATACTTTAATTCCAATAGTTATTATGCAGGATTGCTCCAGACCAACGAGAAAGCACTCCAAAGGACAATGAATCCAATACGATAAATATACTATCGTATTGGATAAAGATGAAAAAAAAAGGGGGAAAATTAAGATGAATTTATACATTTGGACTACTAAAGCAGAAGACAATATGGTTAAAGGAGCAAAGAAAGGTAAAGAAATTGATATGGAAATATGGAAGGATAAAATTGATATTCTGAGAAAGAATGGTTATGTGAAAATTGTAAATTGTTAAATTAAAGTTTGTTATTAAAGGAGATTCACAATTATGCGTAAAGAAGACTTAGTAAAACTTTTAAATGGTGAATCAGTTAAAGTTGGCAAGAATCAAATTTACTTAGATGGTGATGGTTACTTTGTAGTTGAGAAATATGATCACACTGAAAACAAAGTAGAATTTTTTAATGTATTCGAAGGATATAGGAGTATTGAACTTGCAATTAAAACTGCAAAAGAGATTTAAAATTGAAAGGATTGATTAAAATGGAAGACAAAACCACGAAAAATTTAACTGATTCCGAATTAGTGATATTATGTAATGATGTTTATGATTGGAATCATGGCGATGGTACTTTAAATCAAGATAGTGAATTGGTAAAACTTTTCAAAAAACATAAAGAAGAATATTTTGCGGTTCATTATCTTAAGGATGATATTATAAATGAAGCATATAATAGATTCCACAAAGTTGCAAAAATTTTGATTATAAACAAAGTAGGATTATTTATCAAGTAATTTAAAAAACACAATTTCTAAAAGTGTTGCTACAGTAGGGTTCTAGGATTCAATACTTGGCATAAAAGCACGATTTTAACGGATATGAATGAAAGGATGATATAAAATGCATAAGGATTTTTTATTAACGTACAAAATTGTAGGAGCAGGATATGACTTTGAATGGTTTGACACAGAAGAGGAACTCCTTGCAAGAGTTGAATTTCTCGGTAATAATATTGAGGAAATTGATGGAATCCAATTACAAGTAATTAAACAAGTTATTGATGAATAATTAATTTTAAATTGAAAGGAGAGAAAACAAAATGAACAACATAAAACAACTCATTCCTAAAAATACAATTTGCCATTTGTGTTCAAATTTCATTAATCTAGATCCTAATTCACCTAGAAAAGATGTATGGTATAATCATATATGCAAGGCCAATCCACTACCACAAAAGATTAATCTAGTGACTGGTAAAATGGAATCATATGGTGTAAATGATATGGGAAAAGAATATTTTACTGATGATAAGTTTCAGTATTATAGCAATATTAATTTTGGTAAATGTAAACAGTTTGAGCATAAGTAAACTCAGTTAAAAGATAGATATTATACTAAGAGAGGAGGAAAATTGAATGGACAAGAATTATTTATTAACTTATCAAAAGGGAAATTGTCAATCTTATGCATGGTTTGATACAGAAGAGGAATTAGACGATTTTGTAGAAAAATATGATGTCCATGTAATTGAAATTTTTAAGATTAATGATATTGAATTAATAAGTGAATAGGAGGTATTATTATGAAATCAATAGTTATTGAAGGTATGTCTATTAGTGAATTATGCCTTGGAATGAGTATGTTTGGTGAATATTGTCCATTCATGAATCTAAAGCATAAAGGAGTTAAGGATTGCAAAAGAACTGGTTGTAAAACCAGAGATGATATTTATGATTGTATAATTAAGAATGGTTTTGTGAAAGAGGTAGAGTAAGAAACAAAGTAAAATAAATGAAGGATGTGATAATTTGAGCATAAATATTGCTTGCAAAGGTTGTAAATTCTCTTCACAGTACAAAGGAATTAACAACAAATGGTGTTCATTAAGGAATGGAACGGTAACAAATATTCGCAATTGTAAGGATAAGAAATTAATTTAAATTTAAGGAGGAGGAATTAAAATAATGTTTAAAGAATTGAAAGATACTGAAAAAGAATTATTGCAAAACATTGAAAATGTTCTTAATAATTTTGTAATCCCTACTAAATTTAAAGGTGAGCATATTAGAAAGATATTTGATGAATTTTACAATGTAATTTCAGCAGATAAATGTCCAGAAAAAGAACAAGTTTTTAATATGGGAGTTACATCCGAGTACAGTGATCAATTAAAATCATGTCCATTCTGCAAAGGAGTAGCGTATCTAACTCATGTAGAATTTAACGATGGAGATATTTGGTATAATCCTAATTGTGAAGAATGTAATTGTGGTTGGAAAGAAAGTTATGAAACTAAGGAAGAAGCAATTGAAGCATGGAATAAGAGAAAATAATTTAGAAAGGAGTTAACACTATGTTATACAATGAAACTATAGAATTATGGAATGGAAGTAAAGTTACTATTGCGGTAGAGGATAGATATCTTGATTCAGGAGAAATATTATTGAGTTTTGATGACAGTATGGATTGGTATACTGAAAGTTTTATTCTTAGTAATTTAATAGCATTTAGAGATAAGCTTAATGAAGCAATTAATATTTGTAATATGAAAAAGCAGGAAGATGAAAACGTTGCTATAAGTGCGTTGTAAGGTTCATAATATCAGTTAAAATACTTAATTTATATGTCGGAGGATAAAACAATGGATGAAAAAGAAATACCTAAAGCATTGATATTGTATCGTGGGAGTTATAAAAGAGATTGTGGGAGAGTTCATTGTCTTAATTGTGACGAGTTATTACCAGTAGGGAATGGAAAATTCTCAAATTGTCCGTTTTGTGATCAAAAATTTGATTGGAATTTGTCAATGAAATAAATTAATAATTTGAAAGTGAGGTATTACGTTATGAAGAAATCTAGAAGAAAAGTGGAACTGATAAACGTGGATGATGTATCTGTTCTTGGTCAAATGACTAAAGAAGAGTTATTAGCAGATTCAGAAATGTTCGAACCGGAAAACTATAATCCTTTAGAGAATTATAATATATTAGAAAAGGAGACAAAATTATGGAAGAAGGAGTGTTAAAACAAATGACTAAAGAAGAGTACTTTCAAGAAATCGACATTATATATACTCAATTCAAAAGTAGCAATCATTCAGAATGGGATCATGAAGTTTTAGCCACTAAACTTATGTGGTTAACTATGGATTATAAGGAGGGAACAAGTATGTGGAAGGATGATAAGTTTTGAAATTAAAATCAGAAGTAGAAAAATTTCTAAATGACATCAAGAAAAAGTTTGATCATTTCTATGGTAAAGATGTTGCTATAATCATTGACAATAAAATTGAAATGCATATGATCGTAAGAACAAAATATAACTTAGATATCCCGTCAAAAGAAGATATTGAGCACAGATACTATTTTCTCAGAGATATTCTAGACAAATCAGATCAAATATTTATTAATGTTAACCATGAAGGGTTATTAGAGACTTGGTTTGTGTTTAATGGTTTAAGTGAGTAATATATAATTGAAAGGAATTGATATTTGTGAAACAACAATATATTTTATCTGAAGAGGACTATGACAAAATCATTAAAATAACGGAAGAAATGGATGCAGATTTAGGTGCTTTAATAAATCATATGGATGAATACGAAAATGTTAAGAAATATGCACAAAAGTTAAGCATATCGATGGGTATGCTAGGCAGAAGTTTGGAAATTTAGGAATAGACATTTTTAAAAATCAAGCTATAAGCCACTTTTAGGGTTCGCCAAACCCTATAAAAATTGCATTTTAAACCATTAAACAGAAAGAAAGGGATGAAATTAAGAATATGGATAAATGGGAATTGATAGATTTCGAATACGTTACTAGAGCACAAGGAATGATGGACGATTACGAAGTTTATACATTAAAAAAAGATAATGCCATTAAGAAAGTAGATGATTATACTTTTAACAAAATGAAGAAATTAGGATTAATAAAATAATATGTATATACGGACATTTTTCAAGTAAAGTAAAAAATAAATATCTTACACCAATTGCAATATGGATGTAATTGGTGTATAATTGGTATTAAGAATTAAATCAGGGGAGGAAATATCATGTTAAATACTATTATTTTTGAGGTGTTAGATGAGGTTTTAGATGGAAATGTTTTTAGTACAGATTGCCACTTTTCAAAATCACAAGGAAGACATAAACTAGATTTAATGACAAGAAGGGCAATTTCCTATAAGGAATTTATTAAGGAAACCAAAAGTCTTGTATTGGAATATGATATTGCTAGTTATGATGAAGATTCCGATTTCTTCCAAATAAGCATTGACTTAACTGAAGAATCAATAAACAAATTTATTGAACGAGCGAAACAACTTTGTCTTTATGAATTTGAGCAAATGAAGAAGTAAACGAAGGGATGAATATAAAATGACACTAGCTAAAATGTTTTCGTTGTTTTCAAATGAAAAACTAAAAGAAGCGTTTGACGAATATCAAGAACATGAGGAGACAAGGATTATTAAAGATGGAATACTTAGAAGTATGGTCGATTTAATGTTGACGGAAGAAGATGATATTAATAAAAACATTGCAGAACTAATGGCAAATGTAGAAGAAGGACTATTAAAGGAGATAGCAAGGAGATTCTATAATAAATAAAGGAGTGTAATTTATGATGAATTTTGAAGAAATCTATTATTATGACTATGAAAATGAGCCAATTGGTGGAGGGAATCCATATAAAAGATGCGTACATTGTAAGATTTCTACACCTCAAATTAATGGAAGGTTATCTGGTCATGCAGAATGGTGTGAGTATAGAATTAAAATGGAGGAAGAGATTAGATTAAAAACAAGGGCAACTAATGATTGAGGAGGAATTTAATATGGATTTTATAAATACATGTATTCTTAATATGTTTTGTCAAAACAATTGTGTTAATTATAATCAAGGATGTACGGGGTTCTTTGAGCAAGAAGACAAATGCAGTGCATACATGTTTATAAAGTGGTTACGTGAGAATGGTCAAAATATTGGTGATTTAATTAAACAAACAAGGAATAAACAAGAATAAAAGGAGTGGTACATAATGTTTGACTTCTTAAGAAAGAAAATTGTAATAGAAGATGAGAAACCAAAATTATATCGTTGTTTTATATGTAAAGGTAATTATCATAAAGAAGATATTGACTTCCTTGAGAGTAGAAGATTAGGTAATAATGTTTGTACAAGATGTGCAGAATATCTCAAAGGTAATTCAAATAATGGAAAGGAAGTGGATACTAAAATGAAAAGATTAGAAACAATTGTTAAAAATAGAGACATCTTAAAGAAATCAGTAGATAATATTTGGACAGAAGTATTTGCCGTTAAGAATGGTCGAGAGTGGCCTGAATTATCAAAAGAAGAACAGTTTACACTTGGTAAGTTACTTAGTCTAAAAGATCGTTATTATAATCAATTGATAGCATTAGATTTCGTATTAAACGAAAATAGTGGATTATTAGATTATAGAACGGACAGAAATTATAATGGATTTGTGGATGGGGGATTCTTTGCTGATGTAGGAGGAACAATATCATGGTAAGCAAAGAACAATCAAAAATCAACGAACAAATTGCACGAAAAAGAATTGGCGAAAAATATTGTGAATGGCTAGATGCTAATGGTCTATATTGGTGTGAACAATTACCTTACAGTGCTATGCCAGGATGGACTGTAGGACTTAATTTTAGCACTATTTACGAAGAAGACGAAACGGAGTCTCTAATTTCATGTAAAAATAGATATCATTACTTTATGAGTATGGCAAATTCTAAAAATAGACTAAGGGTGTGTATTTAAAAAATATGGAAGGAGATGAATAAAAATGTGGACTCGCAAGTTTAAAGATTTGTTAGATATTTGTGAAGAAGATGGTACAGTAGATGTTAAATTAAGAAGAGATGAATTAATGCAAATTTATTGTGCTTTATCTGCAATGGATGTTTATTTTCAAACTTCTGAAAGATGTATATCTGATGATATGACAAAAAGTTATAATGATCGAAAGGGCAAGGGATTAATTTGAAAAAGGAGTGTTTAAAATTAAAAGAAGTGAAATGATTTTACTTATGGAAAAGTATTTTGATACTCGTACAGCATCATCTATGGATGAATTATTATCAATAATAGAAAAATTAGGAATGTTGCCACCTAGAAATGCAAAGGCCACTTTTGAGCAACAACTTGAGAGAAGTTATAATAATCAGAATGGATTGCACTTCTGGGAAGATGAAAAAGATGCGTACCACGAAACTATACTGGGAGGAAAAGTAAAATTCTCTTTTATCAGTGAAGAACATAAATCTTTTTATGGAGATAAAGTCTTTGATGGTACATTTATTAGAAAAGGTAATGAATGCTTTATCGAATTATTAGTTGATGCAGAGGATGACGAAATTGTAGATTATTGGCCTGTTTGCTTTAAATTGGATGAAGTAAAATTTGTAATGGTTTAAATAGAGTATAAATCAAAAATATCAATATTTATAGAGGTTAGATTAGTCTAATCTCTATAAATCTATAAAGAAGGAGAGATTTAATTATGAAAGCAATTGTAAAAGGAAACACAATCCAATGTCCAATACCATACTAATGAATTTTATGTAAAAGAGGATGTAGAAATTAGAGCAATAGTAACAAAATATCATGAAGATCATTTGTATAATATTTGTAAAGATGAATTGCAATGTGAAAATTGTGGTTGGACAGGGTACTTTGAAAACAATGTTGATTCAGAAAAAGATTATAAGTTAAAGAAAATAACTTATGAATATTAAAATTAAAGTAATCCGTAATTGCAAATCATGTATATATCATTATTGGAAAGATATTGAAGATGACATGTGCTATGAAAAAGGTGGTTGTATGAATTTTTCTCCAATTGGATTAAGATTAGAGGATGTTGAAGTTGTGGGAGAATTAGGCAGTATTGACTATTGTAATGATGATTAATTAATGTTATAATAAATACAGAAATAAATTTATTAGGAGGTACATAGCAAATGGCTTCAACCGCAAGAGAAAGTCACATTGCAGATATTAACTCTTTACTCGTAAAACATGGTGCATATCTAGACAAATATGGAATGTATCACATTGGAAATTACAAATTTGATACTAGAGCAGTAAATCTTAAAATTCATCATGGTAAAATCAAAATCAAATCAGTCCCAATGATGAAAGTAACCTTAGAATCATTGGAAAAATTATTAAAAGTTTATGTGAAGGAGAGTGAATAAGATGAATTTAATTGAAAGTGCAGGATTGGTGATTACTCCAAATGCCATAAATACTGATAAACATTTTTATGGAGCATTTGGTAATTCTGAAACAGAGGTATCCGCAAAACATATTGTAAGATTAGCAAAGAAAAAAGAGGGATGGTTTTCCTTTACATTAGAAGAAATCGAAGCACAATATAATGAGAAAGGACATAAGTATTTTTGTTTCAATGAATTATTGTCAAGAGATTTTATCATTAAAAATGGTGAGAGATATTACTTTACTACCGAATTTATATCAAGAGTGTTTGCTGCTAGTAGTAAATAGAATTAAGAAAGAGGTAATATAAAATGGATAATGAAATGTTTTATGAAATTGTAGAGAAAGCAAAGAAGTATGATCAATTAGCAAAACTTAATAAGGGGTTTGAAGTTCGTTGTTCTTTTTGCGGTAAAAGTCAATCAGCAGTTAAAAAGATTGTGGCTGGCCCTGGAATAGCAATTTGCGATGAATGTATTGAATTATGTAATTACATGCTCAATGAAGAAATTGAAAAGAAAGATGAGGATAAATAAAATGAAAGATTTAAAAATATTTAACATTGAACAAATTGATAGTGATAATTTTGAATTGATTATACTTGAAAAAATTAAAATTGATACAACTAGAGATGAATTATTACAATTATTTTTCAGCTTGGCAGATAGATTAGAATATGACACAAGAAGTAAATGGTAAACTTTAAAATTACCATTTTAATCTATATAAACTATAAAATAATTAATATGAAAGAAGGAAAATTAAATGATTTTTGTCATAATAGGAGCAATAGTTGGTTTATGCATAGGAGTATTTTGTGCCTTAGATGATGCAGATTCTTTATTAGGTAGAATATGTTTATTATTAGTAACAACACCTTTAGGAGTGATCGTAGGAGGAATGATGGGCGTTCTAGTTGCTTTCTTAAATGGAGGAATTCTATATTTAGCAGATGTTCAACAAGAAAGAGTTTTTATCCAAGAACAAGCAATTTATACAGCGATAGATAATCAAGGGATGGAGGGAAATTTTGCATTAGGTTGTGGAAGAGTTAGCGACACTCTTAGATATTACTATATTGTTAAAGATGATCTAGGTCAAAAAGTAGAGTCAGCAAATTCTACAGATACTCATATAGTTAATACAAAAGATATTCCAAAAATAAAAACATACGAAACTAATTTCAAAAATAAGAAATTGGTATTAATCGGAATTAATTTTAAAGAACGCACTGATTATGTATTGGAAGTTCCAGAAAACACAATTAAGTATGATTATAATATTGACTTAAAGTAGTAGTAGTATTTGTTAAATTAATTCCACTTAGAAAGGAGGTGATATTTATTAATGCGAATGAAAGGCTTCTCCCTAAAAGACTTGGCACAACTCTTACATAAGCATAACTGGATAAGATTACGGCAAACTGGTTCACACATTACATTTCAAAATACGTGCACAAAAAAATCTATAACTCTTACTGATCATGGAAAATCAAAAGAAATTTGTAGACCATTAGTAAAAAGGATATTAAAAGAGACTGGATTGTTAGAGATTGCTTATGGTTGTGAATGTTGATACATAATGTAAAAAATAATTTATTATGAGAATTTTGATTGTCTCATGGTTATAAAATTTCAATAATTTGAATATAATTTATTATGAAAGGAGTGAATAATAACCATGAGGAATATTAAAATGAAGCTCATAATTGCTATTCTAATCGTCTTATCTGTCGCGGTGTATGTTAGTGTCAATGATGATGGAAAAGAGGGTTATAGGTCTAATATGGGACTTACAGTGAAGATTTGATGAGAGGATTGTGATTGTTTTGGAACTAGTTCAACCCATACGTAGTAAAGAAAAAATAGAGCAAATGAAAAAATATTTAAAATCAAAATCTCTTAGAGACTGGGCTTTATTCACATTGGGTATTAATTCAGGATTAAGAATATCTGACTTACTCAAACTTAATATATCAGATGTAATAGACGCAAATGGAAAAGTTAGAGACAGAATAACGGTTCGAGAAAAGAAAACTTCTAAACCAAAAACTTTTCCATTTAGTGCCAAAGTAATAGAATCATTAACAGAATATATTGCTTCTCTAGATCAATCTCAGATAGTTTTATTTGGGTCTAGGATAGGAGATAAAGCAGTCAGTAGACAACATATGCACAGGATACTTAGCGATGCAGGGAAAGAAGTTGGTATAAAAGAATCCATAGCTTCTCATTCCCTAAGAAAAACTTTTGGACTAATGGCATATGAAGCAGGAGTCGACATCACCAGAATTCAGCAATTGCTCAACCATTCTTCACCAAAGGAAAGCTTGCGGTATATTGGAGTCACCCAAAACGAACTAGATAGTGTGTATTTAAAATTGAATTTATAAATCTAAACCAATTACAAGAAAGGTGGTTCAATACATAATGTGTGAAAGAACCTATACTAATTCAGAACTTACCATAATTAAAAACTTCAAAAAATCCAATCCTCATATATGTGCTTATTGTAATAAACCTATTCCTTCTACTGAAACTGTAACAATTGATCATAAAATTCCAGTAAGTAAAGGAGGAGAAACTGTTTCAGAAAATCTAACAATATCTTGCTATCCATGCAATCGTGAAAAAGATGATATGACTGTTGAAGAATATGTAATTTATAAACAAAAGCAAGGTGATATATTAGAAAATTATGAGGTAAACATTGTTATAAATGAATTGGTTATTATGCATAACAATATTATCAAAAGAATTGGAGCAGTAAATGATGAATATAATTTAGTGGATAAAGAAATAACTAATTTACAACAAGATATAATGTGGAGTAAATTTAATGCTTCAGAAGGATATTTATTTAATAAACGGATGAGTGAATTGCTATTAAGAAGAGAAGAGTTAAGAATATTAAAAATTGGATTTACTCAACTACATGTACAATTAGGACACCATAGAAAAAACATTATTGATACTAAGGATCGAATTCAAGTGGAAGTTAAAAGTGCTAATAGATTATATTTAAAAAGATATGCCTATGAAAATTGCAAAAGAAGTAATAAATTAAAGGGAATTAAAGTAGATCAGTTGGTTCAGATTAGTCAGGTGGCTAGATAAGATAAGGAGGGAAGTAATCATGAAACAACTAACAAATCGTGAAAAGATCATTAAAATATTACTCGAATGGAAGGATGATGATAAGATTTGTTTACAGTGAGAATATGGTTATATAAAGTAAATTATAAATATTATGAAATGATCAAAAATTATCATTCAAAGATAAGTGATTCAACACCATATGACAGTATCCAATATTTTAAAAATGCCAAAAAGGTAATTGATTTACTTGATAAAATGAACGAAGTACTAGATAGAGAAAAGAAATATTTATTAGATTTTATTAATAAATATCCAAACAAATGTTGATTTTAATGGATGGTATTTCTTTAACTAATATGATATACTAATATATAAATAATTTAAAGTTTAAACTTTAAATTAAGGAGTGATTAAAATGAGATTACATGCAATTGAAAATTTTAAAATCCTCAAAACAAAATGGTCTGAACTTGATAAACTTAAAGAAATATTAAAATCTATAATCTTTGCTTCGGGAGAAAGTTGTATTATTGTTAAACATGAGAAATTGTGTGATTTTATTAAAGAGTATGAATTGAATCATGATCAATTTAAATTACATTATGATATTGATATGGAGTTACGAAGAATAGTTAGTGGTTACAACAATGAGTGTAAATTAATTATGATTATTGTTGAATAAGTTCTAAAACATTAAAAAGGAGTTGTTTTTAAATGTATTCATACTTAAACCAAGAAAGTTCCAAAGAAGAAAATGACATCATTGATTCTATCATATCTCAAATAAATCAAAAACAAATCCCAAATTCTTATCCTGAACACATGTTTAATAATATCAATAAATGGAATTTACGTGATAAATTTATTAAACAAATGGGATTTTCTCTTGTATCTTTGGATTGGATTATTCCTTTATCAAAATGGATAGGTAGTAGAAAATGTTTAGAAGTTATGTCTGGCACAGGATCTTTAAGTTTTGCATTAAAACAACAAGGAATTAACATAAAAGCAACAGATAATTTTTCTTGGGATGGTCAAAATAATTGGAATCAAAGTAAAAATTATTGGACTGATATTGAAGATATTGATGCTATTGAAGCAGTTAAAAAATATGGTAAAGATATTAATGTTATAATTATGTCTTGGCCTTACATGGACGATAATGCTTATAAAGTTTTACAAGCAATGAGAGAAGAAAATTCATTTTGTAAAATGATATTTATTGGTGAAGGTTATGGTGGATGTACGGCTAGTAATGAATTCTTTGATAGTATTGTAGAAATTGAAGATGATACATTTAATGAAGCGATTAAAGAATATAAACAATGGTGGGGAATTCATGATTATCCTCAGTTGATTAAATAATAATTGAAAGGAAGGTACATAAAATGAGTTATAAAGAATGTTTAGAATTAGCAGGAGCAGAGGTATCAGTATTTAAGAATTTTGGAAGTTATCAAGGAGATTGGTGGGCAAAAGTAAATTTTCAAGGAGAAACAGGATGGATAAATGGTAGTTTTGGATCATGTTCAGGATGTGATGCTTTTGAAAGTGAATTTTGGGGAGAAAACCATTACGAAGATGAAGAAAATTATAAAGGTTATCATGACTATTGTGATTTAAAAGACGGTTGCAACAAATGTGAAGAATTGAAAATAAAATTAATTGAATTTGGGAAAGGATATTTAGACAGAATCATGAGTCAAGAAGATGCTGAGAGAATTGCATCTGAAAATCTTGAATGGGATATGGATGCTCAAGAAATGGTTGATTTTATTAAATTTAATAATATTGGAGGGATTTAATAATGAAAGAGGAAAAATTATTATTACAATTTGTAGATGGTGGTATTTTAGATATAAAACAAGATAATTGGAGTTCGCCAGGATGTGAAACATGTGATTATGGCAGTAGTTATGTAAATGAATTAAGTGTCTATTTAACAAAATATAAAATTACAGCAGAAGTAGATCAGATGTATAGTTATCTTTTAAGTGATGGAGATTTGTTTAAGATTTTTCTCCGTAATATTGAAGAGATAAAAGCAATGACTGAAATGGAATTTATTAATTGGTTTGAATCACAAATTAAATCTTATGCTGAGGATAATGGAGCAGGAGTTGAATATAGATATACAAATAAATAACATAAAACTTAGCTTTTATGGTATAAGAAGGGATGATTAAATTATGTTTTATGTATATAATATTTGCATGAAAAACGGCAAGGAATATAAAACGGAAAATACCTTAAAACTTGATGAGTTAATTAAAGAACTTATGCCAAAAGATCCATATGAAATTAAAATGTTTAACTGTAAATTATTTAATGAAAAAGGTAAAAATGTAGCTATAATCGGAAGCGAAGTCTCAAGTATTGAATATTTTGTTGAAACAAAACAAAATTCATGGGATTAATAAAGGAGATGCATTAAAATGCTAACTAAACAAGACTCTGAACTATTAAGTAAAAATCAACCACACCAATGTAATGATTCCACTATCTATTTCAGTCTTTCAAGAGGTTGGGAGGTATATAATATTTACAATGATTTTGTGATAAGATTTATTAGTTATTGTCCATTTTGTGGTGAAAAGTTAGATAAATAAAAACAAAAAGGAATGATTATTAATGGATAAATGGGAATTAATTGATTTTGAATGCGTTACAAGAGCAGAAGGAATGATGGATGATTATGAAATATACACTTTAAAAAAGGGAGACAGCATTAAAAGAGTTGACGATTATACTTTTAACAAAATGAAAAGATTGGGTTTGATAATGGTAGCTTAAAAATGCTATTTAAAATAAAAGAAAAAAGGAGCAATGAAAGATGTTTGATAAAATTGAAAGTCTGAATACGATTGTAAATCTAAATTTAAATATTCATCAATTTTATATACCTAAAACTTATGAAGAATATCATAATCTTGTCAATAAATTTGAATTATGCACTATAAGAACAGATCACAAATTTATATCAGAAGATTTGCCATTTTACATATTTAATAAACAAAAAGACAATGACGAATATCTTGATTTAATTTGGGATGAAGCACAAGGAAAACAATACAAACTTATCATAAGTGATGGTATCAAATATGATAATATTCAGAAATATAATATGGTCACTAAAATACAAAAGAATGGAGATTTTATATTTGAAGCATCAGATTTAAAAATACCACTTAGACATATGTATAGGCATCCTTCATCGTTATTATCGTGTACTGGTAATTTATCAGAAGGTATACACTTGTGGCATATGTTTAATACAAGATATGGAATTAATAAACTGATAATCAGGAGAGATTTATTGACTATGTATAATTGCGGATTATTTGACAAGTGGTTAGAGGTAACAAAATATCCTATTCCAGTGGGTGTTAAAAGAGAAAATATAGTGTTTTGGCAGATAAAATAGATGCTTTGAAACAGCAATTTTATCGTAGTTTATGATTTGAAAAATGGAGTAAATGGAAGAAAACAAGAGCATAAGGGAGGTAAAAATTATGAAAATTGACCAAGATAATATCAACAAGGTATTGGTTGAATATGACAAATTAACAGATGAAGATGTTCATATTAAAAATGCCGATAGTGATAAAATTAAAAGACATAAAGATATGATGTTTGGGAAAATATTAGGTTATCAAGAAGTTCTTATACAATTGAGTATTATAGAATGAATATAATATTTTTAGACATTGACGGAGTGTTAAACACTCATAACCACTTAGTAAAACAAGTGGAGCAAGATAGTATCAATTCTTATCAGGCTCAGTTTAACTTCTGTCCAGAATCACTTGCTAACCTAAAACAAATTGTAGAAGAAACCGATGCTAAAATAGTTGTGTCTTCGACATGGAGAATATCTTACAGATGTGTCTATGATGATCCGCATAGGAAGTTTTGGAAAGCAATAATAAAAAATCTAGCATCCATCGGGATACATAAAAGGATTATAGGGATAACTCCATCATTGAAGGATACGAGAATTAGAGGCGAAGAAATTAAAGCATGGTTAAGTAATCATCAAGTAGATAATTTTGTAATTATTGATGATGACTCTGATATGAGTGATTTAATGAACCACTTAGCAAAATGTAATTGGTGTGATGGAATTACTGAAGAAGTAAGGGATAAAGCGATTAAGATATTGAAAGGAGATATTAAATGATATGAGAGATTTATTTGGCAAAGGAAATTTGGGTTACTGGTTGGGTGGATTCGCAATGGTTCTACCTTTATTAACTTTAGCTATAGCGATACCATCAATCAATTACATATCATTAATAGTTATTTGGGGTATTAGTCAAATTTCATTTTTAGAAAGCATTAGGTTATTAACAAAGAAAAATGAGGCAAGAATAAGAGAATTAGAAAGTAAATTATAACCTATGAAAAGTCAGTTCTATTCTATGAAGGAAATTCTATCCAGTATGTCGAACTATCTATACATAACTGAGGATAGGAGTTGATTAAATGAATTTCATTAAAAACATATTCAAAAACAAAAAGAAATCAATATTTATTTTCTCTTCTGTGTTGGCCTTTGCCGGAATGTTTGTGTTTAGTTTCAAATCCCATGATACAGGAATGTTTTTATTGTTGGTGGCTATATGGGTTAGTGTAGTTGAAAGGGATTAAGAAAGGAAGGAGTTTTATATATGAAAGATAAAAAATTGACAAAAGAAATTAAGGAATTCTTTAAAGAAAAAGGTATCGAATCCACAGAAGAAAAACTAATAATGTGGTATGGTTTTGCTGAATTTCAAATGGACACAGATACTTATTGGGAACCATGTGAGGATTGTGATAATCCAAGTTGTAATAAAAAAGAGGATTTTCCAATGTGGTTTTGTGCAGATCAGAAGTAGAAAGGATGATATGAATATATGATTGAAGAATATAGTTTGAATGGAATTTGTTATATGTCAGATGAATTAATTACACTTGAAAATGCATTACTAAAAGACAATTATATTTATTATTATCCAGAATTAGATATTAAGACTCTAGGATATAGAGTTAATAAAGGTGGTTATAGAAATGAATTTATTCCAGTAACTCATCATGGAAAATATTTAAAGGAGATATAGAATATGAAGAGTTTTGATTTAATAGCAATATGCAATAAATGTAATTCTAACAATATAAGATTAATCAGACAAATGGACTTTGGTATGGATGATTGGCAAAATCCTACTGGGGATATCATATTTAAATGTTTGGACTGTAAAGAAATAGAAGTGTTGCATTTAGATTATGAAATGATATATTAGATTCATTACTCTAATTTAACCATTATCCAAAATATCCCATCCCTACAACCCTACTCCCAAGCCACTTTTAAATCCATAAATTCCCATCAAATTTACATTTCCTTGGATTTGTTTATGAATATCCTTATTGAATACTAAAATAATATTTCTTTTGCATTATAGATTGTACTGTGTTATAATTATTAAAGTAAGTATACAAAGGAGGTGATTAAAATGATTAAATTACTAGAAAATATCCAAGAACTAAGCATCAAAAATGGTAAATCTCTAGAGCAAATATGTCTTAAACTTTCTGAAGAAACTGGTGAATGTTCTCAAGCACTTTTATCCTATGTAGAGGCCGAAGGAAGTGTCTATAAGGGGTTAGGATCACAAGATGTAAAAGAAGAGTGTATAGATGTAATTATGGTCGCTATATCCTTGTTTTATAAACTTGGTGGAAACAATGAAGAATTGGTTAATCTAATTAATGTTAAGATGGATAAATGGCAGAATAAAGTTAATATTAAATAAATTAAATGGAAGAAGGAACCTAAATGAAAAATATAAATTGGTATGAAAATATCCCTGTTATGCTTAATAATCATGGAGACCCATTAACAGACAATCAAGTAGAAAATACTGTGCAGAAAGTTAAATCATTAGTTGGTTATAATAATGTGGTAGGAATTTGCACAAAAGCAGTTCCAAGTGAGAGCGCATACCAACAACTTGAACAAATATCAAATATAAAAGATGTAAAATTATTTATCGGGTATTCTTTAACTGGTTTAAATGAAGGAAATTATAGTTTTAAAGAAAGAGAAGAAGCTATAATGCGATTATATGATATGTTCGGTCAAATGAATATAATGTTCAGGCCACTTATAAAGGGTAGAAATGATTCACATGAAAATATTAATCGCATAGTTGAAGTTTCTGCTAAAACTGGCAACAATATAATTTTAGGTGGATTACATAATAGAAAATTATTAAAACAGTTGAAGGATGACACTAAAGATTACTTTATTGATTGTTGTAATGCGAATGGAGTAAGATACTTCAATAAAACATCTTGTGTAGTTGCGTATCAATACGATACAATTTGTAAAGTGCATGACATTGTAAATAATAAACCTAAGAATTTAGATATTATTGATAAACTTGGATATAAATATACCTTATACAACGATCATATATTACTAGATTGGGCATCTTCAGGAGATATTAATTTTGTAAGGAACATAACTGAGTCTTTGCCATATACTAAAAAATTAACTTCTAGATTAAATAAAATATCATCTAATAAGAATCATAATTATGAACTAACATCTGGTTGGTTGTCTTGGAGCAATAATGTAGATTGTCCGATAAAGTGTGATTATTGTGTTATGTCATTAATCGACTATTTAGCCGATAAAACTCCTGTAGGGTGTCATCCAAAGGATTTGCAAAATATAACGATTCGCGATACTTTTGATGGTGAAGCAGTTGATATAATGCCAAATGGTGAATATATTTCGTATAATGATTATAGAGTACCGCAAGATTGTATAAAACATAAGTAGGTGAAAACATGGACGAAGAAGCAAAAGTAAATATTTACAAAAGTCTTTTAAGAGATATGTATAAGGTAAATACTGATATAGTGGTTACTGGAAGCTTTGCAACTATATTACACTTAAATACTGTGCATCGTACTTGTAATGATATTGATATGCATTTTATTGATGACTATTCTATAGTAGAGCTGATTAATCAAGTAAATATGTTATATGATGTACAGTACAAAATAATTGATTTCTCAATATCTAAGGAAAATATGAGTGTAAAGTTAAGCAGAGAATCCAATGAAGGTTGTATAATTATATTAGATGTTTATACCAATTCTTTAATCGATTGTCAGGAAATAGATGGGATAAAAGCAATTAAACTAGAAAAGTTAATAGCGAATAAATTAATTAATTGTGCTGATATTAAAAATTCTACGAATCCAAGAATCAAAGATTTGTATGATTTGCAGTTTTTGTTAAGATTGAACTATAATTGTGATTTGATATTTTACTACTTATACGAAAGGTTAAAGCAATGTGAATTTGATAAACTATTTAATGATATTATCAATAGTAATGAAGATTTGTGTGAAGATATTTTTACTCAATATCAAACAAATAATTACACAACTGAAGATTTAAAACTTCAAGAAATTAAAAAACATTTGTTTGATATTTATAAGCACAAAATATATATTATTTTAGGAGGTGATGCGTATGAAAACAGCCCTAAAAGATGTAAATTATATCAAGGAAACAATCAAAGAATTAATAAAACTTCTTGGAATAAGACAAGATGAAATATTGGAAGGCGATAATCATTTAACATTATATCAAAAAGGTAAATTAGATGGATTAAATATAGCAATTGAAGAAATGACAAAGGTATTGAAATTATAATTAGTTAAGTGAGGAAAAACAATATGCTTGATAAATGTTTTAATTGTGGTGAAGAAATTGATGATGAACTTGATAAATATGCTGTTTTAGTTGGAATGAGTGGTAGAATTAATTTTTGCGAATCATGCGGAAAAACTTATAATATTCAAAATTGGTATAATAGAAAAGAGGACTAACCAATGTCTAAACAATATGTGATATACAACTTTCTCAATTTTTTCTATGAAGGAGATTATGATAATGGTATGCCATCATTAACACCACTTCATGAAGATGCTATAATATTTGATTTACAGGATGCTAAAGCAATGCTAGATAAACTGCATAAATTAGGATTCACTGGATTGCAAATTAAAGAATATGTTAAAGGATTATATGATTGAGAGGAGGTAGTTTTATGGATGAATATATAGCTATATGTGATGAAGGAAGACCATTACAACGTTGTGTAAAATTAAAAGCAAACAATGTTGATGATGCAAAAGATAAGTTTTGTAAATATCTTAAAACAAAAGGGATAATTGATACAGAAAATAAGAAATTATATTTTATACCATTGGCATATGTAAAAAGTATAGATTAAAGGAGAGATTATATAATGAAAACAATATGCTTTACTGGTCACAGACCAGATAAACTCGGAAGTTATGATTGGAACACACCAAAGAATCAAAGAATTATGAAAGTATTAAAAACTAAGATAATTGAGGTAATAAACAACATAGAACCTACTATACAAACAATTAGATTTATACACGGTTCTGCGCTTGGAATTGATCAGATGAGCTTCGAAATATGCAAAGAAATAAGAGATTCCGTAGTAAAATTAAACTTATGCAAAATAGAATTAGAATTAGCAATTCCATTTAAGAAACAAGCAATGAAGTGGTTTAATAAGGTAGATATTGATAGATATAATGATCAGAAAATGCAAGCAGATATTTTAACTTTTGTTGATACTGTTGAAGGATATGAATTTAAAGGTGTTGCTGTAGGAGAATATCATCCTGCAAAAATGATGATTCGGAATCGTTATATGGTTAATAATTCTAGCATTGTTATTGCTGTATGGAATGGTAGTAAGGGTGGTACTGCAAACGCAGTAAATTATGCTAAGAAACAAGGCAAAGAGATTATTGTTATTAATCCAGATGATATTTAGAATGGATTATTGTTTCGGTTATTATTTTATAAATTAATAAATAAAATGTGTTGACATTTATAATCAGAAATGTTATAATTAATAGTGGTGGGAATATATATAAGAGAGGAGTTAAACATGAATAAGAAATTAATTAAGTATGGTTTTACTTAGGTAGGAAATAAAATTATCACTTAATCCATTGATGTGAACAATGAAATTAAACAAAAGGGGTAATACATATGTACAATAGTCAAATTTATACATTTATATGCAAGTCTCAAAAATTAGCTGGTTACTTAATGTTATTTAAAAATTTTAAACTGCATGAAGTAAAACCATCAAGAGAAGATCAAGGGCGTAATGTTTTCTTATTTACTAATTCGCCTGAAATACATGAAGCTATAAAAGAATATCAAGAATGGAGGACATCATACATTAATGGCAATTCCAACAATAAACAAATCAATCCTACAAATCCTACACGAACAATCTCAACAGCAATTAATCCCTCTGAGAAACCAAATAATGAATAATGGTATATTCCCTAAAATAGAACAATTATTCAATGTATTTATGAACGAGGCAGCCATTGGTAAAACTTACACAATAATAGATACATTAAAAGAATTATCTACAAAAACAAGTGAATCTGGGAAACCAGTAAAGACACTTATAGTTACAAAATTTATTGCAGAAGGTAAACATATTGCCGATGAATTAAATAAATTCAAACCTAATATGGCAAAGGATGAAAACTCGGACAATAAAGAAAAATATGAGAAGGATCTAGTAAAATATGAGGTATTAATTATTACTCATTCAATGTATAAGATATTATGTAAATTCCCTTTCAAGCGTAAATATTACATAGAGGGTAGAACAAATTTAATCATTGACGAGGAATTAAATATGGTCGAAATGGATTCATTAAGTGACCATGATATTGATAGGTTAAGGAAGACACTTAGGGAGTTAAAATACATAGACGAAGAAGAGAATATGTATATCGACATAGAGGTTTCATTTAATAGAATTATGTCTGGGATTATAGAGAAAAAAGATCAATGTCATGATAAAGCACTGAGATATTTTGAATTTATTAGTCCAAATGCAGAAAAAGCAATAGAAATGTTAAAACAAATGATTAATAAAACTCCATTTCCAGATAATTATGCTTATTCTTTAAAATTTCAGCACAATATAAAAACAAATAAAGCTGATTTACTTGATAAGTTAGAGATATTGAAAAAGTATTTTAATAATCCAAAGGTATTAGTATCAAACAAAACTCTCTATACATTTGATGATGATATGAAATATCTGTTCTTAGAAAATAATATTCTACTCGATGCTTCAGGTAAATTTCATGAACTCTATAAAATAGGTGAACAATTTAAACTTATAGATGCTGATAGAATATTCCCTCATAATAATTGGACAATACATATATCTAATACAAATAGTACAAAAACAGCAAAACATAATGATGATAACTTTTATAAAGATGTTGTTAGTTTGATTATCGGAGAATGTACAGAAGAAGATAATATATTGGTGCTAGGATTAGAAGAAGATATTTCCCATATAAATGATCATTATATTAAAGAATTGTTACATTTGGAGAACCTTAGATTCAGTAACTTTCAAAACATGAGAGGAAAAAATGACTGGAAGGACTTTAATAAGTGTTTTATAATCCATACACCCGTAATGCCTGCCCCTTATTATGTGTTTATGTACATGCTTTACACTGGTAATATTCCAACAGAAGATGAATTTAAGTTTCAAAAGATTAGCAAACATATGGGATTTAAATACAACGAAACATTGGAGAATCTAAGAAAAACTGATATTGTAAGTGGAATATATCAAGGCATAAAGAGAATAAACAGAGGCACTGGACATATTGATGATAAAGCAGATGTTTACTTAATCAATGGTGATTCAGAAATTGTTGATATGATTATTAGACAATTGAAGGATGTTAATGTTGTTAGATTTAAGTTACATAAAGATGAGGTTAAAAAGGAAAGAAAACATAGAGAACAGAAATCTGATAATGAAATGAAAGGTGTTAGTGAATTCATTACTTTACTTGAAAATACTAAATTTGATAAACAACATTTAATTAATGACTTATTGGAACAAATAAATTATAATCCAAAAGTATTTAAAAGATTATGGGAAAATAATGCTGTTAAAGAAGTAATAAATAAATTGAATCTAGAATTAACACAAATAAAACGCAAAAATTATCTTAGCACAAAATAATACTATATAAGTAATTACTAGTATAGTATTTAAATGTGCTGAAATAATAAATAATAATAAATTAAATCCATGAAGTAATTTTGGTAGTTACCAAAATTGCATAATGAAAAGCTTCCTGCAAGGACTATAAGCAAGAGGTACAACGAGAGCAATGTATCGAACAAAGCGTTGTCCTCTTGCCAAACGTTCGCTATTCGCTCAGTTTGGGATATATTATTTTAAATTTAATTTTTATAATCAATAATACTAAAGGAGGTGAAATTAATAAATGATTTATGCAGAAAATTATCAGATTGGCAAACAATTTAAAAACAAATTCACTAATCAAATATGGGAAGTTATAAAATTTGATGGAAAATTGATGTTTGAGAATAAAAGTTATGGAGATTTATCATATTCATTAAATGATGATTATTTTGAAGAAGTATAAAATAAAAGGAGCATAAAATAAATGAAATTAAAATTCATAGGAACAGGTTCAGCATTCAATACTAAATTAGGCAATACAAGTGCCTACATCAAAGAAAATAATACATTATTACTTCTTGATTGCGGTGAATTAACTTTTGATAGAATATTATCTCTAAATCTATTATCTGATGTAAAAGAAGTCCATATTGCTGTAACTCATACTCATCCAGATCATATTGGAAGTCTAGGGAGTTTAATATTCTATTGTTATTTCATTAAGAAAATTAAACCAATATTCCATTCTGCTGATAATGATTTTATTAGACTATTGCAATATATGGGAATTACAGAGAAACATTGTGAGTTTGATAATTGTTCATTTGATCCTACTGTGGTAATAGAAAATCTAGATTTGGGTTTATTTTTTATGGAAAATAATCATGTAAAAGAGTTAATGACATTTGGTATATTATTAGTTAAAAATCCTTCGTTGGAAGAACATGAATATATTATTTATTACAGTGGAGATAGTTGTAATATAGAAGATAATATTTTGGAAGCGTTTGTGAGTGGTAAGATTAATTATTTATATCAAGATACTTGCAAAGCAGATTATGATGGTAATGCCCATTTGTCGTTGAGAAAACTTGTAGAACTGATTCCTGAAGGATTAAGGGGAAGAATTTTTATCATGCATACTGATGAAGGTTTTGATTTTGATAAAGCAAGGGAATTAGGATTTAATATTGCTGAGATTGAAGAAGGGATTAAATAAGATGACAAAAGACATAAACAAAATCTATCAATCAAAAGGTTATCAGAATCGCAAAGAATTCATTGAAAGTTTGGTTGAAGATATTGATGTTCCTTTGAAAAAAGCATTGGATATTCTAGATAATAAATATTTCGATAGATTGGTTTGGTTATTGAGTCATGAGATTGATGAGAAAGTGGAGGATTAAATGAGAAGATATATAGTTTGGGAACATATCAGAAATGAAGGATGGGAACCCTATGAGTTTAATACATTGTTTGAAGCAAATGATTTTATGAATAGGACTAATAAAGATGTTGATATGACTGATTGTATTTTGACTAAGGAAATACTTATTATGGGAGATGAGGAGATTAAATGATAGGTATTAAAAGAAAATATATAAACATTAAATGGCCTGTAATGCAAATTACTAACAATGGTATAAATGCTAATCATGTACATTGTATGAAAGAAAAATGGGATATATTTAGAGATGACTGGTCACAAGGTTTTGATTCAGATTGTTTTGGTCATTGTAGTGAATATGAAAAATGTAAAGATGCTTTTTATGATAAGCAATATCATGGAGAAAATCATTTTAAGATGATTGTTGTGCCATTTGATAAGGTTGATTGGTATGACGATGAGATTAGAGTTGTGGAGGATAAGAGATGAACAATATAAAAACAGTAGGAGAATTAAGAAACATACTAAAGGATTTAGACGATGATTTTAAATTAGAGATAGATTATATGATATTGATTCCAGATGAGCAATTATCAAAAATGTCATACCCTTATCCTTGGATTCGCAAAGAATGTAGATTAGAATTTCACGATGTTGGTTATTCGGATAGGGTTATTTGTTTTGGATTGTATGATAAGGAGGCAAATAAATAAATGAAAACAATCATCAAAGGTAAAAACATGAAAAATACATATCAATATGATTTTAGTGATTGTTATGTTAGTTATCTAAATCCATTTGAAGACAATAAGTATATCCAATATTTGTATAGAGAATTAAATAATCATAGATCAACTAAAATTAAAACTATACCTGAATTTGTTTCTTATGAAACTTATTTTGAATCAGACAATATTCTTTATAGACTGCATATTGGAGAGGAGTTTGAAGGCAATATAATTGAAAAAGTAGAAGGGAAAGACAATGGAGATGTTGTTTATTATACTGATAAAATATTGAATATTGATCTTAATGAAAGTTCTAAGGATAAATTGCAAGGTAATTTAGATAAGACGATACAAAGTGTAGAAGAACAAGTAAGAGAAGAATATGATAAGAAAAATGAAAAGAAATGGTGGCAATTTTGGAAGTAGAATAACTTAAAATGTATGTTTTAAAGCATAAGGAGGTGAGTCAATAATTATGTTATCTGATATCAAACATGCCATAGAACTGAGTGCAATTAAATTTTGTGAAGATTCATTTCCTTATAGATTATCATTTGCATCTTATGATGATGGATATAAATTACCTTGTACCAGTGGATAAATGTTTTGTTAAGAAATATGCTGAGTATTTGTTAAGATAATTATTAAAATGAAATTGAAAGAAGGAAAGTTAAGATGCCAATTACTGAAAATGAATATGAATACACAATGCCGGAAGAATGGTTAAATAAAATTGATTTAGAATTTTTAACTGCGTTTAGAGATGAGTTATTTAAAATGAAATACATATCCCTAGATGGCTGTTATTACGACACATTAGTACACACAGAAAGTACAGCAGGACATCATGTGGCCTTTAAACTTGCTTGTGTTAAATCTGATAAAATAGATTTATATCAGTATAGTAAAACTCTACCTTGGTATGATTCTGATATTTTTGATAGTAAATTAAGTGAATTATTAATAGAAAATAAATTATTAATGGATGGTTGTTTTGAAGATATAATTGGCGAGAAATTAGGTATTGATCTTAATGATATAGAGTTATGTATGAAATGTGAAAAATACTTCTTCAAGAAAGATATGATTACAGATATAGACGCAGCGAATTTTTATTATTGTATTCATTGTGAAGAATCTTTTGATAGTCATCAATATTATTTAGATGGATTAAATTTAGAGGTATGATTATCCCTTCAATGTCAATTTATTTAGATTACAAACTAAAAGAAAAGAGGTATATAAAATGAGTAATGGTTGGATTAAAAATTTATCATCAGATGATTACTATGAAATTCAATTTAACAATTATCTAGGTTGGGATAAGATTGATGATAAAACTCCTTATTATGTTTTATTAGAAAATATAAAAGGAAAATATAAGTCATCTCACGATATAGGAATAGAATTTGATGATATTTCACATGGTAATTTCTATTGGAGAGATTTTACGAAAAGCAGTTTGCCTTTTGTAGATGATGGAAAAATTTATTGGTCAGGATTTACTTTTCAGTTTGCGGAAGATGCTAAGAGATTTGTTGAAGTGTATGGTGGCAAAGGGAATTGGATGAGTGATTTTGAAGAGTTTAGAATTGAATGTGATGATAAGAGAAATGGGAGGAATTATTAATGAATAGAGAAATAAAATTTAGAGCATGGGATAAAGCAAATAAAAAGATGTGTATTGTTCATTCACTATTATATACCTTAGGTAAAATTCATGAATTAGTAGTATTGGATAGTAAAGTATTGTACAAAAGTGTAAATTCATTTGAATTAATGCAATTTACTGGTATTAAAGATGATAATAAAATTGATGTTTATGAGGGAGATATTATACAACTTGTAGGTTGGGAAGGGATATATTATACAGTTGAATATTATGAAAGCTCATTTATTGCAATGAAAGTGATTCACAAAGAAATTAATTTAAGAAGATATACATATTTACATGGGTTGTTACAATTTGAAGTAGTTGGTAATAGATATGACAATCCAGAATTATTAAATGGAGGTAATTAATATGAGCGAAGTAGTTTATTATAAAGGAAAATTAATACCAGTGGATTTCTTAATAAATGAAAGTCTAGAAGAAAGATGTAAAAGAATAATTGGCAATGTTGAATTAGAAGATTGCTATAATTCATATCAAGAAAAATTAATGGATGATTATGATTATTACGAAGACTATGTTATTCATAATGGTATTTTATATTCTGTTGAAAAGAATAGGTTAAATCATGAACAAAGTCTTTTTATAGCAAAGAGCGATTATGATACTGGAACAGTTAATTTTGAAGTAAGGTATTACAATGGTGGTACTAGTTTTGATGAAGCTATTAAATATGCGTTTGAAAAGGAAAGGAAGAATACAAATGAAAATTAAACAATACTACAACTACCTAAAATACATCCTAGAACATAAAAAGAATGTCTTTAAAACATGTTGGAAAAGAAAACTATATCTCCACGCAATAACTCATGATCTAAGTAAATTTAGTCCGCAAGAATTTATTCCATATGCGGAATGGTTTTATGGATATTATGGTGTAAAACTTGAAAAAGATTATAATCATGAGCAATTAAATAATGGAATGTCATGTGTAAGCAATAATTATTTAGAATGTAAAAGCAATTTTAATAAAGCATGGGAACACCATTATAAGAACAATCCTCATCATTGGAATTATTGGTTAGATGATAAGGGAGTTCCACAATCAATACCTAATCAATATTTAGGACAAATGATTGCAGATTGGGAAGCAATGGGTTTAAAGTTTGGTGATACTGCTCAAGCGTATTATTTGAATAATTATCGTAAGATTAAGTTGGAATATGATACTAGATTGTGGTTAGAGTATATTTTAGGTATTAATAATAGTTTAGCAAATAATTATGGTCATACATTGGGAGAGTTTACATGTATGTGGGATGAAAATGAGTATAATAGGTATTTTGGATTTATTAAGGATAAGTATGGGGTTGATAGTTATGAATTGTTGAGAAAGGAGAGTAAATAATGACGGAAGAATTCAAAAAACAAATAAGTTTATATATAAATTTACTTAATAAAGCATTACCTGAAAATACAAATACTTTTGAATTCTATGAATTAAATCATTGGATACCAAATTGTATTGAGTGTCTTCAATTTGCATTAGATAATGAAGAGTTATTAAAAGATAAACCAAGTCTTTTTAATGATGCAGTTGAGACAATCCATTTATTATATTCATGGATTACAAATCAACCAAGTGGTGATTATGCATACATAATTCTTAGAAAGAAATTTGGTAAGGTATATTCTCCTGGAGAAGTAGGTATGGCACTTAGAAAGTTGGTTGGAAGATTAAAAGAGACAAGAAATGATGTTGTCGAACATCCAGAATATATTGAATATCAAGGAAGGAGTTTAAAAAATGTATTCGATGAATTAAGCAAACAGTGGAATAATACGGTTGATAGTAATGTTGTTTTAAGTATTAGTAATATTAAAAAACAAATTAAACATTCACACAATCCACTTGAAATAAAAATGCTAAATAAAAAACTTAATGAATTATATAAAAGAAAATAATTCCTATGAATTCCAGATTTTATTCTATAATTGGGTTTCAAGAATTAAACTATAGGCGATTTGTACGTTTGTAAAATAATAGAAATAATAATATTGGAGGAATCTAATGCTAGAAATAAATCAAGTGTATAATGAAGATTGTGTTGGTAAAAATGGAATGTGTTTGATCGAGGATAAAAGTATAGACATGATATTATGTGACCTTCCATATGGTACTACAAGAAATAAATGGGATTCTATAATACCGTTGGAATTGATATGGTATGAATATAAGAGAATAATTAAAGACAGAGGAGTAATTGTACTTACGGGGAAACAACCGTTTACAAGTGTAGTTATTATGAGCAATCAGAAAATGTTTAAGTATAATATGGTATGGAGAAAAAATCTTAAAACAGGAAATCTTAATGCTAAAAAAATGCCTATGGGTGCTTATGAAGATATAATGGTATTTTATAAGAAACCTCCAACGTATAATCCACAGAAAATACCAAGAACATTTCAAGTGCCTTCCGGAAATATAAAGAACTCAAAAACAACTAATTATGGCAAACAAAAAGAAGATTATATTGACCGTCAAAGTGATTGGTTAATGCCAGATGATGTAATTGATTATGAAGACGCTTATGCTTTGGATGCTTTAGAACTTGATAATGAAATGCTTTACATTAAATGTTTGCATAATTCAAGTGGGAAAATTCATCCTACGCAAAAACCAGTAGAACTATTTGAATGGTTGATTAAAACTTACACTAATGAAAATGATCTAATATTGGATAATTGCATGGGTAGTTTTACAACTGCTGTGGCATGTAAAAACACAAATAGAAATTATATAGGTTTTGAAAATGATGATACATATTACGAATTAGGACAAAAAAGATTAGAAAAATTAATAGATATAAATTAATAAATAATATTTATATAGTCTATTGATTTTTTGATTGGTAGACTGTATAATAGTACCATGAAGTAAATCAAAAGGAGTGAAATACTATGACAAATCCACATCAAGAGAGTCATAAAGATTATTTACAATGCTTATCAGAAGATTATGGAGTACCACTAGAAACTGTTTTAGTGATTGAGATACATTTGGCCCAAGTGACTAGATAAGTTGTTAGATTTTGTAGTTAAGAAATGGTATTGAATTAGTGCAAAGATATTAATTAAATTTGAGAGGATGGATTAAAAATGAATGATATCAAAAATTACATTGGGAGAAATACAAAATATAATGTTGCTTTAAACTTACTGAAAGAGAATGGATTCACCGAAGTATATAGTCATGAATTTGAAAATCATCATAAAAACTATGAAGGAGTAAAAGAGCATCTACATATATTTTATAAATATAGTGTAGTAATAACACTTGAGACATTTGGAGGAAATGTTTTAAATTCCTTTAATGTTTATGTTGAATATCGTAAACCTCAAGGATATGATAAAAGAGCCAATTCACAAGATGGCCGAGGAATATCTATGGTTTATAATTTTCCTTACAATGTTTTTGACTTTGTAGAATTATTATATGAGCATGATCGTATTGTTACGAATTGGAAATTTAGGAACGGCAACAAAGAGATTAAAATAATGGATTGCGCTGAAACGAATAGTGAAACTGGTAAATTTCAAACATCTTCAATATTTGATGGCACTAAGCAACAAGAGCGAAATAAAAGATTTATGACAATGCCAAAAGAGTTTTTAGAAATAATCAATTATTTAGAGTAAATAAAATTATATTTTTATACTATAAGAAAGGATGTGTGATTGATGACTGATATTCAATTCAAACCATACACTAAAGACGAATTATTAGAATTACTATACGATTACAATAATTATGGATGGTTTATTCCTGTATTATATAATGATGGAAATGTTCCGTACTTTAAGGGATTCCATTATTTTTCACCAGAAGACTTTAATGCATATGAGAATTCAAAATATCTTGTAGCATACATACTTGAACATGATAAAATATCAATTGTCGGTGTCATCAAATACTCTGTTTACGGTTCTGAGTATCAATATCAAGGACTTAGTTATATAGATATTCAAGAGTTATATAAGGGCAAAGGAGTGGCTAAATTATTGATCTCAGAACTTAACAAATATCTTGATGATAAGATGATTTTGAAACTTTCTTTCCTCTCTAAAGAAGGAACAATATGTAATTTAAATCAATTATTCAAAAAGTTAATTCATGGTGTTAAGGTTTATGCTAGTGACGATCCTATAATAAAGTAAATGTTGCTTTGGTTGGGTATTAAAATAAAGGAGTGTGTACATATGAAAGCTGAAGAATTTTTTAAAAAATATAAGAAAGGTAAATATACTACCCCACCAAAGACTGAATATGAAAATAGGAAATCAGATTGGATAGAAATTGAAAAGGAAATTATCACGCAGTTTCATGAAGATAGATTTGAAATGCTACAGGAAGAATTGGGGTTAAATAGAAAGCAATTAGATCATTTCTTAATAGATATGTTGGATTTTAAAACAATTGGTAATTTTGTTAGAAGTAAAATGAATGAAAAAGATTTTAAGAATTGTAAGGAATATATAAATTCGATAAATACATTAATTAGCTTGAAATGATGTTTTTATAGGTAGGAGGTTAGAAATGTGGATAATAATATTCAAGAATTTATAAATGAAATAAAAGAGGATTATTTTTCATGGTTAAAAGATACTTGTTTGGATGACTTTCCAAGAGTTTGCGATTTATCTTCAGATGTATTGTCATCTTATCTAATTAATAAGTATCCGGAGGAAAATGTAAAATTTATTAGAGGTAGGTTTGATATTTGGAGTCATTACTGGGTTGAGATAAATGGAAAAATATTAGATTTTACTGTAATCCAGTTCCTTAACAAGAGTGATAATCTTCCAAAATTTGATTTATCAAATTCAGACTATTATCAAAAATATTTCGAAAAATATTTGGATTCTCCATTTGTTTCAGAAAATCTTTATAGTAGATATAAAAAGTATGAAGAAGTTAAATGTAGTTATATAGATTTAACTAATAAATCAATTAAATTTAATAATTATTTAAAGAAAGCACAAGGAAAATTCTTTAGAAGATATTTATAATATCAAATCTTACTTTCGAGTATTTAAAGAGGAGTGAATAAAATGAATTTAATTGAATCAGCTTTAAAATACAAAGATGGAGAACTAGGTGATTGGAAAACAATGTGTATAGCAGATGGTAGCAGAAATGCTAGTGATATTATTAAAGCTTTACAAGAAGTATTTCCACAATACGAATACAGAAGTAAACAACTTAGATAATAGCACGAAAGAAGGGATTGATCTGAAATGGAGAAGATTAAACTATCACAATTAAATACAAATACACCAATTGCATATGGAAGTAAAAAAATATTAGCGTGTGCCGAAAGATTATTCCTAGATATTTATGAAGGATGTAGAAAAAGAAAAGTTATTGCAATTATTGATAATAAAAATTATGAAGTTGAATATGATGTAAAACGTGAACAAATTAAAGAAGTTAAAGTTTGTTGTAATAAAAATAAAGAGGTTGATAAGAGTATTGATAAATGTCCATTTGGTTGTGACGATTTAGCAGATAAAGATGATTATGGTAGTTGTTTAGAAATAAGATATATGTTAGTATAAAGGAGAGTAAAATCATGACAAAGGAAGATTCTTTAAAAATTTTAAATAAATGTATTGAGGAATTAAATAATATGAGTCAAAATGAATTTGATAAAAGAATGCTACAACAAGGGTCATTTTTTGATGAATATTCATATGAAGAAGATGGATTCTGTTTAGTATTGTCTCATGAATATATTCCAAAGTAATCAAATAAAAGAAGGTTTCAAACCATTAAAAAGGAGGATTTAGTCATTTTGGATATTAATACAAGTGATATGTCAGAAAAAGAATTTTCAAATTTAATTAAACAATTGTTATCAAACAGATATACAGAATCAAAGCAAATAGATGTTTCTTTGTGGAGTTATGATAAAAATCTTGACAAAATTAAAATTGTACCAAAGTATGAATTTTAAATATCTCAAGAAAGGTAGGTTTTAAGTTTATGTCATGGGAAATTGCTATGGAAAACTATCCTGAAAAACTAGTCAATGCAGTTGTTGAATATCTTGAAACCCATAAGGGTTCAGAACTATTTCATTTTGATTTTCACACAAGCACACCATATAAAGACAAATCTATTACTTCTACAACTTATCGAGTGTATATTCTATATGGTAATTTATTTGAAGTTATTAGAATTACAGAATGTTCTAACCCTGAATGGAATCATTATGAAGTGAATTTTGATTCAATGGTGGCATGGGAAATTAAGATATGTTTTGAGAAAAGTGGATTTTTTAAGTGAGAAAGAGGAGCGATTTAATATGATAATGAATTTAGAACAAGCAATATCAATAGCATCATTAGCTCATGCAGGACAATTAGATAAAGGTGGAGAACCTTATATTTTACATCCTTTGAGAGTTATGATGAATATATTGACCGCATAAGTCATAATGAATTTGCAATAGAAGTTAAAATAGCAGATTTAGAAGATAATATGGATATGTCTAGGATTAAGAATCCTACAGATAAAGATTATGAACGTGTAAATAAGTATTATGAAGCGAGAGAGAAATTGCTTAACGCTTTATTGAGATTTGATTAGGATCAAACAAAATATTTAATGGAGAGGGAATGATTAAAGTATGAGAAATTATTTAAATGTAAATGTTGATGTTACATGTTTTAAAGAATATAAATCTATCACAGAAATTATTATAATCAATATGTTTGCCAATGTTAATGAATATTTAAACACCTTAAAAGAAAAGGATGGTAAAAAAGAAATCAATAAAAATCAGTTACTAATTAGTTTTCAAAAAGTTTTAACCGACTGTAAAATTAAAGATGGTAATTATAAATTAGATTATGGATATAATGCATTAGAAAATTTAGTTCTTTTAGCTTCTGCAATTAGAATAAAAGAAAATTTCACACAACTAGTTAAGGAATATGCAGAACTATTTGAATCAAAAGAAAAATTAAGTGTGAATATTTGTAATTTTAATTATTGTCATTATAAAGAAGAATACATTAATGACCTAAATAAATATGTAAATGTAATCAATGTTATTAAATAATAAGATAAAAGTAGAGCTGATTTAGAAAGGAGTTTTAGGTAATGGGTAAGAGATTAACACACTTAGAAAATCTTGCTTTAGCTTTAATAAAGCAAAACCAACCAGAAGAGACTTTACCAATGACAAAAGATTGTGAAAACTGTAGATACTTTTATAATATTAGATGTCATACTAGCGGTGTTAAATTAAACCCTGATGAAGTAGTTGGCGTCTGTCACTATACTAAATGTTATGGAATTTAGCATGAAATAGATATTTCTTGGGAATTGTAAAAATAATACTTAGGAGTGATTATATTTATGAAATCAAAAGAGGAAATTAAAAAATATGCAAAAGAATTAATTAAAAGTGGAAATTTTAAATTTGATTGCCCTCATAAAACTAATTCTAAATATGAGTTTGAATATCAAAAAGAAAGGTTTATAGATAAATTAACATCATATATAAGGAGGTCTTCTTTAGGAATGATTGATCTTCTTAGTGAATACTGTTTTGATTGTGGTAGATATATACATTATTCATTGGAAAATAACATATTAGTGGCAAAAGAAAGAGAATGTTTTGAAGTTAAACCATTTTCAGTAGAAATTCAGATACCATCTGGTAAACTTGTATTAGTAGATTGGCCTGAAAACGGTCAGGACATTTTAGAATATTTAGATGACGACAAAGAACCAAGTATAAATTCTTTTAAAGGCGTGGTATTGAGAAGTCAAAAATATTCACAAGAAAATATTATGCATTTCTTTGTAGGCAATTCATCTCCACAGGTTTATTATAAAGATGGATTAATTTATATTGGTCAAGATGGTTATAATGAAAGCGATGAAGAATTTCCACTTATGGAAGATGCAACAGTAAATACTTCAATATGTACAGATTTATGGTGGATCACGGCATTTGATGTTGAAGTTTATAGGAATCTTATTAAAAAGAAATTTGGTGAAGATATTTCAGAAGAGTTTGAGGAGCAATATTTACAATATGAATATATTAATGTTAAACCAGGAATCTATAAGTGTACTCATTATTACAATACTGTAAAAAGTAGAGATAATAGAAATGAACCAAATTTATTTTCTAAAATGGAATGGATAAGAGAAATATAGCAAATCCATTAAACACGCATTTTGTTTGGAGTTTAGTAGTAGATAAATCATGTAAATGGAAGTATAATAAAGCATGAGAGGTGTAAATCATGCAAGATATTATTAATACTATTAAAATATCAAACAATCCTAATGAAGTGAAGAAAATTCTAAAACCACTAAAAATCAAAGAAGTTGTTAAGATTGCAAAAGGTTTAGATATTTGCATTAGAGGAAATGAAAATAAAACTGAGATTATTTGCAATATTGTTTTAGAAGTTATTAAGGGAGATTGATAGTGAATAAGTATGATGTTGGAACCATTTTTCTAGATAGTGACAATGAACAAATTGAAATAATTTATATTGCTCCTGAAATAGACACTGAAGGAGAACGGTGGTATTTTGCTAAATTCTATTATAAAGAAGATGGTAATGAAAAATTTTGGTTTGACGGGATCAATAATCATTATTTAGAAAGTTTAAAAATTAAGGAGAAATAAATAATGAAAACAGACATAAAACAAGTAGGTTTATGGTGGAAATGGAATGAATATTGTAATAATTGTGGTAGACAAATAAGAGACTATGATTCTTCCTCAAGTGAGAAACCAGATGTGGATAAACCTGATTATTGTTTAGAATGTTTAAGGAAAATTGTAGATTGTATTATTGATAAGTCTTGAAAATGAATACAAAAATAAAATTTATTAAAGTAGTTGACGTATGGGTTGGAGATATGGTAGAATAGGGTAATAGAAATTTGAGAGGTGGAATTATTAATGGATACTAATGAAATATATTATGAGTTTCTTGATGATTTAAGGGATAGTGGAGTAACCAACATGTTTGGAGCAACGCCTTATTTGATGGAAGCATTTTGTAATTTATCGCAGGATGAAGCAAGGGAGGTATTAAAGAGTTGGATGAGAATATTTTCAGATAGGCATCCAGTGTGATAATTTTGAAAGATAGGCAGTGAAGGATATAATAAAACTAATGAAAACATATATGACAATTTTTATTCCAGAGTTGAATATTATGAAAACGGTCATCAAAGATATAGTTTCTATTGATTTAGATAATCCATTTAAAATAAGTGGTAAGAAAGATAATTATTATAGAGTTGATCCTTATTTATATTCTAACAATGGGCGTATTTATGATTCTATAAGCGAAAAACAATTGAAAAATCTAAACACTTATGAAAGTGTAATTATTGCTAATGGTGAATACTTATCTGATATATTAGAATTAGAATTTAATATTCTATATCATCAATTGGATAATATCGGAGTTATAGTAACTTATACGGGTGATTGTGATAATTATGAAGGTGAGAGAATTGCAGTTAGTAAAATGATTACTTATGCAAATGAATTAAAAGCGATTTGCGAGAATAGAAGCACAAGTAAATAGAGGTATGAAGGAGGTAAGAAAACATGAAAGATAAACTATTAAACACATTTTCAACGGAAAGTAATGGAGAAATTATTAGAGTTAATATATTAGAGACAGACAAGGGTGTCGTCTTTGATATAATCGGAAAGTCAATGGATGTTTTTATTAATGGCGAAGAATTTTACAGTAAATACGATAAAGAAGAGTATAAGTATATTCCATCTCATTTGAGAAGTTTTGTAGAAGAAAATTTATGTTCTTGCGGAGATGGGTTAGTAAAAGAAGGATCAGAAGTTAAATGTGATTTAGACTTGGAAGGAAGAGAATATTTTCTAACAATTCCAACTAAAAGAGCAAAGAAAAACAATCTCACATTAAATGATTGGCTAATTGATTATGAGATGTTAGCTGATGATGATAAGATAGCAAATAAAGAAAAAGAGAAGTTAAAATATGATGAATTCCTAAACAGTGTGAAAGAGAATGGTTACGAAATGCGTTTAGGTAGTGGTGGAAACGATTATGATAATTGGTTTGTTTTATCCGTACCTATTAATGATTTTGATTTAGAGAAAGTTAAGAAATGTTTGAAATTATGGCAGGATTATAATCAGTATTTAATAGATACTTATTTAGATGGTAGGTATTAATCCTTCGAAATTAAGTTTCATGGTAAATAGAGGAGGAAAACAAAATGTATGAAGATGATAGAAAAACCTATGAGCATGAAAGTTTTGCAATGTTGGGACTCACAAGGAGTTCATGTAATTTTGGTCAAAATCTATTTGGAAGTTCTGTTCAACATAGTCACACAATCAAACTCAAGATTGCTCCTGCAAAAATTGACAGACATTTAAATAGAGATTGGTTCCATGCTAATTCAAAACCTTATATTGAGGTTGAGATGTCATATTCACAATTTGCAGAAGCAATTACTTCTATGAATATGGGTGATGGAGTACCTGTTACACTTAGGCGTTTAGATGATAAAATGATTGAAGATTGCCCACAATTTGATAAACGACAGGAATTTGAGCAAGAATTTGAAAAGGAAATGCAAAAGATTGGAAAGTCACTTAAAGTTTTAACCGAACAGGCAGAATTACTATTAAGTGAGAAAAAACCACCGACTAAAGCAGACAAAGAAACTATTCTTAAGGGGATTAAGGCTCTTAGACAAGAAATTGAAAGTAATGTTCCTTTTATTCAAAGTAGCTTCAATGAGCAAATGGATAAAACTGTTCTCGAAGCAAAGGGAGAATTTGAAGGTTTCATGATGCATAAAGTAATTTCCACAGGATTAGAGGGATTACAGAAGGAATTTAAAATGCTTGGAGATAATGAGGAGGGAAAAGACAGTGAGTAGAATAATTGAAGTTAAGTTTCATGTAGGGACTACTTATAATGGCAGTGATGTAAGAGAAACTGTCGAAATAGAAATTGAAGATGGAATGACAGAAGAACAAGTAGAAGAAACTATAAACGAAGAATTTCAAACATGGGTCTGGGAAAATATTAATGCCGATTGGGTTATTAAAAAGTAAAAATTCCGAGGAAATTATTCTTTAAACCGAACACAAAACCTAATATAATTGTTGCAATTTCCACTATTTCATGTTAAAATAATTATATTAGGCTTATATCCAAAGGAGGAATACATAATGATAAGAAATGTAGGATTCGCTTGCATGAGTAAAAAATGTAATACAAAATACCAAACTTTCCGATTAGCATCATTCAGCGAATACAGATTAAAACAAGCAATTTCTCACAATCTCAAAGAAACTGAGCGTACAATCCAACATTGTATTTCAGAAGGAATTAAAATTATTTAGATTAAGCTCAGCGATATAATGGATATACAAATGATAATGAATTTTCCGCAGAAATTGAAGAAAATATGGATTATATTCATATTTGTGACTTGGAGGAATATATTAATCAGTTACAAGAAGTATTGATTATTGCTAAAGATATTTTAGGTGAAGAGAAGTATGAGAGAGATTTTAAGTAAAGGAGATGATTTTATAATGTTAAAATTTAAAGTTGGAGACGAAGTGACAGTTGACAACATTAAAATTATGTTTGATGATTCTGAGGGTGAAATAAGATTTATTGGTGCAGTTGGAGAAATAATTGAAGCAGTAGAGAGTGTTAGTAATTCATATCAAATAAGATTCTACGATAAAGATATTCAGAAAGTTAATGAAGAAATAGGTAGTAGATTATTTTATGAAAGTGAGTTATTTTTTCTGTAATTTTAAGTAAGAAGAAAGGAGTAATTATATGAAATTTCTAGTTAAAGTTAAAAGCACAGATGACGAAATAATTGCAGGATTGTTGGAATATGGAACAGTTGATGATATATTAATGGGGAATATATGTTTAGTGAATGCTAATAAAAGTTCTTTTGATAAACTTAAATCATGCTATGGAGTTTTAAGTGTGGACAAAGGACTTAAAACTTTGAATAATAAAGTGGATGAATGGTTAGAGAGGGACAGTACAATAGAAAAGTAAATGAATGTGAATAGGAGGAATTGATTTGACAAATTTTGAATTTATAACTCAAGAACAAAGAAACATTATTGAAATGATTAAAGAATTATCAGAGGAGCAAAGAGTAGATATTTTACATGCTTTTTGTTTTCATTGCGGAGACTATACACCTGATTATCATTGTCAATGTAGTAACGATGAATAAATTGGAGGAGTTAAAAATTGAAGAAATATAGGGTAATTGAAGGAGAACGTGAAGTAAAGGAGTTAGGGGATTATAAATCAGTTCATTATATTGAATGTAATAAATGTGAAAAGGTAAGTCCATTTGCTGTGAAAGTCGATGATTCTATAACTGTAATATTTATGAGTGAAATTTTATCTATTGAAATAGATAAGGAATAAAAGTAATTCGAATTTGAAAGATGGGGAAATTAAGATGAAAAAGACAAGAATTATTGAATATAAATATGATGAAGAGGATATTAAAATCATTAGAAACAAATTAATTGATATCGAATACATGATTGATAATAAAAATTCTGAAGCAGAAATTATAAAAGATAGAATTAGAGAATTGATGGATAAATATTTTGATTTGTAAAGGAGTTGTTTAATGTGATTTGTAAATACTGTAATGAGACTATGGAATTTGATTCAAGTGAAGGTATTGGATATAGTGAAGTTCATAATTATGAGTGTATTATGTGCGAATCGAGTGTTACAGTTCATGAGAATGGAGAAGAAGATGTGTGGGAACATGGTGGAAAGTAATACTTTGAAACTTTGATTTTCTTGGAATTTAAGGAGGAATTATTATGAAAAACTTAGAAACGTATAAATCAGATTTAGAGAAACTAAATAAAATTAAAGAGTTATATTCTGAATTACAAAGTGGTTTGCAAAACGGGTACTGGTTAGAGCAATTTAATATTTTAGTTGATGGTTATATTGAAGGTTTAAAAAGCGGAATTGATTATGAAGAACACAAAGGAATGAATTGTTTAATATGTGGGCATTCAATGTCTGTACCAGAAAATGAAACACACGATGGATTTGCACAATTGTTTTGCACTTTACATCAAGAAGAAGTTGAAGAAGAAGGATATTGTAACGATTATAATTAATCTTTTAAAATACTCATTTCAAATAATTTAATAAGGAGGTTTGATCATGAATAATATAAATACAGATCCAAATTCCCCTGATAGATATATGATTTTTACTGTTAATGAACCAAAAATAGAAATAGAACAAGATATAATTATGACAAGAAAATTCGATGTAAACAACATCAATCTTCAAATTGACAATGTTGACTTTTGGAGTCCTCACACTGGAAACAAAGGTGGAATGAGAATTTATTGGAGCGCAGATATTGGATTTGGTCAACTTGATGTTGTAAAACGTAGTGGTAATGATGGAGAGGGTAGAGATATTTTAGAAGGAGCATCGGAGGAAGAATTGGTGTTAATTGTCGATACTGAAAGAGTGGATTATGAAGATGATAAGGAATTTACGGAAAAGATTTTAAGTTTACTTGTAGAAATGTTAAAAGTTATTGGATAATGGTGAAATATATGATTAATAGGATTTAATCTTAAATAATTATACTCATTATTTAAGATTAAATCCTATTAATCATATCTACCTATATCTAATTAATACAATAAATAATTACTTGCAATGTTTGCTAAATCATGTTATACTAAATATATAAATAAATTACTTGGAGGAATTTTCAAATGGCAAAGGCATATGAAGTATTAGCACATACATGTCCGGCGTGTGGAAGTGATAAAACTAATAAGGTATCTTTGCAAAATAATTATTGTATGCATTGCGGTATTGAATTTGACATTAAGAGTAAAAAGGTTTATACAATTTTGTTTGATGGATCGTTAGTTGATCATTATGTTAATGAATTTATGGATTGTGGATAAAAATAAAGCTTGACATAAATCAAGAAATAATGTTATATTAAACACATGAAGAGTTCAAAGCATTACATAAGTCAAACACCGAAAGGATGTGAAACTAGTTATGGGAAGAGTAAATTATACATAACTAAAATCTTATTTTTCAAACACATTGGAACTATGAATCATAAAATAAAATTAGGAGGAGATTGATTAAGATGAATTTTGGAGAATTTAAAGTATTAATGCAGGAACATTTTAAGCAAATGTCAAAGGATGCTACTCACTTATTTGAAGTTGATCTGGATAAAGATGTTTTATGGAATTTGTATCTCGATAGTTACCCCGATGGCAAAAACGAAATTTTTAGACAAAGAAGAGAGCATGATTGTAGTTGTTGCAGACATTTTATCAAAAACATTGGTAATGTAGCTTTCCTTGTAAATAATAAAGTAACAACTATTTGGGACTTTGAAACAGGAGATACAACCTTTCAACCAGTAATTGATGCACTATCTAAATTTGTTAAATCTCAACTTGTTTCAAATATTTATGTTTCTAAAGACAAAAAGATTGGGACAAATAAAAATTATGAGAATTGTGAAAACGGTAAAATAATTGAATGGGAGCATTTTTACTTAGAACTTCCTGATAAATTCGTAGACAAATCTAATAAATCAGAAGGAGATATTAAGGGTGGCTTTAGGGATACAAGGAATATATTCAAAAGATCATTAGAAGAAATCACAGAAGAAAGTTTATTGACCGTGTTAGAACTTATTTCTCAGAACAGTCTACATAAAGGAGAAGAATGGAAAGGTGTTTTGACTGATTTTCTTAAATATAAGAAGCAATATGATAAATTAAAACCTGAAGAGAAAGAAAATTATACATGGGAACAATCTGTAAAAGTAGGTGGTTCTATTGGTCGAATTAAGAATCATTCGATTGGGACATTGCTTATCAATATTAGTGAAGGTATGGATTTAGATTTAGCAGTTAAGAAATATGAAAAGATTGTTGCTGGCGAAAACTATAAGAGACCAAAACCAATTTATACGAAAAAAATGGCAGAGGAAGCCACAAAATTTCTTGAAGAAAACGGATATACTGATTCACTAGGCAGAGAATATGCAACATTAAATCATATAACTGTAAACAATATATTGTTTTCTAACAAAGATTCAGCAAAAAGAATTAATGGAAATACAGCACTAGATATTTTAAATGAAATGGCAAAAAGTGTTCCAATTAATCCTAAAAAGTTCTCTAAAGTCGAAGAATTTTCTATTGATAATTTTATCAATAATATTCTACCAACGGTAAAAGAATTAGAAGTACTTTTAGAAAACAAACATTCTAGTAATATGGTTTCATTGATTGCTCCAGAAAACAAAGACAGCAAAACAATGTTTAAATGGAGCAATAATTTTTCATGGGCTTACTCAGGAAATATGACAGACAGTTCTATGAAAGAAAATGTAAAATCTGCCGGAGGAAATGTAGAAGGGGTTTTGAGATTCTCTATTCAATGGAACGACAATGAATATGATGGGAATGATTTAGATACTCATTGTTATGAACCTAATGGAAATTTAATTTATTATAGTGCTAAAACAAATAGACATACTACAGGTCAATTAGATGTTGATATTATTACTCCATCAATAAATAAACCTGCTGTTGAAAATATTACTTGGACTAATAAAAGTAAAATGTTGGAAGGGACTTATCAATTTTTAGTTAATAACTTTTCACATAATGGAGGAAGAGGTGGTTTTAGAGCAGAAATAGAATTCGATGGACAGATATATTCATTTGATTATAGTAAAGAATTAAGACATAAGGAAAAAGTTCAAGTTGCAGAAGTAACTTTTAGTAGAGATAAAGGATTTGCTATTAAGGAAAAATTATCATCGAATGTATCATCGAAAGAAGTGTGGGGAGTAAAAACAAATCAATTTATACCTGTGTCGGTTGTATGCTTTTCTCCAAATTATTGGGACAGTCAACATAATCAAGGTCATAAACATTATATGTTCATGCTTAAAGATTGTATCAATCCAGAAAAACCAAACGGATTCTACAATGAATTCTTGAAAGAAGAATTAATGCCACAAAAAAGATTTTTTGAGGCTTTAGGAGCGAAAATGGCAGTAAAAGATTCCGCTAATCAGTTGAGTGGTCTTGGATTTAGTTCAACCAAAAGAAATGAGTTAACGGTTAAGGTTAAAGGGAATATGGAGAGAATGGTTAAAATTAAATTCTAAAATAGAACTGAAATAAATAAATATTAAGGAGTGTGTATTAAAATGGCAAATGTGACAAACACAAATATCTTCGAGGTAGCGGTTAAATCGAAATTTCGTTTCGAGTTCAAAGGTTTAATATCTGTAGAGGATCTATTCGATCTTAATGTGAGGGATTTAGATTCAGTTTTCAAAACATTAAACTCCCAACTAAAACAAGTAAAGGAAGAGAGTCTTCTTGAGGTAAAAACAAAGCAAGATGAAGAATTAGATATCAAGATAGAAATTGTTAAATATATTTTTGAACTTAAAAAAGAAGCAGAAAATCAAAGACTCAAAACTAAAGAGCAAAAAGAAAAGAAGCAAAAGATTATGGAAATCTTAGCAAATAAAGAAGATGAAAGTTACAACAATATGTCTAAAGAAGAACTTACTAAGATGTTGAGTGAATTAGAGTAGTTAAGTAGGTAATTATAAGTAGGGAGATTAAATTCTCTCTACTTATAGTACATAATATATAATAAGATATCAGAAGGAAGGTGATAAAATTGATTGATAAAGAAATATTGCAATTATCAATGGTAGACAAATTAAAATTAGTCGCAGATCATATTGAAAATATGACTGATGAAGAATTTGAAAAGGAATGCGGACATATCTTCATTGAAAAAGGAAGTATGGAGAGTCCTTGGCATCCATCAAAACAAAATAGTTTTTACTTATGTTGGTATTGTGGTAAAGATGGTAATGCTCATTTATGTACAGATGGAATAGGCAGAGGATTTTGTCCAGAATGTAGAGAAAGAGCAGAGAAGGAATTTTTAGATTGGGAGAATCCTAAAGAGAGGGAGGAGTTTTAATATGGGATATACATACTTGGGATTTTATACTGTTCTAAATATTATTATCACATATTTGATAGCAAGTTATATAGATCATATGAGATTAAAAGGGTATACATTGAAAACAATACCAATAAATATAAAAATAAAGTATGCTCCTTTAGTTGTATTTTTACCTGCGTTTATATTTGTTGGATTGATTATGTTGATGATGTATATCAGTATTAATTTATCGAAATTAGTTTCACATTTATTTTGTAATACTGAGAAATCTTTTGTAAATAAATCTATTTTTAAAAGAAATATTGATTCATAGCAAACAAATAATTCATTTGTTAGAAAATAAAAAGGAGAGATATTATAATGAGTAAAGATTCACTTGGAGACCGCATGAAGGGATATGAAAATGTTGAACGTAAATATTTGACTAAAAGGCTCCCTTGTTTGCTTAGAATTGATGGTAAAGCGTTCCACTCGTTCACTAAAGGATTTAAGAAACCATTTGATATGGTATTAATGAAAACTATGTGGGACACCGCAAAATATCTTTGTGAAAATGTTATGGGATGTAAAATTGCTTATACTCAAAGTGATGAAATTACTTTACTGCTAACTGACTATGATCAACTTACTACTCAAGCATGGTTCGATAAAAATATTCAAAAGATGGTTTCTGTATCTGCAAGTATGGCAACATTAGCTTTTAATAAATCATTTGTTCAAAACTTAGATGTATTTATGGACGAATACAAAGAAACGGAAGAAAATACAAAAATCGCCAATAAGTATTTGTCAAGAATTAATACTGCGATGTTCGATAGTCGGGCTTTTAATATTCCAAAAGAAGAAGTTTGTAATGCTCTTATTTGGAGACAACAAGACGCTACTAGGAATTCTATTGAAATGGTGGGTAGATATCACTTTGGTGATAAAAAATTGTTTAAAGTTAATAATAACCAAATTCAAGAAATGTTGTTTCAAGAAAAAGGTATAAATTTTAATGATTTACCAACTTATCAAAAACGTGGAGTTTGTATTATAAAAGAAAAATATGATAAAGATGGGACTATGCGTACTAGGTGGGTAGTTGATGAGGACATTCCTATTTTTACACAAGACAGAGATTATGTTGAGAAGTATTTATAATTAATAGAAAGGAAGATTATTAAATGTTAAACGAGAAAAATTCATCAATGGGCAATTACAAGTTGATGGTGTAAATTATTGGTGTACTTCTCAGAAATGGTATAATCCTAAAAGTGGTGAGAAGGGTGTATGTATTAATTCTTTTATTAAATATATTTCTTAGAATGGAGGAAGTAAAATGACTGAACAAGATGAAAATATTATAGACACTATTAGAGCTCATAGAAGATTGATGCGCAATTCTATTACAGAAGATTATGGAATGCATTCAACTAGATTGGGTGGAATCGTAGATGGATTAGGATTGGTTTTAGATAAAGAAAAGGTAGAGCAATTATATAAATTTGCAATTAAATTAGATGAAAAATAAACACTTTATAATATTGTTTTTAATTGATAGAAGGAGGAAATGAATTGTTATTGATTGACAAAGTATTGTTAGATAAAAACATGAATGGTGAAGAAGATCGTCATAATTTATTAACTTTTGGATGTGTTACTTGACTATGGATATAAACCATTAGATTTATGTAATATTAAAATTGTTGACGACGACGATTGTTTAAAATGTTGGTGTAGAGATGTTTAAAAAATTTAATAATAACCTAAAAAGCAGTCCTGTTGGATCAATATGGGGTATATCTTTTGTAATAATTTTAATGACATTAATTACTTTATTTTTACCAGGAGAAACTGTAATTCCGAAGAATCAATTAGTATTTATCTTAGCATTTGTAGGATTGTTTTTTAATTTTGCAATATCTAGTGTAATATTAGCTTCTGGAGAAATAAAACAAGTAAATATTACTTATGTGTGTCCAACTGCTAGAAAGTATATGAGCGAACAAGAGATAGATGAAATTGAGAAAGAAGGAATATAATATGAAAATTATAAGGACTTATGGACACAATCGTAGAGATTTTTATGCAGATTTTCAATGTGAATTATGCAAATATATTAAAAGAGATGTGTCATGTTATGATGATAGTTATTTTCATGAAAACGTGATTCCTAATATGATATGTAAGGAATGTGGTAGTAAGTCATTGGAGATTACGAGTGGTGCTAGATATGATGATTCTGTGGTTATGTGATAGGATATAAGGAGATGAAATTATGAACGATGAAATTATTTACTACATAGATAAGGTTTCTGAATTGGAAAAGAAATTGAATAAAGTTCTAGATATTTTAGGTGACACATCTATTGATATTTGCCCAAATGAATTTGGATTAGGTGATGAAAGTTCGTTGTGTCCAGAACATATGAATTGTCGAAGATGTTGGGATGAAGGATTGGATAGTTTAAAGGAGATGAAATAAATTTGCAAACACAAGACTGTAAAATATCCAGTGAAGGAAACTAAGTCTTTTGACAGAATGGTTTAAACAACACAAAGAAGGTTATCGTTGTTATTTTACTAATGAAAATAGTTATACAGTAGAAGGATTTAAGATAAACAGATCATTCAGAAAAAGTAAAGAACAACTCATCAAAGAATTAGAAGAGTTGAAGTTTAAAAGAAATGTAACATCCGTTATAATTGAAGAATTGTTAAAAACTGATGAATTAAGAGATTATTTTGAAGCAAAAGAAAAATTGAGTTCATTGAATGCTAAAATGGATATGGCAATGAGAGAAAGATTCGAAATATAATAGGATAAATTGTGGGGTTTGTAGGAGGGATTAGTTTGGTGGTTAAGCAAGTGATAAGTTTTGAAAAAGATGAATTTAAAAATATATTGAAAAACTATTTATTAGACAAAGGATTTGAAAATATTAGTAGTATTAAAATTACAGTAGGTAATAATTCATCTGACCTTATAACTGGCAACGGTTATGTAGGAGTAAAACTTGAAATTGAAACAATAAAAGAAGAAAGTATTTGAAAATCAAATTTTAAAGGTTTAGAAAGGAGGAGGAATAAAATATGAAAATTTATGATTTAGAATTATTAATATCTCAATATGGAGACTTATCTTTAACTAAAATAATTGATAAAATAAAAGGACAGAGAGATTTTAAATGTCCTAAATGTAATGGTATAGGCACTGTACAAGTTCAGACAAGAGCAGAAAGTTGGGGATATTGGGATGCAGAATATGCAACCAGAGATTGTGATTTGTGCAAAGGAATGGGTTATACTTACACGGAACACAAGCCGAAGATGATTCAGGACGGATGGACTTGAAATAATACTTGATTTACCACAATAAACTATATATACTAAAGTAAGGAATAATATTTAGGAGGAAAGAAATGATCACTATTAACGGATATCCCATAGGAACTAAATGCTACCCAAATAATGAAAGAATATTTGAAACATCAGACATATTAAATCTTGCATTTAATATTAAAAAGTTTACTATAGAAATGAAATACACAACAGATATAGATATCTCAATGCTTTCAATGGTAAAAAGATACATAGATGATACAATTGAAAATCCAGAAGTAACTTTGATTATGAAATATGTGCCTTACTCAAGAATGGATAGAAATATAGATGGATATATGTTTAGCCTAAAATACTTCTGTAAAATGATTAATGATCTGAATTTTCATAAAGTAATGGTCTTAGATGCTCATTCTAATGTTACTATTGCTTTACTAGATAGATGTGTTGAAATTGATGTTGATCAATACATAAATAAAGTTTTTAATAAAGTCAATATTGACTATGTATTTTATCCTGATAATGGATCAATGATTAGATATTCAAAAACTCTTAAAACAGTTAAACCATATTTTTATGGAAATAAGAAGAGAGATTTATCTAATGGTAAAATCATAAATTATGAACTTATTGATTGTCCTGATATTCAAGGGAAAAACATATTAATTATTGATGATTTATGTGCTTACGGTGGAACCTTTCAACTTGCAGCACAAAAGTTAAAAGATAAAGGGGCAAAAGATATACGTTTATATGTTTCCCATTGTGAAAATTCTATATATAAAGGTGAATTGATTAAGTCAGATTTGATTTCTAGAGTATATACTACAGATAGTATTTTAACCGATTGGTCGCATAGTTTGCTTTATAATATCGATAAATAAACAAATAAATTCAAAATAAAGAAAGAAGGAAAATAATATGAAAACAAATCCAATGTTAATGACAGATTCGTATAAAATAAGTCATTATTTAATGAGTGAAAAAGGTACTGAGAAAATCTATTCTACATTTACACCTCGACATTCAAGAATTGAAGGAATTAATGAAGTTGTATTCTTTGGACTTCAAGGATTTATTAAGGATTATTTAATTGACAATTTTAATGAAAATTTCTTCAATATTGATAAAGAAATTGTAGTAGCAGATTATAAAAGAATTATTAAGAATTCTTTAGGTGACAATTGTGCTGATACAAAACATATTGAAGCACTACACGATTTAGGTTATCTACCTATTCAGATTAAAGCAGTAAAAGAAGGAACATTGATTCCAATGAAAGTCCCTGTCTTTACAATTGAAAATACTCAAAAAGAATTCTATTGGTTAACTAACTTCTTAGAGACATTAATTAGTGCAAATATGTGGAAAGTAATTACTGCTACAACAATTGTAAAGAAGTATAGAGACATTTGTGAAAAATGGGCTGAGAAAACATGTGATAGTAAAGATCATATTCAATGGCAATGTCACAATTTTAGCTATAGGGGCATGAGTGGACATGAAGATGCAGTTACAACAGGTGCAGGACATTTATTGTATTTTGCTGGTAGTGACACGATTCCAAGTATTCAATACTTAGAGCAATATTATGGTGCTAATGTTGAGAAAGAATTGGTAAGTGCGAGCGTGTTGGCAACTGAGCATTCTATTCAATGTGGTTATCAAGATGATTTAAGGTATTTTAAGAGAATGATTACTGAAGTTGCTCCTAGTGGAATTGTTAGTATAGTTAGTGATGGGTATGACTATTGGAATGTAATTGGGAGTATCGTTCCTCAGTTGAAAGATATTATTATGGCTAGAGATGGTAAGGTAGTTTTAAGGCCAGATTCGGGAAACCCAGTGGAAATTATCTGTGGCAGTCATGATGTAATTAGATTAACAGATTATTTTAAAAATATAGAAGAGTGTATAGATTATATGGTAGATGAAATAATGCCTGATTATTCCTTTAATGAAATTGAGTCAAAGGTATTCTCATTTAAGGGAAGATATTATAAAGTTGAAATTGAATATAATTCTATGAGTGGTGGAGTTGATAGAAGACCAAAATGCGAAGAAATTGAACCAAATCTTGAGCAAAAAGGCTCAGTAGAAGCATTGTGGGATATATTTGGAGGTACAATTAATAGTAAAGGATATAAAGTGCTAAACAGTCATATTGGAATTATTTATGGCGATTCGATTACTCCTGAACTTGCAGAAGAAATCTTTAAGCAATTAGAATCAAAAGGTTTTTCGGCAGAAAACATCGTATATGGAGTTGGAAGTTATTCTTTAGGTTATTACACCAGAGACACATTTTCCTTCGCTTTGAAGGCCACTTATACGGTTATTGATGGAGTTGAAAAGTTTATCTTCAAAGATCCTAAGACGGATGTTGGTGGAATTAAGAAATCTCAAAGAGGTATGGTTGCTGTAGTTGAAGGTGAAAATGGTATCTATTTGGTTGATGGATTGAATGAAATGGAAAAAGATGCAATGAATATTATTGACTTACTTGAAGATGTATTTATTGATGGTAAATTAGTAAGAGATGAAAGTTTAGTAGAAATTAGAGCAAGAGTTTTGAAATAAGATAATAATGTTATTATGTGGTGGACATTTGTAGTATTTATTAACCAAATGTCCACATTCGAAAGACAATAAATACTTAAAAACATTTCTTGAAAGGATGATAAGATAAAATGAACACTCAATGGGTTGATTTTACAATTGAAGATTTGATGTGGGATGAAAAAGAAGTTTTTACAAAAAAATATTTTGAAGAATATGTTAACGACAAATTTGTTGCAGTTAAGTTAAATGAAGATGGAAGACCTTTATATATTTGGACAGAAAAATATTGTTTTATTATTACTACATTTAGAAAGCTAGCAATAGGTGCAGTTTTAATTGGGGCTCCAAGGAATCCTATAGATTAAATGAGTTGAAATGCTTTAAGAAAGGAATAAATAAACATGAAAGAAACACCAAACTATAGAATATGTCAATTAAAATGTTGTGGATGTCAAAGTTACAATACTTGTTTGATGCGTAAAGGCGAGAATGGCAATAAAATAAAAGATTGTACATTTATGGTAAGTAAATATTATTTATTTAGTGAGTATTTGAGTTATGAGAAAGGTCTAAATATGAAATTATGAAATTATGTAATTATGATGAAGTGTGTAGAAGTTTAGTAGAAGCATGGAATTAGGAAGGGGCGTATTTTATGCAAGAAATTAAAATTGAAGTATCATTTATAATTCCAGAATTGAATTTATCAGAAAAAGAACAAGCATATTTAAACTAACTTATTAAAGAAGTATTAGAAAGAAAAGGAAATGTAGGTTTATTTATCGCTTTAGAAACATATTTGGGTAAATAAAAGGAGAGTTTAATTATTTATAATGGAGGAAAATAAAAATGATAAGTAACGATCCTTGTCCTTATTGTCAAAGTCTTGACATAAACATTGAAGATGTAATTTGGTATCGTTTGATAATGAAGGTGAAGGGATTACAGAGATTAGACATTATTGTCAGACTTGCAAAAATTCATATCCAGTAATGATAAATTTTGATTATAAAGTTATTAAAAGAGAGTATAGTAAATAAAAGGAGAAATTATAATATGGATTTGAGAATGTATATATTAGTTAATGAAGATATTGAAATCAATAAAGGAAAATTAGCTGGACAAGTTGGACACGCAGTAGCAGTTTATTTTTATTATAAATATGATGGCGGAGGAAATTTAAATTCAACTATCGTAAAATATATGGAAAATTATCAAAAGAAGATTATCCTTTATGCTCCACAATCTAAATTAGAAGAATTAGAAGGGAATAAATATATTACAATTAGAGATAAGGGGTGGACTGATTTAGAACCTAATACATTGACATGTGTTAATATGGGAATTATTGATTATGATGATTTTCCAAAAGAATTAAATTGGTTGAAAAATTTAAAATTGTGCAGATAAGTTGTCAATTCAAAGAATAGTTTTATATGGTAAAGGAGAAATATGATTTTAAATGTGAGTAAGAATTCAATTAAAAAGTGAAGCAGTATTCAAATAGAAAAATAAAAGGAGTTGACAAAACATTGATGGATCAAGAAAAAATTGACTTAGCAAAAGCAGTTTTAGAATTAGCAGAGCATTTGCCAGATGAAGTATATATGAATAATCCTATTGCGGTTGATACATGGGTAAGATTAGCAGGTAAAATATTATCAATTGAGACATTTCCTGAACTTAAAGCTTTTATTGAATTACAATAAAAAATAAAATGTCCATGAATAAAAGACAATCTGAGGGGTATAATAATGATCATGAAGAAATAAAAGGAGTGATTATTATTATGCAAAATGTAATAAATAATGTTCAGAAAAGCAATCAACCACAACAGTTTAATCGAGGAGATATTTATCTTGCTACTGTAGAAAATAATGTTGGAGGTTCAGTGCAAAACATATGTCAGAGACCAATGATAATTATTTCAAATCATATGAGTCTGTTGTATTCACCTGTAATTCACGCAATTCCGCTATCTAGTAAGGTTTTTAAGAAGTGGATACCAACGCACGTTTCTGTGCCAATGGCGAGTAGCGGATTATTGAAGGATTCGGTCGCACTTTGCGAGCAAGTAATGTTGCTTCCGAAAGAGGGTTTTAGCAAAAAAATAGGAGTATGTAGTGATATGATTATAAGTAAACTAGAAGAGGGTTTAATGGTACAGTTTGGATTGTTTAATCATAATCAAAATGTAAGAAATAATGTTGCTTATGCAAATTAAAAGAAAGAAGGAGAGAAATTATTAAATTGACTATTAATATCAAATATTTTACTTGGTAAAGGAGTTTTGTCAAGTGCTAATAAGTAAAGTCGTGATTGTAAAATGGCATTCCAGTAATAAAAAATGGTATGAATTAAAAGGATATATTTTTACTAAATGGAAGGAAAATTTTGAAGTAAGAATAGAAGATTTATCCGATGGGTCAACTGCATTAGTAAATGTTCAATGTGATAATTGTGGTGAAATATTAAGAAACATTAAATGGAAAGATTATTTAAAACACAGATATAAAGACAATAAATATTATTGTCATAAATGTGTAATGCAATTATTTGGTGGAGAAAAAATGAGAAAAACCAGTTTAATAAATAGCAAATCGTTTTATCAATGGTGTTATGATAATCTACCTAAAGAAGAAGCAGATTTGATATTATCTCGATGGGACTATGAAAAGAATATTGATAAATATGGTAGGATATTAAATCCTAAAGATATTAGTTTTTGTTCGAGTGGTATCAGCAAGAAAGGATATTGGTTTAAATGTTTAGACCATCCTGAACATGTGTCAGAATTAAAGAACATTAATAGTTTCATAAATGGAAATGGAAATATAAATTGCAATCAATGTAATACCATTGCAATAACCCACCCACATTTAATTAAATATCTGGTTGACAAAGATGATGCTTACAAATATTCTTTTGGATCTCATTATTATATTCCTATGAAATGTCCTGACTGTGGATATGAAAAACCAATGAAATTAAATGTTATATCAAGACAAGGTTTTGGGAATATTTGTTGTAATGATGGGATTTCATTCCCAGAAAAGTTTATATTTAATATGTTAGATCAATTATTAAATAAAAAATTTATTTTACAATTGTCGAAGAAAGATTTTATATGGTGTGAAAATTATAGATATGATTTTCACATAGATAAAATAAATTGCATTGTAGAAACGTATGGGTTGCAGCATTATGAAGAGGTTAATAATTGGAAACTATCATTAGAAGAAATTACAGAAAAAGATTTAGATAAGGAGTGGTTAGCTAAAGCAAATAAAATAGAAAATTACATAATAATTGATTGCCGAGAGTCTACAATGGAGTGGATCAAGAAAAGCGTAATGACTTCGAAGTTGCCAAACCTCTTAGGTTTCAAAGAATCAGATATTGATTGGTTAAAATGTCATGAGTATGCTTGTAATAATTTAGTTAAAGAAGTTTGTGATTTATGGGCAAATGGTAATAGGAATATTTTAAATATAGCAAATAAGTTTAAAATACATAGAATAACTGCAATAAACTATTTAAAGAAAGGCGTTAAAATTGGATGGTGTGATTATAATCCCAAAAAAGAGATAGAAAAAGTGGTTAAACAGTTACAAGAGAAAAGTAAAATAAAAATAATTTGTTTATCGACGAACAAAGTATTTAATTCAATCATGGAAGCATCAAAAGAATATAATATAAACAATACTGGAATAGGAAGATGTTGTAAAGATAAACAAAAAACAGCAGGAAAACATCCAATTACAAAAGAAAAATTAAGATGGATGTTTTATAGTGAATATATAAATAATGAAGGAGAGATATTAAAATAAAATGGATATAATTACATCACTATCAAAAGGAACAATAAACTTTATCAATAAACATAATTTAATAGATAAAACATTTACCCAAGAAGACTATACATATATAGAAAATATAATAAAAAAATATAGACCAAAAAAAGAACCTATTAAAATTACTTCTGATCATGTTAAACAATTAGCAGAAAATGGGGCAATAATATTCTATGGAGAATTGTTTAAATACCTAATCGTATTATCTATTGCATGGTGTATGAATATCTTACTTCCTACTTTCTTTATAATGAACACGTTTTCTGCACTCAGGGGATTGGCTGGAGGTGTACATATGTCAACCATAGGAAAATGCTTTGCGATGATGGTTTTATTCTTCTTATCATTAGGATACATAGTTAATTCGATACATAATACGCCATTTATTGCAGGTGTTCTTACTATAGGATTTATATGGAGTATTTACATAGCACAAAAATATTCACCACAAGAGCGTCCAGATAAAACTGACAAGGATTGTGATAATGGGAATAAAATGAAGTATAGAACGATTGCATTTATTGTTGTGAGTTTTATAATTAGTATGATATTGATATTGTTTACTCAAAAATACATAATTGGCATTAGTATATTTGCGGGCATTTTACTTGAGATGATTACAATTACGCCTGGGGGAACAAAATTGTTTCAGTTTATAGATGGTAAGAAGGTGAAAGAATGACAGAGACAGTAATTGCAACATTCTTGTTCGCATGGTTATTTAAAGGATATAAATGGTTAGAGATATTTAAGTTGTTTAAACATTGGAGTATATATCCTATCGTATTTACTTGTTTTGCTCACATTTATTTTGTGTATTCAATAATTCATAACCAATATTGGTTTCTTGAATATGCGTATTATATAAAGACTACTTCCTTCCTATTCTATTTTATACTTATCTGGAAATATAAATTATTTGATGTCTCAATATTTAAATCTATTAATACAAAAATAAATAAACCAATATTAGTTTGGATGACTTCACCTGTTGTTATAGGTACATTATGCACAATAGTTGGTTCAAAGTTAAATCAAATCGCTATGTTTTATAATAATAATAAAATGCCAGTATTTTTTTCAAATGCTTGGGCCACTGGATATGCAAAAGTAGATATATTTACTAATGCGTCAAGGTATGGAGATTTTCATGTTATGGGAGATATGTATACAAAATTAATTCCACTATGCGATACGTGGGATGCCGGATTCATGGTATTATCACCTGGGGATCTATTGTGTAGAGGTTTTGTATTTATGATTTTATATTACTCAATAAAACAATTAAGAAAAACTCACTTAATAATCTATAAATAATATTTGACAACCTCCCTAATATGGTATATACTTAGTATAATAAAGAAATGTTAGGGAGGCCAAAACACATATGAATAATTTAATAAATAGTATGTTGAGTTGTATATGTATCACTATCCCAGAATTTACTTTTTTAATAATTATTACTTTAAGAATGATGGGTAGAACAGATATGTTGGATTTATACAATATTAAAAATAATTCTATATCTATAATGAAAATAGTTATTCCTTCTTCATTTTTATTAGATATTCTAAACTATATTAATATAACTCCAATCCCTATAAATAAAATATTATCTTACATATGTGTATACGTATTATTAATTTATATATTGAGTTCTGAAGAGCAATCATATATAGAATATCCAAAATTAAAACAAAAAGCATTCGCATTTTTAATATTAGGGGTACTCGGATCAATAATTATTGAAACTTTGACACTTCCTATAATCTTTAAATTAACTAACAAAACGTATGGAGAAATTAAATTAGATATTTTCCTCATTATCATATGCTCTTTATCTTCCAGAATAATAAACATTGTTATATTAACTTTTATATTTGTTAAGAAAAATAGCAGATTTCAAATAAATATATTAAACTATATATTTAACAATACTTTCTTTATGAGGTTAACAACCTTGTTAACCATTGGATTAGTAATGTTTGAAGTTTATTTTGTTAAATTATTAACATTTAATAATTTATTAAATTCTGTTAACACAATTTATGAGCAATTTTTAATAGTTATTGGTTTTACATTTTTATTACCTAGTTTATTAATTGCAATAGTTTATTCATGTATAAATTATTGCGTTATAATTACTAATAGTGATAAGCAGAATTATCATGAATAACGATTAATTCTGTTGTATCAAATATAATGAAAGGAGGTGGAAAAATGAATAAAATTGCTAAACCTATTATCCTTGGCCTTGTTGTAATTACTGTAATGGTGGCTGTAGTATCTTCGGCTTTTGTATGGCATCAACCAGTAACCCCGAATTGTGTAGCTTAGTCTATACATACCCAGTAATCTTGGAGAGAGTAGTAATACTCTCTCCATTTGAATTATAAAATAAATTTTATAAACTGTATTGACATATTATTCATACTAGTGTAGTATAATAGATGTAAGTAAGAAATTACGAAATATTATATTTACAAATTATGAAAGGTGGATGATTAATATGTTTGGATTAAGAAAGAAAAATGAAACCGCAAAATCAAATGAGGTTAAAGACTTTAAGAGACTTGCAAACTTAGTAAGGATGGCTGTAGGTCATAATACAATTCCAGAATTCGCAAACAGATGTGGAATTCCAAATTCAGCTAAATACATAGCTGGCGTTATTCACGAAAAAATTAGCGTATATCCTGAAATTGGATTTCTAAAAAAGATAGCGGATGGATCGGAAAATAGAGTATCTTTTGAGGATTTAATAGATGCATGTGGATATGATATTAATGATATGCCAATTGATTTAAGAACAGTTAGGGTGGATAGGGGTTGGATTTGTTGGTGCGATTATGGTGAAAATAATTTAGACTCAGAAATGTCAGGTCTGAGACCAACCCTAATTATCCAGAACCCAATAGGAAATAAATTTGCCGGAATTACGATGGGAATTCCTCTCTCTACCAGAATCTCTAAGAACAGCATGTGTACTCATATCAGAATTGGGAAGGAGTCAGGACTTCAATTTGAGTCAGAAATTCTTGTTGAACAAACTAGAGTTATTTCAAAACGGAGGCTCATGTCGGAAGGTTTCATCCAACCAATCACAAAATGTCCTGAAAATATTCTTCGACAGGTGGAAATTGCGTTAATGAAACAGGCAGGTTTAGTTGATACTAGAGCAAATGAATCTACTGTAGATAGATTCCTTGATAAACTTAATGAATACGTAAATAAAGCAGAAGAGAGTCGTCTCAACCATATCAAAAGTAATAATTATAATTCTGCATCTCAAAGAGTTGCATCTTTAGCATGAAAATAAAAATAGATGGTCATTATAATTATAATTTATCTCTCTACATTTATCATAATCATCATTATAATGACCATCTTTATACCAACAAATAAATTCAGAAAGAAGGCATACCATGCAAGACATAACACCTCTAACAAATGCCATCCTAAACACAATCTTCACATCTCTCCCAGAAGAAGCATTCATATCAATAATCACTCTAATCTTCCTAAAACTAAATAATCTCCTAGACATTTACACATGGAATCGTAGCTTAAAATGGATTGCTTTAGCCGTATTACCTGTATCTATCCTTATAAATATCTTTCGTTACATAATCATTGTTCCGAAACAAAATATGATGATATCAACAATGATCCTAATGATATTACTCATGGAATTTATAGTCCTCAATAACAGCTTCAATATAACCCCATCCCTAATACTAAAAACAGCAATATTCACAATCGCAGGATTCGTTATTGTAGGATTAGTAGAATTGTCATATTGTCCACTTATATTATCAATACTAGATAGACCAATCTCATTCTTCAATGACAATGTTTTCTATAATTTTCTATTAGGTATACCTGCAAGAGTATTATATTTATGTGTCATATCATTTGTCATAATGAGAAAAAATAATTCAGTTCATGTTGATTTATTTAGAGCAGTATTTAAAAACAAATTCTTTGTATTTAGTTTTATCGCAATTGTATTGGCTAGAATTTCAACAATTGCTTATATTACTAAATTAATCGAAATGAATAGTATTTTAATTTATCTACAGTTTGTTGACAAATTAATAATCATTGTTGCATTAGTTTGTGTCCCAATACTTTTTATAACTTGGTTGCTAATGTTTGTAAATAACTTATTATGTAAAGAACAGATGAAGTTTCAAAATTATGAGAATATGGTTAATTCAAGTGGAAGCAATGGTTATAATATAGTACATTAAAAACATACGAACAATTTAGAGTAAAATGTCGAACATATGTACTATTTTTGTTATGATAGTTGTTGAACAGTAATTTTTCCCATGATATAATATTATCAAGGAGGTAATAAAAGAATCAAAATACAATTTGTAGAAATTTCCATAAAATAAAATTAAAGGAGAAGTGAGTGCATGGAAAATTGTAAAAAAGAAGAAAACGAACAATTAATTTGGGTTATTAAAGACCAAAATGGTGATTTTTCTAATAGATCAAGTATAGGTAAATCAGGTAATAAAAAGTGGCAATACATAGCATTTAAAACATTCTCCCAAGAAGCAAGGGGGTATACGACCAAAGAATATGCTGAGAAAGCATTGGACTTCTTAAACGAAAAGAAAGCAATTGCCGGATTTGATTTTTCCTTTCATATAGAATGTCTTAATCTAGAAAAAATTATTGATGAGCATATGGCATTCCAAGGTGATAATTTGGTTAGACATGAGAAAGAGTTTTTATTAAACCATTGTAGAACGGTAAAAACTAGAATGTGTCCATGCTCCCAAAACCTTGTTTCTTCTGGTGTAATCTAATAGTTTAACATTTGAAGCATGACAAACTGCTCTGAGATCATGCCACTGAGCAGTTTGTTTATAAAAATAAGTATATAAGGAGATTTTTTTAATGTTAATAACTAAAACAGTAAATATAAAATGGTATTTTAGATATAAGGATTACTATGAAGATAGAGGCTACACTTTTACAAAATTTAAAGATCCTTTTGAAATTAAAGTTAAAGACTTACAGCGTTATTCGTGCGTAATGGTTAATGTAAAATGTGATTGCACAGATTGTAAAACTCCAATATCAAAACCAATAAAATGGTCAGATTATTTAAAATGTGTAAAAGAAGATGGTAGTTATTATTGTAATACTTGTGCTATGAAACTATATGGTTCAGAAAATTGTAGACTATCAAGATTAAAAAATGGTAAATCGTTTTATCAGTGGTGTTACGATAATCTTTCTAAAGAATTGGCAGACTATATATTGTCTAAATGGGACTATGAATTAAATGTTGATAAAAATGGAAAATACCTAACTCCTAAAGATGTAGGATACGGAGCCAGAGGATTTAACAAAAAAGGTTATTGGTTTAAATGTTTAGACCACCCAGAACACGGCTCAGAGTTGAAAAGTATTAACGATTTTACAGGAGGGATAAAAACAAACATTAATTGCAATCAATGTAATTCAATATCAATAACCCATCCACATTTGATGAAATTTTTAGTAAATAAGGAAGACGGATTAAAATACTCATATGGATATGGTAAAAAAGTTCTAATGAAATGTCCTGAATGCGGTTGTGAAAAAGGAATAATAATCTCAAACTTTATAAGAAGCGGATTGGGGTGTCCCCGTTGCGGAGATGGAATTAGCTTCCCAGAAAAGGTTCTATTTAATGTATTTGAACAATTATTAGACAAAGATTTCCAAGCACAATTATCTAAAACTACATTTGAATGGTGTAATGGTTATAGATATGATTTTTATATTGAAAAATTGAAGGGAATTATTTGTGAGTGCCACGGATTGCAACATTACGAAGAAACAAAAGGAAAATGGTCTTCATTAAGTGAAATACAAGATAATGATTTTGATAAAGAATGGTTAGCCAGAGAAAATAAAATTGAAAATTATATAGTATTAGATTGCAGAGAGTCTACAATGGAATGGATTAAGAAAAGCATTATGAACTCTAACCCAAATTTACCAAAATTATTGAATTTTAAAGAAGAGGATATAGATTGGAATAAATGTTATAAATATGCTTGTAAGAGTCTAGTTAAAGTAGTTTGTGATTTGTGGAATGATGGAATTAAAAATACATTAGAAATAGCAGATAAATTAAAATTAGGTAGGGGCGTAGTTTGGAAATATTTAAAACAAGGTGCAGAATTAGGTTGGTGTGATTATAATGGAAAGGAAGAAAGTGTGAAAAATGTTTTGAGTGAAAAACACTGTAAGAAAGTTATATGTTTAACTACTGGAGAAGTTTTTAGTTCCCAACTAGAAGCAAGTAAATATTATAATATGAAAGGCCATGGTGGTATATGTTTATGTTGTAAAAAGAAAAAGAAATCGGCAGGTAAACATCCTGTTACAGGTAAAAAACTCATTTGGATGTATTATGATGAATATAATATTCAAAATATTGTATCATTTGTATAATAAAATGCTGACATAACCTGTTTATTCTATTATTTATGTGCATCTTGCTTGCATAAAGGATATAAAAGTTGTATAATAGAATTATATTTACTTTGACGTAAGGGAGATGTATTCAAATGCTAAAAGAAAAATCAGTTGAATTGATTCAAGAATTGAGAGTGTTAATCAAAAAATATTCCTCTAATGACAAGGCAAGGAAAATAATTGTGGATGAATTTGACAAGAGGAATATGAAAGGTAGTTTAGGCGTTCGTATCTTAACTGAAAAACATGAATTATCTACATTAAACATTGATGAAAGAAAAGACTTGGTATTATTGTTTGTCTTTACTAATGCAATGTATACGGCTTTATCATTTAAAGAGGATGAAGGGTCTGCTACATTGGGAGAAATTAATGATGTTTTGAAAATTATCCCTGACAATTATTTTAATCACATTGAGATAGAGGATTTAGGACAATACAAAGAAGAAAAAAAATCAAATACTAAAAAGCAATATGTGCTTCATAATATGCTTTATGTCTCTCCTGGTTATTATAAAGGATTAATTACTGCAAAAGAACTCGCAGAGATGGACGCAGAAAACGACATTGTTTATAATTTTAAAAATCAACGAGACCCACACATTGATGTTTATGGAGAAAAAAGAATCCAGTTTGATAAGAACAAGGCAGAGAAAATTACCTCTAGATTACTTGAAGGAAGTCAGTTTTCAGATGATATTAAACTAAATTTACTCCATGATGGTGAAGATAAAATATTATATGAAAAAAACGGAGACCTAACTATTATTTCTGGGAATCTTAATATATTCGACGGGTATCACAGGAAAACAGCCTCATCTCAAGCCATTGCTATAAATCCAGAACTAGACTTCAATTGGGGATTAGTAATAACTAATTTTAGCGAAAGTAAGACTTTAGAGTTTATGACTCAAATTAATGAGCAAAAACCAATGAAAAAAGAGCATATTAAGAATTTAGATTCATCTATATTAGGTAATGTAATAGTGGATGCAATTCGTGATATTAAAACATCAGAATTCGCTCAGAATATTAAAGAATCTGATGCTGAATTAAAATTTGGAGGATTCACAAAGAAATCAACGCTTTCAGTTAGTATTGAAGAGTGTTATGGAGATAAGCTAACCAATAAACTTCAAACAAAACCTATTGCAAACCATATTGCTAATGTAATGGATTATATCCTTGGATTGCATGTAGAAGAGTTCATAGAGCATCCTGAAGCAACTCAGAAGGTAAGTTATATCAATCATAAGAATATGTTTGCAGGATATGTTGCCTTGTCTGAACGTTTATATGGAGTAAAAAAATGGGAAGATATACTTGAGGAAATTTTAGATAAAATTGATTTTAGTATAGAAAATCCATTTTGGGATGATATCGGATTAAGGAAAGAATCAGATATGAAGAAAACAACACGAAATAATCTATATAAATTCTTTCAAAAATTAATTTAAAGGAGATGCTTTGAAATGACTAAAATTGAAATTACTAATGATGAATTGCAAACTGAAGAAAAATTAGTATTTGAAGTAGATCCAGAAGTTAAGGAAGAATTTTTAGAAAAGCAACTAAAATCAACTAGAAGTTATTATCGTTATATTCTGCAATTAGCTGATGATTTTGAGGTTAAATTAGGAAAACCAATTTACAATTTTAATACAGAGGAAAGAGACGAATTGCTGATTGTTCAGTATAAAAACAAAAACAAGTTCGCATTTCAAACTGTTTTATCTCCCTTAAAAACTTATGTTGATTTTTGTATCTCCCCTAAAAATCTAGTACGACACAATGAAAATAGATTCAGTACGATTCTTACTAGTAATTATAAAGAATATATCAATATTCAAGCAAAAGAAAATTCCTATATTCCTTTATCAGAATGTAGAGAATTTCAATCTAAATTAGTAAATTATCAAGACAGAGCAATTATTGAATTGCCAAATCTAGGGGTTAGAGGTCGAACTGAAAAAGGAAATACTCTTGAGGAACTAGTTAATCTAAAGGTTAAAGATATTGATTGGAAAGAAAAGAGATTGTATCTTACTAAAAACAATGGTGAATTTAGATGGATGAATGTAGATGATTATACTTTAGATTTACTCAAAAAGGTTATTGCTCAAGATTTTTATGTTTCCAATAACGGATTGAAGACAAAACCTAATGATGATGGAGTATATGAAAGTACGGATAAGGGAAGAATAATCAATAAAACTGAATATGTTTTTAGAACTCCAGGAAAGAACAAAAATGGAAAAGTAGATTATCAATTCTTTGCTAGTAGAATACAACGAATTCAAAAATGGCTAGGAAAACCATATATTAGCATTAGTAACCTATATTTTTCTGCTATTATTGAATATGCTAAAAAATTAAAGGAAGAAAAAGGCGAAAAAGATAAATTAACTAGAGACGATTATATTTCAATCAATAAAAGGTTTGAATTTGGGGAAAATGGAGAGAAATATCTCTTCAAAACACGAGAATTGATTAATTCTTATTTGGATGACGAGAGGTAATTATTATGCAAAATACGTTATCAGAGATGTGGAGAAAATACAATTTGCTTCTCTCTTTTAAGAATGAGATGAATAAATTGGGTTATGCTTCTAAAGATTTGTATTCCATTGAAATGCAAATGGAAGTTTTGATGGCATTAATTGAAATTGAGAGCGAGAACGTTTTGGAGTCTCTATTGAAGAAAACTTATTTTCGATTGCTAAAGAAGATTAATAGAGGCATTAATTATTTACCTGATATATTGTCTAACAGTGAGGAATGGGTTCTTAATCCTATTGAAAAAGATACTACTGCGTGGACTGATTTAGATGTTTTAATTTTCACCACAAAGACCAAAACAGTAGTATTTAGTAGATTATCTAGACAAATTGAAGGTAGTCGATATATTGACGGAAAATGGCAATAGGAGGTTAATATTAATGAATGTAGGAGAAAAAGTTTTTTTATTTAAAGAAAGGTTAAACCATAAATATTTTGCTGATTTTGCTAGAGCAGCAAATGTCCCTCCTGCGTGGTTAAATGAAATTAAAGACAAAGAAGAAATTAAACAAATTAGCGACATGTCATACCTTATAAATCTTTGTTCGTATTTGGGAATTACAATTGATGAATTTTTAAGAGATGACAAAATTGAAATTGACGAATTAAATGAAATAGATATTATTGATATAAATTCAGAAGATATTGGTATTTTACTCAATAATATGATATTATTACTGGGAAAGGATGGAATAAAAATTAATGGCATGCTAATGAGCGATAAAAGTAAAGAAGTTTGTATTGATTCATTAAATGTAGTTAAAACACTAGTTAAACAACATTTATAAAGGATGTGAATATAATCATGGTATTCAAAGGAAGATCAACTGATACATTCGAAATGGATGATATTGAAGTTTATCAGTTAGTAAAAGATGGTTCTTTAAGGTCATATCCAAGTGGATTTTGGGACGGAGTTACAGCTTCTAAAACTGCTGAGAAAATTATAAAATATGTTTTCAAGGATGTTTTAAATTGGAGTATTGATGATATTAAGGCAAAAGTCACTAGAGAGGTATTTGAGGAATATAAATTAGTTGGAATGCTTAAAAACATATATGATTCTAGTATGTATATTTGTTTAGGAGAAGTATATCCAGAATTAAAAGAATGGGCAAGCAAACAATATCAAACTAATGAACATGCTGATTTTGTCCATAGAAGGTATTTAGATGATGAATTAATTTATATTCTGCAAGAGAAAGCAAAGGAATTAAATAGAATCCCAAAAGGAGTTGATATGAAAACCCCCCCCAGTAGTGCAATCTATAGTAATAGATTTGGTTCATGGGAAAAGTCTTTAATGAAAGCAGGAATAATCGAAGACATTTATAAAGATGTTGATTTTAAAAAGAATTCTAAGGAATCAGTTGTATCCTATTTAAAGGAACTATTTGCAGAAAAGGAAAGAGTATTAGACAAAGATGAAATATTTACTATTTATCCTGAAGGATTAATCAAAGAATACTTTGGAACTTACAATAAGGTTGAAAAAGTTATTACAAACGAGTATACTAAAAAAGACCTTCTCAAAATCTTAAAAAAGAAGAAAGAAAAATTAGGTAGAATCCCAAGCAATAAAGATATGAAGTTCCCAATGGCTATTGTATTTATAGATAAGTTTGGAAGTTGGCAGGTGGCGATTGACAAATTGGAGAAAACTTAAAAAGTTTGAATATTGAGGTATAATTATATCTCAATAATACATAGTGTTGAAATTAATTAAAATATAATAAGAAAGTGAGTAAAGAAATGAGGAGAAATTCACTAAAGCATAATATATTGTTTGTCAGCGTGATTAGTGCATTTATTCTCTATGGAAGTACAAATGGAAATCATGTTGTAAATAAAGATATAAAAAATACTAAACATAATGATTATGTGAGGAGTGATGTTTGTGAAGTATTGAAACAAATGAGAAAACAATACATAGTGATTCCTACTAAGAAAGAGATAATTAGCGAAGAAGATAAATCCATATTTAAAGTGACTAGTTACGATTTATCTATCCAATCCTGCACCAAATCAAGAGGAGAAAGTGGTTTTGGTATCACTAAAAATGGTACAAATTTAAAAAATAAGTCATGGGAAATTACTGGGGCTAGATTTATATCGGTTGATCCTAGAGTAATTCCATTAAATAAAAAAGTGAAATTGACATTTATAGATCAAAAACATAAGAAATATTCAGGCAATTACACAACAGTCGATATAGGTTCAGGAATAATTGGAAATAGAGTGGATTTGTTTCTAGGAGATTTTCATAGTAGTAAACCGAGTAAAAAATCAATTGATTTCGGCGTTGGATATGCTACAGTAACAATTTTAGAAAACTAGCATATCATGTAAACAAATTAGTAATACAAAAATAATATTTAAGGAGATGTTAAAATTATGAGTAGTTTAGCAATGAGGGATTGTATTGTGGAGCCATATAAAGATTTCTTTGACAAGTTAAAGGTTTTAAAGAAACTACAAAAGGAAATGTTGATAAAACATGGACGAAATAAAAAATATGATATTCATGACTTAGAAGGATGTATAATGATTGAGTTTAAAAGCGAGAAATCATATCACTAAAGATACATAAAATATTTTTCATAAAACTTTCCATGACACCCTTAATTTATAAACCCAATTCGTATAATCATTTAAGGAAATAATCAGAAAGAGTGTGAGTAAATGAGAATATATGAAAATGTAGAAACTTTGGTTATAGTGAGCAATCTAAAAGGTATTTTATGCAATAAGTGTGGAAAACCATTTAATCCCCATGATGAAAATATTCAACCATTTAATACATCTTTAGGAGATTATGGCAATTGTAAGTCAGAAATATGTGATGTTTGTGCTCTAGAATTTATAAAATCTTTCGTTATTGTGCCGAATGGGTTTATGAGCAGTCCTCATTTTACATCATCATTTGATTTAGATCATGAGTTGCATCAAAAATTATTTGATGCATGGAAAATAAGCGGAGTATGGAATTGTGATGAAAATCCTTGGAAAGATTATTATGATAATTCTGATGATTCACAAGAAGAGAATTATGAAGAATTTTATGATGCCACAGAAGACAGAAAGCCCTTACATACTAATCCTTTTAAATTAGTAAAGTAATAAACCATAATTTCAAATTAAGTGAAATTAATATTAAATAATAAAGGAGAGATAATTATGAAAGTAAGAATTATTAAAAATGCACCAATCAGTAGCAATGCCTCAGACATTAGTAAATATATTGGGAAGATTTTTACGGTTGAAAATAGTGAAATATATGATGATGGTTCTATTGGAGTAGATTTTGATGATACAAAAGGATTTGCAAAAGTTTATAAAGAAGAATATGAAATTATCCAAAATGTTGATAAAGAATTACTTAAATTTGTTAGTGAAAACTGTCCAGAGGATGTTTATTATCAAGATATATTAGATTTTATTTTAGAACATAAGGTGATGTTGGTTAATTTGTTATTGTAAATTTTAGATTTTAGATAAGAAGGAGAAAGATAATAAGTAAATGTGATAACTGTGTTAAGGGCAACATTTGTATAGTGAATGTTAAAGTTGGAGAGGTAAAACAAGAATTACGCTCTCAAGCGTATAAATCACAATACTCTCTATTGGATGATATGCACTATATTAACAAAGCAGATGTGTACTTTTATGAAGATACTAAATTTGGTGTTAGAGAATGTAAACACTATTTAGAGAAGAATACACAATATCTTGATGAGAAAAATAAGAAAATTGTAGAGCAAGCAGATATAGAAAAAGAAATTGCTACAGCATTCTTTAATGCACTTAAACTATACCCTACCAATGATGGATTGAATTTTAATATGAGTGTTGAAAGTAAAGAAGAAGGGGATGATGGCACAGAGAAACTAAATAAAATCTGTGAATTTTTAATACCAGTTCTAGGATATGCGAAAGCGGAAATTAGGACTTATGAATATGGCAGAAAGATTTCAGATATTAATCTTACTTTAAAAAAGAATAATTTTGGAGTTTCTATTAATTATCGTTGTTATGGAATGGAATATAATAAAGGTATTTTAATTGTTAAACAATATGCTAATTCTATATCAAATGATTTTGATAATTATAGAGATTAGAAAGAAGGAACAAATATGTTAATCAATCAAATTAAATCAGATGCTCTTATCGCTCGTAAGGCTCGACAAACTGATACGGCTACATTGTTAACAACTCTATATTCTGAAGCAAGTATGATAGGAAAGAACTCCGGAAATCGAGAATCTACAGACCAAGAAGTATTACATGTCATCGAGAAATTTATTAAGAATGCTAATGAAGTAAAAAATATTTTAATCAAAACAAATAAAGATGTAAGTAATGTGGATAATGAGATTTTAATCTTGAGTAAATATTTACCTAAGAAAATGAGTTATGGAGAATTAGAAAATGTTATTTCAGATATTGTGGAGGCATTGAAAGATATAAATTCTCCTATGCAAATAGGTAAAATTATGTCTGTACTTAAAAATTCTTATAATGGTCAGTATGATGGGAGAATGGCAAGTGAAATTGTGAAGAGGGAGTTGAGTAATTAATCATGATATTAAGCAATGAAGATTTAATTAAATTAAAGGTATTAGTATTGGGAGGGACAGACGAAAAAGACAATATTAATTGCATGAAATGCAAACCTGATAATTTATCTTGTGGTTTAATTAGTGCATGTAATAGATATGGTTCATTCAATTTTGTCAATGGAGCAGAGAAAATGGTTAGAGATTTATTCGATACTATTGAAAGTTTGAAAGATGATTTATTTAAGCAGAGAATTGTTGATAATTGCATAAACTGTACAAGAAGTGATAAAACATTGGAAAGATGTATTTTAAAACCGGATAAAGAATTAGATTGTCTTTCCGATAATTATAGTTGGCATATTAGAAGAAATTAAATTAATTTAAATAATGAATTAAAAGGATGTGTTTAAAATGAAATTCAGAGACGAAATTATTGATAAAATACTAAGCAAGGAGTGGAAAATACTAATCGAAGAACACGGAGGAGGAAGTTATCAATGTTCAATATATTTTGAAAGATATCTTACTCAAATTATAATTAAAGATTGTGACAGTCATAGTATTTATGATTTTGCAGAAATAGATAGTTTAGTTATTACTAAAATTGATGATGAAAAGGTTGTGCTGTCTGGTAAGAAATTAGGGAATGAGTATTATGATGAATGGATTTTACTAGAGGTTGAAGAAAAGATTATTACCAAAGAAGTCCCTGATTGGTTGAAAGATAGTTTTTGAAATATAAACAAATGATTATATGATCGTATTTAAGAAGAGGAGTGATAAATAATAATGGCAACATTTTACGGTTATATAGTGGTCTGTGATTGTGGTTCTAAAAATACTGAATTTATTTTAGGTAGTGACGAGTATAGTACATATGGAAATTCAGAGAGATTTAGATGTTTAGATTGTGGTTATGCGTTTAGGGTTTTTACACCATAGAAATAATTAAATATCTTGAATTCTATGATTTATTCTATTATAAAAATTTAAGAAAGAGGTAATTAAAATGCTAGAACAAATTATAAAAGATGAAATTGAAACTATTATTCAAGAAAAAGGATTAACTAAAACCATTAAAGATATTGTTCGTCAAAAAATGTCTAATGAAAATATTCAACAAATAATTGAAATGGAAATTGAAAAATTACTACCAGAAGCAATATCAGAAAGTGTAAGTTATCAACTTTTAGACAATGGCGCTGTTCATGACATGGTTTATGAAAAATTAAAAGATATGGTTAGAGATAAGATTTCTGATTGGAAATTATAAAAGAAGGAGAAAAATAATGAGAAATCCGAAAAGAATTGATGAAATTATCGAATTATTACGTGATTGTTGGAAGAAAAATCCTGACTTGCGACTAGGACAATTAATTTATAATCTTAACAAATCAGGCAATAGGGATGTGTTTTATCCTGAAGATGATAAGTGGTTAGAGTGGATTAAGGAAAGTATTTAAATAAGGAGGATAATCGAATGAAGAAATTCACCATCCTCTTGGTTATAGGGGTTTTATTTGCAACAAATATTTATCTAAAATATTATGATTCATCTATTCCAAAACCTATACCAACTGAACAAGTGCAACTAAGAGATTATCAAAAAGACATTGAAAGAACAGCAGAATTAAATAAAATGCAAGACCCAACTCTAATCCAAAATGAAATAAGAAAGGTGGGCGAAATCACATCTTTAAAAGGTAAATATAATTATTACAGTAAAATAACTAATAAAGATAAATTCTTTGATAAGTTCACTTTAAGAGAAATAACACTAAATTTCGAATATAACTTTGGAATTGGAATCAATAGTCTTGAATACATAAAAGTATTAAAAATAGAAGATGGAAAAGTTTACATAAACATCCCAAAGAATCGAATCCAACTTTTATATATTGAGCAAAACACCCAAAACTCTAAAATTACAGATGGAAATACAATGTTTCTATTCGATCAATTTAGTCCAAGTGATACTCAAATATTATCAGCGCAAGCACAGCAAAATGTTGTTAATGCGATTGGGAAAGATAAGAAATTATTTGATACTGCAATGGTTAATTTGCAAGATGATATTGAGGGGTTGGTCTTAGGTTTGGGACATGAACAAGTTGTGTTTAATGTAATTTAAAATAATGGAGGGAAGTGAGGTGGAATTAGTGTTAGAAAGAGAGGAGATAACCGTATTATGTTTGTTTAGTAGAAATTCATATCATGGACTTAATAGAGAACAAAAGTGGGAGAAAGCAATTTTAGATGGATGGTAATATAATATTTTGCGTGGAATTTGGTGGAAAGAATATAAATATTAAATGTTGGGAGTGTGAAAATAATGTTTGCCATATTAATTATTGTATCAGTAAATGTATTTATCGCGTATCGATGGTTTAAAGAAAATCCAAATGGGTATGCGGGTAATAAAAATAGAAGGAGACAATTGAAATGGAATTAATAAGCTATAATGAAGAATGTTTAATATGTTTTTGTAGAAATTGTCAAAAAACATATCAAACAGAAGATAAATATGATCCTTGTTACAGATGGTGTATAGAATTTTGTAAAGGAACTACTCCAATTATAGATAATCTAGAATGTCAGGAATCTATTTAATTCCAGAAAACGACAATTTGAAGTATAAGTAATGAAATAAGGAGGAGAGAAACATAATGAGAAATAAACTTATAGTTGCCGACAAAGAAAAAGATTTCATTGATTATTTAAAAGATAAACATATTTCTCTTACATTGAATATTGGAAAGTTAAATGATGAAAAGAGTGATATAGAAAGCAAATTAATTGAAAATCTAATATGTCCAGAATGTTATTCTATGTTAATACAAAGTAAATATTTGGATTATGGATATTATGAATGTACAGTTTGTGATTATATGTGCCAACAATAAAAAGAACCTCGCCAATAGACAAGGTTGAAGTAGGACGAAATGAATTTTCATGATAGTAGTATATCCAGATAATAAATTATTATGTAAGAAAGGAGAGAAATAAAGTGAGTAGTTTTATGTTTGTTTTTGAACTAAATTCTGAAGAACAAGACAATTTATGGATACATAGCGAATGTCCAAAATGTAAAAGTATCATTATTGAAAAGGATATGAATTATGATGAAGCTTACTGGAAGTGTAAGTTTTGCGATATTGCTTATTATATAGAGTGAATGAGAAAAAAAGATAAAATATGATCAATAAGATATTATGTTTTACAATAAGACTACTGTGGATTGGATTATTGGTGTCTGGGCTTTGGAATATGTCACATATGTCACAATAATCAAAGGAGTGATAAATAATGAAATGTATAGGTAAAATTTGTATAAGTTTTAATACAGATTACTTTTATCCAATTTGCCAAGAAACTACATATAGGACAAATGTAAATTGTGAATGTGAACTGCTTAAAAATATTCAAGAAGTTAGAGATGAATTAATCAGAAAATGTAGACTATTTGAAGAAGTTTTTGAGATTGATGTTGAGGATTGGAGCGAATCAATTGATAAAATTAGACACGAATAGTTGGCAAGATGCTTTGTATTGGTATGAAGATGAGGAAGAAGTATTTGAGTTTATGAGGGAAAATGAAGATATGATTATTAAATATTCTTTGGAAAATGGGATGACGATTAAAAATGGGATTGATTATTTATTTAAGGTGAGGGATTGGGAGGATGAATAATGAAATGTATAGGTAGAAAATGTAGTGGTTATTCTGAAAAGTATTTGTATCCCACATGTTCAGAAATAACTACCCCAGAGGTAACTTATAGGATTGGAATAAATACAGAATGTAAATTACCGGAAAAGATTCGAGAAGTTAGAGATGATTTGTTAAGGAGGAGCGAGTTATTAGAAGAGATTTTAATGACCAAATGAAAAATGTATTTTAAAGGAAGGAAAATAAATCAATATGCATATGAGAAAAAGAGACTACATAGGTAGTGTAATATATTTAATTTTATTAGATATAAAAAGACCCTTTAGAAAAATATTTGGTTATTGTGATTATTGTAAAAGGTATTTTATTTATCCTAAAAGAAAGCATATGAATACAATGTATGAAAACGAAGAATCGAATTATTGTGTTTGTTGTGAAGAATGTTTTGACAAAATAGAAGAATATTGGGCAGAATGATGGAAGGAATATAATAATAGTAGAGGGTGTTAAAGCATCCTAGCAAATCAGAATATGAAGGGAAGTGATTAAAATAGAACTATCAAAATATCCAGTAATTTATAATGGGAATGAATATAAAGTAGATATAATTAAAGAACATGTTGCTTTTAGCGAATACCAATGGGAAGTTATTATATACAAATTTGTTTTAAAAACATTTCCTTTTGGTAAAACACAATATAAATGGAAAAGAGTTTATGCTCATTTAACTGGTTGGGGAAATTATAAAAAGTGGTTGGGTAAATATGTAGAATTAGCTCAACAAGCTGTAATAAATTATGAAGAATCAATTAAGAGTAAAATTACAATGGAAAGTTTAAATAATCAAGGCATTAAACAATGGGAAGAATGGGATGGTGTTATTAAATGAATTATATAAGTATTACGGCACTCATAAAAGATGGAGGAGATAGGCAGTTACAAATTACATCAGAAATACTTGGTGAATTAGCGTTATCAATAAAGAAAAATGGTTCTGAAGTTGTACAATTAAAAGATGGTGAAATTGTTGTTGCTGGAATATTGATAGTAGGTAAAGATATTGGTGAAAGAATTATAGTTTGTGGAGATTATAAGGAGGAAAAGTAAATGAGTATTAAACCATTTATTGAACTTATATTACCTGAGTCTGGAGATTGGGAAGTATTAAGAATGAATTTAGGTGAAGACTATAAATGCGAAGGACATTCAATAGGATGTCATCTGCTTTTGGAGAGTATTCACCTAATCATACTAGTCATACATGTGAAGATTGTGGAACTAAGTTCGATATGACTGTTAAAAAGCAAACTGTATTTAATACAAAAATAATAAAGTAAGAAGGAGATTATAATATGAGTAAATACAAACCAACAATCATAGTAAGTGCTTTCCCTGCTTGTGGTAAGTCCTACATGTTCAATAATTACAACGACAAACCTTACACTATGCTTGACTCAGATTCAAGTCAATTCAGTTGGGTTAAAGATGAGAATGGAGTTAATACAAAAGAAAGAGATCCTAATTTCCCTACAAATTATATCAAACATATTAAAGATAATATTGGCAAAGTAGATGTAATATTTGTTTCTAGTCATGATATTGTTAGAAAAGCATTAAATGAAAATAAAATTAATTTCTTTATGGTTTATCCAAATAAATCAATGAAGGATGAGTGGATTATAAGATTTAGAGAAAGAGGCAATGATGAAGGTTTTATTAAGTTTATAAATGATAATTGGGATAATTTTATTGATAAAATCGAGAAGGAAGAAAAGTGTTTAAAAGAGCGATTAAGCGTTGATCATTTGTATATTGATAATGAATATATTGTTGGATGTTTTGATACGAGTATGGGTAATTTATCTAGTATGTGGTGGAATTAATAAAGAGAGTAGAATTACAAAGTGTAAAATAAAATTTATTTGACAATGACCTTGTTTGTATGATATATTATGTATAGGAGCAAATGAGGTAAAATTTTTATTAGAAAGAAGGAGAGATATTAATGGAAAAAGTATTAGCAATCGTAGAACAACTCCAAGCGACTAGTGGTAGGAATGATAAAGAGGGAATTATTCGAGAAAATAAAGACAACCAATTACTTAAAGATATTTTTAAATTTGTCTATAGTATTGAAATCAAAACGGGGATCAAACGCAAGAAACTTGAGAAGAAAGTAAAATCTAAATCAACTGCTAAAATTACAGATTTTTATAGTCTAAGAGATTTTCTTATTACTAATGGGACTGGTTCAGATGAAACAATTGCAAATATACAACAATTTTTGTCTGAACAAAATGATAGATTAAAAGAATTATACACTCAAATTATTCTTCAAGATTTAAGGGGTGGTCTTAGTGAAAAAACTATTAATAGTGCTTTAGGATATGAATTTATCTACATACACAAATTAGAAAAAG